>Ga0315910_10000159_pt1 | contig 80523 bp, 71 predicted proteins | sample EdamamesoilMG_FD_204470 | JGI IMG/M metagenome (GOLD analysis project Ga0315910, IMG submission 204470) | Garden soil microbial communities collected in Santa Monica, California, United States - Edamame soil | ecosystem: Environmental > Terrestrial > Soil > Garden | place: USA: California...
GGTATTCCTTCGTTTCGTCGCCTACCCATGGTCGCCGCTGACGGCGTTACTTACGGGCGGGACCACGGTTCCAGGGGACTAGCGAGGGTCGCGACCGCAGAGCGACGCTTCGACGCAGTCACCCCAACACATGTCGACGACGGAAGGAACGTATCCGGTTTGGCAATCGGGCGGCGCCGCGAGACACAGCACATCTCCGTCATCGCAATTGTAGAGGGGTCCCCCGGAGCTTTCGCTCGCAGCCGAGGCCGCAGACGAGCCATCACCGCCACTCGCCTCGGTCGAGGTCTCGCCACTGTCCGATTCGCTGTCCGACCCTCCGGTGGACGCCGTCTCGGTCGTCCCCTCGGATTCCGTGGCGCCGGCCGTCGTCTCTCCGGCCGAGGTCGTCGAGCTCGTGGAGGCGCTCGTGCTGGAGCTGCCCGTGCCGCCGCTGCTGCTGACCTCTGCAGCGCTGGTGGAGCCCTCGGTCGTAGCCTCTTCACTCATCGTCGTCGACGAGGTTGCACCGCTCGTCTCACCCGCCGACCCCGATGCCTCCGCGTCGCCAGAGTCGTCGTTGCAGCCCCCGGCGAAGGCCACGAGAACACCGAGGAGCACGATCCGAGAATTCATGGTCGCAACGTAGCACGGGAGCTGGCCCGCGGAAACCCTCCACTGCCACTTTCGAACGCTCTGATGCGAGAACCCGCGAAGAAGGTGGCTACCCATTTATCGATCCCAAAAGATCACGTCGAGGGTCGAGAAGGGACCGTGCGCCGAGCACCGGTGGCTCCGCTCGCCCGTGCAGACGATGCGTTCTGCAACGGCGATGATCGACGTCTCGGTCCGCGAGTTGCGGGACAAGGTAACGAGGAGCTCTGCGCCGACGTACCTCATCCGCTCAACACTCAGAAACCAAATCCAACCACTTGCGATCACGAGTTCTTGGTACGAATATTTAACGATTAAACCACTTCCGTTTTCCGACATCAGTGTTAGCATCGTAACCAAGATATCCGTCACCCACCGCCGTGGCCGAAGCACCAAATGCTCGGAGGCCGCTGCGCTGCGCATCCTGACGCGCGTTTCACGACGCCGCAGACAGCCATTTGCGCATGTGTGCAGTAGGACTCATGCGCAGCGCAGACCTTCGTTTGGCAAACGCGACGAATGGGTCTCGGATATTCGCCAATTGGACGACAAGACGAACAACAATGCATACAAAGCATCGCTATCACTTCATCGCGGCCACAGCACTCGCAATCACCACAGCAGCAGCTTGCGACCTCGAAGATCTTGGCCCTGTCGAACAAGACGTGGCAGAGCCACAGGCGGAGTTCCGTGCCCGCGTGGCACCCGACAAGTCCGCGGCGCACCTCGCCATCCCCGCCGACCTCGCAGACGCGCGCATCGTCATCAAGTTCGCGGAGGGCACGGGCGTGCAGCAGCAGGGCCAGTCACTCCGAAGCTCCGGGGCTGCGCCTGCCGCAGGGATGAGCCAAAGCAGCATTACGTCCGAGCTTCGCCGGATCGCGAGCGCATTCGACGGTCAAGGGTTGCAGCTCCAACCGCTGTTCGGCTTGCCGAGGCCCGCGCTCGCATCACTCAAGCAAGCGGGCGAGCGGACGGCTCGCAAGCGGCTCGCGGACCTCTCGCTCTACTATGATGCACCTTGGAACGGGGGCACCGCCGAGGACCTCTCCGCCCTCCTCGCGGAGCTCAACGCGCTCGACGTCGTCGAGATCGCGTATGTCCAACCCAGGCCGGAGGTTGCATCGATCGCACCGCCGGATGCCAACACCCCCAACTTCACCGGCAATCAAGGCTATGTGGCCGACAACGACAACGGCATCGCCGTGGACGCAGCCCGTGCGCTCGCCGGTGGTCGCGGCGAGCATGTCCGGATCATCGATGTCGAGGGCAGCTGGGTCGAAAATCACGAAGATCTACCGTTGCCCTTCTACCACAATGGTACGGATTCCACGCTCCAGAACTGGGAGAATCACGGTACCGCGGTCGCAGGCGTGATGGTCGCGCAGGACAATGGCTTCGGCGTCACGGGCATCGTGCCGGATGCCGGGATCGGCTACTCCGGAATTTTCGGGGTTCCATCCGCGGCGCAGGCCATCGTCAACGCAGCAGACCAGCTCGCGCCAGGGGACATCGTCCTCATCGAGCTCCATGCACCGGGCCCCAACACGGTCACATGCACGTGCAACGGCGGTCAGTGCAACTTCGTCCCCATGGAGTTCTTCCAGGCAGAGTTCGACGCGATCCAGACGGCCACAGCCAACGGCATCATCGTCGTCGAGGCGGCTGGCAATGGCTCGATCAACCTCGATCATCCCACGTACAACGGGGTCTTCGACCGGAACGTCCGGGACTCCGGAGCCATCATGGTGGGCGCGAGCCTGTCCACGTCGCGCAACCCAGCGTGTTTCACGAATCACGGAAATCGCATCGATCTCCATGGATGGGGTGAGAACGTCGCGACGGCAGGCTACGGCGACGCGTACACGGGTACCCTCGGCGCGCGCGACGAATACACGACCGGATTCTCCGGGACGTCCAGCGCTTCGCCCATCGTCGTCGGTGCGGTCGCTGCGATCGAGAGCATCGCGATCGAGCGCGGCGAAGGACCCCTCACCCCCGATGAAGTCCGCGACCTCCTCGTCGCCACGGGAACACCGCAGGACCCCGCAGACCTGGCCCGGCGCATCGGACCGTTGCCCGACCTCGCCGAAGCGATCGCCGAAGCCGGATGGGAGGACACCGGCCCGGACGTCGCGTGTAACCTCAATGGTGGGAACGCGAGCTACGGTGGTTTCGGGATCCACTACGCGTCGGCAACCAACGCAGGGTCGACCCCAATCCAAGGCTGGAGCGTCGAGATCGATTTCGGTGCGGGCGTTCCGAGGCCGGGATGGATCTGGGGTGCGACGTACAGCGTGAGTGGCAACGTCGTGACCGTGAGCGGCACCCAGACCCTGCAGCCCGGTCAATCCGCGCACTTTGGCATGGGTGGAAACTACACGGGTCCCACCCGACTCACCCTGACCTGCGAATAACCGCGCTCCCGGAGGCGGAGCTGCCCAGGCGAACCGCCCACGCGTCCGCCTCCGCTACGACGGAAGCAGTCGATAGAAGCAGACATCGTCGATGTAGAGATCGGCGGTGTTGTCGGGTGGAGAATAAGGATCGAAATTCCACACGATCGACATGATCTCGGAGGGCTCGAAGGCAAGGTCCGACGGGCTCACGGCACCAGTGACGGCGAACTGATCCCAGCCGAGCACGAAGTCCGTCCACTCGCCCGAGGTTTCGAGGGTCGCGCGGTGCGGGTCGACATTGCAACCGAAGTCGTTGCCGGTGCAGGTCCCCCCGTCGCCGGTGTAGATCACGTCGGCGGTCGGGATCATGAGGCTCCACGTCCCCTCGGAGAGGGAGCGATCCAGCGCACGGAACATGATGCCGTCGTACTCGGAGGCATCGTACGGCGCTCGAGGCTCGAGCAGGTTCGCACCGAAGCGAAACCCGAATACGAGCTCTCCAAGCGCGAGCGCATGCCGCACGCGACTCCCCGCGTCGTCCTCCTCTCCCACCGTCGCGATCACCTCGACCGGGTCCGTGTACCAAGCGCCAGAGCGCCCGTCCTCTGGGGGGAGGAACTCGGTGTTCTCGTCCTCGAAGTCGTCGATCATGCTGACACACGTGGGGACGAGGTCCGTGCCGGTCTCCGCCGTGGTCTCGGACGATTCTCCTCCTGTCGTGGAAGCACCCGCCGTCGAACCATCCGAGTCCGACGCGCCGCCCGTGCTACCGCTCGAGTCGAGTGCCCCACTGGATTCGCTCTCGCTCTCCGACCCAAGCGTCGTACCGCTCGCGGTTTGTGACGTTTCCGTGGAGGCTGCCACAGTGGTCGTGCTCGCCTCGACTCCACCGGTCGAGGATCCCGACGTACCCGTCGTGCCGGAACCGCTCGAACTTCCCGTCGTTCCCGTGTCGGAGTCCGACTCGGATGCATCGTCGCCGCAGGCAAACGCCAGCGACATCGCGAAGACAGCCGCGAATGAACGTCGGAGGTCGTGCATGGTGGCCAGTTTGCCACACGGACGCATTTGCGTCGTGACCTGCTAGCATGGGCAGGATCGCGACAGGCTCCTGGATGACAAACAACGTTCATGAACGAGTCTCCACCGCTCGAACCACCGTTCACGTCGACGGAGGCGACCTGCCCCTCTTCCACATCGACGGAATAGGCCGCGGCGCGTCCATCGTCATCATGCCCTCGGCATTCGGAGTCAACCCCGATCTGGAGATCCAAATGGAGGAGCTCGCAGTGGACTCGAGGTTCGTGGTCGCGGTCGACCCCTTCTTCCGTGACGACGTTGGGGTCATTCCATATGAGGACACCACGGGGGTGGTCGCTCGGGTCCGCGCCACAGATCGACCGCAGGCGTACCGAGACCTCCTGACGGCCATCGCTTGGGTCCGAAATCGCGTCGAGCACCCGGCCGTGGTCGTGCTCGGGATCTGTTTCGGCGGACCGTTCGCATTGCTCGCTGCCGCGGACGGACTCGCCGATGGCGTCGTCACTTGGCACGGATCGCGGCTCGAATCCGTCCTCGAGCGAGCCGGTGACATCCGGTGCCCCCTGCACTTGCATTTCGGCGGCGTCGATCCTTTCGTTCCAAGCGAGACCATCGCGGCCACGCGAGCGGCGTTTGCCGGACGGGGAGACGTCCGCGTCACCGTTCACGAAGGAGCAACGCACGGATTCAGCCACCGTAGCGCCCCCGCGGCGTATGCTCCCCTTGCCGAACGCGCCGGGATGGCTTCGCTCCGCGAGCTCGTCTCGGCCATTGGCGGCCGAAGCCACGGCTGAACTGCGTTGGCGGCCCGCGTCGGCGGCATGCTAAGTCTGTCGCATGTCGTGCGCGCGCACCCACCTCGTCTTGGTCCCTGGCTTCGGCGGATTCGATGCGCTCGGGCAGCTTCACTACTACGCCAACCTCACCCCCGTGTTCAGAACCTGGAGATCGGCGAGCGCGACCCGACGTGGGCTCCAGCTGCACTACTTCGACAATCTCCCCACGGCGGGTGTCGACACGCGCGCTCGGCTGCTGCGGCGTTTCCTGAGCAAGAAGGTCGCGCGAAGGGAGTTCGACCCCGAGGCCAAAGACAAGATCGTGCTGGTTGGACATTCGACGGGCGGGTTGGATATCCGCGCGATGATTGCGAGCCTCGCCAAGGAGGTCGCGGGTCGCAGCGGTGAGCGTCGCCACGATGGTTCCCGGGACGCGGCGGTCTCGGTGGAGCCGAGCGAGCTGCTCGACCTCATCGACGGCATCGTGTTCCTCTCCGTGCCCAATCGCGGTACGAACATCGCCGACTGGGTGCACGCGTCCCATGCCGTCGTCGATGTCTTGGTGAAGGCGCTGCGTCTGGGCGTCTCGGCGGGGGCTCGAGTCCCGCGCCTGAACCTACTCGCAGGTTCGGGGGTCGCGCTCGCGGTGAGAGACTCCATCGCCGAGACGAACCCTCACCGTGATCTCGGTCCATTGGAGCAAGCGGAGGCCCGCGCGGCCCTGTCGGACATTCAACTGTGGCTCGGCCATACCAGCAGTGATTTCCTCGCGATCGAGGACCTTCGAGCCGGGGGCAAACGCAACCACGGCGACGACCTCGACGACGAGCTTGGGGTATGGAACGATCACGAGATTCGTTGCCGCTCCTACGCAACGCGCGGCACGGTCCCGTTCACGACACCGCCTACGACGGGGACGGACACCTTACGCAGCAGCATGAGCACGGCATCCGTCTTTCGCGGCCGCGCAGGCTTGTCGTGTTCCGATCCGATCTATCGGACCGCCTACTGGCTGACCTCCGCGGGCCCGTTCCGCGGGCGCGCAGACCTGGAAACAGCGACCGACTTTCTGACGGGGGAAGGCGTCACCGTACAGCCTTGGGAGAACGACGGCATCGTGAACACGGCGTCGATGTTTTGGCCCAATGGGTCGTCCACCCAGCTCATCTCCGGCGACCACGCCGACATCATCGGGCACTTCGCCGACATGCTCGCGATGGGGCACACGGAACCTCGCGAAGCCGCAGAGACCCCGCGGACCGCCCCTCCCGCCGGGCGGCTCCACTACGCATACGACCTGTTCGTGTCGGGCTCGGGGTTCGACGCCGACCGTTTCGCTGCGGTCTGGACCGATCTGTTCGCATTCGCCGTCGGCGAACCCGTTCGCAACGGACAGCCCGTGGCCCCCGCGCGATCGCGGTGAGCCGCTCCCATTGGGGAAGACCTCGGGCATTGCAATCCACGGTCGCATGTGCCTTCCTTTCGGCCGACCATGACGACTCATGAGGTCAGCCAGGTTCCTGGAGGCAAGCCCGTCAAGCGCTGGACGCGGGGCGTTCCGGTCGATCCCAAAGCGCTCGATCAGCTCGAGTCCGTCTCGCGGCTGTCGTTCGTTCATCCCTGGGTGGCCGCGATGCCCGATGTGCACTGTGGCATCGGAGCGACCATCGGCAGCGTCATCCCCACGAAAGGCGCAATCATTCCGGCCGCCGTCGGCGTGGACCTCGGTTGCGGGATGATGGCAGTGCAGACCTCGCTGTCTGCGAGCGACCTCCCCGACAACCTCGCTGGCGTACGTGCGGCGGTGGAGAAAGCGGTTCCGCACGGTCGCAGCGGACGCGGTCGCGACGTGGGCGCGTGGCATGACCTTCCGCGCACGGTCGGGGCGCGCTGGAACCTGCTGCGCGAAGGTTTCGAGCGGATCTCCGACAGACATCCAAAGATCGGCAAGTGCAATCATGCCGTCCATTTGGGCACCCTCGGGACAGGAAACCACTTCATCGAGATCTGCCTGGACGAATCCGACGGGGTGTGGGTCATGCTCCACTCGGGGTCGCGGGGCGTCGGAAACCGCATCGGTACGTATTTCATCGAGAAAGCCAAGCGCGAGATGGAACGAGTCTCGGTGCATCTCCCAGACAAAGACCTCGCCTACCTGCAGGAAGGGAGCCCGTCGTTCGATGACTACGTCGAAGCCGTCGACTGGGCGCAGACCTTTGCGCGCGTGAATCGGGAGCTCATGATGGACGCGACCCTGGGTGCCTTGCGCCGCATCCCCGGATTCCGCCCGTTTTCGCGGCTCGCCCATGCGGTCAACTGTCACCACAACTACGTCGCCCGAGAGCACCACTACGGGGAGGACGTCTGGGTCACACGAAAAGGGGCGGTTCGCGCCGGGATTGGGGAGCTCGGTATCATTCCCGGGAGCATGGGCACCCGCTCGTACATCGTGCGCGGAAAAGGCAACCCGGAGAGCTTCTGCTCGTGCAGCCACGGGGCGGGGCGGACAATGTCCCGGACGGAAGCCAAGCGGCGTTTCACGCTGGAAGACCACCAGCACGCGACGGCGGGGGTCGAATGCCGCAAGGACGAGGCGGTCCTCGATGAAACGCCCGCAGCGTACAAGGACATCGATGCCGTGATGCAAGCGCAGAGCGATCTCGTCGAGATCGTGCACACCCTCAAGCAAGTGGTCTGCGTCAAGGGTTGAGTCCCCGCACCCGGGCCCCGCCGACCGGGCTCGGGAGCGGCTCAGGAGCGGCTCAGGAGCGGGCGGGCGGGCGCTCGAGAGCGGGCAGGCGGACCCAGAACAGGCGTTCTCCCCTATGGCCAGTCCACGGGCGATTGCAATACCGGCAGGCAATCCACGAACTGCGTCCTCGCGAGACGTTGGGAAAGTCTCGGTCGTCGATTGCCAACTGCAGGCTGTTCCGGGGCCGTTCCGGCGCCGGACCCGGCCCATCCAAACGAAGCAGAAGCGGAGAGATCTCCGAACGAACGGGCGGCATTCGTTGCGTCGATCCCCCCCAACACCGGTCGATTTGCTGTGCGGAACACCCAGGGGCCATATATTTCCGCGATTCACCCCTGGGCAGAGCGGTCAATCTCCTGGTGCTTGCGCGATACCCCGAGAAGGTGCTAGTCACCGCAACAATGAATACAACCGCTCTGGAAGCACTCGTGGCAAGCATGCCGCTGTCCGATCTCGCCCAGCGCAGCGGGCGTTCGGTCGACGAGATCGTGAGCTGGGCGCTCAGTGGAGTGAGTGCCCCAGCGGTCAAGTCGGCCCCCGCCGCGGCGCCAGCCCGCGCGTCGGCCAAGGCTGCCGAACCTGCACCCAAAGCCGCCTCCCCCGTCATTCGTCGGCGCGGCGCTGTGAAGGCCGCTCCGGCTCCCGTCGTCGAAGAAGAAGAGGACGAGGAAGCGGGCGAAGTCGATACGCGTACCCCCGCGGGTCGGGATCGCTACGACAAGGCCGTTCTCAATATGGTCCTGAATGCCTCGCAGCCGATCGCCGCGGCGACGATTCGTAGCGACCTCGGAGGCACCCCCCTCCAAGTTCGCGCCTCGCTCAATCGCCTGATCGAAGACGGCAAGGTCGAGTATCAAGGCCAAGCCCGCGCGATGCGTTATACGGCGCGCTGAGAATGAGTCACGCTCGCCTCGCCGCTGACAGCCCGTGGTGAATGTCCCACGGGTTCCTGCGGCTGAGCGCGGCGCGCGACCCCTGTCCAGATCGAACTTTCGAGCCGCGTCGCGTCCTGCACGGATTGCGAACGCGGCTTTTGAGTTTGATACTCCGCCATGTGAAAGCGATTCACGCGTTCTCCGCATCGCTGGCCGTGTCCGTGGCCTGCTTTAGCGAGCCCGTAGACTCGCCCTCCACGACGGTGAGCGCAGGGTCGTCGACCTCCGACCCCACCACGACGTCCTCCTCGACCTCCTCCGGAACGACGGACGCAACGACCACGAACGTGGCGACCACGGGCAGCGGCACGACGGGATCTCCTCCCGGATCGGAGACCTCCGAAGCCACGGGTGCCGGAGACGAAACCGCGAGCTCGACGATTGCGGGCTCCGAACAAAGTGAGACCTCGACCGGGTCGCCGGAAACGCTCGGTGGCTCCACACGAGCGAGCGACGGCAGCGAAACCGCCGGATCGGACACCGCGCAGGCCTGCCCCACGGGCGAAGCGCGGTGCGGACAGCTCGGCCGGGAGCGCTGTGACGGTCAGGCTTGGCGGAGCGAACCCTGCCCCCTCGATTCACCCGCGTGCGCCGACGAGGGCGAGTGCGTGCTTCGTGGCCCCACCATGGTCAACGTGGGGGCCTACTTCATCGATAGCACCGAGGTCACGGCCGGTCACTATCGCGCATTCTTGGAAGCACGGGGCGACGATGTCAGCGGTCAACCCAGCGCCTGCAGTTGGAACACGACATTCTGGGACGACGCGATCCGCATGAACCCAGACGACCGCCCGATGACCAACCTCGACTGGTGCGACGCCCATGCGTTCTGTGCCTGGGCCGGAAAGCGCCTCTGTGGACGGATTGGCGGGGGAGCGATCCCGGTGCCACTCGTCGGATCCGAGCCCTCGCTCGAGAGCATGTACGATCCCGAGGAGAGTCAGTGGTATCGCGCGTGCGGCGGTCCTAATGGCGCCGCTCATCCATCCGCGCCCGGTGGGTGCAATACCCCCGGTCCGGACGGTGCCTTGGCGGCTGTCGCCACGTTCCCGGGCTGCGAGGGATACTACGATGGCGTCTTCGACCTCGAGGGAAACGCCGCCGAGTGGGTCGATGCCTGCGTCTCGGATGAAGGCGCCGAGGACCTCTGTTTCCTCATGGGCGGATCCTACGTATTCACGGCGGACGAGTCCTTCTGTGACCGTGTTCCCGCCGAATACCCCCGCCGCGACAGCGCGGCGCCATTCGGGTTCCGCTGCTGCAACGACTGAGCTCGGGTGCACGCCCTACGGAAGCGCCCCCTGCTCCACCCAGGCCTCCACGAGCTCGCGGGTCTCCACCGCGAGGAGCGGCAGCCCCTGCGGCATGGAGAGGGTCTCCCCCCCGCAACCGCAACCGTAGGGCTCGGGATAGCGGTGGGTGTCGTTGAGCTTGTGCACGAGGTAGCTCTCCCACGGGTCTTCCGGGGTGACGAAACGCATATTCGCGCTCGGTGACGACTCGTTCACGAGCGTTTCGTATCCCGCCTCGCCCACGAGGATCGGTTCGTACAGGGCCGCGTGACAAGCGAGGCACCACTGGTCCCAGATCGGCTGAATGTCGACGGCATAGGAAAGCAGGACCTCTCCGCTCGAGCTCTCCTGGGGCTCACCGGAGCTGCTGCTTTCGGCGGGTCCCGTGGTGGTCGAAGTCGAGGTGGAGGACACGTCTCCGGTCGTAGACCCGGTCGACTCGCCCTCGTACCCATCCTCGAGCATGCTGTAGTAGAGCGAGATCTCGTAATCGAGCCCGGCGACCAAGTTCGCGGTGACGTCGAGCGTAGTGCGGGGCAACGGCTTCCAGTACCCATGGCCATCGAGATAGTCGCTCCGATGGATCGCCGCGACGGCGACCCCGGAAGGATCCGAAGGGAGCAGGCGCCGGTACGTCACCTCGGCCGCGACGGAGAGATCGATATCGGGTTTGACCCGATATGCGGCGCCGATCGTGGGAGGCGGCTCGTCGCTCGGCGTGATCTCGATGGTCACGTCTTCGCTGAGCGAGCCGGGGGGAAACAGCAGGGTCAGCACGTTGTCGTGCGAACTGATCTGCCCACCGGCCTGGCCGATGACCTCGCGAACCAAATCATCGGGCTCTTGAGGTTCTCCACAACCACTCAGGCCCGCGAGGACCAACACAGTGCTACGCAAGGAGGGGCGCACGGGCCAAAAGGTACCACGGGGCGGCCCAAGAGCGGCGGTCTCGTCTCACGGAGCCCCCGTTTCGGTGAGACGATCGCGGAGCCGCCGCAGGGCCAACTCGGTCTTGGCGTCCTCGATCTCGCCGCGCGTGCAGGCGCCAATGGCTGTGTCCAAATCGAGCCAGCGCCAGCGGGAGCCCTCCTCCATGGGCGAACCATCCCCATGCGCCGGTTGGGTGCGCGAGGGGTCACGGATCTCGGCCGCGACGAACCAGAACTTCTCCGGCATCGAGCCAGGGCTCGGGAAAACCCCCGCTCCCAAGAAGCCGATGTCCTCCGCGGCGACTTCGTACCCCGTCTCTTCCGTGATCTCGAGCGCTGCCCGCGTGCGCACACCTTCCTCCCCGTGATCACGGCGCTCGATGACCCCCGCGACGACCTCCGTAAAGTAGCGATACTCGCGAATGTCGGCGATCGGGAGCGTCGCGGGATCACGGCCCATCGCGAGCGCCGGGCGGAGGCCATCCCGGAGCAAAACTTCGACGACCCCATCGTCACGGCGGTGATAGAGCGCGACCACGACGGCATCGGTGCCGGAGGCGCGCACGACGAAATGACAAGCGTAGGGCTCCGAAGTCGATCCATCGGCGCGAAGGTTGCGCAGCTGCATGCGCCGCACCGCCAGATATCCGCCGCCCCCCACCAGGGTGTCTCCCTCCACCGAGAAACCGAGCACCTCGTCTTTATCCGTCATCACCATGCATGTTGGCCGCAACGCGGCGTTTGGTCGAGGCCCGTTCGACAACCTGGTAGCCTCCGAGCGCCGTGAATCACGAAGCGAGCGCAGAAGGCCCCAAGAAAGTCCTGTTCGTCGACCTCGACGGCACCCTCATCGCGAGCGACCTGCTGTGGGAAGCCTTCTTTCGCGCGCTCAAGCAGAAGCCATGGATTGCCCTGCTCGCGCCGCTTTGGCTGCTTCGCGGACGAGCCGCCCTCAAGCAAGGAATCGCCCAACACGCGACGCCGGATCCCGCATCGCTCCCCTACCGCGACGACGTACTGGGTTACCTCCGCGAGCGGAAAGGGGATGGGGTGCACGTGGTGCTCGCGACCGCGAGTCACCATAGTTGGGCACATCCGGTCGCCACGCACCTCGACCTGTTCGATGACGTCCTCGCCACCACCGCAGAGCGCAACCTCAAGGGACGCAACAAGTTGGCGGCGATCCAGGACTATTGCCTCCAACGCGGGGCGATCTCGTGGGGCTACATGGGGGATGCGCATGCCGACCTCCCCATCTGGGCCGCCGCCGATGAAGTCCACGTGGTCGCCCCCTCTCCGGGGCTGCTCGGACGCGTCCGCGCCCAGCGGAGCGGCGACGCACCCAAAGTCTTTGGGAACCGGGTGGGTTGGTTGCGACCTGCGCTCAAGGCGATGCGCCCCCATCAGTGGGTGAAGAACATCCTCCTGTTCGTTCCGTTGCTGTTGTCCCGCCAGTACACGGAACCTAGCAAGCTGCTCGCGGTCGTCATCGCATTCGCAGCCTTTTCTCTGTGCGCCTCCTCGGTCTACCTCTTCAACGACCTGCTGGACGTCGACGCAGATCGGATCCACCCGCGCAAGCGAAAGCGCCCGTTCGCGTCGGGCGCTCTCCCGCTCGTCGCGGGCCCTCCGATGGCGTTCGGCCTCGTGACCCTGGCCTTCGCGCTGGCCCTGACTTGGCTGCCGATGGAGTACGTGGCCGTGCAGGTCCTGTACATGATCGTGACGTCGGCCTATTCCGCGTCGCTCAAGAGCAAGCTCCTCGTGGACGTGTTCATCCTTGCCGGGCTCTACACGTTGCGGATCTTTGCCGGAGGCGTGGCGGCAGAATTGGCCGTCTCGGAGTGGCTCCTCGCATTCTCGATTTTCATGTTCACGTCGCTCGCGTTCGCGAAGCGCTATGTGGAGATGTCTCGACTGCAAGCGGAGGGCAAGACGACCGCGCGCGGCCGGGGCTATGAGGTCGGGGACATCCCCCTCATCGAGACACTTGGCGCCACGAGCGGCTATCTCGCGGTGCTGGTGTTCGCCCTCTACATCCACGACGGCGTTCCCGCGTTCTACACCCAGAAGTCGCTCCTGTGGCTCACCTGCCCGCTGCTGCTGTTTTGGATCAGCCGCCTTTGGTTCTTGGCCAAACGCGGCGAGCTCAACGATGACCCGGTCGTCTTTGCCGTCACGGATCGCGTGAGCCTCGGCGTTGGGTTCGTCGTGGGACTCTTGGTCCTTTTCTCGGCGCCATGGTGGTAAATCTCGGAGCGGGCCGGGACAAAACACCAAAACATACCGCCTTTATCGCGAACTCTGCGTTCGTCCGCGAATTCGGCCCGTCTGGCGAGGCGTGCATTTTCCAGCCCCATCGTTCATCATTCGGCCGAACGAGGTGATGATGTTGGCGGAGGCCAAAAATACCACCGAGAGCAGTACATTCGCGGCGGACCCCCTCGAGGCGGCCACGCTCGGGACGGACACGTCCGAGTCGGACCCCCTCGCCATGGATACGCCCGCAATGGAAGCCCTCGAGCAAGAACTCGAAGGAGCGCACCCGCGGCGCATCATCGAGGCCGCGATCGATCGCTTCGGCGACACCCTCGCGATCAGCTTCAGCGGAGCCGAAGACGTCTTGCTGATCGAGTTCGCCCATCAGGTGGGCCGCCCGTTCCGCGTCTTCACCCTGGACACGGGTCGCATGCATCACGAGACGTATCGGCTGTTCGGCGAGGTCGAGCAGCGCTACGGCGTGAGGGTGGAGTGCCTGTTCCCCGAGCGCGAAGCGGTGGAAACCCTGGTGCGCAACAAGGGGATGTTCTCCTTCTATCAAGACGGGCACGGCGAGTGCTGCGGGATTCGCAAAGTTGCACCGCTTCGCCGCCATCTCAAGACGCTGCGCGCGTGGATCACGGGTCAGCGTCGCGATCAGAACCCCGGCACGCGCGGCAGGCTACCGGTCGTCCAGTTCGACGATGGGTTCGAAGGCGCGAGCGGGGCCCGCTTGGTGAAGTTCAACCCCCTCGCCGCCCGCAGCAGCTCGACGGTCTGGGACGACATCCGCGCCTACGACGTGCCCTTCAATGCGCTCCACACCCGCGGCTTCGTGAGCATCGGTTGCGAACCGTGCACGCGCTCCATCCTCCCAGGACAGCACGAACGCGAGGGGCGTTGGTGGTGGGAGAACGCGGACAAGAAAGAGTGCGGACTCCATCAGATCAACGTCGAGGCGGCGCAAAAACCTCGCACGTGAGGCCGTGGGCCCGCGTCACGCGTCGCGAGCCCGCACGATTCGGAACTGCGTCTGCCCCATGAGCAGCAACGTGCCATAGGGGACTTGTTCCGCCGCCCTCACCCGCAGGTACGTGCCGTTGGAGCTGCCGACGTCCTCGATGAACACGCCACCTTGCGCGATATCGATCCGGCAATGCTCGCTCGAGACGTACGTGTCACCCGTGAACACGACGTCGCCGCGATCGCGGCCGAACAGCAAGCCGTGCAAAGGTATGCGGCGCACGTCCACCGGTCCGCGCGTGTGGAGCTGCACATGCAATTGGCCTGGACCCTCGCGGGTGCGCTCGTAGGTCACGGTGGACTGCCCGACGCGGACCTGATCCCCGTGCGACAGCGGCTCTCGGCCTTCGAGCTGCCGGTAGACGGCGCCACCTTGAGAGAGGTGGTTGACGATCACGCCTCCGCCCGGGGCCGGGATCAGCTGAGCGTGGTGCGGCAGCAAGTGCTGGTCATCCCACCACGGTTGTCCTTCCACGCGGCCGACATCGAACGTCGTCCCTGCGGGCACGAGAAACTGAGCCACGACCTGTCCCCGCGAGCCGATCATCTGGACACGCGCGGCCTCGATGGGTTGGGGAGGTTTTTGCCCCCCGTACGGGGCAGGCACCGGCGGTTCGAGCATGACGACCGTCCGATCCCCAGGCTCGAAGTCGATGTCGTGCTCCGCCTCGGCCGCGAACTCGTCGCTGTCCTCCGCCTCGTCGATCTCCACGTCGAGCGGAATCTCGAGGTCTTGCAGAGGGGGCGGTCCCCCCATCGGCGACGAACCGTACACGGACGTGCCGATCATCGGTTTGCTCGCCGTTGGAGCCGGTTCCACGGGCCAAGGCTTGTCCGGCACCAACGTCTTGCGACGCGGGCGTTTGGCCGCGGCCCCCCCGGACTCGTCGTTTTGCGGACGCGCGTTCAGCAGCGGATTGAGGGCGATGACGGTATGGCCCGTGACGTTCGGGGATCGATCTTCGAAGTCGGCGATGGGTGCCAGGCTGGCCTCGGATGGTCCGAAGTCTTCGAGCGCCGCGTCGATCTCGTTCTCGTCGAGATCGCCGAGCGAGAGCTTGGCCGACGCCGAAAGATCGGCTTCGCGCGGGGCCCCGTCGGCGCGAGGGCGATCGCGGGTCGGCGACGTGTTCGCTGGACGCGTACCCGCGACCTCGAGACCCGGCGCGGCGGCACCTCGTTTGGGACGGACGGGCGCCGGGGGTAGAAGCGTCGGAGCACTCGGCGTCCGAGGATCCAGCGCGCGCCGGATGGGGGTGACGGCAGCGTCCGCCAACGCCGGCAACGCGGTCTCGGTTGGACCGGCTGCCACGACGGTCGGTGTGGTGCGCGGCTGAGAGGCCCCCACGGATGGGCCAGATGGGCCAGATGGGCCCGCAGCCTCTGCCAGCGCGGGATGGCCGGGGTGTCGCTGACGCAGCACTTCCAGAGCGCGGTCGGCCTCGTCGTCCAGGCCTTCGCCCCGATAGAAGCCGATCTCCTCGAGGGCCCCCGACACGTCGGGCCACTCGCCTTCGGCTCGCTCGACGGGCAGCTCGGGTTGTCCTGGTCGACCCGAAGTTGGGGCGGTCGCCAGGCCGATCGGGCGCTTGGGGCCAAGCGGGGTGCCGTTCCCCTCCGTTGCGCGCGCGAGCTTGCCTCCCGGGAGGGGCGCGAGCGGGATCCCAACGCCCCCCGTCCGTCGCTTGCCGCCTTCGACGCTCAGCACGGGCGGAGGTGGCGGACTCGGCTTGGCGCGCGACGGAGTTCCGCACTTCGCACAGAAGGCATCTTCCGCCGAAAGCGGAGCCTTGCACGTCCGACACGCAGCGGCGCCCGCACTCTTGAGGGATGCGCCACAGATGGAACAGAAGTTGTCGGATTCGCGAACTGGGTTCCGGCAGCTCGGACACTGCATGAAAAGGCGCCTCCCCACCGCGGGGAACCGTGGGGTGGCCACGGTGTGATGCGCAGGATACCTCGCCCTCGGCCACATCGCGACAAAGCTCCGCCGGGGCATCTCGACAACACATCCTGCGTTGTGGCACCCCCTCAGGTAGGATGAGGCGAAACGAACGGGCCGATCGCGTCGGCGCGATCTTGGACGAACTGTATCCCCAACCGCCAATCCCGCTCGACCACCGCGATCCGTACACCCTGCTGGTCGCCGTGCTTTTGAGCGCCCAAACGACCGACAAGAAAGTCAACGAGGTCACGCCCCGTTTGTTCGCCGCCGCCCCCGACCCCGCGGGCATGGCCGCTTTGGGGGCGGAACGCATCCAGCCGCTCATCCGCGAGATCGGGCTTGCGCCGACGAAGGCCAAGAATCTCGCCGCCCTGAGCGAGCGCTTGCTCGCCGAGCATGGCGGCCGTGTCCCCGCCGACCTCGAGGCCTTGGAGGACCTGCCCGGCGTGGGACACAAGACTGCGTCCGTGGTGATGGCCCAGGCCTTCGGCGTGCCCGCCTTTCCGGTGGACACGCATATCCATCGCCTGGCGGCGCGCTGGCAGCTGTCGAACGGGACCACGGTCGAGCGAACGGAGGGGGACCTCAAGCGGGTCTTTGCGGAGGACACGTGGAACCGCCGCCACCTCCAGATCATCTATTTCGGCCGTGAGCATTGCCCCGCGCTGCGCCACGACCTCACGCGATGCCCGATCTGCAGCTGGGCGGCCTCCCTTGCGCGCACCCGCCAGGAAGCGGTGCGCGCGGCGACCCGAACGCGGCGGTAGCTCGCCAATCCCGCATGCGTTGGCATCTCGCCCCGTGATAGGTTCCCCCTGCCGATGGCCTCCCTTACCGTGCAGCGCGACGCCGGGCGGCTTCCACCGCGGATGGCCGCGTGCGTGGGGGCGTTCGATGGATTCCATCGCGGGCACCAAGCCTTGATCGAGGTCGCCAAGCGCAGGTGCCCCACGGTCGCGGCGGTCACGTTCGAGCCCCATCCGCTCCACGTGTTGGCCCCGCAGCGAGCACCCCGGTTGCTTCAGAGTCCAACCCAGCGCGAACGTGTGGCCGAGTCGCTCGGCTTGTCGCGGCTCGTGCTGCTCCCGTTCGATCGCTCGCTCGCGCTGCTCGACCCCGAAGCGTTTGCGGCGCGTTTCCTCGTGGGCGGCCTGCGGCCGGAGCTCATCGTCGTGGGCGCGGATTTTCGCTTCGGTGCCGGGCGTGCGGGCACCCCCGCGCTGCTGCGCGAGCTCGTGGCCCCGCACGGGATCGAGACCGAGATCGTGGAGCCGATCCCCCACCCGCTCGATCCATCGCGCAAGCTGAGCTCGACGGATGTCCGCAACGCGCTCGAGTGCGGGGACGTCGTGCTCGCCAAGACCTTGCTGGGACGGTGGCACGCCGTCGCTGGCGCCGTGGTGCCCGGAGCCGCGCGTGGTCGCGATCTCGGGTTTCGAACGGCCAACGTCGAGCACGACGCGGGGTACCTCCCGCCGCCAGGGGTTTACGCCTCGGCCCTCACCGTGTGGGACCCTCGCTCGCCGAGGGTCGGGTCCTGTTGGCCTTCGGTGACGAGCCTCGGCCGCAACGCGACGTTCGTTTCGGACGGACCGCTCTCCTTGGAGGCGCATGTCATGGACGCCGATCTCGGCAACGACCTCTATGGTGTCTCGGTCGAGGTCTCCTTCATCGCACGCCTGCGCGAGGACCAACGCTTCTCGAACGCCGCAGCGCTCGTCGCACAGATCGAAGCGGACATCGCCCATGCACGCGCCCACGTCACGCCCGAGGCGCTGCAATCCGTGCTGCGGCCTGGCGATCGCGAGGCCGTGCGATGACCCATCCCGATCCGATCGCGAGCTCGACCCTCGCCCATCTCTATCTCGCGCAGGGTCATCGCGAGAAAGCCAACGTGGTGCTGGACGCAGTGCTGCTCCGCAACCCCGCCGACGGCCATGCGCTGCACCTGCGCGAACGTCTGCAGGCGACCGCCGACTGCGAGATCTCGCTGTCCTTCGCGGCCGGAGAGCTTCGCGCGCGATGGACCCGCGCCGAGGCGCCGCAAAGCGTCGTGTTGGCCGCGTGGACGCTGGATGAGGAAGGTCTCCAGCGCTTCGTGACTTCGCAACCGGTGACGACGCCGAGCGGGGTCGTTGCGTTCCGCAAGCCGTTCCGGCGTGGGCACGCATGCGTATGCCTCGGTCGCGCGGTGCCGGGACGCGGCTTCGTCGCGACCTGCGTCGGGGAGCCCCTGGTGTGGACCGACAGCCGCGCATGATAATGTTACAGGAACCGACTCCCATGTTTCGCGGCGCATACACGGCACTGGTCACCCCCTTTCGCGACGGCAACATCGACTTCGACGCGCTCGCGCGGCTCATCGAGTTTCAGATCGCCGGGGGAATCGATGGGCTCGTCCCGTGCGGCACGACAGGGGAGTCGCCCACGCTGAGCGAGGATGAACAACTCCGCGTGATCGAGGCCACGCTCAAGACCGTCGACGGTCGCGTGCCGGTCCTGGCGGGAGCGGGTAGCAACGACACCGCATGCGCGGTCGAGCTGACGAAGCGGTGCAAGGCGCTCGGCGTCGCCGGCACGCTCCACGTGACCCCCTACTACAATCGGCCATCGCAAGCCGGCCTCATCGCGCATTTCCTCGCGATCGCGGAGGTCGGGGTGCCCATGGTCCTCTACAACGTCCCGACCCGCACGAACGTGGACCTCACGGTGCCCACCGTGACGGCGCTCTCCCAGCACGACATGATCGTCGGCATCAAGGAAGCGACCGGTGACATGCTGCGCGCCGCGATGCTCGCGGAGAAGTGCGGGCCAGACTTCGCGCTCTTGAGCGGCGACGACCACACCCTGTTGCCGTTCCTCTCGGTCGGTGGGATCGGGGTGATTTCCGTCGTGTCCAACGTGTTGCCCGGCCTCATCGCCAACCTCTGTCGGGCCTTCGCGCAAGGGCGCTACGATGAGGCGCTCGCGCTCCACCGTCGCCAGCTCCCGCTGACGCGTACGCTCTTCTCTCAGCCGAGCCCCGCCCCAATCAAAGCCGCACTCGCGCGGCTCGGCATGTGCAGTCGAGACACGAGACTCCCAGTCTTGCCCCTGGGCGAAGACACCCTCGAATATCGCGAGCTCGAACTCCAGCTACACAACGTGGAGCTACTGAAGTGAACGTCTCTGAACGAGTTCTATCCGTCGTCGTGGTCGGCGCCCGTGGGCGCATGGGCAAAGCCCTCATCTCCGAGGTCGTCAACAGCGAGGACCTCGCTCTCGCGAGCGCCGTCGAGCACAGCGGTGCCCCCGGGCTCGGCGAAGACGTCGGAGCGATCCACAACCTCCCGATCACGGACATCAAACTGGTCGACCATCTCGATCCTCCGCGCGGGAGCGTGGTGATCGATTTCTCGCTGCCCCAGGCGACCCCTACCGTCATCGAACAGTGTCGGCAACGCGGTGTCGCGCTCGTGCTCGGAACCACGGGCATCGACAATGCGACGCTCGACCTGCTCGAGAAGGCCGCCACCGAGATCCCCATCGTGTACGCCGCCAACTACAGCGTGGGCGTCACGCTGCTATTGCGGCTCGCGGCGATCGCCGCACATGCGCTCGGCCCGGGGTGGGATGCCGAGATCACCGAGCTCCACCATCGACACAAGCGCGATGCGCCCTCGGGGACCGCGTTGCGCGTGGGCAAAGCCATCGCCGATGCGCGCCGCCAGAGCCTGGCCGAGGTCGCGCGCACCGTGCGTGACGGCGAGATCGGTCCGCGGACCCAGACCGAGATCGGCATCATGACCCTGCGCGGTGGGGACTCGGTCGGCGAGCATACGGTCATGTTCTTGGGCGCATCGGAGCGCCTCGAGCTCATCCATCGGGCGGGCGACCGCGCGATCTTTGCCAAAGGCGCCCTGCGGGCCGCTCGCTGGGTCGTCCATCAGCAAAAAGGTCTCTACGACATGGCCGACGTCCTCGGCCTCGCCGAACTCTAGAGGGCTCCCATGCGCGCGCCTTTTCTCACCTCACGGTTGCAGGGCTTTGGTACCTCCGTATTTTCGGAGATGACCGCGCTCGCCGGAGCGCATCAAGCCGTCAACCTCGGCCAAGGCTTCCCAGACTTCGACGGTCCGGCCGAGCTCCGCGACACTGCGATCGAGGCGATCCGCTCCGGGCACAATCAGTACTGCCGCTCGTTTGGGATCCCCGCGCTGACCGAGGCCATCGCGGGCCACCGCCGCCGGTTCTACGGGCTCGAGTTCGACGCCGCATCGGAGATCACGGTCGTCAACGGGGCCACGGAGGCGATCGCGAGCACCCTGCTCGCGATCTGCGAGGTCGGCGACGAGGTCATCATCTTCGAGCCGTACTACGACAGCTACCCGGCCGTGATCGCGTTGGCGGGGGCGATCCCGCGGGTCGTGCATCTGCGCGATCCCGACTTTCGCTTCGACCCCGCCGCGCTGGTCGCAGCCATCGGCCCGCGCACCCGGGCGATCCTCGTCAACACCCCGCACAATCCCACGGGCAAGGTCTTCCGCCGCGCCGAGCTCGCGCTCATCGCGGAGCTCTGCGTGCGCCATGACTTGATCGCGATCACGGACGAGGTCTACGAGCACCTCGTGTTCCAGGGCGAGCACATGCCGCTCATTGGATTTCCCGGCATGCGTGATCGCACCGTCATGATCTCCTCGACCGGGAAGACGTTCTCCCTCACCGGATGGAAGATCGGCTACGCGTGCGCGAGCCCTCCGCTCTCCACCGCGCTGCGGACGACCCATCAGTTCCTCACGTTCTGCAACGGCACCCCGTTCCAAGTCGCGATGGCTCTGGGCCTTGGGCTCCCGGCTGCGTACTACGAGACTTTCCTGGCCGAGTACAGAGGTCGCCGCGACCGCCTGTGTTCTGGGCTGCTCGAAGCAGGGTTCGAGATCCGTGCGCCGGCAGGGACATACTTCGTCTGCGCGGACATTCGCCCGCTGGGCTTCTCCGACGATCTCGAGTTTTGCCGCCGGCTCCCGGCCGAGGTCGGCGTCGCCGCAATTCCCACGTCCGTCTTCTACGAAGCGGGTCCCAGGCGCTGCAACCATCTCGTGCGGTTCACGTTCTGCAAATCCGACGCGGTGCTCGACGAGGGGATCGCCCGCCTGCGGCGTCACGTCGGGAAAATGAGCCGGCAAACCCCATGAAGGTGGCCGGACTCCAGCTCGATCTCGCCTGGGAGGACCGCGACGCCAACTTCGCGAAGATCATCCCCAAGATCCAAGCTGCGGCCGCTTGTGGAGCGCGGTTGGTGGTCTTGCCCGAGATGTTCGGGTGTGGGTTCTCCATGGACGTCGCCCGGATCGCCGAGCCTTGGGATGGACCCAGCGTGTCTTTCCTGCGCGAGCAAGCCGTCGCCCATCGCCTTTGGATTGGCGGGAGCGTGCCCGAGCGCGAACGCGGTGGGGCCACGGAGGTCAAACCAGCCAACACGTTCATCGTGGCGGGCCCCGCCGGCGAGCTTCATCGCTACCGGAAGCGACATCCGTTTACCTTCGCGCAAGAGCACCTCCACTATGAGGCGGGGCGAGAGCTCGTCACGATCGAGATCGATGGCCTGCGCGCGACCTTGTTCGTCTGCTACGACCTGCGTTTCGCCAACGACTTCTGGGACACGGCCGAAAAGACGGACGCCTACATCGTCGTCGCCAACTGGCCACGCAAGCGACGGCATCACTGGTCCGCGCTACTCCTCGCCCGCGCAATCGAGAACCAGGCCTATGTCGTCGGCATCAACCGCGTCGGGTCCGGGGGTGGTCTCGACTACGCAGGGGACAGCGCAATCATCGATCCGTGGGGTGAAGTCCTCGTCGAGGCGACCTCGGCGGAGACCATGCTGCTGGCCGAGCTCGATCCGCGCGTCGTCGCCGATGCACGCCGTACGTTCCCGGTGCTGCGGGATCGCCATCCAGCTTGAGGCGCTCTCGTAGGGCTCTCAGAGCACCGGATAGGCGGTCCAGCCTTGTGTCCAGCTCAGGGACTCGCCAGGAGGGAACGCTCCCGCGTAGCTCGCTTGCTCATCGAAGCGATCGAACAACCCCACCGGCGGCCGCTGCCCCACGCTCTGCACCTCGAGCGTCTGCGGAACCCACCCGGGATTCGATAGGTTGAAGGCCCCGTTCAGTCCAGGGTTCCGACCCAACACGAGATCTTCGCGCCCGAGGAAGAAAGCCTGCTCGTCGAACCCCATGTCGTCGTCTGCCGATCCTCCCGCGGGCTCCTCCGCCGCCCCCGGAAAGTACGCCTCTCCGCCGGGTCCAATCTGGTAGAACATAGAGCTCGCGACGAGCAGCGATTCCGACTCGAGTAACGCCGCCGTCGCCTCCCCGACGATATCGATGGCTTCGATCGAGTGACCCGTCACGACCGCGTTGGCGATCACACCACCGGTCCCTTCTTTGAATGTCATCGCGCGTTGGCTTCCCTCCCCGCCAGAGCCGATGAGCGTCACATTCCAAAGCTGTGGCTCGGACCGCGGGGTCGCCTGCGGATCGCTGGAGTTCGAGCTCGCTTCGATCGCGTTGTCGCCCGCGGCGTCCTGCACGATCGCGACGAACTGAGCATTCCCCGTCCATCCCTGGTCCCAGTCGATCGAATCGTCTTGGGCGCGCGTCACCACGACGTGGCGCAGGTTGACGGTCCCACCGAAGATCTCCACGCCATCGTCTTTGCCCAAGTGCACGTGCACGTGATCGACGAGGGTACCGGAGCCGCACCCGGCGAGCGTGAGCCCGTTGAGCTCGTTGTCCTGCTCGATCGCAAACCCTGCGAACTCGATGCGCACGAACTCGAGCACGCCGCAGGATCCCGCGGCATCGGCTCCCCCATAGCCTGCGCGGCTCGGATCGGTCACCCCTTCGAGGGTTGCGCCCGCCACGTTGACAGGGGCATCCCCAAGCAGCGCAACGCCGCCCCAGTCGCCCGGGTAGCGCTCACCGAGTCGCTGCGCGCTCGAGAAGACGACGGGTTCGGCGCGGGTCCCGTACGCGCGCAGGGTCGCACCACGCTGCACGATCAATGCGGAGCCACGTTCGCCGAGCACCCGAACGCCAGCTTCGATCGTGAGCGTGGTCCCCGGCGCTACGAATACGGGACCTGAAAGGCGGACGAGCGCGTCGGCGCTCCACACCACATCGGCCGTGATCAGCCCCGACACGACAATCTCTCCGTCGTCGTCGGCCGTGCAGACGCCCGAGACGCAAACGGCACCTTCGCCCAGACAGTGTTCGTCCCGCTCGCACTCCTCGAAGGGAAGAATGATCGAACAGCCCGGAATCACGAACAGGGCGCTGCCCAACCATCCGAAACGTACCCACTGCGATCGCGACCACGCCAACGTCTTCGATCTCATGTTGCTCGGGCGACACATACTCTCCTGCACGCCGAAGATCGAGTTCCCTCACCGCTGCTCCACAATCGTGACGTGAATGAAACACGTGTGGCTCGTGCAGACCATTGATGCCGCAGCGCCGATTCTGCTACCTACGAGGCGTCGTGCATGCGCTGATCGACCCATGGCGTCTCAACGCCCTGCTCGAGGATGACGGACCCCTCGCAGGTCGGTTTCGCTTGGAGCGGGACCTCGGCCAAGACGCGATCGGTGCAAGGTTCGCGGTGCTCGACCATGGATGCGGCAGGAGTGCGATCCTCCGCGTCCTCGCGGCCCCGAGCACCGCGCTCGCCGAGGCGGCGTGCGACGTGTTCCAGGAGGTCAGCGTCGGACATCCCAAGGTCGCCCCGCAACTCGCGTACGGAACGAGTGACGAGCTCGTATACGTCGTCTACAAGCGCGTCGCGGGCCAGCGCCTGACATCGCTCCTTGCCCAACGTGGTGAGCTCTCGGTGCGCGAGGTGGTTCCCATCGCGTCTCAGCTCTTGATGCCGCTTTGCGCCCTGCATGCGCGCGGTCGCGGGATTGGAGAGGTTGCGATGCGCGACATCGTGTTGCGGCGGCAGAGCGGCCGCGCGTACCTGGTGCAGCTGGAGGACTTCGGGGTTCATGCGGCGAGCCATGTGATCCGCGGGATCGAACGTTCCCCTGCCCATGACGTGAAGATGCTCGGAGCTCTGCTCACCACGCTCCTCGAGCAGCTGCCGGCGTCCGACGAAGCCTGCGAGGGGCTCCACACGATCGCGCAGGAGTGCCAAGGCATCGTCGGGACGCCGCCCTTCGATTCCAACGCGCTGATGGAGCGCCTCATCGATCGCCTTCCCCCTGCGCTGTTTCGCCTGCCGCTCGGCGATGATCCCGAAACCGAGCGGCGCTCGACCGGATCGCTCACCGCGATCCCCATGGTCGCCGTCGCCGACGAGGTTCCCAAGGTGCGGCGTCGCTTCGGCACCCATCGCCAGACTCGCGGTTGGCTCGTCGCGGCGATCGCAGTCCTCGGCGCCGTCGGGTTGCTCGCCCAGGTATCGCGCGCCCATGTCGCTCCCGAGGGCCTCCGGGCCCCGCTCGCGCGACCGCTGCCCGCGGCTTCGCCGATTCGCGTCTTCGGCCCGAGCGCCGCGGTCGCGATGTGGCTTCCTCGACTCGCGCCCGCCGAGCTCGCGCCCGCCGAGCCGCTCGCCAACCCGACCGCTGCGCAGGACCTTGCCGGCGAGCTCGAATCGCGACGGGCCGACACGCAGCCTCGCAAGCATGTCCGCAACAAACGCAGCCGTTCATCGCGGAAGCCCACACGGCACGCGACGACCCCGGAAGCGGACGGTCATCGCCCGAGCGTGGGGACGCTGCTCCCACCGTCGTCCCCTTCGCCGGCCGAGCACCGGCCGAACCGTGGGTCGCGCCCGTCGACGTCCTTGCTGCAACCCTCCGCAAGTCGCGGATGAGCGCGCCCATGCCCCGGCGGCCGCGATCGATCGGACTCACCTTGGTGCTGGCTGCCATGCTGATGGGGCCATCGCAACCCGCCTGGTCGCAAGACCCAAGCGAGACCGAGACCGCCGAACCGGAGAGTCTGCCGCCTCCGCAAGTATCCGCGGAAGTCCAAGCGCTCATCGAGGACGCCGCTCGCCGCTTCGATTCCGGTGACCATGCGGGAGCCATCGAAGCGTTCGAAGCCGCGTATGCGCTCGACCCCGATCCGAACTTTCTCTACAACATCGGGCGGATCCACGAAGAGGCCGGCGACCTCGAGAACGCGATCCACTACTATCGCGACTTTGCGCGCAAGCCGAGCGTGCCGCTCGAGCTCCGCAGACAAGCGCTCGAGCGAATCCAAGTGTTGCGTGCCGTCGTCGAGGAAACCCAGGAATCCCCGACCGTCGCCGAGCCTCCGCCGCCCACGGCAACACCGACCTCCCAGCCTCCCGCTTCGCCGAACCCCGCGCCTCCGGTCGAGCGCTCGCGCCAAGACCTCCCGAGTCGACGCATGCAGTGGGCCGGAGTGGGTCTCCTCGCGGTGGGGGGCGCAGTTGGCATCGCAGCCGGCGTCTTGGGAGGCCTCGCGTTCCGCGATTCACGAAGCCTCGCGTCGACCGAGGAGCCAGAGCGTCGCGACGAGCTCCGCACCCGGGGTCAATCGCGGGCAGCCGCCGCCGACGGGCTGTTCATCGCGACCGCGGTCGTCTCGGTCGTCGGGATCGTGCTCACGGCGGTCGGGGCGTCGCGCCTTGCCCGCCGATCCTCGCGACAGGCCCGACGCAGCCCCGCCTGGCCACACGCCGGCCTACGGTTTTAGCGCCGCGACCAAAGTTCTGACCTTGGAGGACAGAATCCTTCGGTCGCGGCACGAGTCTCGCGATGAGGGGCCTCTCGCCTCTTGCCCAAATACTTAACCATGGTAAATAACTTCCAGGTGGCATCCGATGAGACCATCCACGCGGCGATCGTGGAGCTAAGGCGCCTGACGGAGGTGTTCGGGCACCGGCGGCGAAAGATCGCAGCGAGCTGCGGGATCACCGAGCAGCAATGGAGTGTGCTCGAGGAGATCGCCACGGAGCATTTCATGCCAAGCATGTTCGCTCGCGAACGCGAGAGTTCAGCCGCGGCCGTATCCAAGGTGTTGCGGCAGTTGCTCGACAAAGGCCTCGTGAGCGTCTCCGTGTCGGAGCAGGACGGACGCCAACGCAACTACGAACTCACTGCCGTGGGGAGAGACGTCATGAAGAGCCTTCGTCGGCTGCGGAAGCGCGCGATCGAGGCGATCTGGTGTGAGCTCGACCCCGCCCGAGTCTCCGAATTCACACATTTTGGGCGCATGCTGGCTGAACGCATGGAAGCCTACGAGGACTGAGAGGAACCAATCATGGCCAAGACACTCTACGAGAAGGTATTCGAGCGGCACGCCGTTCGTCAGCTCCCATCCGGCCAATTCCAGCTGCTCATGGGATTGCACCTCATCCACGAGGTGACCTCCCCCCAGGCGTTCCAGATGCTGGAGGAGCGCGGCCTCTCCGTGCTCATGCCGCAGCGAACCTTCGCGACCGTGGATCACATCGTCCCAACGCGGAGTCAGCTGCGGCCCTACGCGGATTCGCTGGCCGAACAGATGATGGTCGAGCTGGAACGCAACGTGGAGCGCCATGGAATCCGCTTCTTCTCGCCGGAGTCGGGGCAGCAGGGCGTCGTTCACGTGGTCGGTCCCGAGCGTGGCCTCACCCAGCCCGGCATGACGATCTGCTGCGGAGACTCGCACACGTCCACGCACGGGGCGTTCGGAGCGATCGCCTTCGGAATCGGGACCTCGCAGGTCCGCGACGTGCTCGCGACCCAAACGCTCGCGATGGATCGGCTCAAGGTGCGTCGGATCCAAGTCGACGGGACGCTGCGCCCGGGCGTCTACGCCAAAGACGTGGTCCTCTACATCATCCAGAAGCTCGGGGTGAAGGGCGGGGTCGGCTACGCCTACGAGTTCGCCGGCGAGGTCTTCGACAGGTTCTCGATGGAAGAGCGCATGACCGTCTGCAATATGAGCATCGAGGGCGGCGCGCGCTGTGGCTACATCAACCCGGACGCGACGACCTACGCCTATCTGGAGGGCCGGGAATACAGCCCCAAGGGCAGCGCATGGACGGCGGCCGTGGCCGATTGGGAGGCGTTGCGCAGCGATCCCGACGCCGTCTACGACGACGTCGTGCGGTTCGACGCCGCGGACATCGAGCCCATGGTCACTTGGGGGATCACCCCGGATCAATCGACGGGCGTCCTCGGAACCATACCCACCGTCGAAAGCTTCGAGCAACGCGAGCGAGCGACCGTCGAAGAGGCCTATCGCTACATGGACTTCGCCCCAGGGCAGGCGATCCGAGGCACCAAGGTCGACGTCGCGTTCATCGGTTCGTGCACCAACGGTCGCTTCAGCGACTTCGAGCTCGTCGCGCGACTCCTGCAACGGTCTGGCCGCCGGGTGGCACCTCACGTCCGCGCGCTCATCGTCCCGGGTTCGCAAGAGGTGAGGCGCGAGCTCATCGCGTCCGGCTACGACAAGATCTTCACGGAAGCGGGCTTCGAGTTCCGCGAAGCCGGATGTTCGATGTGCCTCGCCATGAATCCGGACAAGCTCATCGGCAGAGAGGTGTGCGCCTCTTCGTCGAATCGAAATTTCAAGGGGCGCCAAGGATCTCCCCAAGGTCGTACGCTGCTCATGAGCCCGGCGATGGTCGCCGCGGCTGCCGTCGCGGGCGAGGTCGCCGACGCCCGCGAGGTCTTCGCCGAGGCTTGAACCCCCACGGAAACGAAATCATGGATCCCAAACGAATCTGCATGAAAGGTCCCGGCGTCGTCGTTCGGGGCAACGATATCGATACGGACCGCATCATCCCGGCCCGGTTCTTGCGAACGGTGACGTTCGAAGGCTTGGGGCAACATGCGTTCGAGGACGATCGCGCGGAGGATGCCAAGCTCGGTCGCCCACACCCCTTCGACGATCCTCGCTTCGCTGCCGCCAAGATCCTGCTCGTGAACGCGAACTTCGGATGCGGGTCTTCGCGAGAGCATGCACCCCAGGCGATCATGCGATGGGGTCATGGCATCGAGGCGATCATCGGGGAGAGCTTCGCGGAGATCTTTTTCGGTAACTGCGTGTCGCTCGGCGTGCCGTGCGTTCGCGCGAGCTCGACGGACATCCTGGCGCTCATGAACGCGGTGGAGACGGACCCTCACGCGGCCGTCACGGTGGACCTCGAGGCGCTGTGCGCCTCCGCGGGCGCGACCAAGGTCCCGATTGCGATCGCCGCCGGTCCTCGGCAGCAGTTCATCACCGGACTTTGGGATTCCACCGCCGAGCTGCTCGATGCGCGTCCAGAGATCTTGGCACGCGCGGCGTCCATCCCGTATTTCGGCGGTTTCGAGGGGAAGGTCCCCGCCTCCTCTGCGGTGAGCTAACCTGCCGTCACGGTGAACGGTGTGCTGAGCCTCTTCGTGCTTGCGTCGGCGATCTGGATGGGCGTGGATGCCTCACAACTGGCCTACGACAAGCGAGACATCCGCGGCCTCGGAGCCATGGGACCCACGGGGTGGTTCCTGTGCGGATTGTTCTTCTGGATCTTCGCGTTTCCGTTCTATCTGACCAAGCGCGCGGAGCTCAAAGCCGCAGGCGAACGCCGCCGCGCGATGCTTCGCGCAGGGATCCCTCCGAGCCTCCCACTGCCCCCAGGATCGCCGCTGGCCCCCATGGGCCACGGCGCGCCCCCGTGGGGACCGCCCCCGCCGCCCTTCGGCGTCCTCCCCACGAACCACGCGTACGGGCCTCCGGTACCACCGCCCGCCGCCCCGTCACTCACCACCGACCAAGTCGCGGATCAGATCGTCAAACTCGGGGAACTGCGCGTCTCAGGTCTCATCACCGAGGCCGAGTTCGCCGAGCAAAAGGCCCGCTTGCTGGCTCGGCTGCAGTGAGCGGCAATCGAGCCGCGCACGCCCTCGCTCCCGTTTGAGCCGCGCTTCCGCGCGTTGGGCCTCGGCCCGCGACGAGCAGGGACCAAACGTCGCAGCGATTCGCCACGGGCGACCGTAGCGAGTCGCACGAGCGCCGCCGGGAGCCAGGCCATTGTGCTGCGCGAGCCGGCGATCGAGGTCGTGGGTGATCCCGACGTAGGTCCGCCGCAGGTCGCACGAGATGAGCACGTACACGGTCCAGCGACCGTCCGCGCTCACGTCATGGACGAGCCGCACTGGCCCCGCACTCGCCGGTCAGCGGATGCGACACGACGAAGCGATTGATCCAGAGCGCGCTGCGTCGGTAGCCATCGCGGATGTTGCTCTCGGCCGCACGCTCGACGAGACCACCGATCCCAAACATCTTGGCCTCGATCCAGATCTCCGAGACCCTGCGGCTCCTCCCCGAGGGCGTCGCCTCGGCCCACATCCGACCTCCGACGCGGAACCGATCTCCGAGCACGCTCGTGCGGCTCTGGAACGTCCAACGCCGCGCGGACGCGTCGTAGGTGCCGTCCTCGAGGTAGGCGAGCGCATCCCCGACGATACGGGCCACGGCCGCGGGCAGCTCGAGCTTCGGGAAGGCCCGCATCGCGCGGGTCTGCTCGGCTTTGCCCGGCCTGGGCTTGAGGTCTCCGACCTCGGCACGACCAAACCCGAGCCCATCTTGCAGCATCGAGCGCGTGAACTCGCGATCGAGGAACAATGCCCAATAGCGATCGACCGAGCACATGAGCGGATGGTTGAGCGTGAACTCCAGCACGGGGGCACCGGAATGTAGTGGCGCACCTGGGCGGACCGCAACAAAACAGCGGTCCAAAGGCGCCAGCCCACGCTGGCGGATGAAACGAGGCGCGTTGATTCTCGAATGTAGGAATGTACGCAAAAGCTGCGCTACTGCGGAAGGCCTTCGCCAGCGTCGCTTTTTCCGGCAATCCTTTCGCGTGTTCCATGGGCGGATCCAGGACACCCTGACGTTGCGTCAAGGATCGGCGGCAACGACGTCGGATCTCGGACGTGTGGGAGGACCCCGACAACATGCCGCAGAACAGCGCTTCTCAGGATCGCGCGCCCGTACTCCGCAGCGGCAGTCAAGCGGACTCGGCGCCAACTTCGAGCCTCGAACTCTATTTCCGGTCGACCTCGCGTTCTCGGAAGCTCACCCCGAGCGAAGAGCAGGCCCTCGCGCTGGAGCTCCGTAGCTGCCGCGAGACGCTTTGGCAGGCGCTGCTCACCACCTCGGCCAAACCCGAGCTCGAGACGCGCCTTCGTGAGCATCTCGGTCTGTCTCTCAAAGAGGCGATCCCGTCGGCGACCTGCCTGGTGCAGCTCGACCGAGACGGAGAGCTCGCCCAGGAGCTGCTCGAGCTGACGCTCCGCATCGAGGGCGATGCCGCGGCGCGTCGCCGCTGCGAACAAGCGGCGCGGGCCATGCGATGCCAGCGGGATGCGTTCGTCTCCGCCAACCTCGGGCTCGTCGTCATGATCGCGCGCCGCTACGAGCGTGGCCACCTGGGCCTTGGGGACCTCATCCAAGAGGGCAACACGGGCCTCCTCAAGGCCGTCGACCGCTTCGATCCGGATCGGGGCTACCGGTTCTCGACCTACGCCGTCTGGTGGATCCGCCACTCGATCGGGCGCGCGCTGTCGGACAAGTCCCGCGAGATCCGGCTCCCGGTCCATGTCGCCGAGCAGCAGCAAACCGTCCTGCGCGAGCGCGCGATCTTCGAGGGCCGCAACGGACGCGCCCCGACGCCGCCAGAGCTCGCCAACCGGCTCGGCCTCGCCACCAAGCGCGTCGAACGTTTGCTCGCGCTGAGCTTCTTCCGCGCGACCGAGCTCGGAGGTGACGACGACGGTCCGGGCCTGCTCGACGTCGATCATCTCGCCGCCCCCGAAGAAGAGCTCGACCTCGACGAAGGCACGCTCGCGACCGGTTTGCAGGGCGCCTTGGCGGATCTCTCCGACATCGAGCGCGACGTCATCGCGCGTCGGTTCGGTCTGGACGGGAGCGATCCAATGACGCTTCGAGAGGTCGGCCAGCTTCACGAGCTCTCTCGCGAACGGATCCGCCAGCTCCAGGAGCGCGCGCTCGGCCAGCTCCGCCGCGCGTTCGAACGCAAGGGCCTCGCCTGAGCGGGGCGCCGCGCGTCCACGGACCCCCCCTGCTTTGCCGCTTGGACTACCGCACGGGCAGCGGCATGATCGCCGCGTGATGCGTTCGTGGGTTCGTCCCCTCTCCGCCGCAACGATCTGCCTGCTGATGCACGGATGTGCGAAGCGCCAACCGTCCTCGGAAGCGCCGCAGTCCCAAGAGGGTTTGCCCGACGACATCGCAGCACTGGAGCAGCAGCTCGATGACCACGAGCTCGAGCTCCAAACGCTCGGGGTCGGACTTCCGCTCGGCGAGCTCGTCCCCGAAGCCGACGAGGCCCCCGCGACCGCGGACGGGGCCGCGGCTTCCCGAGCGGAGGAGAGCGCGGCCCCGGCCCCCACCGCAGCGCCGGAAGACGAACCGGAGCCGTCCAAGCGGCGGCAGGAGAAGGACCGCTGCGACCGCATCTGCAGCCTCGCAGAGGCGACATGTACTCTCGCCGATCACATCTGCGATCTCGCGGCACGCCATCCCGACGCGATGCGATACCAAGACGCCTGCCATCGCGCCGAGGACCAATGCCGCCAGGCAGGAACCGCCTGCGAGGTGTGTTCCTGATGCGGCGACCCGAGCGGTCGAGCCGCGCGCGAGCGCTCTAGAGCGCTCACTGAACGTCGATGAGCTTACCATGATTGCATGCCCTAAATGCGGAGGAGCGGTCACCGCGTTCCGACGCCGGCATCGGGGGGTCACCCCCGCGACCTGGGAATCGCTCCACGCAGACGCCAGCGCGCACCCCTGCCAGCTTGCGTATAGCGACGTCCTGTTCGCGTACACCGTCTCCGGGCGTGACGAGGTCGCGGCGAACGAAGGCCCTTCCCCAGCGTTGAAGAAGACATCCTGAGTGTTCGCGTGGGGTACGTTCCATCGCGTGAACTACCCCTACCTCGGTGCCACCGGCCTGCGGATCTCCTCGCTTTGCCTAGGAACGATGGCCTTTGGCGGAGACGTGGACGAAGCCACGGCGGGTCAGCTCTTCGATCGTGCCCGCGAAGTCGGGATCTCCACGTTCGACTGCGCCAACGTCTACAACCAGGGGCGCGCCGAAGAGGTCCTCGGTGGCCTGGTCCGGGACTGCCGGGACCAGGTGGTGCTGACGACCAAGGCGTACTTCCCAACCGGCAGCGGCGAGAACGACCGCGGCGGCTCGCGCTATCACTTGATCGCGGCGCTCGAGCAGAGCCTACGGCGCCTGCGGACCGACCGCATCGACCTCTTCTTCCTCCATCGCTTCGATGAGCGGACCGACCTCGAGGAGACGCTCCGTGCGGTGGAGTTGCTCGTCCAACAAGGCAAGGTCCTGTATCCAGCCGTGAGCAACTTCTCGGCCTGGCAAGCGATGAAGGCGCTCGGGCTTGCTCGTGCGAAGGGCTTCTCGCCCATCGTGTGCGCCCAACCCATGTACAACCTCGTCAAGCGCCAGGCCGAGGTCGAGATCCTCCCGATGTGCCTCGCCGAGGGGCTCGCCGTGATGCCCTACAGCCCGCTCGGCGGCGGTCTGCTCAGCGGCAAGTACGGTCCCTCGCAGCGGCCGAGCGCCGGGCGCCTCGTCGACAACCAGATGTACGCGACGAGGTACGGCGATCTCTCGTACTACGGGATCGCAGAGCGCTTCGCGGCCTTGGCTGCGGAGGCGGGCCATCACCCCGCGACGCTCGCGATCGCCTGGGTCGCGCGCCATCCCGCCGTCACCGCGCCCCTCATCGGGGCCCGCGGCCTCGAGCAGCTCGAGCCGTGCCTGGCCGCGGCGTCGTTGGAGCTCTCGCAAGAGCTCTACGACGCGATCTCGGCGCTCTCGCCCGCACCTCCGCCGGCGACCGATCGCAACGAAGAGGCGACCGCACACAACTACGGCCGACGCTGAGGACCGGTCGCGACGAAGTTGCCGTCTGGCGCCGAGCTGCACCGCGAGGGCAAAGCACGAAGCGTGACGCGTAGCGGGGCTACGTCACCGATGAGGACGCCTGCGTTCGGTCAGAGCGCGCCGGCTCGCCCTTGCGTACACGAACCCGGGGCTCCCGTCTCGAGCTGGAGCGTCGTGTGTTCGATCCCGAAGCGATCATGCAGGCAGTGCTCGAGCTCCCGCAGGAGCTGGCACGGATCGGCCGTCTCTGCGATCTCGAGGTGCGCGGTCAGTGCGGTCTCGCTCGTGCTCATCGCCCACACGTGCAGGTCGTGCACGTCCCCGACACCCTCGGTTCCTTCCAGCGCGGCACGGACCGCATCCAGGTCGATGTGGGGCGGGACGGCGTCCATGGCGAGGTCGAACGAGGTGCGGAGCAGGCCCCAGGTGCCCCACACGATCACGAGCGACACGAGGACGCTCGTCACCGGATCGACCCACAGCCACCCGAGCGAGACGACCACGATCCCCGAGACGACGACCCCCACCGAGACCGCCGCGTCGGCGGCCAAGTGTGCGAACGCGCCAGCGATGTTGACGTCGTGCTTGCGGCCCGCGAAGAACAGCGCCGCCGACAAAGCATTGACCACGACGCCGATCGCAGCGACCCCGATCACCGTCCAGCCTTCGACGGCCGCGGGTGCGATCAGGCGCTGAACCGCTTCCACCGTCACCCCGCCGACGGCGACGAGGATGAGCACGGCGTTGGCGAGCGCAGCGAACACGGTCGTCTTGCGCCAACCGTAGGTCCTGCGCTGCGATGGCTTGATGGTTGCGAGGCGAGTGGCCGCCCACGCCATCGCGAGGCCGGCCACATCGCCGAGGTTGTGCGCCGCGTCGGCCACGAGCGCCATGGATCCGGCGAGCAACCCGTAGGTGAGCTCGACCCCCACGAACGCCAGGTTGAACGTGACGCTCCACGCAAACGCCCACCCGTGCCCTCCGCCGTGACCATGAGCATGGTGATGGTCATGCTCGTGGCCGTGATGCGCGTGGTGTCCGTGGGCGTGGTCGTGCGGCATGTCGGATTAGGCGTTGGTGAGCGCCGCGACGCCCGGGAGGTTCTTGCCCTCCAGGAGCTCGAGCGAGGCGCCACCGCCCGTGGAGACGTGGCTCACCTGGTCCTCGATGCCGAAATCGGCTGCAGCCGTGGCCGTGTCCCCGCCACCGATGATCGTCGTGGCGCCAGCCTTGGTCGCAGCCACGACCGCATCGGCCACCGCACGCGTGCCGGCGACGAACTTCTCGAACTCGAACACGCCCACGGGGCCGTTCCACACGATCGTCTTCGCGCTCTTGACGGTCGCGACGAAGGCCTCACGCGACTTGGGGCCGCAGTCGAGCCCTTGCCACCCGGAAGGGATCCCCGACTCCACCGTGGCTGCGCCCGTCTTCGCGTCGGCGCCGAACTTGTCGGCGGTGACGAAGTCGCTCGGGAACACGAGCTTGACGCCCTTCTGGCGGGCCTTCTCGACGATTCCTTCGACGATCTTCGCGCCCTCGGCATCGAAGATGCTGTCCCCGATCGACATGTCTTCCATCACCTTGAGGAAGGTATAGGCCATGCCGCCGCCGATGATCATGGCGTCGACCTTGTCGAGCAGGTTCTCGATCAGCTGAATCTTGTCGGCGACCTTGGCTCCGCCGAGAATCGCCAGGAACGGGCGCTCGGGCGCCTCGAGGGCCTTCCCGAAGTACTCGAGCTCCTTTTGCATCAGAAGGCCCGCAGCGCGTTGCGGAAGCTCGACGCCGACCATGGAAGAGTGAGCGCGGTGGGCGGTGCCGAACGCATCGTTCACGTACACGTCGCCGAGCTTGGTGAGCGAGGCTCGGAACGCCTTCACGTCTTCGGGCTCGGCCTTCTTGCCTTCCTCCGCCTTGTGGAACCGGAGGTTCTCCAGCAAGACCACCGTGCCGGGCTCGAGGTTCGCGCAGGCAGCCTCGACGGCCGCGCCCACGCAATCTTCCAGGAACACGACCTTGCGATCGAGCAGCTGCTCGAGCTCGGCGACCACGGGCGCCATGGAGAACTCGGCTTCGGGCTTGCCGGTGGGGCGACCGAGATGGCTCATCAGCACCACGCTCGCTCCCTTCTCGAGCGCGAGCTTGATCGACGGAATCGCCGCGACGATGCGAGCGTTGTTGGTGATCTTCCCGTCTGCCATCGGCACGTTGAAATCCACGCGCATCAGGACGCGCTTTCCGGCCAAATCGAGATCGGTGATGCTCAGCTTCTTGAGGCTCATGACTGCTTCCTCTTGCGACGTTGGTGGGGGGAGAGAGTCACGAAACGACCCGAGTGGCAAGCCCTCGCCACCTTCCCCGGTCCTCCGCGTAAGATATGGAAAACCGCCGCGCTCGAAGGTTCGGCACGCCGCTTCGTCGAGCACGGCGCCCACTCCGCATTTTGTAACGCCCGCTACTCTTGCGCCCGTGCGTTTTGCCTACCCTCCCCGCCGAGCGCCGTCCTTCAATCGCGATACACTGCCGACCGCCAAGATGGACGTCGAGCGCAGCCTAAGCCCCTACAACATTGAATTCCTCGAGGCTCTCTACGAGTCGTACGAGCAAGACCCGGGCTCCGTCGATCCAAAATGGCGCGCCCTCATCGAGCACGAGCGCTCGCGCGAGAATGGGGCCGCGGCGGCGCAAAACGGGCATTCGCAGACCCGTCCGGCGGCATTCCCCGACGTGGAACAGGCGATCCTGCAAAAAGAGGTGGACCGCCTGATCGAGCACTACCGGCTGCTTGGGCACCTCCGTGCGGACATCGATCCACTCGGGCGCCGGCCGCCCGTTTCCGTACAAACCGATGCGCTCGATCTCTCCTATTACCGGCTCGGGCCCGAACATCTCGATCGGAGCTTCTATCCCGGGCGTCTGTTCGAACGGGAGCTCGTCCCGCTGCGCGAGATCCTCGCGAAGCTCCAGCGCACGTACTGCCGCAAGATCGGGGTCGAGTACTGGCAGATCAACGACCTCGAGATCCGAACGTGGCTGCGCGAGTACATGGAGGCCCACGAAAACGAGGTGCTCCCCGATGAAGCGGCGCAATGGGAGCTCCTGCGCTCCTTGACGCGCGCGGACGCCGTCGACAAGTTCCTCCACCAGAAGTTCCTTGGCGCCAAACGGTTCTCCATCGCGGGCGCCGAGGGCATCATCTCGTTGCTCGAGACCCTCATCGAGGAAGCGGGCGAGCTCGGGGTCCAAGAGGTGCTACTCGGGATGGCCCATCGCGGCCGCTTGAGCGTGATGATGAATGTGATGGGTCAGACCCCGGCGCAGATCTTCTCGCGCTTCGAGGGCGGCGACCCCTGGGAGAACCTCGGGTCGGGCGACGTCAAGTACCACCTCGGCTGCTACCACAACTACGTCACGCGCAAGCAGAAGGAGATGTACCTGGCGCTGATGTTCAACCCGAGCCACCTCGAGGCGATCACACCCGTCGTCGCAGGCCGGGTACGCGCCAGTCAAGATCGCCTGCCCCGGGCCGAGCGCGACCGTGCGATTGGCGTGACGCTCCACGGCGACGCAGCGATCGCCGGCCAAGGCGTGTTCGCCGAGACCCTCAACCTCTCCCAACTCGAGGGCTACACCAACGAGGGCACCATCCGCGTGGTCCTCAACAATCAGGTGGGCTTCACGACGAACCCCGAAGAGGGCCGCTCCACGATCTACGCGACCGCCGTGGCCGACATGCTCAACGTGCCGGTGTTCCACGTCAACGGCGACGATCCGGAGGCCGCTGCGTACGTGGCGAAGCTCGCGGTCGCGTTCCGCCAGCGCTTCCATCGCGACGTCATCATCGACCTCGTTTGCTACCGCCGCTACGGCCACAACGAGGGCGACGAGCCCACGTTCACCCAGCCGCTCATGTACGAGCTCATCAAGAAGCACCCGACCGTGCGCGAGCTCTACGAACAGCGCCTCAAAACGCGTGGAACGATCACGCAGACACAGATCGACGCGCTCCATCACGGCCTGCGCGACGAGTTCGAGGAGGCCTTGGCGGAGGTCCGCGCGCGCACGCCGGGCAACGGGAAGGCCCCGATGCACGGCGTCTGGAAGGACTACAAGGGTGGCCCCGATGCTGCGGTCCCCGAGGTGATCACGAGCATCTCGGAGGAAAAGATCGAGACGATCCGCAAGGCGGTGACCGAGGTCCCCGATCGCTTCAACCTCCACCCCAAGCTCAAGCGGCTCGTGGACGACACCGACGCGATGCTCCGCGGCGACGCCCCCATCAGCTGGGCGGCAGGCGAATACCTCGCCTACGGGTCGCTGCTGCTCGAAGGGCACGGCGTGCGGCTGAGCGGCCAAGATGCGTTGCGCGGCACATTCACCCACCGCCACGCGTGCTGGATCGACTCCAAGACCGGGAAGCGCTTCTTCCCGTTGTCGCGCCTCGAGCAGGGCGGTGCACAGTTCCGCGTGTGGAACAGCCCGCTCTCGGAGTTCGCGGTCGTGGGCTTCGAGTTCGGCTACAGCCTGGCGGCGCCCGAGAAACTGCTCATCTGGGAGGCGCAGTTCGGTGACTTCGTGAACGGCGCGCAGGTGATCATCGATCAATTCCTGTCGAGCTCCGAAGACAAGTGGAATCGTATCAGCGGCCTCGTGCTGTTCCTCCCACACGGTTACGAAGGGCAAGGGCCCGAGCACTCCAGCGCCCGGCTCGAGCGCTTCCTGCAGCTCTGCGCCGAGGACAACATGCAGGTGTGCAACCTGACCTCGCCGGCGCAGATGTTCCACGCCCTGCGACGCCAGATCCACCGCAAGTGGCGAAAGCCCCTCGTCATCATGACGCCCAAGAGCCTGCTTCGGACGCGGGATTCGTTCTCCCCCGTGACTTCGTTCACGCATCCGGATCGGGGTTTTCTGCGGCTCATCGAGGACGCCGAAGCCCCCGCCCACAAGGTCCGCCGCGTGATGGCGTGCTCCGGGAAGGTCTATTACGATCTCCGCAACGCTCGGACGGAGCGCGGCCGGGACGACGTCGCGATCGTGCGGGTGGAACAGCTCTATCCGTTCCCGGCGCAGCTCCTCAGCAACACGCTGGCGCGCTACGAGAAGGCGACGGAGCTCGTGTGGGTCCAAGAAGAGCCCCAGAACATGGGCGCCTGGTTCTTCGTGCGAGCACGGCTCGAAGCCCTGCTGGAAGGTCGGAGCTTGCGGTACGTGGGTCGTCCCCCGAGCGCCAGCCCGGCGACGGGCTCCCCCGAGAGCCACAAGCTCGAGCAGGAGATGATCATCGAAGACGCCTTCGGGTGATTCGGACCCACATTCGGCACTCGTCCATGATAGGTTCGGGCGCGCTCGTACGCGCGTTCGCGCCCACGACCTCACGAAAGCACGATTGACATGGCGATCGAGATTCGAGTTCCTCAAATGGGCGAGTCCGTCACGGAAGGTGTGATCGCGACTTGGCTCAAATCCGAAGGCGATGCGGTGGCCGCCGACGAACCCGTCGTCGAGGTCGAGACCGACAAAGTGACCGTCGAGGTTCCTGCACCGAGCGCTGGCATCCTCAAGCGGCGCATCGCCGCCGAAGGTGACACCGTCGCCGTGGGCGACGTGCTCGGTGAGCTCGAAGCCGCAGACGGTGCACAAGCCCCTTCCGCGGAAGCATCCCCCGCACCCGCGCCCGCTCCCCAGGCGCCGCCGCGCGCAGCCACGGCCAGCACGAATGCCAGCACGAATGCCAGCACGAACAACGGCGCCTCCCCGGGTGGCGTTGCGATGCCGGCCGCGCGCGCTGAAGCGCAGCGCAACCAAGTGGACCTCGGTGCCGTCTCGGGCACCGGCCGCGGCGGCCGCGTGCTCAAAGAGGACGTCCAGCGCAGCGTCGTTCAGGCGAAGGGCAGCCCCGCGCCGGCTCCCAGCCCGACCTCCGCCCCCCCACTCCCCGAGGTCCACCGCCCCGTCGCCGAGCGTGAGACCCGGAAGGCCATGACCCCGCTGCGGCGTCGCGTCGCCGAGCGCCTCGTGGAGTCGCAGAACACCGCCGCGATCCTCACGACCTTCAACGAGCTCGACATGTCGGGCGTCATGAACCTGCGCGCGCGCTGGAAGGACCGGTTCGCGGAGCAGCACGGCGTCAAGCTCGGCTTCATGTCCTTCTTCGTGAAGGCCGCCGTCGAGGCCCTCAAGGCGTTTCCCTCCGTCAACGCCGAGATCGACGGCAACGACGTCGTCTACAAGCACTACTACGATATCGGGGTCGCGGTCGGCAGCGGCAAAGGGCTCGTCGTCCCCGTGGTCCGCGAGGTCGATCGCCTGAGCTTCGCCGAGATCGAGAAGACCATCGGCGACCTGGCCGTAAAGGCCAAGAACAACAAGCTCACGCTCGACGAGCTGAGCGGCGGCACCTTCACGATCAGCAACGGCGGCGTCTACGGCTCCATGATGTCGACGCCGATCTTGAACCCGCCCCAGACAGGGATCTTGGGTCTCCACAACATCGTCGAACGCCCGATGGCGGTGAACGGTCAAGTCGAGATCCGTCCGGTCATGTACTTGGCACTGAGCTACGACCACCGCCTCATCGACGGTCGTGAAGCCGTTCAGTTCCTCGTCCGGATCAAGACCCAGCTCGAGGATCCCGAGCGCCTCTTCCTCGGAGTCTAGAGCGCAACCCCCATGAGCAACTACGATCTGGTGGTCATCGGTGCTGGCCCTGGCGGCTACATCGGAGCGATTCGTGCGTCACAACTCGGCATGAAGGTCGCCTGCGTCGACAAGAACGCGGCGCTCGGCGGCACCTGCTTGCGGGTCGGATGCATCCCCAGCAAGGCGATGCTGGAATCGAGCCACAAGTACCACGAGGCCCACGACGGCCTCGCGGCGCACGGCATCAAGGTGGCTGGGGTCGAGCTCGACCTACCGACGATGTTGTCCCGCAAGGACAAGGTCGTGGAGCAGCTCACCTCGGGGATCCGCGGGTTGTTCAAGAAGAACGACATCGCGGCGTTTCGCGGCCTGGGCACGATCCGTGAACCCGGCGTCGTGACCGTCGCGCTCGAAGGCGGGGGCTCGGAAACCCTGCAGGCGCGCAACATCCTCATCGCGACCGGGTCCGAGCCCACCTCCATCCCCGGGGTGGAGCTCGACTACGATCGCATCGGGACCTCGACCGAGGCGCTCGCGTACAGCAGCGTGCCGGAGCACCTCATCGTGATCGGAGGCGGCGTCATCGGCCTCGAGCTCGGCTCCGTCTGGAAGCGCCTCGGTTCCAAGGTCACGGTGCTCGAATATCTCCCCACGTTCCTGCCGGGCGTGGACGCCGAGCTCGCCAAACAGAGCCAGCGTGCGTTCCGCAAGCAGGGCCTCGAGATCAAGCTCGGCGTCAAGGTCGTCTCCGCGCGCCGTGAGGGCGACCGCGTGCTCGTCACCTACGAGGAGAAGGGTCAGCAGACCACCCTCGAGGGCGATCGGGTGCTCGTCGCGACGGGGCGCCGCGCCAATACGGACGGCCTCGGAGCGCAGCAGCTCGGCTTGACGATGGACAAGCGGGGCATCATCGCTGTCGACGACCACTTCCGTACCAATGTCCCAGGAGTTTGGGCCATCGGCGACGTGATCCCCGGCCCGATGCTCGCGCACAAGGCCGAGGAAGAAGGCGTCGCCGCCGTGGAAGCGATGGCGGGTCAACCCGGGCACATCAACTACGACGCCATCCCGGCCATCATCTACACGCACCCGGAGATCGCGACGATCGGCAAGACGGAGCAACAGCTCCAGGCCGAAGGGACGCCCTACCGCAAGGGGTCGTTCCCCTACTCGGCGAATGGCCGCGCGAAGTCCATGGGCGAGACCGAAGGCCTCGTGAAGATCGTCGCGCATGCGGAGACCGACCGCATCCTCGGGTTCCACGTCCTGGGCGCCCACGCGAGCGATCTTGCGGCGGAAGGCGCCATCGCGATGGAGTTCTACGCGAGCTCCGAGGACCTCGCGCGCAGCAGCCACGCGCATCCCACACTCTCGGAGATCGTCAAAGAAGCGGCACTGGCCACGTTGGGACGCGCGCTGTCCATGTGAGTCACGAGGGCCGGCGGAGGCGTGAGTCGTCCGCTTTGGCACCACTCCGCGCGGGGCGAACGGTGCGAACCCCGCGCAAGAGGCGCGCCGCCGCTCCGGAGGTCCGACGGAAGCCCCGGGGCTTCGGTGAGACGCGATCGCCTGGTATGTTCGGCAACCATGGCGAGACGTGTCGTCAGCAGCACAGGACGCCGGACGGTTGCCGGGAAGTCGGACGCGGCCGCGTTGCCGCTCGATGACCGTCCGCTCGCGATCACGCTCAGCCGGGACGGCAAGCGCGCGGTCGTGAGCCTCCCGTACGAGCTTTGGGTCGTGCACACGAGCACGCTGGAGCTCGAAACCACCATCGAGCTCCCGCACGCTCACCCCACGGTCTCCGCCACGGACGACGAAGGGCAGCTCTGGATCGGAGGCCAGCACCTTCGCCGCGGGAGCTTGTTCTCGGCCGCGACCACGAAGGTCGGAACCAAGCTCGGAGGCGTGGTCGACCACGTCTGCGAGGTGCGGCCGCGGCTCCTGTGCGGCGTCGGATCGGTCGGTGAAGTGCTTTGGGATACTGAGAAGGAGCACGACGTGCATCGCCGCAAGAGCAGCGATCACCACGTCTACGCGCTCGCGAGCACGGCGGACGGTCGCGCCATGTGGGCCGACGGCTCTTCCCATGTCTGGGTGATCGATCCCGACCACCCCACCGGATACATGAAGCTCAAGCTGCGGGCCACGAGCCCAGGCGAAGAAGCGGACGAAGCGATCACGCTCGTCGTTCTGACCCGCACGGGCAGCAACGTCCTCGCCGCGCGCGACGGGGCGATCGCGTGGACGAACCGCGCGGTTCGCATCGTGCAGGAGCGCGTCCCTGCCGAGGGCCGCACCCCCGCGCTAGCCGTCGATGCCGACGAGCAATGGGTGTACGCGCTCCGCGACGGCGGCGTCCTCCATCGCTTCCTCGTCGCGCAGCCGTCTGCGCCGCCCAGCCCCAAGGAAGCCGCCGTCGATCTCCCCGCCGCTCAACATACGCGGTTGCGCAAGATCCCAAGCTGCATGGCGCTCGCCCCCGATGGCCACCTGCTGCTCGCGGGCTCTCAGTTCGACGACCAACTCGGGCGCCTCTGGAGAGAGGATCCGGAGTCGTTGACGTGGGAAACCCTGCCCTTGCGAGAGCGGGTGCTCAGCGACGCCCCGCCCGAACCGGCGGAAGAGGGTCCGAAGAAACCGGACTTCACGCCGACCAAGCACAAGTTGCACGGTCCGGCCATCGGCCAGCTCAAGGTCGATGACGTGCTCGCCGCGACGCCTCGGTTCTGGGTGACGCGCGCGCAAGGCAACCTGCTCGAGCGCCCCACCGGCACGATGGATGCGAGTGAGATCCTCGGAGCCGACGCCGTGCTCCTGCCCGCCATGTTTCGCACGCACGCCGGCATGGCGCGGCCCGGGCTCGTGCTCTGGCCTGGAGTGCCGGACTCCCGCCCGATCCAACCGATCATGTGGCTGACGTGGGGGGACGATCCACGCGGTTGGCTCCCGCTCGAAACGCCGCAGATCCGCGAGCAGGGTTGGTCGCGACGCGAGGTGTTCCCGCTGCAGGTCGCCCTCCCGCATCCGCCACCTGCGTGCGCGGGCCGTCGCTCGGCCATCCCAGCGAAGTGGACCGATCCCGAGCTGTTCGATGCACTCGTCAAGGAGTGCAAGCACCTCCTCAAGGTGCTTTGGTAGCGCGGAGGTCCGCTTCGATCTCGCTCTCCGCCGCGAGCCAGTCCTCGACGTCGTGCCCTGGCGCGAACCCACGCTGCAGGGCGAGGTAGTACGCCGCATCGGAGACCATGCGATGCAGCTCGGCAGGCGACGGCGGCATCGGGCTCGGCTCGGTCACGACGGACGAACCGCCGGACTCGATCTTGGAGAGCTCCGCCGAAGACGTTCCGAATCCAGGACGACGCCGCAGCGCCGGTGGATTCGCAGCGCCAGCGACCACGGGTGGCGAAACGACCACCGGCGGCGAAACGACCACGGGCGGCTTCACCGGAGCCGGCGCGGCTGCACTCATCTCGACGCTCGCGGCGACGGCCGGCTGGGCCTTGGCTTTGCGCCGCGGTGCCTTCTTGCTGGGTTCGGAGGCGGACGCCGGTTTGGTGCCGCCAACCTGCGGGGAGGGTGACCCCTGCTCGGCGCGCCTTGACCCCGCCGAGGCGGCAGACCGCCCCTCGGTGGGTTCCTCGGCAGGTCGACGAGAGCTCGTGGGTTTCTTTTTTCGCGTGGTGGCCATCTCGATCCTCCGTCCTATTGGAGGCTCAAGCCCGACGAGAAAGCAAGAAACACAACGTCTCTAGAGAACGACGATCGCGTCCCCCATAACGGATGTTCGAGACACGATGGTAGGAGGTCGGGCGCTCCGAGCGGCCCTCGCCACGCGACTACGCCCTGCGAATGACGTCGCGGATCTCGTCCTCGGTGAGCGTGTGATCACCGTTCTTCGCGGCCTCGAAGACGCGATCGACGACGGCGCCCGTCACCTCGATGCCATGCTTCTCGAGCCAATGGACCACATTGGAACGGCCGCTGTAGTGCCCGATCTCGATCTCTTGGGTGCGTCCGAAGACGCTGGCGGGCACCGAAGAATAGACATGATCGGCGAGCGCGAGGTCTCCTTTGCGCTCCGCCTTGATGACCGCAGCGGCGTGCACTCCGGTCGCGGTACGAAACGCGTCGCGCCCACACAGGGGGTACGCGTGGTGGATGGGCACGCCCGTGTACTCGCTGGTCTTGTACACGTACTCGACCAGGCACGAGACGTCGTGCGCCGTCACATCGAGTTCGCCCAGCAGATAGAGGTTGAGGAGCAAGAGGTCGAGCGAAGTGTTTCCGACCCGCTCACCGAGACCGAGCGCGCAGCCGTGCACGCGATCCACCCCCCACTCGAGCGCAAACAAGCCCAGCGAGAGCGCGTGTCCACGATCGTTGTGGCCGTGCCAATCGAGCCCCACCCGGTCTTCCACACCGAGCGAACGCAGCACGGCCTTGGTGAAGTTGAGGAGGTTTCGAAGGCCGTCGGGCGTGGCGTGCCCGCAGGTGTCGCACAGGACGATCCTGCTGGCCCCGCGGTCGACCGCGGCGCGGTACAGAGTATCGAGCGTCCGGGGGTGGCTTCGCGTCGTGTCCTCGCTCACGAACGTGGCCGGCAGCCCGTGGCGCACGATGAGGTCGACGGCATCCTCGCTGAACTGGCGGAGCCGCCCCAGGTTCCAATCCTCCGCGTACGCGCGGATCGGGCTGCTGCCGATGAAGGTCGCGACCTCGATCGACACGCCCACGCGCTGGGAGATCTCGATGATGGGGCGGATGTCGGCCTCGACGGTTCGCGCGGCACAGTTCGCGCGGATACGAAGCTTCTCCTGCACGATCATCCGGAGCAGCTGCTCGACGTCCTCCGCAGCCCGCTTCCCGGCCCCAGGCAGCCCGAGATTGACCACCTGGATGCCGAGCCGATCCATGAGGCGCACGAGCTCCATCTTCTGATCGATGCTCGGATCACGTGCGGACGCGGACTGAAGGCCATCGCGGATCGTCTCGTCGACGAAGCGCGGGGGTTTGCGGAGCAATGGGCCGCGGCGGTCCCTCTCGTTCCAGTCGTAGATGAGCCCCGCCGTGTCGCCTTCTGCTCGTGAGTCCTCGTCGATCATGGTGCGCTGCTTCGGCGTCGCGCCATCATGCCTCGCCGATTACGAGGTCGTGGCGCTGAAAGAAGGTCTGAATCTCCTCGACCAAAGCGTAGAACAATTCACCTTCGTATTCGTCCTCGTCTTCCACCGCGACCAAGAGCAAATCTCTCATGATTACAATGCCTTTGAGATCCGCGACGATCGTGTCCGATTTGGGCGTCCCCAAAAAGCCCACCACACTGCGGGGGTTGAGCCCGGCGCGGACTTGCTCCACGGTCGCGCACCGTTGCACCGTGATCGGAACGCTCGCGACGAGTTTGAGCACCGGATCGGGAAGCTCTTCCATCGCGTCCTCGAGCGTTTCACGCAGCGATTCACGCTCGTAGTCCGTGAGCTCTTTTCCGTCCTCGTCCTCGAACATCTCGTCGCGTTCTTCGCTCTCGAGCTCGAGCACGCGGACCATCGACTCGCGGCTTGCATCTAGATTGCCGCTCAGCTCGTAGGCGACGCCGAGTTGATAGTGGAGGTCCGGATCGCCGTCGTCGCTCTCGAGCGCAGCAGAGAGATCGGCGATCGCTTCCTCGTAGCGCTCGTCGGCGACGAGCACCGTGCCACGTGTGCTCAGGAACGCCGGGTGATCCTTTCTCGAGGGGTCGATCGCGTCGAGGATCTCGAGCGCTTCCTCGGGGTCGTCGTCCGCCAAGCGCAGCTGTGCGAGCAGGAGCCGGCTTTCGTCCACCTGCTCCGCGGTGGTCCCCGGAAGCTCCATGATCGAGCGGGCGTGGAGCTCGGCCTCCTCGATCTCGTCGATCGAGAACAGGCACTCGGCGACATCGAGGCGGTACTGCGGCACCTTCGGCGCGAGATCCACGGCCTCGAGCAGATCGCGGGTCGCGGCCTCCAGGTCCTGATCGGCCCAAGCGATCATCCCGGACAGATGCAGTACGCCGGCGTGCGGCTCCGGTGCGGAGTCTCGCGCCTGCTCGAGGCACTGCTCTGCTCGCTCAAGATCATCGGCCTCGAGCGCCTCGTGCCCTTCGGCGAGAATTGCCTCCACGTTTTGGTCCTGTGCCATGCGGGGCGACTATCCGGCACCAAGGTTTCACCCGCAATGCGTCCTCGGCACGATCACGGGGCATGATTTACGCGAATGTCACCGAAGAATGAACGTCGAAACTCTGCCTGGGCGAGAACCCCGCCCTTGCGATGGCGCGCAGAAGCGTGACAAGGAGCCTCTCCGCGGCCATACTCCACCGTTGCGTAGGCTGACGTTACGTCAGATTTTCTTACGGAAAACCGAGGGGTTTTTCTCCGTCGGTCGAGGGCCTACCCTCCAGCACCCGTCACGGTCACCCCGTCACGGTCACCAAGGACGACTTACTTCATCATGGACACCCCGGTTCCCAAGGACGCGTCGCGCGAGACGCTCGAATCCGTCGTCATCCGCTTCTCGGGTGACTCTGGCGACGGGATGCAGCTCGCCGGGTCGCAGTTCACACAAACGACCGCAGTCGCGGGCAACGACCTCGCCACGTTTCCAGACTTTCCCGCGGAGATCCGAGCCCCCGCGGGCACGACGTTCGGTGTCTCGGGGTTCCAGATCCATTTTGCAGCGCACGATGTTCTGACGCCCGGTGACGCACCCGACGTGCTCGTGGCCATGAACCCCGCCGCCCTCAAGGTGAACTTGGGCGACGTGCCGCACGGGGGTCTGGTCATCGTCAATGAAGGCGCGTTCACCAAGGCCAATCTCAAGAAAGCGGGCTACGCCTCGAACCCGCTCGAGGACAACACCCTCGCGCCTTTCCGCACCCTCAAGATCGACATCTCGCGCCTGACCACGGCGGCCGTGGAGCCGTTCGGCCTCGGCGCCAAGGAGTCGGTCCGCACCAAGAACATCTGGACGCTCGGCCTCCTTTATTGGCTGTTCGGGCGCGACCGCGGGGCGACCGTCAGCTGGCTACAGCGCAAGTTCTCCCGCAACCCGGATCTCGCGGCTGCAAACATCGCCGCCCTCAATGCCGGCCACGTCTATGGTGAGACCGCGGAGCTCCCCTCTGGGATCTCCGCGTACCAGGTCCCGAAAGCCAAGCTCGACTCGGGGACGTACCGCAACGTGACCGGGAACGAGGCGCTCGCGTGGGGCCTCGCTGCCGCTGCGCGCCTCGCCGAGACCCCCATCGTGTTCGGTTCCTACCCGATCACGCCCGCCTCTACGGTTCTTCACACCCTCGCTCCGCTCAAGCAATACGGAGTGACCACGTTCCAGGCCGAGGACGAGATCGCCGCGGTGTGTTCCGCGATCGGTGCGTCCTATGCGGGCGCGATCGGGGCGACGTCGACCTCGGGTCCGGGCATGGCGCTCAAAGGCGAAGCGATCGGCCTCGCCGTGATGACCGAACTTCCGCTCGTCATCCTCGATGTCCAGCGCGCGGGGCCCTCGACGGGCATGCCCACCAAGACGGAGCAATCGGACCTCTTCCAAGCGGTCTGGGGCCGCAACGGCGACGCTCCGCTTTGCGTGCTCGCCCCCCGGTCGCCCGGCGATTGCTTCCACATGACGATCGAGGCCGTGCGCATCGCCACGAAGTACATGACCCCGGTCATCGTGCTCTCGGACGGCTACATCGCCAACGGCGCGGAGCCTTGGAAGATCCCGAGCTTCAAGGATCTGCCCAAGATCGAGATCCGCTACGCAGCGGCGAAAGAAGGGTTCCACCCCTACCTCCGTGATCTCGAGACGCTCGCCCGCAACTGGCCCAAGCCCGGGGTACCCGGGCTCGAGCACCGCATCGGCGGCCTCGAGAAGAACTACGACAACGGCAACATCTCGTACGATGCGGCCAACCACCACAAGATGACCATGGTCCGCGCGCAGAAGATCCAGAACATCGCGCAAGACCTCCCCGAGCAAGAAGTCGAGATCGGCAACACCACCGGCAAGCTCGCGATCGTCAGCTGGGGCTCCACGTTCGGCTCGGTGCACCAAGCCGTACGTCGCCAGCGCAACCTTGGCCTCGACGTCGCCCACATCCACATCCGGCACATCTGGCCGCTGCCGCGCAACCTCGAGACCCTGCTCCGCGGCTACGAGTCGATCCTCGTGCCGGAGCTCAACGCCGGGCAGCTCGTACGGCTGCTGCGCGCCGAATACCTCGTGCCCGCGAAACCGCTCACGAAGGTCGCCGGCCACCCTTTCCGTGTCGCCGAAGTCGAGGCCGCGATTCGCGAGGCCTACGGTTTGAAGGAGAACGCCTGAGATGGATACCCCCAGCCAACCGAACCGCAAAGACTTTGCCTCTGACCAAGAGGTCCGGTGGTGCCCGGGATGCGGTGACTACGCAATCTTGGCGACGATGCAGCGCACGCTGCCCGAGCTCGGCGCGACCCGTCACAACACCGTGTTCGTGTCCGGGATCGGCTGCTCGAGCCGCTTCCCGTACTACATGAACACGTACGGATTCCACACGATCCACGGCCGCGCTCCGGCGTTCGCCACCGGAGTGAAGCTCGCGAACCCTGAGCTCGACGTCTGGGTCGTCACCGGCGACGGTGATGGATTCAGCATCGGTGGAAACCACCTGATGCACGTCCTGCGCCGCAACGTGAACCTGCAGCTCCTGCTGTTCAACAACCGCATCTACGGACTCACGAAGGGGCAGTACTCGCCCACGTCGTTGCTCGGTCGCAAGACGCCGACGAGCCCGATGGGTAGCGTGGACCTGCCGATCAACCCGGCAGTCTTCGCGCTCGGGGCCAACGCGACGTTCGTCAGCCGCGGCATCGACACGGTGACGAAGCCCCTCGGAGATCTCTTCAAGCGCGCGCACGCCCATGACGGCACGGCGTTCGTCGAGATCCTACAGAACTGTCCCGTCTTCAACGACGGCGAGTGGGACAACGTGGCCTCGCGCGACGTCGCCGATGACATGCAGCTCTGGGTGGAGCACGGCAAACCGCTCGTCTTCGGCCGGGACGAGGCACGCAAGGGGATCCGGATCACCGAGGGCGCCGCCACCGTAGAGGTGGTGACGCTCGGCGAGAACGGCGTAACGGAGGCCGATCTGACCGTCTACGACGAGACGAACCGGACCATGGCGTTCGTAGTCGCGCAGCTGCTCCCCCCCTTCCCGATGGCGTTCGGTGTGCTCTACCAAGACGCCACAGCGCGCAGCTACGACCGGGCCGTCCGCGAGCAAAACACGCGGGCGGTGGAGCAAAGTGGGCCGGGGGACATCGATGCCCTGCTGCGCAGCGGGCATACTTGGACCGTCGAATAACCAGACGGGCCGCAGCGTCCCCCCAAGCCAACGACTGCCCGAGATTGCCATGAAGCACGCCTCCCAAGCCCCACGCCTCCTCTCCCTTCGCACAGGATCCCTCCTGCTCGCCATCGTCGGGTTCGGCGGCGTGGGTCTCAACCAAGGCTGCGTGATCAGCTTCTCCGAGGTGCAGTGCGACGAGTGCGACTCGAGCTCGCTCTGTCACAACCACCTCGGCGGGGACGGTCTTTGTTACTGCGATGCTGGGTACACGGACATGACCCCCGGCGACGAGGACTTCGAGTGCGAAGAAGTCCGCACCCGTCCGGCGGGTTCGATGTGCGTCAACGACGGCAACGTGCTCATCGGAGACTGGTGTGAATGCGTAGAAGGCTACACGTGGTGCTCGGACGATCCGGATGACTTCACGTGCTGCCTCGATCCGTCCCAAGATTCGCTCACCGGAGTTCCGGACTCGGACTCGGGCCAGGACACGTTCAACGACGACAGCACCACGACGTCGGGGACCACCGGGACCACGACGAGCAGCACCTCGGACACCACCAGCACCACGGGAACGGATACGACCGGCAGCACCACGGACATGCGGGACCCGCCGGATCCGGCGGACTGCACCGAGGACGGACTCGTCGCGTGCAGCAACGACGACCCCGAGAACCCCGTGGGCAGCGTGTTTTGGTACTGCGAAGGCGGCGTCTGGTCCGAGCGCCCCGATCTCCTCACGGAGATGTGCGTCGCGGACGGCTACGACTTCGCCCATGGCTGCGCCAACAACTTCGAGGCCCAGGTCGTGGAACCGATCTGCGATCTCGGGCCCGGCACGCCGTGCGACATGGCAGCCACCCCCGACGCCTGCGTGGACGATGTCGTCGTCCAATACTGCCAATGGGGCGCCCTCGTCGAGCGCGACTGTCACGTCGCCTGCACCATGGAGGGCGACGTCACGTACTCCTACGGCTTCTGCAACGACGCCGATGGCATCGTGACGTGCGACTGCTGCGACTACCCCGAGAACAACGCCTGCCCTCCCCTGGACTGAAGTCCAAAGACGGAACGCCCGTGCGACGGCGACCTACAGGGTCGCCGCCGTTTTGCGGATCCTTGGGCGGCACACCTTGAGCCACGCCGCCCGGGTGCCCTGTAGCTCTCCCGCGCGGGGCCGATGTCCTGGGAGTGCTCGGGCAGTGGCTCGCATGGACTCTTGCGCTCGCGCCGGCCGAGATCGGGCCGGCCGACCCCGCCATCGTGTCCCCGTGGCTCGACCTCGAGGCGCAAGCGGACGAAGAAGAGGACGACCACCAGCATCTCCTCCACGGCAACCGCCTGCCGAGCCTCCTCGACTTCAGCCGGATCGATTGGACGCTCGAAGCCTACGGGCTGCAAGCGTCACCGAGCGAGTTCACCACGGATGCACGCCTGTTCGGCGCCGGCGAGATCGCCCACCCGTTCGACAGTGAGATCCAGGACGTCTCGCTCGCCATCGGCCTCTATCGCCCCGCACAGGCCCAAGAGGCGTTCGAACGCCTGACCAAACCGCCGCTCCACCTCACCCAAACGGAGCTCGATCGACCGATGCCGCAGCCGATGGCGACCCAGTCGAGCGAGCTCACCGTCGCATCGCTCGAACCCGGGCACCCGACCGAGGTCTCGTTCCAGAACGACCTCGGCCAGCTATCGCTGTCATGGCACGACATGCCGGCGTACATCGTGCTCTCCGAGGGGTATTCGCTCGTCTCGCCGACGCCGGAAGACGTCCTGCTCATCCTCGAGCGCGGCGGCATGGCGGATCACGCCGCGCTCTCGCGATGGGCCGACTCCCAAGACACGATGCCCGCGTTTCCCAGCGAGGCGCGCCGCGAGATCATGGACAAGGTGCGCGGAAACTATCGTTCGCTGCGGGCCCCTCCTGCGCTCGGCGATTTCCATCGCCTGTCCGCGCTCGTTGCTCTCATCCGCACCTTTGGAGGCTCCGAAGACATCGAGCCGCTGCTCGACCTCGAGCGTCCCATCAAGATCCTCCATACGAGCGCCCTACTCTCCTATGAAACGGCGCTCCGCGAGGAGGCGTTCCTTGGCCTCCCCGTCCACGGGATGCGCGAGCTCCCGTCGCGTTCGAAGTTCCTCGAAGCCCCCGACTCGGCCCTCAAAGCGCTGCGAACCCCCGCGCTCCATCACCTGCTCCGTCTCGCGTTCGATCCCATCGACTTCCGCGACGCCCCTGCGGCCATGGCCGCGAATCTTTCGCCGCTCGCGTCGCAAGCCACCAACCTGCTGGATCCGCTGACGCCCACCGATGTCAATGGCGTGCTCAAGGCGGCCGGTAACGACCTCGATCTGCAACGCGAGGTCATGCGGTTCTACCTCGACGCTCACCACGCGCCCGCGGTCGAGCACCTCGTCGAGTGGCTGTGTCAGAACCCGAGTGCCATCGACGATGTCGGGATGCTCGGCGTCCACAACCTCCCGGACGCGATGCTCGCGGCGCTGATGCACCACTACGTGGACCCGCGCGAGCCCGAACACCGCGCGATCGTGCGACGCATGCTGGAGGCGATGCCCGACCCGCAGGCGACCCAGGTCCTGCAGATGCTGCGCTCGCTCGGGCTCCGCGTGGCTCACCTTCGCGGCACGCCTCACGAGCAGATGGTCGCGGCCTTCGACGAGTTCGAACAGGCGGAGCGCCGCCTCGCCACAGAGAAGGCCGCCGAGCTGCTCCACCAGCTGCGCGAGTCCGGGACCGACGTTTCGACCCTGCGTTCGTCGATGCGCGCGGCATCGCGGCTTGCTCAGCTCGACCCAACGGCGATCGAGACCCACGCCCAACCCATCATCGAGATCCTCGAGGCGGCCGCGTGGGAGTTCGACATCGAGAGCCCGGCGGAGCGGACGAAGGCGCTCGGCTACCTCGAGACGCTCCCTTGGGGCACACGGAAGCCGGACGCCGAGCTCGCGATCGCCGTCACGCAGGCGCGCCTTTTGACCCGGCAGGGACGCAGCCAGGAAGCGCTCGATCACTTGCTGGCGTTCGATCCCAAACTCGACGCCCTCGCGGCCCGCAGGTTGTTCGTCGACACCCTGACCGATCAGTTCTTCGGACAGATCGGAGCGGGTGCCTACGGAGCCGCCTCGAAGTCGCTCGCCCTCGCGAGCGAACACGTGCCCCAAAACGTCGACGTGGAGATCCTCCGCCGCGACCTGCTCTGGGCGCAGTACAAACCGGCATTCATCCTCGGCGCCGCATTTGCGCTCGCGCTCGTCACCACCATCACGTGGCTCGCGGCGCAGGGGATCCTTGGGTTCTTCGCGAGGCTCGGCCGTGCTCGCCAAGACGAGGCCAACCTCCGGCGTCGGCAAGCCGACGCACGCGCCAATTCCGAAGCCGCGGCGAGCTTCAGCGACGGCGGCCAAATAGCCGACGCTGCCGTGCAACTCGTCGACTCCCCTTCGACGCGACCCAAAACGGTCCTCGCCCCGCTCCCCGACGAGCCGAGCCCCGACCTCGAAGGCGAGGTCGAGCAGCGCACCATCGCGATCGATACGCGGCGAGAGCCTGCGGCGGCGTCCCAGGAAGCGGCGTCCATCGAACCTCGCAAAGTGGACGACGCGCTGCTCGGCGAGTTTGCCGTGGACGAAGCCTTCGACGATCCCTTCGACGACTTCAACGATTTGCCGTTCGGGGACGAGTTCGGCTGGGGCGATGCGACGGGCGATGGGGCGCGCCATCGCTAGGCCCGGGACCGGCGCAAGTCACGCAAACGCTGATTTCCGGCCCCTCTCCGGCCACCGAAGGTGTCGCGGAGCTTGCGGCCATGGGACGGATCTGAAACGATGCCCGGCGACGTGAAAGCGCCGCTTCGACCGTTCGAGTACATGGCTTGGGCGAAGACGGTTCCGACCGGCGCGCGCTACGATCTCACCGCCAGCGGCATGCGGGACACGGCTGCGGGCCCCGATCCGCAGGATGCGGCCTGGGCCGGGACGCTCCCACTCACGGACCTCACCTCCCGGGAGGCGGCAGCCGCGGCGTCGCGAGCCTTCGTCGAGCGCGTCGCCGCACGGTATGACGTGGATCCTGCCTGCGTCGTCCCCACGCTCGGCGCGTCGCTGGCGATCACCCACGCCATGATCGCCCTCGTCCGCGCGGGCGACCACGTCGTCGTGGAGCGACCCACCTACGAGGCGCTGCACCGCGTCCCCGAGATCCTCGGCGCCCGCGTCTCTCGGCTCGAGCGGAAGTTCGACGAGAGCTGGGCCGTCGTCCCCGAGCGCCTGGCGCAGCTGTTGAGCCCACGGACGCGCGCCGTCATCCTGACGAACCTCCACAATCCGAGCGGCGTCGCGCTGGAAACCAAGACCTTGCGCGTGGTCGCCGAGCTCTCTGCCCGCGTCGGCGCCATGGTCCTCGTCGACGAGGTCTACCTCGACTACGCGTTCGATACGGCCGCAGACGCCGCAGTGGGTCCCGCCTGCAAGGCCGCCCCCAACTGCGTGAGTTGGAGCTCGACGACCAAGGCATTTGGGTTCGGCGCCCTGCGTGCCGCATGGATCGTGACGCCCGATCGAGAGATCGCTCGCGCCCTCACCCTCGCGACCGAGTACCTGTTCGTCCATGCCCCCGCCTCGAGCACGTCGCTCGGCCGCCGGGTCCTCGAGCACGCGGATGTGCTCCAGGAACGCGCGCGCCAGAGGGCGGAGCACGGGCGCGCCATCGTGGAGCGGTGGCTCGCAGGTGAGAGACGCGTCTCTTGGATTCCCCCCGCGGCTGGGCTGACGGGGCTCGTGCGCCTCCCGGAGTTCGTCAACGACGGCACGTTCGCCGACCACCTGCGCGAGCGCTACGACACCCAGGTCGCCCCGGGGGCCATGTTCGAGGCGCCCGGCTACGTCCGAGTGAGCTTCGGCGGACCCACGAGCGATCTCGAGACGGGCCTCGCCAACTTCTCGTCCGCGCTCGACGACCTCTGACGACCTCTCAAGGATCGCAGGACGTCCGCTTACACGTTGAAGCGGAAGTGGATGACGTCGCCGTCCTTGACCTCGTAGTCCTTGCCTTCGGACCGCATCAGCCCCTTGGCCTTGACCGCGACTTCGCTCCCGAGCTCGATGAGATCGCTCCAACGCATGACCTCGGCGCGAATGAAGCCACGCTCGAAGTCGGAGTGGATCTTCCCCGCTGCCCCCGGAGCCAAGGTACCGCGGCGGATCGTCCACGCGCGCACCTCTTTCTTGCCCGCGGTGAAGTAGGTGACGAGATCGAGCAGGCGATACGCCTGGTTGATCAAGCGGTGGAGGCCCGGCTTCTCCAACCCCACGCTCTCGAGGAAATCGGCCTGGTCTTCCTTGGGGAGCGCGGCGATCTCGGCCTCGATGGCCGCGGAGATCGCCACGACATCCGCCCCCTCGGCCTTGGCTTGGGCGATCACGGCATCCACGTGCGGGGCCTGCAGTCCGTCGGCGGCGTGCCCTTCCGCCACATTGGCAACGTAGAGCACGGGCTTGGCGGTGATGAGCTCGAGCGGCTTGAGCACCGCGCGCTCGTCTTCGGTCAGGTCCATCGCCCGCACGGGCAGGCCGTCCCCGATCTGGGCCAGCACCTTCTCGCACACGTCGAGCGCCCGCTTCTCCTCGGCATCGCCGCTTTTGGCCTGCTTGCGGGCCCGATCGCGCCGATTCTCGATGGATTGCATGTCGCGCAGGACGAGCTCGGTATTGATCGTGCCCATGTCCGCGACCGGATCCACGCGCCCCTCCACGTGCACGATGTTGTCGTCCACGAAGCAGCGGACGACATGGCAGATCGCGTCGACGCCCCGGATATGGTTCAAAAACTGATTGCCGAGGCCCTCGCCCTTGCTAGCCCCGCGCACGAGGCCCGCGATGTCCACGAACTCGATCGCCGTGGGGACGACGCTGTTGGGTTCGATCACCCGCACGAGCGCGTCCTGCCGCGGATCCGGGACCGGCACGATGCCGATGTTCGGATCGATGGTACAAAACGGGTAGTTCGCCGACTCCGCTCCGGCGTTCGAGAGCGCGTTGAAGAGGGTGGATTTGCCGACGTTGGGAAGCCCAACGATCCCGACAGAAAGAGCCATGCGCGCCAGTTATCACAGATTTGCGGGACCGTGCGCCGCCCCCACCGCGCTTCGATGCGGTATGACGGAAAAACCGTGACCGAGCCTCCCCACGGCAGCGAACCTGCCGCCCCGCCTCCGGTTCCACCGGCGGAAGACGCACCCGACGGGCGAGCCGCGCGGGCCGAGCGGCGCCGAGCCGAGCGCAGGGAGGCGATCCTCCAGACCGCCAAGTCCGTGTTCCGGGAGAAGGGTTATCACCAAGCCTCGGTGCACGACATCATCGACGACGCGAAGATCGCTCGCGGCACGTTCTATCTCTACTTCTCGAGCAAGCAGGAGCTGTTGGGCGAGCTCGTCGATGACTTCCTCAAGCTCACGCGCGCCCAGGTCCGCAAGATCTCGCTCGAAGAAGGCGCCGATCCACCGCGGCTCCAACTGCGTAACAACTTCAGACGCGTCGTCAGCACGGTGCTCGAGCACCAAGACGTCGCGAGCATCATCTTGCGCAACCCCACGGGCTTCGACGATGAGAGCCGCGAACGCGTGCGCGCCTTCTTCGACCAGGTCCTCGGGCTCATCGAGGCCGCGATCGTCATCGGCCAACGCCTCAAGATCGTGGGCGCGTGCGACCGGCACGTCGTCGCGGCGATCGCCCTCGGAGGGTTGGTGGAGGCGCTCAACCGCATGCTCGCGGCCAACAACGTGAGCACGCCGCCCCACGCCCGTGACCTTGCGTTCGCATCTCCGGATCACGTCGCGGACGAGCTGCTCGATTTCTTCCTCAAGGGCCTCGCCCCCAGCTAACAGAAGTCCTTCCTCGGCCGCGTTCTGGAACCACCGAGCCCATCGCCGGGCGGCGCACGGAACTCGTCGAAATCGTACGCCGTTCGGCGTACTGATCCATCGGGCAGGCACGGTCGCGGAGTGGCTCGCCTCGGAGTGCGAAACCGACGTACGCTGGGAGCGAATGCAAGTCTCTAGGCTGCTGGCCGGTCTCTCGTGCGCCGCCGCGGCGTGCCTCACGGACCTGCCGACGTACGAAGGTGGCTCCGGAACCGGAGACACGTCCATGGTGGCCACGACGAAGGGCGATGCACAGGAGATCGGCACGGCCGGCGTTTCGGAGTCTTCGACATTCGGCGGATCTCCGACCTCCGAGGCGTCCTCGACCTCCGATGCGTCGGCGCCCCCCGATGCGTCCGCGACCTCCGACGCGTCCGCGACCTCCGATGCTTCCGCGACCTCCGATGCTTCCACCGATCCCACCGATCCCACCGATGAAAGCGAAGGCAGCACGGACGCGAGCGAAGGCAGCGACGGCCCACCCACGGACTGTTCCGGAGACGAAGACTGCGTGCTGGAATGCCATCACGGAGTCTGCGTCGAGAGTCTTTGCTTCTGGGAACTCGCGCAGGAGGGGGACGCATGCGGACCGTACGGCGCGGGTTTTTGCGACGACAGCGGTTCCTGCGTGGCTTGCCTCCAACCCGAGCACTGCCCGGCCGTCGATTGCGTCGAAGCCACGTGCGTCGCGGGGACCTGCAACGGCGAACCGGCGGCGCCGGGGACTGCCTGTGGCGTAGACGCCCTGTTGATGTGCGATGAAACGGGCGCGTGCGTGGGGTGCACGGAGGACCACCATTGCAGCCCGTCCTCCGCGTGCTTCGTGGCGTGGTGCAACGGAGGAACGTGCGCGGAGGAGCCAGTGGCCGAACCCGAGGGCATCCCTCCGATGGCAGAATGCCTCCGCCCCCAGTGCAGCGCCTACGGGGAGCTCGAGTTCGTCCCCGACCACGCCCTATGCAGCAACGGAGAGCTCTGCTCGGACACCGGGATCTGCGTGGGGTGCCTCGACGACTACGATTGCGGCTTCCCCCAGCCCCGCTGCAACGCGTCCGGAACGTGCGTGGAGTGTCTCACAGAAGAGGACTGCCCCTCTGGGGGGCCGTGCAACCAAGGGTTGAACGTCTGCGAGTGCGCGAACACAACCACAAGGTCGCATCCGGCATGCTGAGGTACTGCAAACGTCACGAGGAGGTCTCCGGCACTCATGGACGGTAGGGGCCTGGTCGGGGCGGTCGTGGACGACCGCTACCGCATCGAGCGACTGCTCGGCGAAGGGGGCATGGGGGCGGTCTACGAGGCCGTTCATCTCGCGCTCGACAGCGTCGTCGCACTCAAGGTCCTCAACTCGCTTTCGGCGAGCGATGCCCAGCGCCAACGGTTCCTGCAAGAGGCCCGTGCCGCCGCCCAGATTCGCCACGAGAACGTGGTCTACATCAGCGACTTCGGCGAACGTCCGCTCACTTACTTCGTCATGGAGCACCTGCGTGGGCACGACTTGTCCCAGATCCTGAAGACGAACGTGCGTCTGTGCTGGGCCCGAGCCAAGCCGCTGCTGCTCCAAACGATGCGAGCGCTCGCGGCCGCGCACGAGCGCCACATCGTGCACAGGGACATCAAGCCTTCCAACATCTTCGTGGTGCAGCGCGAGGACGGGAGTGAGCTCGTCAAGGTCCTCGACTTCGGCATCGCGAAAGTCGCGGCGACCGGAGTGCCGGGGCTCACCGGTACGGGACAGATCGTGGGGACGAGCGGCTACATGGCGCCCGAGCAGGTCCTCAACGCTCCCATCGATGGACGGACGGACGTCTACTCGATGGGCGTCGTGATGTACGAGGTCCTGACGGGACGCCTGCCGTTCACCGGTGCCAACACGTTCGAGCTCCTGCGGGACCATCTGCAGACCCCCGCCCCATCGCTTCCTTGCGCGGAGCTGGAGCTACCCCACGCGTTGGAGGCGATCGTTGCCCGTGCGTTGGCCAAAGCGCCTGGCGATCGTTTTCCGACGATGGACGCGCTGCGCCTCGCGATCGAGCCCATCGTCGACGACGCCCCGGTCCTCCCGCGTACGGGACCGGTGCCCGCGGTCCATGACGTCCAGGCCGTGCCCCCGCCAGCGCCCCCCATGACGCGCACGTCCCTGACACCCACGCCTTCGGCATCCAACCTCACCATCGTCGCGCCGACGCGAGAACGTCCTCCGCAGCGACGTATGTCCGTGGGTGGGGTCGTCGGGACCACCGTACTCCTAGCGTTGGTCGGCGCGATGGGGGTCGTTGGCCTGAAGGCTCGCTCGACCCCCGAGGTCGCGGTGACCTCTCCACCACCGCTTCCCGTCGAGAACGATCCCGTGCGCCCGGATGGAGTCGCGGCGCCACCCCCGGAAATCTCGACTGGAGCTCGCGATGCGGAGGTGCCACCGCCACCGGTCATCGCCACCAAAACCGAAACGGTCGTCGCGCCCAATCCTCGCGAGGACGAAACCGCGAAGAACGGCAAGCCGAAGGCTTCGAAGGCGAGCGCGACCGCTCGCACTCCCCCGCGCTCCACGGACAAAGCCGTACTCACCGCCTTCGTCCGGCGTGCCAAGGCTTCTTGTGCGCCCGTCGATCCCACGCACGTCGTCCTTCAGGTCCTCCCGAGCGGCGCCGTCCCCATGGCAAACACGACGCCGAAGAACGCGTGCATCGAAGGGCTCGCCAAGACCACGACCTTCACCCCGCGCGACAGTCCCAGCCGATTCGAGCGAGACATCCCATGAAGACGAGCAACCCGTGGCGCAAAAGCATGCTCGCGACGCTCACCGCCATGACGTTGCTCGGCTTGCCAAGGACTGCCCCCGCGGCCCCCACCGATCCGTGGGCCGCCTACGGCGAGCTCGTCGGCGAGGCCGAGGTCGCCGCGGAGGCGGGCCAAGCTCGCGTCGCCGTGGAGCGATACACCGCAGCCTACGATGCGCTGCCTCCCGACGTCCGTGGGGGGCCGTTTGGGCGAGACGTCATCGACCGCGTGTCGTCGCTGACGGCGAACGCAACCGACCCGGAAGTCCTACGCGCGACGCTGACCTTGTTGGATCGTCACCTCGTCGACGCCGAGACCACGCCGGAGCCCGCCGATCTCTCGCGGTACACCCAGCAACGCACCGAGGTCGCACGAAAGCTCGAGGCGATCGAACGCGAAGCCGAGGAAGCGCCCGCGCAACGCGAGGTGGACCAAGAGGAGCGAGCGCCCCCGCTGCCCCCGAGCGCTGTGCGGGAATCACCTCCGACCGATGCCGGAGGTCCACGATCGAACGATCGCGCAGTGGGGATCGGGCTGATCGCCACGGGAGGGACCGTCCTGGCGGGAAGCCTGGCCATGTTCGGCGTCGCGGGGTATCACGCCAGCTTGTACAGCGAGGCCGATGCGGACGAAGCGGAGTGCGCGGCAGACCCCGCGTGCACGACCCCGCCGCAAGAATGGGAGAATTGGCGTGAATACAACGCCGCCAGGAGGAACGCCGTCCTCGTGTCCGGTGGGGTGTTGGCCGGCGTCGGCGCAGCGGTGCTGATCGCAGGCCTCGTCGTGTTCCTGCGAGACCGAAAGAAAACGGCCGGCGTCGCCCTGCTTCCACGCTTGGACGGTGGAGCGAGCGCCGTCGTCATGGGCAGATTCTGAGCGCCCTAGACCGCCGGACCGGCCACCAAGAACTCGGCGAGCCGTGAGCGGATCTCCTGCTCGGGGAGGCCCGCCTCGTCTTCGTCCATCTCGTTGAGCTCGTCCACGATGGACTCGACGACGACGCGCGCGCTCTCCTTGGAGGCGTCGGCGAGGTAGCCCGTGAACACCATCTCGCCGGCAGCGGCGCGGGCGATCTCGTCGTCGCGGCCGTGCTCCTCGAGATCGGTGTAGAAGACGTAGTGGAACGCCCGATTGTAATCGGACTCCCGGTAGATCTCGAACATGGTCCGCTCGTCGACCGCCATCGGCGCGACTGTGCCAGACGGCGGCGCGGAAGAGCAAGGGCCGCACGCTCGCGCGGCTGGCAGCGCGGCGCGGTGTTCTCTATGCTCCGGGTCGCCATGGCTCGTTGGAAGCACCTCATCGATCGCGCCAAGCAACTCGCGAGCGAGCACCTACCGCAACCCGTGCTGGACGCGGGACGCAAACTGCTCGACGAGGTCGCCGAGCGTGCGCCCGGTCCTCTCGCGGAGGCCCTGCAGCGGCGCGCGCCGGAAGAGGCGGCCCCATCGCCAGCCCCGTCCGCCGTCCAGGTCGCCGCGAAAGACCGCACCAAAGAAGCCCTGGAACGCGTGCTCCAGAAAGCCGATCACGGGCTCAAACCCGAAGATCGGCTGGTGGTGATCTACGCGACCTCAGACGAGACCCAGGCCGTGAGCGAGATCCGCGAGGCGCTGGAAGGCATCGAGACGACGATCCGCGAGATGGACCTGCGCAAGGAGCCCCCGCAGACCGCCACGCAGCTCGCCAAGCTGACGAACGTGATGGTGCCCCCCTACGTCTATATCAACGGGCGGTTTTGGGGCGCGCAGTACGAGATGATGAGCCTACGCGCGAGCGGAGACCTCGAACACGTCGTCGCGAACCGCATCGACTTGCTGAGCGAGGGCGCCAAGCGGCTCGGGAAGATCCACGACGCGTACAGCGAAGACATCACCGTGGAGAACATCCTCCACCGCTGGAAGCTCGGCCATATCCTCTGCGTCGACGACCTCGACAGCTGGTACGAGCTCGGCAAGGCCGGCAAGGAGTCCTTCTACTACCAGGGAGGACCGCGGCCCGTGGCCGACATGCCGGAGGTCGCCGCCGAGATCGCGAGCGCCGTGGAAGCGGGCACGTACGACGCGCAGTGGCGGCTCGAACCCGCGATCCAGCTCATGGAGTAGGGATGGCGACGGGGCTCGAGCGACTTCGCGTCCATCTCGAGATCATCGACCGGGACGTCGCGCCGGTGGTGGAACGCTACCGGGAGCACGTCCAGTGTCGGGCGGGGTGCAGCCGCTGTTGCCATCAATCGTTCAAGGTCTCGGCGCTCGAGGGAGAGTACTTGCGCGAGGGTCTCCGCAAAACCTCCGCGGCGCAGCGCGAGGACATCCTCTCGAGGGCACGCGCGCACGTGGTCGGTGCGGCGTGCCCCGTGCTGTCCGACGCAGGCGAATGCCGCCTCTACGAGCACCGGCCGCGGATCTGTCGCAAGTACGGCATCCCGCTGTGGCATCCCGACCGGCCTCACGAGGTCAAGACCTGCGAGCTCAACTTCAAGGGCGTCCACGACATCGACGCGGAGCTGATCCTGCAACCTCAAGCCGAGTGGGCCCGCGACTGGATCCGGCTCCGCCGCGCGCTCGGGATCGAGGACCCAGGCGCGGAAACCATCGCTCGACATCTCACGTTGCCGGGCGGAGACCCATCTGCTAGCTCCCCAGACCATGTCTCTCACCGTGGGTAGCGCAGCACCTTCGTTCAGCAAGACGAGCCAAGACGGAACCGTGGTGGCGGTCACGGCCGGAGAGACGCGCGATCGCGTCCTGGTGCTCTACTTCTATCCGAAGGACGAGACCCCCGGATGCACCGCGCAAGCGTGCAGCTTTCGGGACAACTTCTCGGACTTCGCGGACGCGGGAGCGGAGGTCGTCGGCGTCAGCGCGGACTCGGCGGATTCGCATCGTTCGTTTGCCGCAAACCATCGCCTCCCGTTCCCGCTCCTCAGTGACGCGGACGGGAGCTTGCGGCGAGCGTTCGAGGTCAGCTCTACCTTGGGGATCTTTCCCGGACGCGTGACGTTCGTGATCGATCGCAAGGGAACCATCCGGCACGTGTTCTCCTCCCAGCTGCGCGCCCGAAAACACGTGGATGAGGCGCTCGCGATCGTCCAACGGCTCAGCGCCGAGCCCCTTTGACGACCCGGAAGGACGCTTCGGTCAGACACGACATTTTGGGTCGTGTCGCGGACGAAACCTGAGTCTTTTCCCGCCACCGCGACATGCTGCGTCGCCACGGTCAGCGTGTACGCAAAGTAGGCTTCCACCGCAGCCAGGGTGCTATCCTCCCCCCGTGGCTGGACGAGGCACGCGGGTCGGCCGATACCTGCTCGGGCTCACGCGCGGCAAAGACCGCACGTACGCGCGGATCGCTGCGACGCGCGTCGATGATGGCTCTGCGTGCGTGCTCCATCTCCTGAGAGCGACCCCCAGCGAGCCCCGGCTCCTGCGCTTCGAGCTCGAGCGCGAAGCCCTGCGTCAGCTCGCCGAAGTTCCGCACGTCGTGAAGCTACTCGACTGGGGCACCGACGCAGAGCGACGCCCGTACCTCGTGACCGAAGATCCGGGACCCGAGAGCCTCGCGCGCCGTACGACCGAGCTCGCGCAGCACCGCACCCCCGGCGATGCACGCCACGCCTGCGCGTTGATGCTGGACGTCGCCTCGGCGCTGTCGCGGGCGCATGACCGAGGCGTGTTCCATGGCGCACTCGAGCCCGCGAAGATCTGGCTCCACGTCGACGCGCACGGGGTCGAGCACGCGCGCGTGCTCGGTTTTGCCATACCGCACCTGCGTGGCCCCGGCCGCGTCGCCTCGGCGGCCGAGCTCGGCTCGCCGCCCTACACGAGCCTCCCCCAATCCATCGGCGCCGCGCCGAAACCCGCGTTCGACGTGTTCGCCTGGGGCACGATCCTGCTCGAGCTCCTGAGCGGTCAGACGCCGCCCCCCATCTCCGGTTGGGGCGAACGCAATCGCCCCAACCTCGCGCAGCTGCGCCCCGATCTTCCCGAAGACCTCGTCACGCTCGTCGAACGCTGCGTCACGGTGGACACCCGCCACGGGATCTCCACGATGGACGAGGTCGAGCTCCGCCTCCGCGATCTCGTGGACGATTGGCCGAGCGCGAGGTCACGCCGCGCCCGGAGCTTCGCCGCCGACTTCCCTGCCGTCCGCGCCTCCGGGTTCTGGGGGACGAGCGCTGCGATCGTCGCGATCACGGCGACCTTGACCGTGGCGGGACTCGGTTTCGCAACCATCCGGGACGAGGCGCCGAGCCGAGAGCTGGCCGCCGCGAGCACGATTTCTCTCGCGTCTGCGCCACGGCCCCTGTCCCCGAAACCCCTCGCGGTCTCGGCCATCCCCGCGCCCTTGGCCCCACCGCGGGTGGAGCTCGCGAGACCTCCATCCAACGCGCTGTTGCCCGCACCGGAGCTGGTCGAGCACGAGACACCGCGCACGGCCTCCGCGGAGCGGGTCCGACGCTCGTCCTCGTGCACGCAAACCCGCAGAGCCGCGGAGCTCGCCCGCAAGCGCCGCGATTTCGAGGCGCTGCTGCACAAGCTCCACCGTCGTTCCTGCTTCGACCGGGACGAGCACCGCGATCTCCGAGTTTTGGCGCTCCTTCGCTTGCACCGCTACAAGGAGTGCGTAGCGGCAGGGCGCGGCGCGTCTGGTTTGGTCGTCTCCCGTCGCGTGGCGATCTGTCGCTCACGCCTCGATCGCTAGTGAGAAGGACGTTCTCCGTGTTTCCTCGTCGTTGCGCCATCCTGCTCTGCGGAGCGTGGCTGCTCGCCTGCCAAGGCGAGGAGGAGGGGCTTTGTCAGAGCCTCGCGGGCGACGCGACCTGCAGCGAGCGCTACGGGTGGGAACGACCGTACTGCAGCACGTGCACGGCCGAGCACGGCGGTTGCCTGCCCGAGCCACCGCCGCCCGTCTGCACGGTCGAAGGTCCCGCGTTCGAGCCCGAGGCGCCCGAGCGGATCCCCCAAGCGACCGACGCCACCAGCAGCGCCGACGAGTCCTCCCATGACGTTTCGGGAGGCGGCACCACCAGCACGGAGACCTCCGAAGCCTCGGACATCGACGGGAGCAGCGGCGAACCCCTCCACGGCTGCAACGCCCCCGAGCAAGCGTGCGGCGAGGGCTCCGTCTGCCACGCCGCATGGGGTGAATGCCTGCCGTGCCTCGCCGATACCGATTGCGAGCGCGGCTCCTGCAGCGGCCACTATACGTGCGAGTCCACGTGCACGGAGCATCGCCACTGCCCCGCGAGCGCCTGCGACATGTTGTCGGGGGCGTGCCTCGACGACGGTCCCGTCCTCCACGTCGCGTCGTGTGATGCGACGACGGGGAGCGGCACCCCAGACGATCCCTATTGCTCCGTGCAGGCGGCGATCGACGCGGGGATCCCGGCCGGGATGGATGGAACGATCGTCCTCGCGGATTCGGACTTGCCGTACGACGGTTTCGCCATCGCGGAAGATCGTCGCGTGGCGGTGCTCGGCCGCGGCAATCGGGTGACGAGCGACGGGATGTTCGAGGCGATCTACGTGCGCGACGGCGCCCTCTACCTCCAAGGCGTCACCGTGGAGGAAACCTACGATGCCGCCCTCAAGTGCCTCGACGGCGGCAGCGTGTTCGTGGACGACACGCTCTTCACCGACAACGAGGGGTCGGCGATCCGCGCGGACGCGTGCCGGACCGCCATGATCCGCCGCAGCATGATGACCTCGAACCGTGGCCACGCGATCGAGGCCATGCGGGGGAGCCAACTCGAGCTCGTCGCGTCGATGGTCGCGTGCAACGGTCTCCCCGACGCCGCGAGCCCGGCCGTCGTCCTCGAGAACGCCTCGCTGACGATCCGGGCGAGCACGCTCGCGTCCAACGCATCGCTCGAGTCCGCGTCCAACCTGCGATGCAGCGGCGGCCGCGTCCAGATCGTGGACAGCGTCCTCGTGGCCCCGTCGCTCGCCTCCGTCGATTGCCCCGGCGCGAGCTGGCAAGACAGCGTCGTCGATCACGAGGACGCGGACGGGACGGGGATGCTCCACGTGCACACGTGGTCCCGCACGTGGTTCGAGAGCACCTGCGACCTCCACTTGCGCCCCGGCATGGAGCACCCCTTCGCCGGCGTGGCCACGTGGGACCTCGGAGATCCGCGCTTCGACGTGGACGACACGTGGATGAGCCCGACCCCCGCGCAAGTGATCTACGCGGGCGCCGATCAGCTCTGACGCTCAACCCAAGGCCGGGATCGCAGGGACGCCGCGGAGCCGTGCGATCTCCAGCGCCATGATCCGCCGCAGAATCGCGACGGCGCACCCGTACGTGCTGTCCATCCCAAAGTACGAGAGGCTCTTGCTCAGCAGGCTCTGCCGTCGCGAATACGGCGTGTCCGAAGCATAGTGGAGCAGGCCGAAGTCGAACGGCATCAGGTTCGAGAGGTGCACGATCTCATCGGTGGGGTAGCGCTTGGGGTACACCATCTCGTAGATCGCCGAGAGGTACGGACCCGCTTCCATCTCGAGCACCGTGTAGCCTTCGCGATAGTAGAGGTTCATGTAGTCGCGGTTCTGCAGGAACGAGCCGCGCACGGTCAGCGCCTTCTGGTTGTCGAGCACCGTCCCCCGCACGAGCGCTTGGATGTCCGCCGCCGCGAAGCAGTTCCGGAACAGGTACGTGTTCTGCGAGTGCTCGTCGTAGGCGACGGTGGAGAGCATCACGTCGCCCACCCGGCCGTTCAGCGTGGCGGCCTTCCCCATCACGTAGATCCCCCGCATCTCTCCCACGCCTTGGACCAAGCGGGAGAGGTGGTGATACGCGGCCATGCCGAGCGGATAGTCGATGTTGATGATCACCGCCTCGCTTTGCGAGAGCACCTCGACGTCCGGCATGACGAGGCGGGGATCGAGTCGCTGCGGGTCGAACGCTTTGAGCGCGAACAGCTGCGCGTGCACGTCGATGCTGCCCGGTGAGTTGAGGGTCGCGACCCCGCTCTCGGCGTCGAATGCCTGGACTTCCGTCCGCCGCGACGCCTCCCGCTCGGGGTCCGCCCGGATGTAGCGACGCAGCAGGTAGTAACAGAGGTTGTCGACCTCGTTCTGATCGCCCTTGCGCCGCGCCTCCGTGAGGGACTCCGCGAGGCCCTCGGGGTTGTGCTTGGTGACGTACTCGATGATCTGGTCCCGGTGCGTGCGGGCGTATCCACCGACCAAGTTGCAGAGCGCGTGTGTGTTGGAGGACACGAAATAGACCGGACGCGCCTGCGACGCTCCGCTGAGATACTCGGCCTCGATTCCGCGCCACCACCGCTGACTCGCCCGTTGGTACTCGAGCAAGGTTCCGGCGAGCAACCGCAAGGAGAGGTCTAGACGCCCCATCGCGATGGCCCGCAGCCCCCCATCGAGATCGAGATAGAGCGCCTGGCTCAGCGTTTGGACATCCTGCGCTGCGAGTCCCATCGACGTGGCGATCGAAAGGCCATCCTCACCGGGCGAAGCGTGAGCCAGGAGCTCGTGCATCTTGTTCCACTCGATCTGGTACGCCGTCACGATCGGCACCAAGTCGTCGATGTCCGACGCCGAGGTCACGAACACCGCGAGCGTATCCCCCCCATTCCAGCGGCTGGGACGACGGCGCCCCGGCGACGTCACCGTCGCCCACGCCGCGACGTCATACCCCGCGGCGGCGAATTGCTCGATCGATTGGCCAGCGACGAGACGGCTCACCGCGGGCATGCAGGCCGGCAAGCGGGCCGCGCTGTAGGCGAACGCCGCGACGTCCGGTTCGAGCTCACGCGCCCCGCTGTGGAGGCTGGACTCGCTGTAGATGTGCGCTTCCTCGAACGCCCGCACACGAACTTCGCCGGAGCTCCGCAGCAGCGAGTAGTAGGTCCTTACATAACGTTCAATCGAATCGTTGGGGCTGCGCGGAGGCTGACGATCCACCTCCCAAGAATACGCGGCCCCGAAGTGTAACCAACGTAGTTTTCTGTCCCGCGGAGAACCAAACGGCGTCGCTCGGCAACTACAGGGCGACAGGCCTATGGAACAGCCGCCGGAACTGGTCAGAATGTCGGTCTTCGCCCAGCGCGCAGGGGTTCCGATCCCCACGATCAAGCACTACCTGCGGGAGCGGCTGCTGCCCGAACCGGTGCGCACGGGACGCAACATGGCCTACTACGACTCCGCCCTGATTGGCCGGGTCCGCGCGATCAAACAGCTGCAGCGCACGATGATGCTGCCCCTCGCAGTCATCCGTCACGTGATCGATCGCCTCGACGACGGCGCCGTACCGGGGGATCTCGCGCTCGAGGCGACCGTGGCGCGCATCGTCAGCGAAGCCACCCCCAAGGACGCGATCACTCGGCTCGGAGCGCTCGAACTCGGGGTCATCGAGGAAGACCTCGACGCCTTGATCCGCGTCGGTCTCGTGCCGGACGCCGAGACCTTCCGCGACGATGACGCGGCATTGATCCGCCTCGTCGCCCAGCTGCGTCGCGCGGGACTCGACCCGGCGCGCGTCCCCGTCGCCGTGCTGGAGCGTTACGTCGAGGCCCTCCGGCACGTGGTCGAGCTCGAGCTCGAGGTGCTCCGCGGCGCCGTCGGAGATGCGGCCGATCAAGACGTCGTTGCCCGCACCGAAGCGGCGGCCACGTTCAGCGAACGCGTCGTCGCCGTGCTCCGCCGCAAGCTGGTCCTCCCCACGATGCGCGCGCTGCGGATCGGGCCCTGATCGAACGGCCTGGTTCATCGTCGATTGCGAAGCGGGTCGCTTCTGTGATCACGTCGGGCCCTTGGCGCAGCCGATCTACAAGATCCTCCCCGCCTCGGGTTGGACCCCCGCGTCCGAGGACGACGTGCCCTGGGCCCCCGTCGATCATCGCGACGGGTTCATGCACTGCAGCACCCTCGCTCAAGTCCTCGAGACGGCGGCCCGTCACTTCGCGGATCAGGCCGAGCTGTGGCTCGCAGAGATCGATCCCGCGCTGCTGCCCGAGGGTGTCCTGCGATGGGAGCCTTCGCGTGGGGGACAGCTCTTCCCGCACGTCTACGGCTCCGTCCGGGGCGAGAACGTGCGGCGCGCGTGGCGGTTTCCACGAACCCCAGACGGCGTGTTCGCCCTCCCGACGGAGCTCCACGCCGCCAGCCCCGAGCGCGTCCGGGAGCGCTTGCGCGAGATCTATGGCCGCGACGACCTTCACCATGACACCGGCATGGTGCATGTCCTCGCGGTCGCGGAACAGGGCGGGGCCCTTCGCTTCCTCCGCATCGGACCCGAAGCTCCGCGCAGCGAGACCGATCGCTTCGTGCTCGGGTATAGCCGCGCACGTGCGGACGTGATCATCACGACCGGAAGCATCCTTCGCCACGAACCCGACCTCCGCTACGATCTTCCCGAGCCCTATGCCGGCGCGCTACGGCGCTGGCGCGAAGACACCTACGGTCCCACGCTCCCGCCCCCGCGCGTCCTCGTGCTGACGCGCGGATCGGACCTCGACCTCGCGCACCCGGCGTTCCATGGTTGGGCGCGACCGCTCGTCTTCACCGGGCGCGATTCCGCGGCACAACTCGGTGAGCTGCCACCGGGCGTCTCGTGTGTCGGCGTCGCTCAGCCGAGCATCTTTGCCGCGGTCGCTTGGGCTCACCGCGATGGAGCCCGCACGATCTCGATCGAGGCGGGCCCGAGTGCCGCCCTCCCGCTCTACGAGAATCCGATGAACGTCGACGAGATCCTGCTCTCGAGATTTCAGGGGTCCGTGGCGGCGGGCGTCGCGGGTGGAGACTTTCTGGATCCGGGGACCTTGGCTCGCGTTGCCCAACGAACCTCCGCGTTGCGTCGTCACGAAGATTCGGGACCCTGGTCGTTCGAGCGCTGGCGTCTACCCGAACGCCGCGACCTTCGAAGTCGGTGAGGTCTCGCAGACCCTGTTTTCGGTGACCTACCCACGCTCGAGGCTGCGGCAGCCACGGGCACGCTTCGTGCTTCTGGCACGCCCAGAACCCCTCGGAACGCGCTTGTCTCGTTTTGCTCCACGAACATCGTTTCCGAGGGGATCGTGTAAGGATGTCGCATGCGGGACACGCGGGATCCCCGTCATGTTTGAAGCTTGAATTACGCGATGGGCACCCACACACTCAGACCTCGAGTCCGCTCCCCGCTGCGGAATCGCGAACTCGCTCGCGTGGAACGAATGTCCAAGAACCAACGAACGATCGGCTTGGCTGTCGCGCTCGCTTTGGCGCCGTCGCTTGCTTGCGGTGCCGACGACGAAAACGGGCAGCTCACTTCGGACACGGACTCCTACGTCTCCGGGTTCACCACGGGCCCCGCCACCGCGGGGCCAGGCGGACCCGAGACCTCTGCGGGAACACTGTCCACCACGGGAGCGACGGGCGGAACGACGGGTGAATCCACGAGCGGCGCCAGCGACCCCACCGCCGGGGTGACGTCCGACCCGGGCACCTCCACGACGCTCGGCACGACCGGGAACCAAGACACCACCGACACCGACTACCCCCTGGGCGAGGGGGACCTGCGCGGTCTTTTGACGTTCACGCGCATTGCCGCCGACAGTCTCAATGACAGTGACATCGTCGGCCTCGCGGGTGCCTGGCGCACGGTCGCCAACGAGCTCACCGAGGTCGAGGACTTCTTCGGAGTGTGGGGACTCGAGACCCCCTTCCCCATTCCGCCCAGCGCTCCGGACACGCTCCAGCACGACGGTCTGCTTGGTGGCTTCGACTGGGGCCTCCCTCCGCAATGGCGGCTCGCCGGCAACGCGATGAAGCTAGAAGCCGAGGGCGCCGAAGCGCAAGCGTGCCTCCTGTTCCTCGGATCCCCGCCGTTCGTCACGTTCGCCGGGATGCCGGACGTGCCCAACTACCCCATCTATGCCGCGACCAACTCGACGCAGCAGCCGGAAGGTTGCGCGCCGAGTGCCATGCAATGGGCGGGCGGTACGGCCTACGACCTCGTGCTCTACGGCGGCGACTTGTTTCCCACGAACGTCTTGCCCGCGCGCGTCCACACACCGCCGACCTTCGAGGTCACCGCGCCGGACATCAGCATCTTCCAGAGCCCCCTGCCCAGCGCCGCCGACCTCACGATCTCGTGGACGGCGAACGGCAGTCCGGGCAACCGCATCGTGATCCGGCTGCGCGACATGTTCGGTCGCATGCTCACCGTGAACGCAGCCGATGACGGCACGTTCACGATCCCAGCCGCCGACCTCCAAGAGCTCGACGCAGGTCCCCTCACGCTGATGATCGCGCGTGAGAACCTCGAGCTCGTCTTGTTTACCGAGGGCACGATCAAGGTCCTCAGTCGCTATGAACAACGGGGATACTTCGATCTCGACTGATCGGCAGGCATGAGGGGCAACGAGCGATGAAGCGTCGGAATTTCATCAGAACCATCGGCGGTGCGTCGGCAGCAGCTGGCGCAGGCGCGTTCGCGATCCTCAAGCACCCCCGCGATGCCAAAGCCGCGGGATGGGGCGCCTGGCCCGGAGAGGAGAAGGCCGAGGCCTTGCTCGATCCGGCCCTCCACGCCCAAAGCGTGCTCGAGCTCCACGTCAACGGGGGCATGAGCGCCTTCGACACGTTCTATACGGTGCCCCAGTGGGGTCGCGACACCAACGAGTTCCTGTGGGTCTACAGCGAGGATCGCATCGGTGCCGATCCGCTGAACTCGCTCGAGGGGCGGTTCGCCAACTGTGGCCCGGACGGGCTCGCGCTCACGGAGCCGTTCGGCGCGACGGATGGCGCCGGCGTGGCCCTCGAACTCGGACCCTGGACGTATCCCTTCCGCGCGCGCCCGGACGTCCTCGACCGCATGCGGATCGTCGTGATGCGGCATTCCGGGATCGCCCATGAATCCGCGAACCCCATTTCCTTCACCGGCACGGCGCTCGGACAGCCGCGGATGGCGGGCGTGGGTACGGCGATTCAGCGCTACTTCAGCGAGAACCCGGAAGCGCCAGGTGGTGGCGGCGTCCGGGCGACCCCGTATTCCTACGTGCTCTACCCCGCGGGGTACAAGCCCTTCAACGCCGTCTCGGCCTCGTCCGTCGGCTTCCACCCAGGCAGCGCGCGGCCGCTCGTCGTCTCCGTGGACACGAACTCGGAGCTGAGCCGGCTCCTCGCACGCGACACCGTCGACCCCGAGACGTTCGATCGCGCCATTGCCTATTACCGCTCCACGTACGGCGCCCGCATGCGCGCCTTTGGCCATAGCACGGAGGCACGCTCGTCCGAGCGCGCCAACTACGAGTTCGCCGCGTTCGCACGGCACAATGCACCCGAGCTCACGAGCGTCCTGGAATCCGAGCTCTTCGCCCCCATCGCACCGCCCGGGCAGGCGTGTGGTGCACAGCTGTTCATCCCCGGCTCGGACCAACCTCGCATGCAAATGCGCATGGCGGCGAGCCTCCTGACGCGCCCCGACAACGCCGCCCGCTACGTGATGGTGATCGACGCCGGCCTGCGTCCCGCCCCCACCGGTGGACACGACGTGCACGGTGCCTCCATCGACACCAACGGCCTCAACCTCCCGCACACGTTCCAGGCCTTGCTCGACATCATTGCCACACCCGAGCAGATCGCATCCGGCAACACCGAGGGTCTCATCAACCTCGACGAGACCATGGTCGTGGTGAACACCGAGTTCGGCCGCACGCCCTACCCCCAAGGCGCCACGGGCACGAACCATTGGCCGCAGGGCTACGTGAACCTCTTCATCGGCGGCCCCATCAGCGGGCGCTCGGTCTACGGCAGCATCACGGAGGCGAGCGGCGGCCAGGCCCAGACGTACCTCAACCCCGCCGAGAACCGCATGATGATCCTGCAGGCCATGGGCATCTACCCGTTCAGCTCGCAGTCCTATGCGGTCTCGGACGTCCAACAGGTCGAGACCGAGGTCGAAGGCGCCCTCCGAGTCCGCGACACCTACCTGCTCGGAACCAACACCTGAGGCTTGGCGAGATGAACACCATGCGACTTCGAACCAAAGCCCAAAACGTCTGGATCGGGTGCACCCTGCTCGCCGCGTGTGGTGGTGACGATGCCGCGCTGCCGCCGGAGCTCACCGACGACTCGAGCGGGTTCTCTCCGACGTTCACGACCGGAGACACGCTCGACTCCACGACCGGTGCTTCGGCCACCGGCGGGACCGGATCCCCGACCGGCGGAGAAACCGTCGACACCACGCAAGGCGCAACCTCGCTGACCTCCAGTGCCACGACCACGGTGGATACAACCATCGGCGTCGACAGTGGATTCCCGGGCACCGACGACGGCGAGCCCGAGCCGCCCATCGAAGGCGGAGAGACCTGCGACGCCGGCGACGAAGCCTTCGTCAAGCGCCTGATCCCCTTCGTCCAGGGCCGCCGCCCGGAGAGCATCCGCGAGGTCCGGCTGCTCGTCTCCATGATCGAGCAGCTCGATGCCGCCGGCCAAGACGGCCGCATGCTCGTCGCCCGCGGTCTGACCCAGGGCGACGTCTACCTCGAACGCTGGCGCACCTACCTCTTCGAGGAGCTGCGCATCAACCTCGCGGGCGACCGCCGCAACGACGAGTGCTACAACAGCCTGCGCAGCGAGCACGGCGACAGCCCGGACCTCGCAGCGTTCATTCGCGACAACACCGCGGACGCCACGTGGACGGGTGGCGAGTTCTGGATGCCGGATGTCGTCTATAGCGGCATCCGCCTCGACGACGTCACGCCCATCTATCGCGCCGATCTGTTCGCCCGGATGTCCGCGCCGCTCATCGCCGGCAACGTGACCGCCGAGGAGCTCGAGGTTCTGCGCCGCGTCAACTACAGCGGCGCCTATGAGCGCGTGTACCTTGGCCGGACCACGGAGTGCCTCGAGTGCCACCGCGCCGAGCAGTCCGTCACCTGGGCACCGGACGAGGCCCTCAACCGCCACTGGCCGCTGCCCGCGGGGAACCTCGAGCTCGCGGTCTACGGCCCCAACGCCGGCGAGGCCCTGGCGACCCGGCACCAATCGATTCACCGCGTCTACAACTTTGCGACGCCCTACTACCTCTACGTCCAGAACGCCAACACGTACCCGGGCAACAGCCGGCCCGCGTTCGGCATGGGTCCCGAGTGCGGCGGATTCCGGTTTGCGGGCGTCGGGCCCACGTATCCCGGCCTCACCGGTGCCGAATACCGGCCCTACATGATCAGCGACTACACGTCGTTGCCCGATCCTTTGAACGCCACGAGCTTCGAGCTCGACACCCTCTTCCAACAGGGCTTCGAGCAGCTCCGCACGGACGGCTTGCAGGTGAGCGGCGAGAGTGCCGTCTCCGGTCCGCAGGGCGCCGCGTACTTGTTCGCGATGAACTTCGCCAACCGCATGTGGACCGAAGCCATGGGCTTTCCGCTCACGGTCGCGAACAACTTCCCGCGCAACGAGGCCCAGCGCGACACCTTGCACGGACTCACCGAGGCCTTCATTGCCGACGGCTTCTCCCTCCGGTCGCTCGTCGCCACCGTGGCCGCGCACGAGTACTTCAACCAGGCCGCCCCTGCCGAGTGCAGCGCGTCCACGCTCTACCACCTGCCGGCCATCTTCGAGCCCTTCTCCAAGAGCTCCGCCGATCCGGCCGCCCGCGGCAACGGCGTAGGCGACAGCGTCCATCGCCGCGGCGCCTGGCCCCTGCTCGACTCGATCTCGCAGTCGATGTGGTGGAACAAACCCGACACCTTCGGCGAGGACAACTTCGGCGCCGCCGGAGGCCTTACCTACGAGGTCCCCGAGTTCAACTGCGGCGGTGACACTCCCATGATCCCGTGCGTCGCCGAACCTGCCGATGCCCAGCTCCTGCGGGACATGGGCGCCTTCCTCAGCGACAGCGAGAGCGGCTTCGAAGGCATCGACATGGTCGCCCTCCTCCGCCTCGAACGCGAGTTCGGCCAAGGCAACGATCCGGGGCTCTCCGGCGAATGCACCGGCCCCCTCGGGGAAGCCTGTGCCGGCTCCGATTGGATCGAACAGCTCGTCGCCGTCGCCATGGCGACCCCCGGGGCCCTGATGTACGACGTCGCGTCTGCGGTGAAGGACCGCATCATCACGGAGCCGGCCATCGACGACGGTGCGGAGCAGACCGCCCTCGAGGCGCTCACCGGCGTATCGCTCGACGCGACCGTCGCGGCGACCGGCGCGGACGCAGCCGAAACGGCAGCTCGACGGATTGCGGGGATGTTGTTCAACACGCCGCAGTTCATGCTCGAGGGCATCGCGGCGGCGGATCAAGATCCGGCGGCGGATCCGGTGCTCGTGGTGCCAGGGACCGATACGGAGTCGCTGTGCCAGGTTCTGGCACCGATGGTGCTCGGGAACGGCGGATTCACCTGTTCCGCGACGGGCGTCGTGGTGGCGCCGTAGCCACTCGCAGCCACGGCGAGAACCCGGAACCACTGAATCGGCCTCCCTCGAGACGCGCACGGGGGGCGGGCAGTTCTCGCAGCCACCGCGAGAACCCGAAACCACTGAATCGCTCCGGAGGTCCCGAACTGCCGTCGGCCCTGCTGCATGGCGCCATCGTCTGCCTCGGTGATGGGGGAAAGTAGTGGCACCAGAGACACCGCCAGCACGGAGCGCCGAGACGAGGTCCGCACCCCAGATCCGTTCAACGTCAGAGGGATGGGATTCACGAGGTCGCCGCGACCAGCCTCCTTGAATCCGAGTATTCCGGTTCCTCTCTGAATCTTCACGCGGGCATCGGACGTGCGCCAGTAGGCATTTCACCAATGCCCACTACCGATCGAAGATGCGAAAACCAACCCACGCCCGATCCCCTTGTTCCTCGTACGGAAGCTGAAGCCGATAGCGGTTTTCCCTAAGTACAACGGCAATCCAAGGACTCAACGGCACGGGCCGGGGAGGCTCAGATGTTGCCCCCGGAGTCTCGGCGCAGGGGATCATCCACCCAGCGACCTCTTCAAAGTCTTCCGCCGACACCGCGAGCTGCTGCCCAAGAATTTCATCTGGGACCTCGAGTACCACATCGACGTGATAATAGCCATCGTCGTTTGGGCCAAAGTTATTCTCCCGTGCGCAATCCGGTAGCGACTCGAAGCTCCATTCGGATACTCCGGACGGCCACTCGACCTTCTCAAGGCCATCACATGTGGCCGGCCGACTTGGATACCAGCTAGGAGCAGACTCAAGATACTCAGCCTCGAGATCTTCTAGCTCTGCGTCGTATGCATTCGCGATTACAAGCTGCAGATCTGCGGGCGGCGGTTTGGGCTCTCCGAACAGCTTGCCGAACGAATCCGCGCCGCGAGTCTCGATTAGCCACCGAACAAAGTGTGCTCCTCCATGTCGTGTCCCGCCGAAAACCTCAGTGGGGCGTTGCCAGCCGCCCGTCGGAACAAGCTCACCATTGAACGCATGAGCCACCCCTTCCTCGAACAGAACATCGCTTCGGCCAAGAGTTGGAACAAGCACCGAGTGCACCAGCTCATGGAAGAGCGAGTCATGGTCGGTTGCTATCGATGCATGGTGGAAGTAGCAGGGGGAGCACGACGGTGCCAGACTGGCGGTTTCCTCGTCTTGGAAGTCTTCGTCTTGGAACCAGTAGACGTCAATCCGTGGGGGGGACACGCCAAAGAAACCACTGAGGAACGTCACGTGTCGGTCGATGTCATCGAGTGTCCCTTGGCAGACTTCGTAGTCTCCGGCGGTCGCAACTCGTGATGTTCGCGTCTGGAAGCGAAAAGGTAGCTGCGGTATGGCTGGTTCGGTATCTTCGCCCCAAGTTTCGTCTGGTTCATGCGGCAATGTTCCGCCGCATGAGCAGCTGGCGACGATGGCCGTCCACTTGAGTAGCGTTGAGCTCGTCACCGGAACAGTCTACCATATCGCGTCGATCGAGAATCCGCCTTCGTTGACCGCGCAGACTCCGCCCCCGAAGAAACCCATCCACGAATGGGCCCATGTCGGCACCCGAACGCGATTCGGTTGATACCGCGAAGCTTCTTCTCGGTCTGCATACTTGGAGGTCCCGGAGTGATCACTCTGCTCATGCCGTTGTCGCCACCAACGGCATGAGCTTCTGAGTTCTCTCTTGGCCCTGCTCGATGGTCTTTCGCATCCAGCGGCCCAGAACAGCCCAAGGGCTTCAGTCTGGGACCGTATAGCCTAGAAACTGACAACTCGAGGTATAAACAGTGAGCGCCAGCCACTCTCCAGTCGGCCAAGCGAAGTCCGCGCCCTCCATCTTGAACGACCCTTCCTTAATTGTAAGGTCGACGCTACTCGAGTTCTTTAGACTAAAGGCGTATGGAACCGGAGGCCCACCGCTCGTGGTAGCCTTAAGCGAGACGTTCAAGCCCAGCATTCTGGGCCCGACGCTCCCTTCTGAGTCGTCACCCTCTTTATAGCTTCCAAATGCAGGATACGCAAGATGCGCAACCGCTGCATCCATCCCGTATAGACCGGACGAGAAATCGTCCGCGTACAGGTCGAACTCGTCGACTTGAAACCAGCAAGGGTCACCCACACACTCTCCCCGCTGATACCGAACGGATCCATGTATAGGTGTAGAGTCCGTTTGTGACCCGCTGCCCGCCTGAGCAAATCCAAAAACGGAGCAACCCCATTCCTGCGCCTCGGGGGGGACGGGCAATGGATTCTCGGGTTCCTCGCATGCTTCTTGCGTTGAAGCCAGAACCACTGTGTTCGTGCAATCGATATCAAGCACGGCGTCGAACGCCGCGCCGAGGGCCTGTTCGACATCCGCGTTCGGGAATATCAGCGTCAGGTCTGGTTCTACGGCCGCAGTCAAACAATCGTCGAAGTTCGCACGAAGGAAGTCAATCCACGCCGTCAAAGAGCTTGTGAAGCGGGTCTCGCAACCCAAGACACAGCCGGTTGGTGCGCCTGCAGCGAGTTGGTCTTCCAGATTTTCCAATGCGAGGCTGCACGCGGCTCTTGCGCAGTCATCGATACAAGCGCTCGCGAGAGCGTTCGGCAGAGCGTTTTCGATGCAGCAAGCGCGTACATTGGGCGCGTCGGGATCCTCTGTTGGAAAGTCAATGCTGAGTTCCACGGTCTCCTCGCTTGGCGAACTACATCCCTGAAGGCTGTCACAGGCAAGAAAAGTGAAGACACCTTCGCCGACACCTTCACACTGCCACAGCACCGGATTGATTAGTTCCTCCTCTGGCCAGCATTGCGGGTCCGGCATCGTATCGGACTCCGTCCCAGCGCCACTCTCGTCGGGGCTGCTCCCATCGGACGAGCTACCCCCCGTTCCAAAGGTTGCTTGGGTGTCCGGAACCTGACTATTGTTGCAGGCCGCGGCCGTCGCCAAGACAGATCCGGCCCATGCAATTTGTGAGCATCTCATTTCTTGACCTTCCTTCGCGCATGGTTTTGCAGAAACCAACACAGCCGAATCGAGCAAACGACTCGCCCCGCCGCCCCAGGGTAGGGTACGATATGTCATGTGGCAAGCAATTTGTGCAATGTTTCATTATTGACACTTGGGGCACGAACGCCCGGGATCGCAACCTGGACAATTCGCGGTAACGCTTTAGCAACACTTCGATCATGCGCCAGATCGAACCTCACGCCGTCCCTCCACGAGTCGCGCTCACCGCATTCGCGACTGCGCAAGATGATTTGAGTTTTTCACGTCCCGATGAAGCTACACTGAGGAGTTACACGGTCCTATGGGTGGTGCCGGCGACGATCAGTGTGGTTCAGAGATCCGGAAGCCGTTCCCCCTCCAATCACTGACTGGAGGGGGGGTGCGCGACTACGAGTGCGGTTCCACGCGAAGCTGCGGGAATAGCGCACTTCGCGACCAAGTTGGAGAATGGATCGCAATCAAATCAGCGGGTCTGTCACACGTTTCACGTTTCGGTAACCGGAGTTCGGGTGTTGGAGCTTGAAGCTGCGGTGCGCCATCTCGCGCCCACTGCGAAGAACGCACGGCAGTTCCTTCCGCCTAGCGGAACCGATGCGCGAGCTTTGCGGTGAGCTCTTCCAAGGAACCCGCGTGTTCCTGATGGGGACCCGGGCCTAGTTGCGTGCGCATCTGACTGCGCATCCACTTGTCCCTCACTGCAAGCACGTCACTATAGGCACGTGGCACGATCAAGAACTCGATATCAAAGTAGTCGTTGGCCTTGTCGGGCCGGGAGATATCGCGGCCTGTGGCAAAGTGCGTTTGAACCGCTGCTGCTATCGCCTTCGAAGAGCGCTGGATGTCTTCCAGCAGTCCTCCATAGCGATCCTTGCGACGTTTGTGGGAAGCGTGAAAGAACGCCCACCTTTCCGGCAGAGGCAACCGATGCAGAGTGTCATTAACGACACTTCTTCCGATAGCCTCTTCTTCTATCCGCCGTGCTTTCTCGAGGCTTTTCCCGGCCATTCTCATCCGACCACGCCGAGCCTCTTGGTAGGGAGGAGCACTTCGCTGGGGGGTACTAAAGTCACGTCGTCTTGCCTCAACGACGTCTGCGAGTGAAACACCGGGCCAATAGGGGAGCTCCGGTTCCAGTTGAACTTGGTAGGTGGATCCGCCCGAACCCCAGAAGTCGCACCGCAGCAACGTTCCTGCACCATTGTACCGGCAGATCGGCACAAAAAAGTCCCTAGCAGTCAATGGGAGATAGGTGTCTTCATGGTCCAGAACAGCCTGAACGTACCGGATCACCTCGCGCTGAAAGATCTCGTTGGACGGACGAAAGCAGACCCCGAGGCTGAGTTCGTCGATCGCGGCCGCGACTCGCAGGGCAGAATCGTGCGCTTGCCGGTAAAGCTCATGAACCGTCGATGAATTGGGCGGACAAAGAATGTGACCGGCCTCGACCAGCTCTTGCAGAAGATTCCGAGCTTCCCGAGCTTCGGGTCCGCGGCCATCGCCAAGGTCATTCCAAAGTTCAAGATGGATTGAGACGATCGTCCGCCCCTCCGCAGTCTGCACCACACTTTGCGGCGCACCATCCGTCCAAATCCGCACGCCTATACCATACCCGAAAACGGGAGCGAGTGCACCCCCATCGGGTTCGGGCCCGCGCTGGACCTGCAACGCAGTCGACAGGCGCGCGCCACCGCCACGTGCGGAGCGACTTCTACTTTTTCGAGCTTCCCGGCGCGTTGTTTCCTCTCCCGCCACCTGAGGGCTTCCCCGTCGTACTTGGACCATTCGTTGGCTTGCCCCAACCTCCCCCACTGTTTCCACTTTGGCTACCTTTTGTTGTTCTACTCATATCGGTCTCCCAACCATGTGCAAATCATATCAACCCCGTCGGCCCACACTGAGCACAACCCTGTCCGAGCAACACCTACATCGCCGATCCCCAAGCATGGGTCATCAAGGCCTCCGCCGGTACCCAGTGCGGTCCAAGCTTGAGGAGCTCCGCATAGCGAGAGTGATCATTGGTAAGAGAACGCGCGCACTTTGAGAGACGCCGGTAGTTCGCCGCGACCCACTCAGCCGCGTCTTTGGCGGTGCACCCCCGCTTTTGTTTTGTCCGCTCGACGAGTAGCGCAGCATAGATAACATTTTCGCGAGGACGCCCGGTCCTTGACTCCCCGAGGATGCGGGCGATCGCCCCGTGCTCCTCCTTGTCGGTCAAATAGGCCAGAAACTCGTGCAGCTCTGGGGTGCGGAGAGCAACGTCGGGAAACAGTTCAACGTAGCGACCAAGGTTTTGGATCGTCTTGGGCGAGGGGCCACTTCGGCCCGCGTCGTGGCCTTCTCGGACCGCGTTGTCACTTCCCACCACCATGAGCCGCGAGTTCTCGGATACTTGAGCCAGGGGACCCGGAGCACGGCAGTTGCTTAGCACCGATCTCGCGATTCGGTCAGAGGCGACGGCGCGGTACGCGGGGACGCGGGGTCGTAGCCCGATCGGTCGACGTGCCGGGACGGAGTCGGGGCCGGTAGCTTTCACCTTCCATGACGACCTGGTGCGCATTGTGGGCGAAACGATCGAGGGCACTCTGTGCGAGCACGGGGTCGTCGAAGAGCGCGAGCCATTCCTCGATGCTTCGATTGCTCGTGACGATCGTTGACGACCGACGATGTCGCTCGCGCAAGATCTCGTAGACGTCGTTGGACTGTTCGCGATCCATCGGCCTCAAACCGAAGTCGTCGATGATCAGTAGCTCCGGAGCGAGCAAACTTCGAAGCACGCGTGTGGTCGAGTTGTCCGCACGTGACTGGTGAAGCTCGCGAAGCATCACATCGGCGCGAAGGAAGACTACGCCGCGTCCGGTTCGACACGCGGAGTGACCGAGCGCCGTTGCCAACAGTGTCTTGCCGACACCGACAGGGCCGAGGAATGCGACGTCCTCTCGGCGGTCGACGAAACCGAGCCCGAAGAGGTCGCGAACACGATCGCGATCAAAAGTGATGGGTGCGTCCCAGTCGAAGTCTTCAAGAGTGCGACGATCCTCGAAACCCGCAGCATCGATGCGAATCTCGACTCCCCGTTGATCTCGGCGGGCGACCTCATCACTCAGCACGAGCTCGATGAAGTCGAGCTCACTCATCTTCGTCTTGCGCGCGTGGCTTGCTCGGTCGGCCAGTGTCGGGACGATGCCCGAGAGCCGCAGTCGTTTCAGAATCGCCAGTAGTGACGGTTTGATCTCCATCGTTCTTCTCCTCATGGGTTCGTTTGCGATGCGAGAAGCTTTCGGCCGGACGCAGGAAGCGGGCCGACAACGGGACGACGGTGCGCTGCGTCGGTGCGATCGGGCGACCGAGCTGATCGAGCCCCTGAATGACGATGCCCTCGACGCGACGCACATCGATGAGCGAGAAAGCGAGCGCACGAGTGTCACAGCTCGGGTTATTTGATCCGCCCCAGCTCGGCAGAACTGATCGGACCCCAGCTCGGCAGAACTGATCCGGCTCAGCTCGGCAGAACTGATCGCGAGAGCTGAG
>Ga0315910_10000160_pt1 | contig 79756 bp, 65 predicted proteins | sample EdamamesoilMG_FD_204470 | JGI IMG/M metagenome (GOLD analysis project Ga0315910, IMG submission 204470) | Garden soil microbial communities collected in Santa Monica, California, United States - Edamame soil | ecosystem: Environmental > Terrestrial > Soil > Garden | place: USA: California...
TTGCTTGGCACGCCGCTTGCGAAGTGCGCCCGGCGCCATCGGGATGGCCGAACGAAAGGATCGAGCGTGTCGAAGAAAAACGGTGTGAAGGCGAGTGGACGGGCTCTTTTTGGATGGACCCTGACGGCCGCGCTGGGCGCCGGAACGGTGTCCTGCGCGGTGGAGACGGGCGAGCTTCTGGAAGGCGAGTTCGGAGGGGACGAGTCAGCGCTGGAGACGCGTACGCAGGCTTTCAAGGGGGTGATGACCTTTGCGGCGGACTCAGGATGCTCCGCGACTGAGCGGACCGTGATCAACTCGGCGGCGACCGAGGCTCTGAGCACACTCACCTCGCCCCTGATGGTGGCCTGCATGGCCAACCACGGACTCAGCGCGGATAGCGGAGACTCGGCCGAGGTCATCCTCCAGCACATGCGGGAAAACCTGTCCACGCGTGCGTTCTGCGCCGATCTCGTTGGCAGCCTCGCCGAGGCGCCGCTCGACATTACCTACGAGAAAATCACCTTCGACAGGGACTTCCTGGAAGCATCATCCGTCGACTCCATCGCAGCCGTCATTCTGCACGAGGTCGCGCACAACAAGGGCTACATCCATGGTGGCATCGCCTCGAACGAGTTCGGCCACACGGTGCCGGAGCAGCTCCGCGCCTGCTCTTGGTCCATCAGCAACGCTGATTACGAGATTTTTCGCGGCGTCGCTGGCCCGTCGCTCGATGTGCCCGTCGCGAACGGCGCCTTTACTGGACACTTGCCCGTCGCGAACTTGCTGAGCCCGGTCGGTAGACCGGAGGGGACGCCCTATGACGACGCGTGCCCGACGGGGACGTTCGCAGCGGGACTGTCGGTGGATGTCTCCACTGGCATCACGAAGATGGGGTTTGCGTGTCGAAACTCGGATGGGACGGGAGCGATCACGTACACGACCGAACGAGGCGTGGACGGGCAGTCCAGCTTCACCGATTTGTGCGCCGACGGGGAGCTGTTGGTCGGCATTCAGGGTAAGGCACAGGGGCGAGTCGGCCAGGTGAGGGGCGAGTGCCTGTCCGCCAACCTGATCCGAAACATCAACAGCGCCGACGCGGGTCCCACGCTGCCGACTCGTGGAACGGACGGTGGCCCGGACTACTTCCGCCGGTGCGCTGGAGGCCAGGCTGTCAGGGGCATCAAGACCTACGCGGATAGCAGCTTCGTGCGCAGCTTCACCATCGCGTGCGAGGACACGGACGAGACGCGGTCGCAGACGGTGACGACGCTTCCCACGGTCGGGTCGCTCTCGGGGCAGAAGTACCGGGACCGCTGCGCGCGGGGAACGGCGATGAGCGGAATCTTCGGGCGGTCGGGCGCTGGCGTAGATCGCCTGGGCGGAACGTGTGTCGAGACGCCGGATCGGGGGAGCTATGTTGAGGCGACCTGGCCTGCCGGCATGGTGCCAGGGCGGGGAGGTTGGGGTGGAACCGATTGGAGCGGCGAAGAATGCCCTTCGGGCCAGGCCCTGGTGGGCTTGACGCTGCGGGCTAGCGCGCGAGTGGACGCCGTGCGCGGGGTTTGTGCCAACGCCGTGGACTGGTCGACCGACGGCGCCGGCGCGCCGCTCACCTACCTCGATTCGCACGGTGGCAGTAGTGGCGGCGTCATGGAGCGCATGTGCCCGCGCGCGTTCTTTCTAGCCGGCTGGGACGTCTGGATCGACCAGCACAACGGCACCGATCGTGTCTTTGGCTTGAGACCGCTCTGTATCAAACCCGAGCAGTGAGGCCGCGTCGCTTGAGAGATCGCGTTGCGTGAGCCGGTGCGCGCCTGGAGCGCGCACCGTGCGCGCACGGTCGTCTCAACGCTTCGAGCTGGGCACGCAGCGGAAAACGGCTCGTGCGGCCGGGGTGAGCACCGCTCACCCACGGCACGCCGATTGCTTACGCGTGGGCCGAGTCACCGCACGGGTGGCTCAGAAAGAGAACCATCATGTCTAAAGTCGAGCGAGAGCGCAGCCAGTTGGGTGCTCTACTGGGTTGTGGATTCGTCGTCTGGAGCGCGCTCGGCGCCTTCGGTTGTGCCGTCGAGGCGGGCAGCGCCGAGGAGCTCGCGACCGTCGGGCAGGCGCTCAATGGAGACGCCACCTTCGAGAATTGTTCGGCGGCCGGCAGAGTGCAGCTCACCGCGGCTCTGGAGCTCGCGCGGGACGCCCTCGACTCCCCGAAGATGGCCCGGTGCCTTTCCAATCATGCCCTCTCCGGAGCGCTGGGCAGGTCAGCCGAGTACATCGTCAACCAGATGAAGGCCGACATGTCGACGCACATCAACTGTACCGTCTCGTCGAGCTCGACCCCGATCGACAGCGACGACGAGTCGATCATTCTGGAGGATACCTTCAACAAAACGACCGAGTGGTTGGCAGGAGCCATCTTGCACGAGGTTGCCCACAACAAGGGCTACCAGCATCCCAGTATCGGGCGGAATAGTGCCGAGTACGAGTACACCGTTCCGGAGCAGCTCGCGTACTGCGCTCAGTCGATTCTCGAGGAAGACTTTTACGACGACATCGGCTTGGGGGAGGTTCCCAAGGCCTACGGAGGACACGTGGCCGGGTTGCGGCCTTCGAGTATGACCGGGCTCGCGGGCGACGAAGCCGCCACCCCGTACGAAGACGTGTGCCCGCTCGGGGCCTTCGCCGGCGGTATCGTTGGCACCTCCGACGACACCGGGATCAACAGCCTCGGCGTCGTTTGCAAGGACGACGACGGAGACGACACCATCGAGGTCCTCCCGTCGCGCGGCAACGGTGAGGGCACCAGCTTCGGCGGCCATTGTCCGTCGGACCAGCTCTTGATTGGCCTCACCGGCAAAGCGGACGGCAACGTCGAGCAGGTGCGAGCCGTGTGTGTCTCCGCCGAAGATCTCCACGACGCTGTGGCGGGTTCGAAAAGCTATGGCACTCGGTACGGCCAAGATCGAGGCTTCAGCACCACGCGGCTTTGCCCAACGGGCGAAGCGGTCAAGGGTATCAAGACATACGCCGGTGACGCCGGAGTGTACGGGTACATGCTCTACTGCGAAGACGTCGACAAGAGGAACGTCCAGGCGAGTCAGGACTGGGACCGGGTGGGTCGCAAGGTCGGCGAGGAGCGACTGGACCGATGCCCGCGCTCGACGGTGATGACGGAGATCTTCGGTCGGTCGAGCAATGAGCTCGACCGGATTGGTGGCGTTTGCGAGAAAGTTACGGACCGGGGCACGTACGTGGACCTGACCGGAGACGCAGCTGGAGTCGTACCGGGCCGCGGCGGGCCCACCAACGGAGAGGCGTGGGGTTCGGAGCGATGCCCGAGCGGAGAGGCCCTGGTGGGCCTCGAACTTCGTGCGAATGAGCGTGTGAAGCGAGTGCGCGGCCTGTGCGCTGACGTTTCGGACTGGTCGGGCAGCGCGGAGACGCCGAACATCACCTACAAGCCGTGGCACGGCGGAGACAGCGGCGACTCGTTCAGGCGGCTGTGTTCCCGCGGCTACTTCCTGTCGGGCTGGCGCAGCTGGGTCGACAAGCAGAACGGCACCAGCACGGTCTTCGGCCTCGATCCGATCTGCATCGAACCGGAGGAGTAAGCTGAACGCTGTGCGCGCACCGGCATCGCACGGTGCGCGCACGCAGCCACACGCGTGTGCGGCGTGGAAGCCACTCGCATTCACCGCGCTGCGTTGGGGAGCCGCTTCGCAGATGCAGGCCACTGGTCGGCACACGTCTTGCTGAGCCGGCAACGGGCCACGCCTTCCGTGGCTTCGGAGGGAGACGAGAAATGGCGAATGATGAACGGAGCCGCAGGGCTGGCGCCGCGTTGGCTTTGGTGGGAATTTTCGGCGCGGTTGCCGTCGGTTGCACGGTGGAAGCCGGTGGGAGCGGTGACGAGTGGGCCTCCGTCGGGCAAGAGTTCAGCGGCACGATCACCTTTCCGCCCAGTGGATCCACGGGCGCATGCACGACCACTCAGAAGACCACAATCAGAAATGGCGCCGCTGTCGCGGTTGCCAATCTCCGGTCGTCGCTGATGCGCGATTGCTTGGCGCACCACGCGCTGAGCGCCACGAACGGCGACCCGGCCGAGGTCATCTGGTACCGCCTGAAGGGCGACATGCCCACCGCGGTGACTTGTGAGGCGCTCGATAGTCCAGGCATCAACGTCAACGCTCAACGCGTGAACGTCGAGGGTGAGAGCATGAGATTCGACACCGGCTTCTTGAGTGAGACCGTGGACGATCCCGACACGCTCGCCTCCGTCTTGCTTCACGAGATCGCCCACACCAAGGGCTATATGCACGGCCTCGAGGGCAGCATGCGTGGCGAGTATCCGTACACCGTTTCCGAGCAGGTCGAGGCCTGTTCGCTGGCCATCTCGACGGGCACGTTTCATCCGCTGAGCGAAGGTGGATTCGAGCGCATTCCGCACGGCACCGACCCATTCGTGGGCACGAGTTCGAATGCGAGCATGCTGGGCCCGGTAGGTGGAGAAGGCGGTTCGCCCTACGACGACCTCTGCTCGAGTGGGAAGTTCGTTTCTGGCCTTCGAGGCTACGAGGACGACGAGGGCATTTGGAAGCTCGGATTCTCGTGTCGCTCATCGAGCGGGACGGGTACGCCCAGCACCTCGACCCAGCGCGGCGCGAGCCAAGGAAGCAGCTTCGACGACGACTGTCCGGACGGCACACTGCTCACGGGTGTGACCGGGCTCGCGTACCGCAAGCTGCGCGCCCTCGTGGGAATTTGCCAGGATGTCGACGAGATCCGAGCCAGAACGTCCGAGGATCGCACGTACCTCGATGTTCAAGGTACCCCGGACGATGGGGAGCCGTACTCGCGCTTCTGCCCAGCCGGACAAGCGGTCAAGGGCATCCTCGCGCACGCTGGCAGCGGCGGCGTGTATGGGTTCACGTTGTCGTGCGAGAACGTGGATCGGGCAAACGAGCAGGACATGGACCTGCAGGCAACGTTTGGCAGCACCGACGGAGTCAAGGAGCGCGCCCGGTGTCCGCGCTACTCCGTGATGGCCGGCTTGTTCGGCGCGACAGGCTCGGAGGTCGACCGACTCGGGGGCGTTTGCCATAGCGCGAGCGACCTGGGTGATTTCGTCACCGTCCACAGCAGTGTCGCCGGCATCGTGCCAGCGCGGGGTGGATGGGCAGGCACCGACTTCGCAAAAGATGCCTGTGACGGCGGGAGCGCGCTGGTCGGCTTGGAGATCCGCTCGGGGACACGGATCAATCGCGTGAGAGGGCTGTGCGCTGACGCGTGGTCATGGAGTCGGACAGGAACGAGCGCCCCGGTCTCGAGCTTGGACAATCACGGGGGTACGGGGGGCGACCTGACTCGTGTGGAATGCCCACGAGGGTACTTCTTGTTCGGGTGGGACATCTGGACGGACGAGGTCAACGGCGACGATCGGGTGACTGGCATAAGGCCCATCTGCATGCAGCCGGAAAGCTGAGAGCGAGCGCCCGCCACTCGTTCGGCCGTTTGCTTGCCGGAGTTGCCCGGCCGAGCGAAGATCGAGGGACCGCCCGCAGCGTCCCATGAGTGCCCGCATCCTCGTCGTCGATGATAGTCCCACCATCCGTAAGGTGGTGACCCGCATCTTGGAGCGGCACGACTATCAGACACTTTGCGCAGGAGACGGCATCGAGGCCCTCAAGGTCCTCGATCGCGAGCAGGCTGACCTCATGCTGGTCGACTTCGTCATGCCGCGGATGAACGGCTATCAGCTGTGCTTGAGCGTGCGCCAGAACGACCGGCTGAAGGATCTGCCGGTGGTCTTGATGAGCGCCAAAGGCGACAAGATCCGCGGCAAGTTCGTGCAGCAGACGGGCGCGCTCGATGCCATCACCAAGCCGTTCGACGCCCGCGGCTTGATTGCCGTGGTGGAGAGTGCGCTCGAGAAGGCCGACGGGGCAACGCGTGAGGGCAGTGTGCCGCCGGAGCCCAGCTCCGGACCCGACACCAGCTCTGAGGGTTCCGAGACGCTCGGCTTGGACTCCGCAGCGCGTCTCGGTGAGTTCCTGGCGCGGGCTCTCGCACCAGCCCTCCCGCCCGCGCCCGCTCGCCGCCCGGGAGAACCCGATGGCTTCGCAGCGCGCTTCGCCCACGCGCTCAAACCAGAAGTCATCACCGCGCTTCTCGAAGAAGTGGCTTCGCTCGAGCTCGCTACCGCTACGGGCGAGATCCTGTCGGGGGACCTCGGATCGATCTCCATCGCCGAGATCCTGCAGCTTCTGGATCAACAGAAGAAGACCGGCGCGCTCACGCTCCATCACGGCACGCGTCGAGTCACACTCTTCATGCGAGACGGCAGTCTCGATTTTGCCAGCTACGCCGGCTTGCCAGAGGCCTTTCTCATCGGTCGCTACCTGGCGGACCACGGAGACATCGATCGCAAGCGCATCGACGAGTACGTGCGCCAAAGCCAGCGCGAGGCCCAGGCGCTCGGCGAGTATCTGGTCAAGGCCGCCGTGGTGGAGCCGCTGGCCTTGACGGATGCCTTGAAGCGGCAGACCTCGGAGCTGCTCTACGAAGTCGTGCGTTGGCGTACGGGCCGCTTCCGCTTCGTGGAGCGGGTCGAAACGGAGCTGTCGGCGCAGGCGCGGCTGGGTTTGCACACGGCGGGCCTGGTGATGGAGGGCTTCCGGCGCGTGGACGAGTGGCGTCTGATCGAGGACAGCTTCGACTTTTCCGACGTGCTCTTCTGTGACGCGCTGGCCATCGCCAACTTCAGAGATCAGCAGGGCTTGTCTCCCGAGGAACTGCGTGTGCTCAGCACCATCGACGGCGAAGCCAGCGTGGGTGAGATTCTGGATGGGCTCGGCGGGACGTCGTTCGAGAACTGCAAGACGCTCTATCGGCTGCTGAACGTGCGGCTCGTGAAGCGTCGCACCGTCTGAAGGCAGTCATGGACGACGCGGCGCTGGCGATTCGCCCGGCAGCACTTCCGGACGGAGCGGTGCTCGAGGTGCTGGCTCACGATGCCGGGCTCGACTTCTCGACTGCGCGCGAGTTCACGCGAACGGGGGGCCTCGTGCTCTTGGCCACGGCTGGTAGTAGCGTGGTGGGCTTCGTTTCCGCGCAGCTCGTGCTCGATGAAGCAGAGATCTTCGATCTAGCAGTGCATCCCGTCTGTAGACGACGCGGCATTGCCAGGCGCCTGCTCGGCGCACTGGTCGAGCAAGCAGAGGGGTCGGGTGCCGCGCGAGTGGTGCTGGAGGTCAGGCGCGGGAACGTTCCGGCCATCTCGCTTTACGAAGGCGCAGGATTCGTGCAAGTCGGAGAGCGGCGGCGCTACTACCGAGACGGCGAGGATGCTCTCCTTCTCGCGCTTACCCTCACCCGTTCTGCATGAGCTCGACCCATCCCTTCTCTTCAGCGCTGCTCGTCGGGCTCGTCGGGCTCGCTGCCTTCGGATGCAAGGATGGCGGCGAGGAACACAAGGCCGCACCCGCCGAGGTGCCGCTCGAGTCCGAGAGTCCGAGTGCCAAGATCTTCCCCGCTCCGCTGAACACCGGAGTGCCCAGCGACCCGGATGGACCGAGCGTTTCGGTCGCGGGGACCGGCGGTGCGAGCGGCAAGAAGGCGCCCACGGTGGTGCTGCGCACGCTACCGCTCGTGGGTCCCGTAGAGCCGGAAGTCATGCCGGAGCTCGATGCGCCCGGTTTCCAGCTCGACGTTCAGGTGCCTTGGCCTCAGACGCAGACCAGCGCCGACGTGCGCGGGGAGCCGGTGCGCATCACGCCGCTCCTGACGTTCCACCTCTTGCCGGAGTCGCAGCGCCACAGCGCACGGATCCGGGTCGAGCTTGCCGCTGGAACCTTGGCGCTCCCGCACGGCACGGAGTTCGTCGCCAGCTCGGATGCAGAAGGCTGGCTCGTCGTCTGGCCCGACCACCGCAGCTACCGTGTGGTGAGCGCCTCCTCCTTGCGCACGATTTTGGAGGAGCGCCGCGTGGACCGCATGCCGCTCGTCCCGGTCGAGGTGACGAAACTGGGAGTGGGTCGCCTGCTGGGGCGCGACACCGAGCGCATGAAGATCGTGAGCTCCGTCGGGACGCTGATCCTCGAATCGGCCCTGGTGCCCGAGCTCGGTGGCGCGGGTGCGCTCGCCTGCGCGTTCTTCATGGCCCTCCTGCGTGCCGATCCGCGCCCGCATTGCGCGGACGGTCTGGTGCCGGTGCACGCGCGCTACCAGTGGGCATCGGACCAGTGGCTCGAGCTCGGAGCGCTGCGTTTGGTCCCGCGGAGCGAGTATCGCACGACCGACTTTTCGCTGCCGCCTCGGCTGGGCATTTTCAAACCCGGCGAGCTGCCGCCCCTCGAAGGGCGCTCGCGGCTCGATCCCGCGAGCCGGTGGCCCGAGGCTGAAGCCACCGCCACCTGGCAGGTCGTGAATCACCACGACGTGCCCCTCTACTTCCTCTTCGACGGTCTACCGATTGCGTGGCTCGAGCCTCACGTGACAGAGGGCATTCGCGTGCCGCCCGGCGAGCATCGCCATGCCGCACGAGACTGGCTCGGTCAGGTCGTCGAGGCGGGCGGCCTGGCGAGCCCCGTGCCCCCGAGCGAGGCGGCCGTGCTACGGCCCGAGGGCGGAACGCGCCCGACGGTTCAGTATGGGACGCCCCCCGAGCCTGAAATCGAGTGAAATGCGCGCGTCCCGCGCGAAGAATCCTGCTAGCAGGGTGCCTCAAGCCGCACCCTGCTAGGCCAAGTAGTGGACGCCCACGTTCACCAGGTAGTCGCGGGCATCGTAGGTCGTTTCGCCGTAGCCGCGGTCCTGGGCCAGCGTGAGCACGACGTCGACGATGCTCTCCAGCACCTCGAGGCGCGCCGAGAGCGTGTAGTACTCGGCCTCGGGAACGGGCGGCAGGCTGGTCAGCTTGGCGTGGACGGCTTCTCGGTCTTCGCTCGAGAGCTTGATGGCAGGCGACGGACCTTCATGGTCGGCACGTCCGGTGACGACTTCATAGCCGACGCCGATCGGATTGATGGCCAAATAGGCTGACTCGCCGCAGAGCAGCCAGTCGTGATGGTTGGGGGACGGCACGTGCCAGAAGCCGACCAAGTGACGGCGCGCGACTTCCCCGAAGTAGGCTCCAACGGCCTGCGCCGTGAGGTCGAGCACCTCGGGACGGCCTGCGAGGGTGGCCCGCACCTCGGAGACGTAGTGGTCGACGAGTGGCAAGGTCTCCGGGGTGTAGTCGGGCCGAATGCCAATCGCGGCCACCACGAAGTCGGTCAGGCTCTGACAGAGCTCGACCACCGGGGCCGGGACATTTGCCCAGGGCCCGACCGAGGCAGTGTCGACCGCCGCTCCGCCGGCCGGGGGTGGGGGATCGTCGTCTTCGCTCGACATCGGCCGCCAATCGAGCACGCTGTGACCCGTCTGGGCAAGCTACCCTGGGCCAGGCCTTGCTCCTGCCCGGCTCCGCCGGCCATACTCCCCTTTCTCCGGGTTGATTGGTTAGCCCGCTCGCAGACATTCCCTTCATGCGCATCGCCGTCCTCAGCGACATCCATGCCAATTACGAGGCTCTCAGCGCGGTGCTCCAAGTCCTCGAAAGAGAGAGCATCGAGGCCTATTATTGCCTCGGCGATACCGTCGGGTACGGCGGCTCGCCCAACGAGTGCTGCGACATCGTGCGTCGCCTCGCGAAGCACACCATCCTAGGCAACCACGACGCGGCCGTCGCCGGGCGGATGGACTACTCGTATTACTACGAGGCGGCCCGCAATGCGCTCGACACGCACGCGCAGATGCTCAGCCCCGACAACATGGAGTGGCTCCGCAAGCTGCCCTATCAGGTCGACCTTCCGGAGCTCGGCGTCAAGCTTTGCCACGGCAGCCCCGTTCGGCTCGAAGAGTTCGAGTACATCTTCGCTCCCGAGCAGGCGCGTGAATGCCTGCCGATGTTCGGCGAGCTTGGCCACATCACGTTGATTGGTCACTCGCACCTCTGCAAGGTGTTTGCCCTGACGGAGACCACCGTCGAAGAGCTCGCGCCCGTGGATTTCGGCTTGGACAAGGGCAAGAAGTACATCGTGAGCATTGGCTCGGTGGGCCAGCCTCGCGACTACGACAACCGAGCGAGCTTCATCGTCTTCGACACCGAGTCGAAGCAGTTCGAGTTTCGTCGCGTCGAGTACGATATCGAGACCGCAGCCGACAAAATCCTGCGCGCCCGCCTCGAGCGGAACTTCGCGCATCGTTTGTTCATCGGCGTTTGAGGGGGGCGCGCCGCCACCCCACGGCGACGGGTCACCGCTCGGCGCGCGGGCCCGACGTTGCTCACGTCGTGAGAGTGCGCGCGAACTCAGTGCCAGAAGGGGCCGTCGCCCTGCTTCCAGAACACGCGTCGTCGTGGGGAGCCTTGCCCGGACGAGCCTGGCCCGGGCGCACCTGGCCCAGCTGAACCTCGCCCGCCTCCGCCTCCCCACCGGTCTCGCTCGAATCGCCGCGGGTCGCCTCGGCGCCACTCGGGCCGAGGTGGAGGCGTATCGGTCAGCAGGGGACGCGTGAGCATGAGCCCCGCGAGGAAGCCGCCGATGTGCGCGAAGAACGCGACACCCGCTTGCGGTCCGCCCAAGCTGGCAAAAGCGCCCATCAGGTTGACGAAGAACCAATAGCCCACCGCGAACCAAGCCGGCAGCGAGAGGAACGGCCCCATGAAGAGCCAGAGGAGCGGGATGGGGTTCAAGTGGATGATCGGTGCGCGTGGATGCAGGACCACGTAACCCCCGAGCACGCCTGCGATCGCCCCCGACGCACCGATCATGGGGATGGTGCTGGTCGGATCCAAGAAGTAGTGCGCCACCGCGCCCGCCACACCAGACGCGAAGTAGAAGAAGAGGTAACGCACCCGGCCGAGCAGGTCTTCGACGTTGTCGCCGAAGATGTGCAAAAAGAGCATGTTCCAAGCCAAGTGCCCGAGGCCTGCATGCAAGAACATGCTGGAGAAGATCTGGGGCAGCTCCGACTCGAACGACTCGAGAGCGCGCGCCGGCACGAAGCCGTGCGTGAAGATGATGCGCTCGGCGCCACCTGTCCATTCGAAGTACCCAGCCACGAGATTGGCCAGGATGAGTAGACGGGTGACGATCGGTGCTCGACCGGTCGGGTTTTGATCGAAGAGCGGGACCATCGAGCGCTTGCCTTGCCGCGACTCTAGCAGGCCGTAGGCAAAGCACCCTGCCCGGGAGCTTGCCTGGAAGCAGACACGACGCGGCCGACTGCAGATTCGTCGGCGGAGGGCCGGCGGACGGCCGGCGGAGGAGCGCGCTGGCCAGGGACTTGTCAGAGTGCGTTCCGTGCGATAGCGGAAGCTGTAGTGACGGGAGCTGGCGCACGGGGCAGGCAGCACGGGTCGAGCGTGTGGCGTCGTGTGCGACGCCTCGGCGGTGCGCTGACCCTTTGGGGGAGCATTCTCGGAGCGCTGACCACTGCTCCGGCCACCATCGGATGCAGTCGTCCGGCCTTCGATGGCCGAGTCTACAGGAGCAAGGAGCTCTCGTTTCGCCTGGGGCCGGTGCCGCCTGCAGCTCGACGCGTCGACGCGAGTGAGGCCCTGGTTGCATTCCGTGACGACCAGGCTGGAAGCACCATCGCGGTCTCGGCGCGCTGCGGTCAAGACGGTGACGACGTACCCCTGCGCTCGCTCGTCCAGCACCTCTTCATTCACTTCACGGATCGTCGCGTGATCCGGGAGGAAGAGTTCTCTCTGGCGCGTCGCGCCGCACTGGAGACGGAGCTCGAGGCGGCTCTCGACGGAGTGCCTTCACACTTCGTGGTGGTGGTGCTCAAGCACGATGGCTGTGTATATGACTTCGTACACGTCGACGGCGGCGGGGCGAGCACTGCCGTGCAGCAGAGCCGCACGGATTTTCGCGCCATGGTGCGCGGCTTCGAGGTGTTGGACTGAGCGGAGACCGCTCGCTCGTGCCACCTTGTGAGGAACGGAGAGGCCATGGCTCAGAACACCAGCTTCAGCACGATTCCGCCTCCGTCCGGCCGCACTCGGGTGGAAGACGGGCAGTTCGTGCGCACGGCCGCGCCAGGCGTCCTGTCGGTGCTGCAGGAGCAGGTGCTCGGATTCTTGAGCCACCTCGGCCAGATCTGGTCGATGTTCGTCGGTAGCTTGCGGGCTGGCACGCGTCGCCCCTTCGAATGGAAGGCGATCGTCGCTCAGCTGGAGGCCGTCGGCATCGCATCGCTGGGCATCGTCATCGTGTCGAGCCTCTTCATCGGTATGGTGATGGCCATTCAGTTTGCGTTCGGCCTGCGCAAGTTCGGCGGCATGGAGTACACGCCGCGCGTCATTGCGCTCAGCTTTGCCCGCGAGCTTGCGCCGACGATGACGTCGCTGATCGTCGGCGGCCGCATCGGTGCTGGCATGGCTGCCGAAGTGGGTAGTATGGCCGTGACCGAGCAGATCGATGCCGTGCGCGCCCTGGGGGCCGATCCGCTCAAGAAGCTCGTTTGGCCGCGCTTGGTCGCGACCGTCGTCGCCATGCCGCTGCTCTGCGGTAGCGCGCTGGTGCTGGGCGTGGGCGGTGCGCTGGCCATTTCGGTGCTGCAGTTCGACTTGCCGGCGTCCTTCTTTTTGCAGAGTGCCGTAGGCGCCGTCTCTTTGGCCGACTTTGCCAGCGGAATCTTGAAGACGCCGGTGTTCGGGGGCCTGATTGCGCTCATCGGCTGCCACTTCGGCATGATCACGCGCGGCGGCACCGCCGGCGTGGGCGTCAGCACGACGCGCGCCGTGGTGGTCACCTCGATCGCCATCTTCATTGCCGATTTCTTCCTGACCAAGCTCGTCATCGTCCTGTTCCCGGTATGAAGCCCCGGGTCGTCGTTACGGGCGCGAGTCGCGGCGTCGGGCGTGCGAGCGCGCTCTGCTTCGCCGAGGCGGGCTTCCTTCCGGTTCTGCTCAGCCGGCCCTCGCCGGCCCAGACCGAAACTGAGTATCTGCTCCGGCAACGCGGCTACGAGTTCGTGGTGGTCCCGTGCGACCTGTCCGTCCCCACACAGGTGGCGGCGGCGGCCTCGACGGTGCTCGAGCAAGCGGGCGTGCCGGATGTCGTCATTCACAATGCCGGGATCATCGAGCGCTCGCGGGTCGAGCATACGAGCGATGCACAGTGGGACCGGCAGCTCGAGGTCAACTTGAGTGCACCCTTTCGCCTCACGCGGGCGCTCCTGCCGCGAATGCTGGCAGCGGAGCGCGGGCGCATTCTGTTCGTCTCCAGCATTTCAGCGAAGCTCGGGGCCATCGAGCAGGCTGCCTATCACGCGAGCAAGGCCGGGCTGGTCGGTCTGATGCGCTGTTTGGCGGAGGAGCTCAGCCCCACCAATCTGGTCACGCTTGCGCTCCTTCCGGGCGCCATCGATACCGACATGCTGCGCGGCAGCCCGTTTCCGGCTCGCATGACGGCAGACGAGGTCGCCGCCACTCTCTTGTTCTACGCGCGCGCTCCCGGTCGCGGACACCACGGGTCGGTGGTCGATATGTTCGGCGTTTGACCGCTCAGCGCGGCCGCTCGAAGTGCGCTCGCGGGCTCAGGGGCGCCTCATTTGGAGCACTTCATGTTGCACCCGCCCTGGCCCTTGCACTCGTTCTTGCCGGCGCAGTCGTTCTTGCCCGGCACCGCGCATCCGCCCTGGCCTTTGCACGCGTTCTTGCCGTGGCAGCAGTTCTTCTCGGCGCTGCCCGTGCTGGGCGCTGACTTGCCGGCGCTCGCGCCGTCGTCCGCCTTCTCGCAGGCAGCGAGGCAGAGACCAGCCGCTGCAGCCAGCGCCCAGGTCAGGGCACGTTCGCCTCGTCCGAGCTCGCCCCGTTCGAATCCGCTCGGCTGCGTGTCGCCGGTGTGATCGACCGGGGACTGAGGGCGAGGCGATGTGGGGACGCGGGAGGCGGTCATGTGGGTGCTCGGGCTGGGGTGGAGCTCTGGCGACTGCTCGGCCTGGTCGGGGCCGGTACGGTCGGGAGCGGTGCGGTCGGGAGCGTGGGGAGCGGTACGGCGCGCGGAGATGGGTACGCCGCGCGGAGGGAAATTAGGAAGGGCCCACCACACCCGCTTTCCTTTACCGTTGCTCCCTTCCGGGCCTGGCGGGGTTCGAGGTGCGCTGTTGATGGGCCCACAGGGGCCGTGAGGCCCTTGGCTTCTGAACGGGGGCTACCCCAAGGAGGCCCTTCCGGCAAGCGCGCACTCGATCACTTCGTGCGCTGCCCTTTCTCTCCGCGCGCGAGCCCGGCACGGTATACTTTTCGGCAAGGACGCGAGCGCGTGAAAGACGATGGCGAGATCCCAGACCTCCTGCCGCGCAGCAGGGCCCGACCCGACGCCGTTCGTCCCCTCGGCGTAAGCCCGAGCCCTGCTGTCCCGAGCCCTGCTGTCCCGAGCCCTGCCGTCGACCCGCCGACACGTCCGAGCGCGGCCCCACCGCGGCCCGGCGTGCCCACCGTGCCCGGCGCGGGAGAGGCCGACGACCTCGAGTTCGACCTGACCCGGGAGCGCGGTAGCGATTTGCCGTGGGACTCGCCGCTCTGGGCCGCTCCGCCTGCTGCACCTCGAGAAGCACCTGCGCTGCGAGGGGCAGCTCTGCCGGCGACGAACGAGACGCCCGAGCTCGTCCTCGCACCGTCCCCCCGCGCGGCGGCTTCCGAGCGTCCTCCGCAAGCCTCCGCTTCGCGACGTCCGCCCCCACCGACGCTCGACTTGGGCCTGGAGTCGACCGTCTGGGACCTCGACGACGAGCTGGGCGATCCGCGTGCCGCGCAGCTGAACGTAGCTGTGCCGATGAAGGCCGCGGACGATGTACCCTGGCCGGGCGCTCGTACTCCGAACCCAGCCGATTTGGACATTTCCGTCGCCGAGATCGAGCGCGCGCGAGACCTTGCCCCGCCCTCGAGCTGGGTCCAAGCCCCGCTCTACTTTTGGTCGGCGCGGGCGGTCCTCCGGCGGCTGGCGGCGGAGCTGGCGACGGCCGAACAGAAGCTGACACAGGCTGAGCGGCAGCGAGACGACATCCTGGCGGAGCTCGCCCGCGGCGTTCGGCCAAAGGTCGAAGGTAGCGATCGGTTCGTCGGTCCCTACGAGCTCGTAGACCGGGCCGAGCGCGCCGTCCTCGAAGGGCGAGCCGGACTCGCTCGTGCAGATGCCCAAGGAGAGACGGGGCTTGCCGCAGTGGACGTCGAGCTCGAGACGGCGCGTGGCACGATTTTGCTCCGCACGAGGGATACGGCGGAGCGACGAACCCTGGCGGAGGGTGGCCAGCGCGACTTGGCGCGTTTGCGTGCGGTTCATCAGCGGCACGTCATCGAGAAACGCAACATCGTTGCCCGGGCGCAGGAGACGTCGGCACCCGGCACAGACATGCCACCAGAGCTGGCCGGACGCTTCCTGGCCGTCGAGGAGCAGATCCGGTGCTCGGAAGCGGACCTCGAAGCCGCTCAGCGGACGCAAAAGGAGCTCGAGCAGAGGTTGCGGCTGGCTGAAGAGGAGGAGCGGCGAGCACTCGCGCACGCGCAGCGCATCGAAGGCAAGCGCGAAGGGCTGGTCTTGGCGCAGGAAGGTACCCTCGGTGACTTGAATCACGCGCTCATGGGCGCTGAACGCGCCCTCCTTCGAGCGCAGGCCGACGTCGGCCTGGCCATCGTCGAGCTCAGGGGGGAGGTCCCGGTCCACGAGGACGTGCGACGCCGATTGCTCGAGCTCGATCGAACCTTGACGACGCACTCCACGGACGCCGAGTGCCGGCGGCGGGCGGCCGAGGGCATCGATCGGGCAGCCTACGAAAGGGGGCGGATCATGCTGGTGGCCTCGCTCGTGCTGGCCCTGGCCGCCATCGGCTGGGCGCTCGCCAGCTAGGTTTGCCCTTTCCTGAGCGCAGCCGAGCTGTGCGCCCGCGTAGTTGCTTGACGGGCACGTCGCAGTCGACCGAGAACCCGCGGGCGATGCAGCTTTCCAGTTTTCCCCGCCTGACGATCGAGCACGTCTCTCCGAGCGTTGATGGCGGCAAGTGGCCGGTCAAGCGCCTGGTCGGCGACACGGTGCACGTGGGCGTCAACATCTACAAGGATGGGCACGACGTCATCACGGCGAGTGTGCGCTACCGCCGCCGTGGAGAGGCTGAGTTTCGCCGCGCTGAGCTGACGTACGATTACAATCCGGATCGTTGGTTCGGTCGCTTCGTCGTGGACGCGCCCGGTTTGTGGGAGATGCAGATTGCGGCGTATCCCGATCCGTTCAAGACCTGGCGACGTGATCTCGAGAAGCGCTTGCAGGCCGGTCAGGACATCGAGCCGGAGCTGCTCGAGGGAGCTGCACTGGTGCGACGGCGCAAGCGCTTGGCGAGCTCGGAGCTGCAGCAGCCCCTCGACAACGCCGCTCGCGTGCTGACTGACTCGAGCGTGGGCCTGGAGACGCGCAAGCGCGTGGCATTCTCGCACACGCTGGAAGAGCTCATGAACGCTCCGCTTTCGGAGGACGACGTATGTCTGAGCGCGGTCCACTCCTTGCGGGTGGATCGGACTGAGGCAGGTTTTGCCGCGTGGTACGAGCTGTTCCCCCGCTCGCAGGGTACTTCGCCGGGCGCCCACGGCACGTTCGCCGATACGGAGCGTCGCATTCCGGACATCGCAGCGATGGGCTTCGACGTCATCTACCTGCCGCCGATTCATCCGATCGGTCGCACCCATCGCAAGGGGCGGAACAACAGCACCGTGGCCCAAGTGGGAGACGTCGGGAGCCCTTGGGCCATTGGCGCAGCCGAAGGCGGGCACATGGCCATCCATCCGGAACTGGGGACGATCGAAGACTTTCGGCGCCTGGTGCGGGTGGCGGCCGACTTCGGCATCGAGATCGCGCTCGACTTCGCGCTGCAATGTTCGCCGGACCATCCGTGGGTGAAGGAGCATCCCGAGTGGTTCTTCGTGCGGCCGGACGGCAGCGTGCGTTACGCCGAAAATCCCCCCAAAAAGTACGAAGACATCTTTCCTCTGAACTTCTGGGGCGAAGGTGCGGAGGGCCTCTGGCATGCCTGTCGCGACGTGCTCCTTTACTGGGTGTCCGAAGGCGTGCGGACTTTCCGTGTCGACAACCCGCACACCAAGCCCCTCGCGTTCTGGGAGTGGTGCATTCGTGAGGTACAAGAGCGGCATCCGGACGTGGTCTTCCTCTCGGAGTCGTTCACGCGCCCCAATCGCATGCAAGGCTTGGCCAAGCTCGGATTTTCGCAGAGCTATACTTACTTCACTTGGAAGAACACGAAGCAAGAGCTCACCGACTACCTGGAGGAGCTGACTCGACCGCCGATGAGCGAGTTCTATCGGCCGAACTTCTTCGCCAATACGCCGGACATCCTGCACGAGTACCTGCAAAACGGCGGACGCCCCGCCTTCCGCGTGCGGCTCTTGCTCGCCGGTACGCTGGCGCCCGTGTACGGCATCTATTCCGGCTTCGAGCTCTGCGAGAACCTGGCCGTACACGAAGGTAGCGAGGAGTACCTCGACTCCGAGAAGTACGAGATTCGCGTGCGAGACTGGAACGATCCGAACAACATCAGGCGCGACGTGGCGAAGTTGAACCGCATCCGTCGCGCGGAGCCGGCGCTCCGTCGTCTGGACAACTTGCGCTTCGTTCCAACGAGCTCGTCCGACATCATTGCGTTCGTCAAATGGGACCCGAGCCCCAAGGCTCCGAGGCATCTCTTGACGGTTGCCAACGTGAATCCGCACGAAGTCCGTGAAGCCACCGTGGACGTCCCCATCGATGCGCTCGGCATCCCCGATGGTGCGCCTTACAAGGTCCACGACCTCCTGAGCGGCACCTCGTACACGTGGCTGGGGTCGCGGAACTACGTGCGGCTCGTCCCGAGCGAGCGGGTCGGACATCTGTTCCTCATCGAGCAGTAGGCTGCGGTAGGTGCGGGCGCCTACACGCCTTTTTGCCGCCCGCATGCTGGCGGTAGGGCCCGCTTGGACCTAGCCTGGCCCCAAGCATGCGCATTTGGCCTGGGACTGCAGCTCGGCTCGGCGCCATCTGGGATGGAGAAGGGGTCAACTTCGCGCTGTTCTCTCGTAGTGCGACGGCGGTCGACCTCTGCCTCTACGACAGTGCCGATCCCGCCCGCGAGACGCACCGGATTTCCGTGAAGGAGCGCACCCACGGGATCTGGCATTGCTATTCACCCGACATTCGCCCGGGGCAGCTCTATGGCTATCGGGTGCACGGGCCACACGCCCCGCTTCAGGGCCTGCGTTTCAATCCGAACAAGGTTCTGCTCGACCCGTACGCCCGCGCCATTGCCGGCGGCATCGAGTGGCACGACGCCGTCTTCGGCTACGAGATCGGGCACTCCGATGCCGACCTATCGTTCAGTCGTGCTGACAGTGCCCCCTACGTGCCGAAGTGCGTCGTGATCGACGAAGCATTCACGTGGGGCGACGACCGCCGACCCGACATCTCCTGGCGTGATACGCTCATCTACGAAGCGCACGTCAAAGGCATGACGATGCTGCACCCGGCGGTGCCCGAGAATCTGCGCGGCACGTACTTGGGTTTGGCTTCGGACGCGATTCTCGATCACCTGAAGTCGCTCGGCGTGACGGCCATCGAGCTTTTGCCGGTCCACCACTTCGCGATCGACCGTCGTCTGCGCGACCTCGACCTCACCAACTACTGGGGCTACCAAACGCTGGGCTTCTTCGCGCCTGACCCTCGCTATGCGACCGGCGCGCGGGGCCAGCAGGTGACCGAGTTCAAGACGATGGTCAAAGCCTTCCACCGTGAGGGCATCGAAGTCATTCTCGACGTCGTCTACAACCACACCGGCGAGGGCAACCAGCTCGGCCCGATGCTGTCGTTCCGCGGCATCGACAACTCTGCCTACTATCGCCTCGTCCCCCAGAACGAGCGCTACTATCAGGACTTCACCGGCTGCGGCAATTCCTGGAATGCTACGAATCCGCGGGCGCTCCAGCTCGTTCTGGATAGTTTGCGCTACTGGGTCAGCGAGATGCACGTCGACGGATTTCGTTTCGACTTGGCACCAACCTTGGCGCGCGATCCAGTCGACTTCGACGGTTTCTCTCGGTTCTTCGCCACCGTGCAGCAGGACCCGGTCCTCGGGCAGGTGAAGCTGATCGCCGAGCCTTGGGACATTGGACCGGGCGGGTATCGCCTCGGTGGGTTTCCCCCAGGCTGGGCGGAGTGGAACGGGCGCTATCGCGATTCCATCCGCCGCTTCTGGGCAGGCGACGAAGGCCAAGTGCCCGAGCTTGCATCACGTTTGAGCGGATCGAGCGACATCTTCCAGGCATCCGATCGCGGGCCCTACGCCAGCGTCAACTTCATCACGTGCCACGACGGCTTCACACTCAGAGACCTCGTCAGCTACGAGCGCAAACACAACGAGGCGAACGGCGAGGGCAACCGCGACGGGCACGACGACAATCACAGTCGCAACTGGGGTCACGAGGGCGACACTCGAGCTGCCTGGGTGAATCGCATGCGCGAACGCATGGTGAAGAACATGTTTGCCACGCTCGCTTTCTCTCAAGGCGTGCCGATGATCGGACACGGCGACGAGATTGGCCGCACGCAGCAGGGCAACAACAACGCCTACTGTCAGGACAGCGTTCTGACTTGGGTCAACTGGGAGCTTGGCGAGGTAGAGCAGGAGCTGCTCGAGTTCGTCAAAAAGGTGTTCACCATTTCCCGCAGCAATCCCGTCTTCCGCCGGCGGCGTTTCTTCGCTGGCGATCCGGTGACGGATACCGGCGACAAGGACATCCAATGGATGCGTCCGGACGGCAAAGAGATGACCGTCGATGATTGGCGGGATCCGAAGAATCGGATGCTCGGGATGCTGATCCACGGCAACGCCTCGGACGACGTCGACGAGCGCGGTCGACGCAGTAACGGGCAAACGCTGCTGCTCTTCATGAACGCCGGAAATCGTGCGCGCGTCTGCAAGTTGCCAGAGCTGCGTGCCCGTGGGTATTGGCACGAGCTCATCAACACGGCACAAGCCACCCACCGCATTCCGAAGGGTACGACACTGAACGTGGCGCCCCATTCGCTCGTTTTGCTTAGCTACGAAGGAACCGAATGATCCGAAAGTCGCATCCGCAGTTCGAATTGCTCACCGTGGACCACGCCGCCACCGAGCGGCTGGTGCTGGGCGAACATCACGATCCGCATTCGATTCTCGGAGCTCATCCCGATGGACTGGGCGGCATCATCGTTCGCACGTTCCACCCGGATGCCGAGGCCTGCGAGATCGTGTTCGACGACGGCGAGGTCGAGAGTGCCGTGCCGATCTCGAACGGCGTCTTCGCGCTCCACCTGCCGGACCGCGCGCTGCCCATTCAGTACCGCGTGCGCTTTCGCTTCTCCAACGGCGGCGTTTGGGAGCATGCCGATCCATATAGCCATTTGCCCACGGTGGGAGAGCTCGACCTCTACCTGTTCGGGGAAGGCACGCATCGTCGCCTGTATGAAGCGCTCGGCGCCCGTGTGATCACGCATCAAGGCGTGCGGGGCACGTCGTTCTCCGTTTGGGCGCCGAACGCGCGCCGCGTCAGTGTGGTGGGCGACTTTTGTCAGTGGGATGGTCGCCTGTTGCCAATGCGCAGCTTGGGTGGCTCCGGCGTGTGGGAGATTTTCGTGCCCGGCGTAGAAAGCGGGGCGCTCTACAAGTTCGAGCTCAAGACGCAGTCGGGTGATCTACGGTTGAAGACCGATCCCATGGCGCGGCGCATGGAGCTGCCCCCGAGTACCGCCTCCGTGGTCGACGAATCGCGCTTCGAGTGGACGGATCAGGCGTGGCTCGACGCCCACCATCACGTCGACCACACGCGGCGCCCCATGCACGTGTACGAGCTGCATTTCGGCTCGTGGGTGCGAGTCCCCGAAGATGGCGACCGCAGCCTCAGCTATCGCGAGATGGCTCCGCGCCTGGCCGCCCACGTGAAGAAGCTCGGCTTCACTCACGTCGAGTTCATGCCGCTCGCGGAGCATGCCTACTACCCATCTTGGGGCTACCAGGTGACCGGCTACTACGCGGCCACCGGGCGCTACGGCACGCCGGACGACCTACGTTACCTCATCGACTATCTGCACAATCAAGGCATTGGCGTGATCGTCGATTGGGTGCCGGCTCATTTTCCGAAGGACGATTTCGCGCTGCGTCGCTTCGATGGCACGGCGCTCTACGAGCACGAGGACACGCGTCGTGGTGAGCATCCGGATTGGGGAACGCTCATCTTCAACTACGGTCGTGCCGAGGTGCGCGCGTTCCTGGTGGCAAACGCCGTCTTCTGGATGCGCGAGTTCCACGTCGACGGGCTGCGTGTCGATGCGGTCGCCTCGATGCTCTACCTGGACTACAGCCGGGAAGAGGGGAACTGGCTGCCGAACGTGTACGGCGGGCGCGAGAACTTGGAGGCCATCGACTTTCTGCGGCAGTTCAACGTGGCCGTGCGCGACGAGGCGCCGTTCGGCTTCACCGTGGCGGAGGAGTCGACCGCGTGGGGCGGGATTACGCGGCCTCCGCACGAAGGCGGCTTGGGCTTCACGTTCAAGTGGAACATGGGGTGGATGCACGACACGCTCGGCTACTTCCAGAAGGAGCCGATCCACCGCAAGTATCACCAAGATCAGCTGACGTTTGCCATGCTCTACGAGCACACGGAGCGCTTCGTCAATTCGATCAGTCACGACGAGGTCGTGCACGGCAAAGGCGCTTTGATCGAGAAGATGCCGGGCGACTTTTGGCAGAAAGCGGCCAACCTCAGGGTCCTTTTGGCATACCAGGTGACCCGACCCGGCAAGCAGCTGACCTTCATGGGGTCGGAGTTCGGCCAGCATCACGAGTGGAACGTGAACGGATCGCTCGATTGGCACATCACCGAGCATGCCCAGCGCCGGTCACTTCTGACCTTCGTGGCTCGCTTGGGCGCGCTCTATCAGGAGAGCGAAGAGCTGTGGGCTGCCGATCCAGATCCGGCGAGTTTTCGCTGGATCGACTGCTCCGATCGCGACAGCTCCATTCTGTCTTACGAGCGACGATTGCCGGGCACCGACCGGCACCTGATCGTCGTGATGAACCTGACGCCGGTGCCACGAGCTGACTACCGGGTCGGCTTGCCCTCGGCGGGTCGCTATGAGGCGGTCCTGAATACCGACGCGGCGGAGTACGGCGGCAGTGGTTTCGAGATCGACGAGGTCGTACACGCCGAGCCGTTCGGTTGGCAGAATCAGGCCTACTCGGCACCCGTGAATCTGCCGCCCCTGTCCCTGCTCGTGTACCGCCCGAGCTGACGCGGAGCCGAGCGATGCAGTGGTCGTCGCCGCGTGCGAGTGTGTTCTGCCCAAGTGGGCGTCCCGCGGCCGAAGCGCTCGGCGCCACACGTCAGCTGGGTGTGGTCGCGCACGCCGACGACCTCGAGATTGCGGCGATCAAGGGCATCTTGGATTGCTACGATGACGCCCAGCCCGGCTTCTGTGGCGTCGTGGTGTGCGACGGCCTCGGCGGTCAGGCTATCGGCGGTCAGGCTGTCGGCGGCGGAGGCACCGGCAGTCGGGGCGTCGATGCGGGTGCTTCGCTCACGCCGGAGCAGTATCGGCAACTCCGGGAACGCGAGCAGCAAGAGGCGGCCAAACTGGGGCGCTATGCGGCCGTGGTGTGCCTCCAGCATTCGAGCGCGCACGTCCGCTCGCGGCATCCGAGTGTGAGCGCGGATCTGGACCTGCTCTTGGCCCAGGTGTCTCCCGACGTCATCTACACCCACAATCCGATCGATGCGCATGACACGCACGTTGCCGTGGTCGTGGCGCTCATCGAGGCGCTCAAGCGGAGTTCTGCTCGGAAGCCGCGCGTCATTGGCTGTGAAGTTTGGCGCGATCTGGATTGGCTACCTGAAGCGCAGCGTGTGACGCTCGACGTGAGTGCGCACGCCAGCCTGCAGGGCGAGCTGATCCGCGTCTTCGCCTCGCAAACGAGCGGCAAACGCTACGACCTGGCTGCACTCGGCCGGCGTCAAGCGCATGCCACCTTCCGCTCGTCCGACCGCGCCGACGCGGCATCCGGCGTGGTGTTCGGCGTCGACCTCACCTCACTCTTGGCGCCGGACGCACCAACGCTGCAAGAGTTCTCGCTCGACTTGGTCGACGCTTTCAGGCGCGACGTCGAAGCGCGTTTCGCGCGTTTGACTGGCCCCGGAACGTAGTCGACGCGTCCCTCTCGGTGCCGGGAGGGATGGTGCCTCACCAGTGCTGCCAGTTTTGAGTCGCCAGCACCCAGATTGCGATCACCGCGTTACTGGCAGCATGGGCAGCGATGGCATCCATGAGCTGACCGCGATGGCGACATAGGCCCGCGTAGAGAATGCCGGTGGCCGCTGCGAGCTCCCAACGCTCGTGCAGGGCGGCGAAGGCGAGGGATGAACCGAGGATGCCGAGGGGCGAGAGCTGGCTCAGTGGGACCCCGAGGAAGTCACGCTTGGTCAAGAGACGTGCCAGGTAGCCGCGGAACGCGAGCTCTTCGGCAAGCGGAATGATGACGACGGCACCCAGCGTGCGCGTGACCAACCACAGGTAGTACGCCGGGTCCGACCAAGTCTCGAGCGGAATGACCGACTCTGCCTGCGTGGGGACGAGAAGCCAGACTACGCCGACGGCCGTGCCGACCGCCCAAGCGAGCAGCGACGGGCGCACCAGGAGCGATGCGTACTCGGAGCGATAGTGCCAAAGGATTGCGCCAGTCACGAGAACGCGCACGCCGTAGAACGGGTCGTGGCCGTTGCTGAGCGAGGACAGGACCAAGCTCACCGCGATCCAAGCGAGCAGGGGACCGATGTAAGGAGCGGCGGGATTCTGCGTCCGGTCGGGGGTGGCCTCTTCACTCGAGCGAATGACCCAAGGTATGCGGCGTGAGAGCACCGCCAGTCCGATGGTGATGGCGCAGAAGAAGACCCAGCCGGCCTTCGAGTGGAAGCTGCCGATGGCGACGTCGGGGTCGACATGGGCCCCGAGCAACATGAGACCCGCGATGCGAATGCAGTTGCCGGTCCACGTGAGGAGCAATCCGAGGGGCAAGAGGAGCAGAGCGTGCGGGAAGCGGTACACCCTGCGCTGCTGCACCAGGAAGCCGGACATGAGCGCGAAGAAGAGGCCCAGGCCCTCGATGCCGCTGCAAACGGCAGCGACCGAAATGCGAAATCCCTCGAGACCGAGCACGCGTGCTTCGAAGTCGATCTCGAGATCGGCCCCGACCACCGCAGCCAAGATCCAGGCGACCGTGCGAAACGTGGCTGCGGAAATCGGCTCCCAGAGCACGCTGGCCAAGACGCCCGCAGACCAAGCCAAGACGCCGAGGGCGCCACCCACGAGCAGCGCTCGCGAGAGCGTCTTCATCACCCAGCCGAGATCGCCCAGGCCTGCCAACAGCAAGGTCGAGAAGCTGGTCAGGCCCAGGAGGGACCAGGCGGTTAGCCACAGGAGAGCCGGCCCTGGCGGCGCCGTCGCGCCAGCGAATAGAACGCCCGTAGCCCAGAAGAACGCGGCCGTGGCCACTACATGCAGGCCCGCTGGGACGGCGCGCACGGGGCCCGGCTTCGGGAAGCCCGAGGTCATGAGCCCTGGGCCCAAGAGCAAGAGCGCCGCACCGGCTGCGACCAAGAAGGTGCCGACGGCACCGAAATGCCCAAAGATGGTCCACACTCCGCCGCGCTTCTCCACCACCTGGGCGTCGAAGGCGAAGGACAGCGCGAGGTACTCGGCGAGGAGAATTGCGCCCACCAGGAGCAGGCGGGTGAGGCTCGCCTGCTGATTTCGTGCCGTGTCTTCTGCCGTCATGCGGAGGCCGGGCGCTTGCGCTCGGCCATGTTGCCTGGACTCACCAGCAAGTCCAGGCCCGCAGGGTGGGCTCGCTGCGAGGACCTCGAGCTGCGCTCGGCTTGAGTCGGTTTTCGCGCTAGGTTCCCCGCGCGCACTGACCATGTCTCACCCGCGACTCGCTTTTTTCCTTGGGCTCTCGTTCCTCGCTGTGGGCTGCGGCAAAGCCGCAGTCACGCCATTGCCATCCGGTGGCACGCGCATCGTGTGTGAGCGAGGCATGAAGCTCTGCATTTCTCGCGCCGACAAGCTGTGCGGAGACGACGGCTACGTCATCCTCTCCGGCTCGACCAACAAGCGTCTATTGGGCGGGTCTTCCAGCAGCTATCGAGAAATGGCGGAGAGCGCCGAGGTCATCGTCCGTTGCGGCAAAGAAGAAGCGCCGGCGGCAGAGGAAGTGAAGTACGTGCCGCTTCCGCCGCGCACCGACGAACCCGCAGTGCGGGCTCCCAGTGCTTGCGTCCCCGGCGCGACTCAGCTCTGCGTGGGCGCCGGAGCTTGCCAAGGTGGGCAGGTCTGCGCGGCCGATGGGTCAGGATTTGGCCCTTGTGATTGCGGTCCGGCGGCTCCAGCCGCGTCGCCCGCCCCCGCTCCGGCCCCCGCGCCCCCGAGCACTGTGGCTCCCAGTCCGGCGCCGCCGGCAAGCGGAGCCAAGCCGGTGCCAGGCGCCATGCCGCCGGCCAGCCCGCTCTGAGAGCCTCGGCCGGGACGGCGTCAGCGGCATGCCGTCCCTGTTCCGCGCGCGTGAGCGCCGAGTCTGTTCCGCACGCGTGCCAGCGCCGTGCGCGCTTCGCGCGCGCCGGCGCCGTGCCGACTCATCAGCCTTGCGCGAGCAGCGCGGAGCGTCCGATGCCGCGGTAGCTGAGGCCGGCTTCGACCACCGCCGCCGGCGTCAGCACATTGCGCCCGTCGAAGATCCACTTCCTGCGCAAGAGTGCCGCCAGCTGGTCGAGGTCCGGGTTTCTGTACTCGTTCCACTCCGTGGCGATCACGAGAGCATCGGCGCCTTCGCAGGTCTGATAGGGCTTTTCACAGAGCGTCACCACATCGGCCGTGCCCTGCGCCTTCATCTTCTCGAGAGCCGTCTCCATGGCCTGCGGGTCCGTGGCACGCACCGTAGCGCCACGCTGCTTGAGCTCCGCGATCAGGCGCAAAGCGGGCGCCTCGCGGACGTCATCGGTGCGCGGCTTGAACGCCAGACCCCAGATGGCAATCACCTTGCCGTCGAGCCCTCCCAGATCCTTCTCCATGTTGGCGATCATCGCCTTCACCGGAATCAGGTTGGCCTGCGTCGCCGCTTCTGCCACACGCATCGAGATCCCGAGCTCGTTACCCGTGTTCACGAGAGCACGCAGGTCCTTGGGGAAGCAGCTGCCTCCGAAGCCGAGGCCCGCATAGAGGAAGTGCATGCCGATGCGCTTGTCGGAACCCATGCCGATGCGCACGTCTTCGACGTCGCCACCGGCCACTTCGCAGATGCGTGCGATCTCGTTCATGAACGAAATCTTGGTCGCGAGCATGGCGTTCGCTGCGTACTTCACGATCTCTGCGCTCTGCGGACTCATGCGCAGCATGCGATTTTGCTGCCGATTGAACGGCGCATACAAGCGCGACATCACCTCGAATGCATCGTCGTCGTCGGTGCCGACCACGATGCGATCAGGCTTCATGAAGTCGTTGACGGCGTCGCCTTCCTTCAAAAACTCGGGATTCGAAACGACGGCCACCTTGAACTTGGTGTGCTTCTGAGCAACCTGCCGCACGCGCTCGTTGGTACCGACGGGAACGGTGCTCTTGGTCACCAGTACCAGATCGTGCTCCGTCGCTTCGGCGACCTCGCGCGCCACGCCGAGCACGTGACTCAAATCAGCGGAACCGTCCTCCTGCGGCGGCGTGCCGACGGCGATGAACACGGCCTTGGCTCCGCGAATGGCGGTAGGCAGGTCGCTCGTGAAGGTCAGACGATCGGGCCAGTTCTTCTTAACGATGTCGGCCAGGCGCGGCTCGTAGAACGGGACCTCACCCTTCTCGAGAGCGCGCAGCTTGCGTTCGTCCTTGTCGACGCAAACGACGGTGGTGCCCGAGTCCGCGAAACAAGCTCCGGCAACCAGGCCAACGTAACCAGATCCAATGACAGCGATTTTCACGAGCCCCACCATACCGAGAAATTCACTGGCTTGAATCCTCCGCAGGCCGACGCGGCATCGAACGCGAAAACGCGCTCTTTTCGGCGGGACTGGGTGCTCGAGCGGCCTACCCCCCCGACCGCTCCCGTGAGCTCAACCGGCGTCGTCTGCGAGCTGGTTGAGTAGGACGCGGACGCGGGCGGGTCCGATGCCGAACCAGAGTGCCAGATCGCTGAGAACCTGGTGCTCGGATTCCGCGATATCGTCGTCTGCAAGTGCAACCGCGGCGGCCATGGCGAACGCGCTCTCGATCTCGGCTTCGTCCGTCATGGTCTTGGCAATCTGCTTGAGGCGCTCTTCACGACCGTGGTCCCTGAGGCGCAGGGCGTAGTCCTCGATGAGGACGTCGATCACTCCGTCGGTCAGTACGTCCCCGGTGAGACCGCGAATCGCGCCGCGCATGGCGGCATACTCGGTGTCGGTGATCTGCTGGTCGGCTGCCATGACGAGGAACATGACTTCGGCGACCGCGTCGACGCGGCGAAGAGCGTCCTTCTCTTGATCGGAGAGGAGCCCTTGTCGGGCCAAGGTCGCATGGGCCGAGGAAATGACGTCGCTGGGCCTTTGGCCGCTCCGAAGGAGTGCGTCTCGCAGACGTTCGATGGTGCGCGTCCGGATCTGCATTCTCGTCATGTTACCGGCGTACCGCAGGCTGTCCACGGGCAAGCGCGTCCGCTTCGCTCGAGTCAGGGGGACGCGAAGGGGCGCTCGAAGAAGCGAGCCTTTTGAGCAGGCGTCGGGATGAGACACTGCTTGGCCGCGACCGCCTGTCGGTGGCGAGCGAAGGTGCGGTACCCGAAGTCGCGCAAGGGTCGGGGCAAAAGCCCGAAGCATGCGTCCAGAAGTCGCCAAGGACCGCCGACGTAGCGCAGGACGGCGCGGACGGCGTCGGCGTAGTAGTGCACGCGCACACCAGACTCGGACTTCTCCAGCCAGAGGAGCGAGTCCACGTCACTCGGCAGGCCCGACGCGCGCGTCAGTGCAGCGCCGACCGGGCTCTGCAGAGCGGCGAAACGGAGCTCGTGCGAGCGCTCGCGCGCCAGCACCCACTGCACGGAAGCGGCGCAGACTCCACACTCCCCGTCGAAGAGGAGGACGGGACCCGGGCCCAGCTCTGCAGGGGTGGGCTCATCGCTCCGCGGTGGCACCTCGCGCGTGGCCATGAACCGAGCCTAGCAGGGCTGGGCGAACGGCGCCTGTTCGCAGCTCAGGGCGTTTTGGGAGGGGCGGAACCGGAGCGCAAGCTCGCTCGTTCGTCGGCTCGCAGCTGGGCCGCCAGAGCGATCAGGGTGTCTTGTGCCTGCTTCTGATTCGCATCCGTGGCCCGACGAAGCTGGGCCAGTGCCTGCTCGAGCTGAGCGGCCTCGAATGGCTCGCCAGCGAGCGCGGTTCGGACGCCGGCCTGCGCTCGAGCGAGACGTTCTCGATGGTCCGACATCCTCGGCCGACCGTCCGAGAGTGCCGCCTGCACGCGCGGGTCGCGTGGACCACCGAGCGCACGCACGACGTCCCGCAGGAGCTGAGTTTCGGCAGGGCCGCGCCCCGCCCAGCGGCCCGGAGGGGGGCCGCGCCGATGGTGGTCCCGCGTCGTCGCGAAGGGTGACCGCTGGTCGGGTGGCCCGCGATGGCCGCGTGCGAAGTGCACGACCAAGCCGCCCAGCAGGAACGCGTTCAGCAGGAGCGAAGCGAAAAGGACGATGCCGAGACGTTTGCCAGCCAGGTTCATAGCGATTCCTCGAATAGCGCCTGCTCGAAGCCCAAATCGGCGCCGAGGGCTGCTGCAAGAGCCCGGTCGAGCTCGGTGTCTTCGTCCGAGAGCTCGCCTTGGCCAGCGGGCAGATCGGCGGCGCTGCCTTCGGTCGACTCCACCTCCGCTCCGCCGACCTCGACGGCGCCCGCAGTATCCTCGGGCAAGGGCACGCTGCCCAGCACGGCTCCGAGGCCGAGCGCGCCCACGAGCGCCCAGCGCGTCGCCCAGGACTTCCCGAGCGGCCAAAAGCTTTCACTGGGTGCCAACGGATGCAAGATGGGAATGGCAGCGATGCGTCGCTCGAGCGCTGCGCTCGGCTCTACCGGTTCGAGAGCTGCGAAGGCTCGTTCGGCCAAGGACACGTCGTCGTTTCGTTCGTCTGGCATGGACTTGCTCGGTTCGTGGAAGGCGCTCGCGAGCGCGCTCGCTCAGCTCTGGTCGATGTTCCCTTCGGCGAGCAAGGTTCGCAGCGCTCGTCGACCGCGGGCCAGGAGTGACTCGGTGGCCTCGGGTGTCGCATTCAGGACTTCGGCAATCTCTGCGCCGGAGAGTCCCTGTTCGTGACAAAGGAGCAAGGCCATTTTTTGCCGCTCGGGGAGGGCGTCGAGCGCGCGCCGGACCTCGAGTGCGGTCGACTTTCGGAGCAGCAGCCGGTTCGGCTCTTCGGAGCCGGGACCAAGGTCCTCGCCGTCGTCGCCGACCGGCTCTTCGCGTCGGGTCTTTCGGCGGCGGAGGCGATCGAGGGCAAGGTTGTGCGCGATGGCGAGCAGCCACGTGCGGGCCCGAGAGCGAGGCTCATAGTCGGCCGCCTTCTGCCACACACGCAGGAACGTCTCTTGGGCAACGTCCTCTGCGTCGGCCGCATTGCCGAGAATCCGTGTGGCGTACGTGACGATCATGGCCAGGTGGAGGGTCGTGAGCTCCCGAAAGGCCAGCGCATCGCCGCGAGCGATGCGCTGGAACAGCGCCGCATCCAGCGCTCGTTCAGGGCCCGGGTGGGAAGGCACGGCGGAGACGATAGCTGGCGGAGGAGGACGTGTCCTCGATGAGCAGAGTGCCTCGGGCGCACCCTGCCACCGAGAACGGCACCCGATTAGGCGGGCTTTCCGCCCTTCAACGGAGCCGCGGTCTTCTCGCCACCACAGTCGTGGCGCTTGCCGTGCCCACCGCGCTTCATGCCCGGGAAGCCCTTGCCAGCCTCCTCCGCACTCACTTGCCCGTCTTTGTTCGCATCGAGAGCGGTGAAACGTGAGTCGGCGTGGGCCACCGCTTCGTTGCGGTCGATCTTGCCGTCCTTGTTCGCATCGAACTGGGCGAAACGTTCCTTCGCGTGAGCGGCCATTTTTGCCTCGAAGGCTGCCTGTAGCTCGGCGCGCGTGAGCTTGCCGTCCTTGTTGGTGTCGGCCTTGACGAAGCGTTCTTCGGGCATGCGCGTTTCGCCGCGCTCGATTTTGCCGTCGCCGTTCTTGTCCATGCGGGCGAAGTGCTTGTCTCCCGGCTGGCCGGCGTGGGCTCGCTTGGGCTGCTTGCCTTGCTCGTCGGGCGTGACCTGACCGTCACCGTTCTTGTCCATGCGGCTGTGGAGGTCCGTCGCCGCGGCACGTGCCTCACTGCGCTCGATCTTGCCGTCGCCGTTCTTGTCGATGCGGGCAAAGAGGCCGCCTCGGTGCGCTGAGCGATGTGGGCCGTGGGAGCCGGGCGCGGAAGCGCCGGTTTCGGCGAGAGCAACCAGGCTGGAAAGCACGGTTGCGCTGGCCAGGGTCGTCAGGATGAGGAGAGGGGTGCGTCGAGCCATGGATGTCCTTTGCGTAGGGCGGCGCGAGATGCGCCGTTCTCCATGTCTACGCAGTCGGCCCCGCACTTCCGTCGCGGCCACGCGATGATTTTTTCAGTGCGGAGTGCGGTACCGCTGGACGAGGCCGCGCCTACATCAGCGGCCGATTTCCTCACACAGCCCCGCGGCGTTGCCCGTGGGCGCGCCTTTTTGGAACTCGATGGGGCATTCCATGTTGGACTCGAGGCTATCGACGAGCTCGAGCGCCAGGGGGCTCGACCAATCGCGTGCGCCGTCGATGCGGGCGCGCACGACGCCTTCTTTGTCGATGAACCAGGTCTCGGGAAAGAGGCGTGTCCCGAAGAGGCGGCGCACCTCGTCCCCACCTGGGTCGACCAGTACCTCGAGCGCACTCGACTCACCGAGGAGCGATCGCAGGGCGTCGGCGGCTTCTGCCGTCGATTCGTCGGTGCTGATGGCCAAAAGCACGACGTCCGAGCGCTTCTTCAGGCGCTGCGCCAAGAGCTCGAGTGAGGGCATTTCCTCGAGGCACGGTGGACATGCGCGACTCCAAAAGTTCAGGATCACGGTGCGGCCGCGGTAGGACGAGAGCTTGACCGGTTGGCCCGCGAGATTCTTGAACTCGAACTCGGGAGCACGTCGGTCGTGAGCGGCGTAGTTCGGCGCAAGGGCGCAGACCGCCGAGCAACTGCGACGCAGTTCGCCGTCCTTGGCCGTGGCGACGAAGGCATACGCGAAGAATGCGGCAATGACGACGAAGGCCAGCTGAGCGGCGCGGGCCACGCGCGGACGCACGTCGGATTCGGGGTCGGTCACACGGGCTATATAGCCCTGGACGCACGGCAACCAAGCGGCGAACTCCCGCTGCCCGCCGTCGGCGCCTTCAGAGCGAGCTCATCCGCACGGCGCCGACCGCGCCGTCCAAGAAGAGCAGTCCGGCCAGCGTCCAGCTGAGGACGAGGGTGGCCGCCAGCAGGGCCTGCATCGGGTCGGGTACGCGTCCCAACCGGCGGAGCAGGGTCGAGCGCTTGCGAGCCTCGATGTCCGAGAGGAGGGGAGCCCAGAGCAGTCCCATCGCAGCGATCAAGACGGCACCCAAGAGTTCGCTCACCGGCCAGCCGAAGCGCGTGTCCGTCCGCGCCATGTGGGCCGACCAAATCGAAACGGAAATCAGGCCAGCGATCGTGGCCACGACCAGTGCCGCCCAATAGCGCAGCGCCCAGGTGCCGACCTGTCTCATGCCTTCCATACGGATGCGCCTCCTTTCCGCTGACGGCGGCCCGCTCTGCCACCTGGCAGGACCCTTCCTCCGAGGAGTTCTGCCTGCGACGTCGCTTTGGCAAAGAGTCCCAGCACGTAGACCATTATGAGCGCGGTTCGGCACCGGCGCAGCGATAAATCGGGCCCGCGCGGTTCTTCCAATCGGAGCGCAAGCGCTAGCTATCGTCTCACTCGAATTCCACGCGCCAGCGGACGTCGCCACCGATGTTGCCCACCGTCGTTGAGCCGGAGCTCTGCGCGTTGTCGTAGCTGCCTTCCACCGACAAGTTCCCCGTGGCGCGGTACTCGACGTTGGAGCGCACCTCGCCGGCGTCGCTCAGGCTGGTGGTGATGCTGGCTCGAATCCGATCGCTCAGGCGCTTGCCCACGGTGACCGTGGGCTCCGTGCGCCCACTCCGAGACGAATACGTGCTGCCGAAACGGAACTCGTCGATCTGGACAGTCTGCGTGACCGCACTTTCTGCCCCCGACAGGGAGCCGAGTGCTTCGAGGGCCACCGAAGAGCCGAGCCCGCTGCTGCGCGACTGGTTCAGCTCCGTCTGAGTCATCCCGACGGTCAAGAGTAGGAAGATGTCGTCCTGTGCCAGCGGCGGATCGCTACTCAGATCGACCTTCAAGTCCTCGGGTTGTCCGTAAGCGTGCAGGAAGATGCGCCAGTTTCCGGCGACGGTGTTGCCCGTTGCGGACGTCGGATTGGTATTGGCCACACCGGTGCTCGAGCTCCGATCGTAGCGACGGAAGTCGGTCACGGCGGTGAGGTCCACCTCGGGGCGCAGCCGGGTGGGATCGTTGAAGCGCACGAGGCCACCCTGGATCTCGAACTCGTGGCCCCGGAGGTGGATGCGACCGCCCGGCGGCAATTCGACGGCTCCTACGGCTCCGAAGCGCTGATTGGTGCCGCTGATCCGCACACCTTCGGAATCGAGCACGAGGGACGTCTCCACCAGGTTGTTCGACACCACCGCAGGCTTTTGTGCGCGCAGCACGACGTCGATTTCCAGTGCATCGGCTGCCGGGTCGTAGGTTTCGACCTCGCTCTTCTTGCCGCGTGACGTGAGCGTAGCCAGGTCAGCCGTCACGGTCATGGGACTCTTGTAGCTGGCGCTTTCGAGGTCGACGCGACCAGCGAGCGTCGGGAGCACTCGTTCGGGTCCCCCCGACTCGACCGGGATCGTGAGGCGGAGGTCGGAGTTGAATGTGACTCGGGCCTCGCTGCCGAGCGGCAGCGATACGTGACGCGCTCTGAGCCCGATGTGCGTCTCGCCGAGCTTGCCCATGAATAGGGGAGCCGAGCCGTCGAGCTCCAATCGACCGCCTCCCCAATTGGCTTGGCCCCGCGAGACCTTGAAGCCGCTCGAGCTCACGGCGACTTCGAGCTCCAGGTCGGTGATGGGCGTCTTCAGTGCCGTCGGCACCAGCATGCCGTCCCGTACTTCGATCGAGCCGGAAAGCTGAGGCGACGGCCACTTGCCGTGGGCGCCGAAGTGTCCCGACAGGCGCCCCTCGGCCCGTTCGATGCCGTCGATCGCGGGGGCGAGCATGGATAGGCTCGTCTCGCGCAGCGCAAACTCCGCATCCAGGGTGAGGTCCTCGGCCATGGCGAGCTCCGCGTCGAGGACCGCGCTCTGTCCGCCAGGAGTCTTGACCGAGAGCGCCAGTCCACTCGTGGAGATCTGGCGGTCGTCCACCAGGACCACGGCGGGCGTTCCCGAGCCGCCCGCGCCGTCCGGAGATTGCTGCAAGAGGTCGATCATCACCGCACCGGCGTCGACGCCGAAATCCTGCACGTCGAAGCGGACTCGGGCCGAGAACGGGTGATCGACGGGCAGCTCCTCGATCTCGAGGTGGCCCGAGAGATGCCCAGCCCGCATGCCCGTTGCTTCTGCGCTGGTGCCCAAGGTCGGAAGCAGAGCGACCAAGTCGAGATCGTTGAAGTCGACTTTTCCTTGGATGTGTCGACTGCGCTGGCTGGAAATGCGCAGGTCCGTCAGCGCGATTTGCCCTCCGAAGAGCTGTCCGTCGACGTGGAACGTCCCATCGCTCTCGTCCTTCGCGTAGAGCGCCGGATCGAACTCGGGGCCGATGCTGCGACCGCAGCCAGAGGTCTTGCCCGAGCTCTCGAGTACCGTCGACTTCGGCTCCAGGCGCACCGTCAGGTGAGAGGGAGGAAGCCGCGAGTTCTCGGCGCGGAGCTCCGTCACGTCGGCCTTGGCCTCGAACGAAAGCGCCTCGACATTGCCGCCGACCTGCACCGTGCCCGTGACGAACCCTTCGACTGCTTTGCCCAACCCCGCCAGCGAATCGAGGCGCGAAATCGGGATGCGACTGCCCACGAAGTCGCCGCGTAGCGCGCCGCCTGGGGTCAATTTGGCGTTGCCGAAGACGGTACCGCTGCCCTTTCGCAGCGAGACGCTTGGCACATCCAAGCGCATCCCCCGAGAGCCGGCTGCGATGTCGAACCATTCGAAGTGGTAGTCCCCGTCGGCCGCGGTGAACGACTCGCCGAACAGGCTCGCCTCGTTCAGCTGGGCTCGCCCGTCCACGGTCAGGCGCCCGCTTTTGCACACGTCTTCCTTGCCACCGAGGATATAGCGCACCCGAGCGAGGGCTCTGCCGCTGCCTGCGATGTCGTCGAAGCGTGGATCGACGTCGAAATGGAAGATTTCGAAGAAGCGCTCAATCACGAACTGCTTGCTGTCGACGAAGGCAGTGAACTCGACCGATGCCGGCCCGTCGAAATTGAGCTGGGCGGCGGGTAGCGAGTAGGTCATGTCGCCTTTGCGCCCTTCGGCGCCCAGGAAGTCCACGCGCAGTGGCTCGAAATGCACGCGACTTTCGCTGAGATCTCCGGCTTGAAAGCCGCCGATCGACAGGCCTTCGACCGATAAGACCCCGTCGAGCTGTGGGTGCTTGGCTTGACCCACCATTTCGAGCTCCAGCTTCGTGGTGCCGAGGACATCGATGCCGGCGATGGGACTGACGTCGGCGAGGTCCAAGGTGGCCTGCTTGGCCGTGCGCAGGATCACGTCGTTCTTGAAGCCGATGCTGACCAGCTCTACGGGCAAGTGACTTTTGCCGAAGGTTGCTTGCGTGTCGTAGAACTCGAGCGCCTTGCTGTGCGCGCGCACTCTGCCCTCGATCGTCGCTTGCTTGACGCCGATCATGCGTTGCTTGGTCGGGTCGTGCCAGGCGCGGTTATAGACTGCGAAGTCCCGGGTGTGGGCGACTACGCCCCCATCGATGTGAAAGGGGGCCAGCGTGCCGCCAAGCCGACTCACGAGCATCTCGCCGAAGTCCCAGGCTACGATCGTATTCGGCGCCACGCCGACATCACGCATCAGGCCCGGGAAGGTCACGCCTTTCGAGCGCACGGCTTCGATCCGGAGCGGGATCGTGGGAGCAAAAGGCTCGAGTACCAGCTGCTCGATCCACACCGTGCCGTTCCCGTAGCCGGCTTCGAGCCGAGGGACACGGACGGCATCGGCCGCCACACGCACGTCCGCCGACAAGTGCTCGGCAAACGCGTAGCGTCCGAGACCGAGGCGCTCACCAGACAGCTGCCCGTCGATCTCCGGCAAGCGAGAGGCGCCATCGAAGCGGACGCTGCCGGAGAAGCCGGCCCAGCCGCGGAGGGGAGCGAGCTTTGGCGCAAATCGATTGGCGATGGCCGCAGGCACGCGCGCGGTCACCTTGCCGTCGAGGGTCGGCTTGAGCGTCCCGCGGCTCTTCGCCAAGTTCACGTTGAAGTGGGACAGACGCAGGAGCACCCGCTGATCGCCGTCGTGGTTGCAGTCGGCTTTCGTTCCGGGCGCCGGAGAAGAGTCGAGGACGCCTCCAACCGACAGGCGTTTGATTGCGAGCTTGGTTTCAGAAGCAAATGTTCGCAGCTCGAGGGCGCAGAGGCGGTCTTCGTCGATGCTGACGACGTCGCCGACCTGACGGCGGCGGAGCAGGTCGGCACCGGCCATGCGAACGGCGACATCGAACTCCAGGTCAGGCTCGGCGAAGGCGTCGATGTCGACGTCGTCGGTCACCACACGGATGTCGTCCACCTCGACGTCGAGACGAGCACCCGTCACGGCCAGGCTGCGGAAGGGCGATCGGGTCAGCGGCGGACGCTTTCCCGATTGCGTGGGGAAGCGGTAGGCCACGTTTTGGACGACGCCGTCCTTGAGGACGAGCCGCACTTGGCTTTCTTCGAGCTCGATGTCGCCGACGTCGATGCGACCGGCCAAGAGCGAGAAGAACCGCGGGCTGACGGCAGCGAGGCGCGTCTGCAGCGCCGGCGGCCCGCCGTCCTTCGAGGGGACCTCGAGATCCTTCACCGCGAGTCGTAGGGGGATCAGCTTGAGCTCGACCTCGAAGCGCGCCGAGACGCCCAGCTGCTCGCGCAGGAGGCGCGAGGTCTCGGTGACCGCCCATTTCTGGACTGGGCGCGAGCGCAGGACGAGGCCACCGGTCAGAGGAATGGCTCCGACCAGGGCGAACAGGACGCAGAACACGCGGGCGACCCAGCGACCCAGGTCGAAGTCGGCCCGGCGGCTCTTGCCTCGGCTGGGCTTTCTGTTCAGGGGAGGGGAGGCCACCGTCGAATCTTCAACCTACCGCGCTCGGCGCATCCGTCGATGGCGGCAGCTGGAAATAGGGCCTATCAGGGCGGCAATTCGCGGGAGAGAGCAAGAAATCAGTGGTTCGGTGGCGATACCCCGCATCTTCCCCACATTCGGTCGCTACGCGAGGTGCTGAAATCGGCTGCAGCCGGAAAATGAGGTCTCGCGGCGGTGTGCCGTCCGGGTCATTGTGCTATTGGCGCCGGCCCTGCCGGGCCCTGGCCCTGCGTCGCCATGAGTGATCCGTCCTCCAAGTCCACGACCTCGGCAGAGCAAGCTCCCGCGGATCTCGGCTCGTCCCCCCGCGCCAGCCGCTCGGTGCGGCCTGCGCGAGGCGCGACTGGTCACGCCGGGAGCACCGCTCCGCCCGGCGCTCGGGATCGGGTCCTCGAAGCGCTCGAAGTCGCGGTAGCGAGTGCCGAAACGGGTGAAGCAGGCCGACTCGTGCTCGTGGCGCCCGACGACCTCAGCGGACTGAAAGCAGAGGATCTGCGACCGGGACTCGATCGCATGCTCACGAGCCGTCACGCGGACGTTGGGCTGGATGCGCTCCTCGGCTGCGGTCTGCTCGAGGCGCTTCTGCCGGAGGTGGAGGCGATGGTGGGCTTCGGCGACGGGGAGTGGCGGCACAAGGACGTCTGGAAGCACACCAAGCAGGTGGTGATTCAGGCCGTGCCTCGGGTCGAGCTTCGCTGGGCCGCGCTCCTGCACGACATCGGCAAGGTCAAGACGCGCACCATCAGTGAGTCGGGCGAGGTCCACTTCTTCGGCCACGCAGAGGTCGGCGCACGCATGTTCGACAAGCTCGAGCGCCGCCTGAAGCTGTTCGCCGCGGACGAATCGCTGCGCCAAGAGGTGCGCTTCCTCGTTTTGCATCACCTGCGGGCGGGTTGCTACGACGGCTCCTGGACCGACAGCGCCGTGCGCCGTTTTGCGCGCGAAATGGGCTCGCACCTCGAGGATCTGCTGCTCTTGTCGCGTGCCGACATGACGACGAAGCGGCCCGAGAAGAAGCGGGCGGCCATGCGCATGCTGAGCGAGCTCTCCGAGCGCATCGAGACGTTGGCGGTCGAGGACGCGCGCGTTCCGCCCCTGCCCAAGGGTTTGGGGGACCATCTGATGCGTGAATTCGGGATTCCGCCCTCGCGGCAGCTGGGCACCATCATGCGTGCTCTGGAGATGGCTGCCGACTCGGGCGAGATCGAGAGCCGCCGGGACGCGGACTATTACGTCGAGGTCGTGGCTCGGAATCGCGAGCGCTACGGCCTCGTTTCCGGCTGAACGGCGCGCCCGATCCCTCGCGATAGCGTGGGTTTCTTGCTATGCGGCTCGGCCTTGCTCGCGGTCCTAGTGGGCTTTCGATCTAGGCCTGGAGCAGCATGAAGATCGCGATCGCCAAGGAGATGCGCGCGGACGAGCGCCGCGTGGCAGCAACGCCGGACACGGTAGCCCGGCTGAGGGACAAGCTCGGCTTCGAGGTAACGGTGGAAGCCGGCGCCGGTCTGGGCGCGGGCATCACGGATGCCGCATTTGCCGCCGCAGGTGCGACGGTGGTTCACGACAAGGCGAGTGTTTGGGGGCAGGCCGATATCGTCCTCAAGGTGAACCCGCCCGCGCTGGACGGCAGCATGCACGAGGTCGACCTCCTGCGCGAAGGGGCGCTTCTGATCTCGTTCGTGTGGCCCGGCAAGAGCCCCGAGCTCTTGGAGCGCTTGCGCGCTCGTGGCGTCTCCACGCTCGCGATGGACGCGGTGCCGCGCATCACCCGCGCGCAGAAGCTGGATGCGCTCTCGTCGATGGCCAACATCGCCGGCTATCGCGCCATCGTCGAGGCCGCCAACTTGTTTGGCCGCTTCTTCACAGGTCAGATGACGGCCGCGGGCAAGGTTCCGCCGGCAAAAGTCCTGGTGATCGGCGCCGGCGTCGCCGGCTTGGCTGCCATCGGCGCGGCCAGCAGCCTGGGTGCGATCGTGCGCGCGTTCGACACGAGGCCGGCCGTCAAGGACCAGGTCAAGTCGATGGGCGCCGAGTTCCTGGAGCTCGACTTCGAGGAAGATGGCACTGGCGTCGGCGGCTACGCGAAGGTCATGAGCCCCGAGTTCATCGCTGCGGAAATGGACCTCTTCCGCAAGCAGGCCAAAGACGTGGACATCATCGTCACGACTGCGCTGATCCCGGGCAAGGGGGCACCGAAGCTCATCTTGGCGGACATGGTGCAATCGATGAAGCCCGGCAGCGTCATCGTCGACCTGGCAGCGGAAGCCGGTGGCAACTGTGAGCGCACGGTTCCGGGCGAGCTCGTGACCACGGAGAACGGCGTGCACGTCGTTGGCTACACCGACTTGCCGAGCCGCCTGGCACCGACGGCGAGCCAGCTGTACGGCATGAACCTGGTGCATTTCTTGAGCGACCTGGGTGGTGCGCAGAAATGGAACCTGAACCTCGAGGACGAGGTGATCCGCGGCGCGCTCGTCACGCACGCGGGCGCCATCACTTGGCCGCCGCCGCCCGCTGCGCATCCGGTGGAAACGAAGCCAGTCGTTGCCAAGCCGGCGCCGCTCGCTCCCACTGCCGAGCAGAAGGCCAAGCGTGAGGGCACTCGCTCGCTCCTCGTGCTCCTCGCCCTGGCGGGTTCGCTCCTCGGTCTAGGCGCCGTTGCGCCGCCCGCGTTCGTGGCGCACCTGACGGTGTTCGTGCTCAGCGTGTTCATCGGCTGGCAGGTCGTGTGGAACGTGACGGCAGCTCTGCACACGCCCCTCATGAGCGTCACCAACGCGATCAGCGGCATCATCATCGTGGGTGGCATGCTGCAGGTGTCCGGGCCGCTCGAGAGCCCTGTCACCATTCTCGGAGCGATCGCCATCCTCGTGGCGACCATCAACATTGCCGGTGGCTTCTTGGTCACGCAGCGCATGCTCAAGATGTTCTCCAAGTAGCACCTCGGCCGCGCAGGACGGCCTCCTGGCCCTGCGCCCCGACGTGCTCCCCACCCGCCCTGACCTCCTCCCCCCCTCCCTTCCCTCCGAGTCCAGCCATGTCCCACACCCTGATCACTGCCTCGTACTTGCTGAGCGGCGTGCTCTTCATCCTCAGCCTGGGAGGGCTCTCCAAGCAGGAGACGGCCAAGCGCGGCAATGCGTACGGCATGCTGGGCATGGGCCTCGCCATCGTGGTGACGGCCCTCGACCCCCGGGTCACCGGCTACCAGGTGCTCGTTCCGGCAGTGCTGATTGGCACGCTGATCGGCGCCGTGCTGGCGGCCAAGGTCGAGATGACCAGCATGCCGGAGCTCGTGGCCATCCTGCATTCCTTCGTCGGCTTGGCTGCGGTGCTCGTCGGTTTTGCGAGCTACCTGGATCCGAACGCACATCCGACGGGCGTGGAAGGTTTGATCCACGAGATCGAGGTTTACGTCGGCATTTTCATCGGAGCCGTCACCTTCACGGGCTCGGTGGTCGCGTTCGGTAAGCTGCGCGGCACCATCGGCTCGAAGGCGCTCGCGCTGCCGGGGCGCAACTTCTGGAACGTGGCCATGCTCGCGGTCTCGGCGTACCTGGCGATTGGTTTCGTTGGCCAGCCGAACCACGGTGGCCTCATGAACCTGTACATCATGACGGGCATCGCTTCGGTGTTCGGCATCCTGATGGTGATGGCCATCGGCGGCGCCGACATGCCGGTCGTGGTCTCCATGCTGAACAGCTATTCGGGCTGGGCGGCTGCGGCAGCAGGCTTCATGCTCGAAAATGACCTGCTCATCATCACTGGCGCTCTCGTCGGTTCGAGCGGCGCCATCCTGAGCTACATCATGTGCGCGGCCATGAACCGCTCGTTCTTCAACGTGATCTTCGGCAGTTTTGGCGGTCCCGCGGCGGCGAGCTCGGGCGCGGCCCAGGTCACCGGTGAGGTGACCTCGGTGAGCGTGGCCGAGACGGCTGAGCTCCTGCGCGACGCATCCAGCGTCATCATCGTTCCCGGCTACGGTATGGCAGTGGCCCAGGCGCAGTATCCGCTCTACGAGATCGTGAAGACCCTGCGTGAGCGCGGAACGGAGGTGCGCTTCGCCATCCATCCCGTTGCAGGCCGCCTGCCGGGTCACATGAACGTCCTTTTGGCCGAGGCGAAGGTGCCGTACGACATCGTGCTCGAGATGGAGGAGATCAATCACGATTTCCCGGCGACCGACGTCGTTTTGGTCATCGGCGCCAACGACATCGTCAATCCGGCCGCGCTCGAGGACGCAGCGAGCCCCATCTACGGCATGCCGGTGCTCGAGTGCTGGAAGGCCAAGCAGACCATCGTCATGAAGCGCTCGATGGGCTCCGGCTACGCTGGCATCGACAATCCGCTCTTCTACAAAACGAACAACGACATGCTCTTCGGCGACGCCAAGAAGAACGTGGACGCGCTCCTCGGGGCCTTGCGCGACGCTGGCGCGCAAGCTGCGTAACTTCCCGGGGCCGGGCATGGTGCTGCGCACGGTCGGGAGCGACGTGCTGCTCTCCGTGTTCGTGAAGCCGAGCCGCCCGAAGAGCGTGCTTCTGGGGCTCCGTGCCTCATCGGGGCCGGGCACGAAGCAGCCCGAGAGCACGCTCGAGGTGGCGCTGGCGGCCCCGCCCGTCGACGGTGCCGCCAATCACGAGCTCATCGCGCTCGTGAGCAAGGTGCTGCGTCTACCCAAACGCCAGGTCGAGATCGCGAGCGGTCTCACGAGTCGACACAAGGTCGTCCGACTCCTGGGAACCAACCAGGAGGCCGTCAGGCAGGCCCTGACCAACGCTGGGGTCGCGCTCGATTCACAGGAAGGGTGAGTGACACACGCTGGCTCCTGACAGCGGGCACGCCGATTGCATTCTGGAGGCGGGGAACGCGCTCGAAGGAGGACTCAGGTGAAACGTCGCAGCTTGGTGAGCAGTAGGTCGGCCTGGGTAGCCCTGTTTCTGGGCCTGGGTGGATGCGCACAGGGGCCTTCGCCGAGCGACATTCCGAGTGTGCCAAGTGAGCCAGATCCGGGCAGTCCTGTCGCAGTGGAGTACGGACTCGAGTCGCTCGAAACGCTGAACTCGGCTGCCGATGACGCCCGGGAGCGAAGTCCGGAGGAGCTCCTGGCCACGCACCCGACCGAGTTCGACGAAGAGCTCGGCTACGAGCCTGAGCAGGCAGCGTTCCTCGATGACATTCTCGACAAGACCTTGGGCACAGCCGCTCCTTCCGCGCGAGACCTGATCGGTCGCCAAGGCTTCGCCGTCGTCGGGACCCGGCAGTACCCGTCGTTTTCGTACGGATACTCGGAACTCTACTCCTACGATCTACCCGTCTACGTGAGCGCCGACATGGTTTTGGAAGCCATCTACCGCTCGCACGACAAGATCTTGCAGAAGCTCGAGCTCACGACGCTCAAGCCTGCGCTCGACGAGCTCTTGACGGGTCTGCGAGGTCGGCTCGTAGAAGATCAAGCGGCGTTCTCTCCAGAGGCAGCTTCGGACCTGAATTTCTATCTCGGGGTCGCACTGTCCTTGCTGCACGGCGGGACCGTGTCAGGCGGCGAGCCGGCCGGTGTCGGAGACTTCGTGAACGCAGCGCTGAACGCCGACGGCACGGAGGAGAGGATCTTGTTCGGAGTGCCACGAGAGATCGACTTCTCGCAGTTCAAGCCACGTGGACATTACGCGGGCAACGCCGAGCTCGAGAGCTACTTTCGCGCGATGATCTGGCTCGGACGCATCGACTTTCGGCTGATCGAGACAGGCAGCGACGGCACCCAAGTGCTCAGGCGCAGCCAGGTAGAAGCGATGCTCGCTCTGCGAGCGCTCTTCGACGCCGAGCTGTACGAGAAGTACCTGGCTTTCGATGCTGCGATCAGCGCGTTCGTGGGCGAGCACGACTACATGACGCTGCAGGAAGTCGAGCCCTTTGCCACGGATTTGGGTGGCCCGATCGCAGACGCGGATGACGAAGTCGTCGCCCGCGCGCTCGTCGAAGGCCGGTATGGCGAGCAACGGATCGCCAGCCACGTCATGCGCAAGCAGACCCCGGGTGGCACGTTCCCCTTGAACGTTGCCTTCGCCCTGCTCGGCCAGCGCTACACCGTGGACAGTCACGTGTTTTCACAGGTCGTCTACGACCGTTTGCCCACGCGCGTGGTGCCGAATCCGCTGGACGCTGCATTTGCTGCGCTCGGCAACGACCAGGCGCTGCCGCTTTTGGGCAGCGAGCTGGAGGAGGAAGAGGGCTTGGCTGGAGCCCTGGCGAGTATGCGGCTCTTGGTCGACGCACACGGTGACGACTACTGGCAGAGTAGCTTCTACACGTCGTGGCTCAGCGCGCTGCGCACGCTTTCTCCGGCGGCTCCCGACGAGCGAGCTGGCTTGCCAGCGGTGGCCAGAAGCGAAGCGTGGGGCCGACGTCTGCTGTCCACGCAGCTCAGCAGCTGGGCGCAGCTACGCCACAACAATGTGCTCTACGTCAAGCAGTCGTACACGTCGAACGCGGCCTGCGAGTATCCCGATGCTTATGTGGAGCCCTATCCGGAGTTTTTCCACAAGGTCGTCGAGCTCGCAGAGCGTGGGCAGCGACTCTCGACGGAGCTCGGCATCGAAGGCGAGTTTGGCGACGAGATGGCCAGCTACTTCTCTCGCGTGGCCGAGATCAACACGACGCTGGCCGAGATGGCCGAGCTCCAGCGCACCGGGCAGCCGCACAGCGACGCGCATCTGGCTTTCGTCAATCGAGCGGTCAACGCCAACGTCAACTGCGACGGCACGGTCCTTGGCCATACGGGTTGGTACGCCGATCTCCACTTCGATCCCCTGCAGGCCGTCGAACAGGATCCCAGCATCACGGACGTCCACACGGACATCGGCGGCGAGCTGCCGGTCGCGCGGGAACCCAGCGTGCTGCACGTGGGGACGGGCCTGCCGCGGCTGCTGATCGTAACGGTCGATTCGTGCGAGGGACCGAGAGCGTACGCAGGCGTCGTCTCCACTTACCACGAGACGCTCGAATCGGGATTCACCCGTCTGACCGACGACGAGTGGAAGGCACGTGTCTACGACGCGCCGGACGTACCTTGGGTCGAGCCCATCGTGGCTACGGAATGAAAAGCGACGGCCGCCCGCTCCCCCCCGAGGAGCGAGCGGCCGTCTCGGCCGCCTTTGCGCAAAGCCGCCCGGCTATGGGGCGGGCAGGAAGAACACGCCGCGCAGATCCTCGGTCGTGGCGATGGGCGAGGCGTCGCCACCGCCCGGCTGACGCCACGAGGTGACCCGGAACTGATAGTACATACCTGCGTCGAGCGGGCCTTCGTACTGCACGGAGGCGACGCCACCGCCACTGACGGCCGGCAGCTCGAGGGCGGTCCAGACTTCCTCGCCGAACGCGTCGAAGACGCGAACGTCGTACCAATCCTCTGAAGAGTCATCACCCCACTCGAGCAGCGGCGCCTCGCTGACGGCTTCAGGGCCGTCGACCCCGGGTGCGATCGTCTCGAGCGCTTGCGTCACCTTGAAAGAGTCTGCAATGTCGAACGTCGCTTCACTGCCATCGACCGTGATGTGCACGATCTGGGTTCCTGCGATGTTGGTGTCCGGGTCGCGGACGAGAGCATCGTTTTCGTAGGCTGCCAGGACGACGTAGCGCCCGCGAGGTACGCCAGCGATGCTGAACTCCCCGCTGATCGAGGGGGGACCGGAGCGCGGGGCGCGGAGGCCACGGGGCACCTCGCCGCGTGCAGCCAGCTCGTCGAACGTATCCTCCACGACGAGGATGACACTGGTCTCGCCGCCGCCTTCCACAATCTGAACGCTGCCGGTGACCGTCGTGGTCTCCTCGTCCAGTTGATTCATGACGACGTCGACGATGTCGGCGCCTTCGACGGTGACCTCGAGCGTCTCGACCTCGAGTCCGCTCGCATAGACGGTGACCTGGTAGGTGCCGTCCACGACGTTGAAGAGCGTGAACGCGCCGCTGAGATCGGTGACCGCGCTGAAGGTGCCGTTTTCACCAGCAGCAACGATGAGAGCTCCGCCGACGTCGGAATCCTGATCGAGGCCCGTGACCTGACCGCTCACCGTGAAGCGCTCGGCCTCGGGCAGGGGAATGAGACCAATCGAGGTGAGCGCGTTTTCGACGACGTAGCGAGTGTCGTCGAGCTCGGCCTCGGCCGTCGAGATGGGTAGCGCGACGCGCACGCCCTGCGGGAACGGCTGGTACCCTTGCGCTGAGCCTTGCAGAGTGAACGTCGTATCGACCGGTGAGCCGTCTTCGTTGCGTGCGACGGGCACCTCGAGCTCGTAGCCGCCGGCTTCATCCGTGATGGCCACATCGGTGACGGCGGAGCCTTCTTCGTCGAGCGCGATCACGTGCGCTGCCTCGATGCCCTCGGCGTCCGTAGTATCGGTGACGTCACCGATCAGGATGACTGGCAAGAAGCAGCGGTGCTCGCCGTCACTCGTTTCAGCACAGGTGAGCCCATCGGCGCAGTAGGGTTCCTCGGGATCACAGCTGCCGCCCTCGGTCGCGAGGCAGATGGTCTCTTCGTCTTCGGCGCCGGCCGGCACCGCGCAGACGGCATCCTCGGCGCAGTCGCCGCGTTCCTCGGGCCCCGTCGGCGAGCACGCGGCCCCGGAGGCCAGCGTGCAGACCGCATCACCTTCGGAGGTGGGACTACACTGGAGTCCCTCGGCGCAGCTGGCGGCATCGCCGAGCGAGCAGCTGGCCCCGATTCCGGAGCTCGAGCCGCCGCCGCAGGCTGCGAAGGGGATGAGAGACGCGAAGAGAAGGAATGGAATGGTACGGATGTGCTTCATGGTCGATGGGCCGGTTGAAGTGCACCGAGGCGAGCTTGCGTTGAACTCGACGCCGGGCGTCCGGTTCGATTACGTGGCGCCAGCGTCCGCGGATTATCACGCTCGGGGTGAACCAGGTGGGCGACGGGACGCGGTGTGGTGACGGGTGGGAGCGCGCTCTGAGGGGCTGCTCAGGAAAACGTTGGCCTCTGAGACCACTCATGGGACGTGCGCCTCGTTTTGTCTCGGTGGTTATGGAGTTCGCCGCTCTTGGTCGCGACACTCGGCGCAGTAGCTTGTTTAGGAGCGGCAGCCGACGATGGCGGCAGCGGCTCGGGCGGGGGTGGCGTGGCGTCTGGGGGCGCGGCTGCGTCGAGCGGCGGGGCAGCGTCGAGCGGTGGGGCCGGCGGTGAACTGGTGACGAGCACGGGCGGATCCGGTCCGGTGTCCGGCGGCTCGTGTGGGACAGCGGAGGTGCGCGCGCTCTTTGCTGCGAGCTGTACGAACAGCTTGTGCCACGACGCATCCCTTCCCGCGGCGGAGCTCGATCTCACGGTGCTCGACCCGGCGGCCGCGATGTCGGGCGTGCCGGGCGCGCTGTGCAGCGACTCGCTTCTGGTGGATCCAGGCTCGCCCGCAACTTCGCTTCTGTTCACGAAGGTGGACCAAGCGGTGCCCGCATGCGGAGACCGAATGCCCATCGGCACGGCGCTCGACGCTGCCGGCATCAGCTGCATTGCCTCGTGGATCACGCGGCTCGCGACGGATCCACCACCGTGTGAGACGTGCGGCGCTGCGACCTGCACGGACTTGCTCGTCGACCCGGCAAACTGCGGAACCTGCGGCTACGCCTGTGATGAGGGTCAGATCTGCAGCGCGGGCGAGTGCGAGGGCTGCCCCGATGGCGAGACGTCCTGTGGCAGTGGCTGCGTCGATCTCCTCACCTCGGCAGAGCACTGCGGCAGTTGTGGCGCGAGCTGCGGCGCCGGTCAGGCGTGCGTCGACGGCGAGTGCGCCTGTGACAGTGCGATGAGCGTGTCCTTTGCGGCCGACGTGGCACCCCTGCTGGAAGCCTCGTGTGCCGATCGCGCGTGCCACGGCGGCGCGATGCCCAAAGAGGGTCTGGACCTTCGGCTGATGGCCAGCTTCGACGACTTGGTCGGCGTTTCTGCCAGCCAATGTCAGGACGGGCGACTGCTCGTTTCGCCAGGAGCTCCCGAGCAGAGCTACGTTCTGCAAAAGATGCTGGGTACGGACCTGTGCTCCGGTTCACTGATGCCCAAGGCCAACATGCCTCTGAGCGAGACCGAGATTGCGATCGTCTCGTCTTGGATCTGCGCTGGCGCGCTCGAGGATTGACTATGGCGCAGGCCGTCGCGCGCGGGTTCGCGCTCAGCGGCGAGCGGCGTCGAGGTCGCGCGCGCTGCTCCCGGACGCGCAGAGTTTGCCGGATTCCCCAAGGTCGTCGGAACACGGGCCGTAGGTACCTCTACAAAGTGGTTTGACGCGCGCCGATCGCGGACGCAGATCGATCTCGAGGAGTGAACGATGTCTCTACGAGAACGAGTCGAAAAGGAATTGGAGAACGCCAAGGCTTGGGCTGAGGACGCTGGCTTTCGCGCTCGCCTGGCAAAGGCCGAGGCTGGCTCTGAGCTGCGCAAGGTCTGGATGGAAACCGAGCAGGAAATGGCCAAGCTCGAGGCCCGCTTGAAGGACCTGGGCGGTGAAGCGGACGACGCTGCTCAGAAGCTCATGGAGAGCATCAAGGAGCGGTGGGCCAAGCTGAAGAAGACCCAGCACAACTGAGGGTCAGCCAGCAAGCACACGGAGCGGTGCGGAGCTCGCGGGAGCGAGCTCCGCTCAGCTGTACCTTCGAGGAACCGTCAGAACGACACCGAGACCATGATCTCGGGATAGAACTGGTCCGGTTCCGTGAACAAATCGTCGTCCAGGAAGTGTTCGTAGACGAGGCCACCAGCAACGTAGCTGAAGTCGTTCAGCATGAAGTTGATGCCGGCGCGACCGCCGATGGAGTCTGTATCCCTGAGCGGCCCGTCGACGAAATAGTGCCGATAGAATGTGCCAACGTACGGCTTCACCATGGGCACCATGTGAAACACGTACCGGATGCCGGGTGTGAGCGTGGCGAGGAACGGATCGCCGATCCAAAATGTCGTATCGGCGTGCGGTTCGAGGCCGTCGAGCACGTAGTAGCCGGCGCCGACGCCGAGGATGAACCAGCTCTGGCTCGATCCGCCGCCGACCGCCGTCGAGACGCCGATCATGCCGCCGACGCGCACCCGTCCACGAGCGAAGGGGCCCGCGGATGAAGGCGGCTTGGGTGGCGGCTCAGCGGGCGAGGCGACCGCCGCTGCCGCTGGCGCGGGCTCGTTCGGAGGTGGTGTGGTGGGCGCTGGTTCGCTCGGCGCTGGGTCCGCCACGGGCGGTGGTGCGTCCGACGGCGCGGCGTCTGCGGGTGGAGGTGAGGTGGCTCCTTCGGCGCCGGCCGTCGGTCCTTCGGCGGGAGCGCTGGCCGGGGGCGCACTCGATGCGGGCGGAGCGGGCGACGCGGCAGCGGAAGCAGACGCTGCTGGAGCAGGCGCTGCCGGAGCAGGCGCTGCTGGAGCAGGCGCTGCCGGAGCAGGCGCTGCCGGCTCGGCAGCGAGCGCCATTCCAGTCGAGAGGACGCCAGCCAAGATCGCCAGGGGAACCTGCGTTTGCATGCCGGGCGACCTTACAGCGAAATGGGCCCCTCCGGATCCCCTCTTCGCTCCAGCCGCCGACTCTGGCATCTGGAGCGCCATGTTGATCGAGGCGTTCGAGTTCCAGCGCGGGGCAGGTCTCGGTCGAAATCTCACACGCCTGCTCGAGGAAGGGCTCGCGCAGTGTGACCGGCGGCTCCGCGTTCCCGCGGCCGACCCGGACGAGACGGTTCACGACGTGCGCAAGTGTCTGAAGGAGCTGCGTGCGCTCGCACGCCTCCTGCGACCCGAGCTCGGTGCTCGCTTCACTGCAGCCAACGAAGCCTTGCGTGACGCCGGCCGCCTGCTGTCTGAATTGCGGGATGTGGCTGCGCTTCGAGAGGCGGCGGCCGAGGTCGAGAGGACCTGTGACGGCGCAGGCGAGCGGACCGTCGCGGCTCGACTCGTCGCGGCGGTGGGCGGCTCCGGGCCACCTGCGCGAGACGCAGAAGCTCTGCCGTCGCTCGCGCCCGTGCTCCACGACGAGCTGGAGCTCGCGGGACGGGCATTCCAGCCGTGGCCCGAGCCCACCGATGCCGTGATTCGTGAGGGCTTCATTCGAAGCTACCGCACTGCTCGCCGCCGTTTGCGAGACGCGACAGGTACGCGCAGCGATGCGGCTTTGCACGAGCTCCGCAAGCGCACCAAGGATCATCTGGTACACCTCGAGTTCTTGGCCGCCGCTCTGGCAGCACCGCTCGACGCCCTCTGTGCTGACGCTCGGTTCGTCGCGCGTCTCTTGGGCGACGATCACGACCGTGTGCTGCTCCAAGGTCGGCTGCAGACGCTGCCGCTCTCCGAGGAGGACCGGGAGCAAGCCGAGAGGTTGATCGCTGGCCAGCGCGTGGACCTACAGGAGCGGGCGCTCACGGTCGGCACCTTGCTCTTGCACGACCCGCCCACGGAGCGTCGGGAATGGGTCTCGAGCCTGCTCGCCGCTCGCGACCGCGGCTGACCCGCCGTTTCCGCGCGCGGCGCCTGGTTCTTCGGCTGACTTGCTAGCATGGGCGCCATGATGCGCCGTCCGCTGGTCGTTTCTTGGTTCTCGCTCTTGGGACTCATGGGTGGCGCCGCCGCCTGCCAAGGAGGCGGCGATGAGGACGGCGCGGGTGGCAGCGACGGCAGCGGTGGGTCAGACATGGGCGGCTCTGGCAGCGGGGGCACCGAGCCTGTGGGCGAGGTGGGCTGTCAGGAGCCGACGGGTGAAGGCACGGCCGTCTCCGGAACCATCGACGGTGACGTCACGTGGACTCCGGAGGGGAGCCCCTACGTGGTGAGCGGGATCGCCGCCGTCGAGGGCGACCTGTTGCTCGAGGCGTGCACGGTGGTGCTCTTGGAAGAGGACGCTGGCTTCGAGGTGAGCGGTTCGATGACGGCGCGGGGGCTGGCCGAAGAGGATGAACAGGGTGAGCTCGTGCTCTCGCCCGTCGTGTTTGCGTCGGCAGTCGCGGGCGAGCCGTGGGGGAGCATCGATGTCGAGGTGTCGGGCCTGCTCGACCTCGAGCTGACCACGCTGTTCGATGGCGGAAGCCAGGAGGCAACCATCCACGCGTATGGTGAAGACCAGTACGGTCTGCCCCACAGGAACGTGCGCGTGCACACCGTGAGCATCGCCAGCTCGCTGGGCTACGGCGTCATGCTGGAAACACGAGCTGGGTTCACCGAGGACTCTGCAGAGCTCTTGATCGAGGCATCCGGGAGCGAAGAAGCGCCGTTCCCCATCTACGTCGAGGCGGGAGCCGTCGACGCGCTGCCGTCCACCGTCACCTTCTCCGGTAACGTCGTGGACGAGATCCTGGTCGCGCCGGTGCGCCAGGTAGAAGAGGACACGTTGCGAAACCTTGGCTACCCTTACCGCATCCGTGGGCCGCTCTTGGTGGCGCGCGAGAACGGTGTCACCTCGGAGGAGATCTCCAGCCTGACGATCGAGCCGGGTGTCACGCTGCGCATGGAGGACAGCGCCGGGAGCGGCCTCCTCGTGGGTTCGGGGGAGGGCAATCTAGGGCGACTGATCGCGGTCGGCACCGAGGAAGAGCCCATCGTCTTCGAGTCGGCGGCGGACGAGCCCGCTCCTGCGGATTGGCTGGGCCTGTATTTCCGGGCGCCGGTGGCCACGGGCAACGAGCTCGAGTTCGTGCACGTCGTCCACGCCGGCGGGTTCAGCGGCGCACAAGGCTACGGCTGCGGCCCGATCGAGAATCACGCCAGTATTCTGATTTTGAACGCGGAACCCGTATCCCCCTTCATCCAGAACGTGACCATCGAGCAAGCAGGCGGGGACACCCAGATCTTGCTCGGCTGGGACTACGACGGCGATGCTGCCGGCTCGGCGCAGGCGATCTTCGAAGCCAACACCTTCGACGAAAATGGCCCCGCCTGCCACGTCAGCTTGCCCCAGGACGCGACCTCCCAATGTCCGGGCCTCGATGACGAGCCCGATTGCCTCTGACCGAGCCCGATTGCCTCTAGCCGGGTGCTGAAATGCAGCCGAACCTTTCTCGCCGCGCCATAGTGACTATGCTCAGCGCGAATGGGTGAGTTGGTCGTCATCGCGCTCCTCGTGATCGCCAACGGAGTGTTCGCCGGGGCCGAAATCGCCGTTCTCACCGTGCGAGCGGCACGGATGCAGGAGCTCGTCGATCGTGGGAGCGGGCGGGCGCGCGCCGTGTTGGCTCTCAAGAACGAGCCCGAGCGTTTCTTGGCCACCGTGCAGGTGGGCATCACCGTCGTGGGGGCCAGTGCCGCCGCATTCGGCGGCGCTTCGCTCGCTGCCGATTTGGAGCCGTACCTCGCCGGATTCCCGCTGCTTGGTCCGCACGCGTCGGCCATCGCCATCGGTCTCGTGGTGGCGATCGTCTCGTATCTATCGGTGGTCGTGGGCGAGCTCGTGCCCAAGTCGCTCGCCCTCCGCGGTGCCGAGCGCTACGCGCTGCTCATTGCTCGGCCCGTGCTGGTGCTCGCCTGGTTGGCTCGCCCGATCGTGTGGTTCCTGTCGGCGAGTGCGAACCTGGTTCTGCGTCCTTTCGGCGACAGCACGACCTTCACGGAGGCGCGACACTCTGCCGAAGAGCTGTCGGTTCTGGTCGAAGAGGCGGCGCGCAGTCGCGCCATCCATCCGGAAGCCGGTGAAATTGCATCGCGTGTCCTGGACTTTCCCAATCTGACGGCCGCCGACGTCATGGTGCCTCGCCAGCAGGTGGTCATGATCCCCCTCGCGGCCACGCCTGCGGAGGTGACCAGCATCATCGAGAGGCACAAGTTCAGCCGCTTCCCCGTCTACGACGGCGGCGTCGACGACATCGTCGGCTATGTGAACGTGCGCAACCTTCTGGTCCCCGCGCTCGAGGCGCGTCCGATCGCGCTGCGCGACGTCCTGCAGAAGGTGCACTTCGTTCCGGAATCCAAGCGCGTGGTCGACCTCTTGCGTGACATGCAGCAGCACGTTCCGATCGCCGTGGTCGTCGAAGAGCATGGTGGGACTTCGGGCATCGTGACGATCGAAGACCTGCTCGAAGAAATGGTGGGCGAGATCTTCAGCGAGCATGTGCGGCCCGTTCCTCGCTCGATTGCTCCGGAAGCGACGGGAGCAACGTTGGTGCAGGGGAACGTGCCCATCCGCGACATCAACCGCAGTCTGCGCATCGAGCTCCCCGAGGACGGCGGCTTTTCCACGATTGGCGGCCTGTGTATGTCGCTGGCGGGGCGCATGCCGAAGAGCGGAGACCTGCTGCAAGTGTCGGAGCGGATTCGCTTGCAGGTCGTCGAAGCGACTCCACGACGGGTGCTGGCCGTGCGCATCCTGATCGAGGGAGACGAGAGCGAAGCCTCGAGCAGTCGTGCGCCGAGCTGAGCGGCTGCGCCAGCCCGGCCTTGGCGTCCCGGTGCTCGGGATCAGCTCCAGTACTTTTCGAAGTTGAAGTGACCGGGCGTCCGGCGGCGATGCTTTTCCAGGCCGCGCTCACGCAGGAGGGCGACCATGTCGTCGATCATGCTGGGGTTTCCGCACAGGAGCACGTGGGCATGCTGGTCGATGGTGAGGCCCGCCCGCGCTTCGAGAGCTCCACTGGCGAGCGCTTCGGTGACACGACCTCGTAGGCCGTCTTGGGGCGGCTCCTCGCGGCTGACACAGGGCACGTAGTGCGCGCGTCGCTGTCCCGTGAGGGCGCGCACTTCGTCGGCGTGGGCCAGGCGATCGCGCTGTGGGGCGCCGTGCACCACGACGAGCTCGGGAAAGCGCTGAAGGTCGCCGCCGGCCCGCAGCATGGAGAGGAAGGGCCCGAGTCCGGTGCCGGTCGAGATCAGCCACAGGACCTCGCAGGCGGGGACTTCGGCCAGGGTGAAGAAGCCGAGGGGTGCGTCGTCCACCTCGAGCGTGTCGCCGGCAGCGAGCTGGAACAGGCGGGGAGTCAGGGCGCCATCGGCCACTTCGCTGAGGAGGAACTGGAGCGGCTGGCCGGGCGCGGATGCAGCGGAGTAGGAGCGTTTCACCAGCGCCCCGCTCTCGTCACGGACCCCGAGCTGGAAGAACTGGCCGGGGGCGAAGGTCGGAGTGGGGGCTTCGAGCGTCAGGCTGATGAGGCCCGGGGCCCAATCGGTGCGGTTCGAAATCGTCGCTGTGCGGAACATTCGTGTGTGGCCGTTTGTCGCACGCGTCCTGCCTCTGGACCAGGCGGGATGCTGGTGGCTTTCGGCACCCGCCGCCGGCATCGGCCGGCGCGGCCCCCCCTCCCGAATCCGAACCGGAGTGCATCGTTTGTTTGCCGTCCTTGCGGTGGTTGCTCCGAGCCCTGCTAGGCTTCGGCCGATGCCGGAAATGCCCCCGCCGCCGCCGCGCCGTCCCGACGGCCAGCCCACGATCGACTCCGCGGTCTTCGATCAAGACACGCCGGTGCGTCAGCAGGCGGCGTTCGATCCTCAGCGCTTCGATCAAGATTCGTTCGCAGGCAGCCCCGCCGACGCGAATCCGTTTCTCCCTGCGCCGCAGTCGGAATCGAGCAATCCATTTCTTTCCGGACCGATGGCCGCCGCGCCCTCGTCGCAAGCATCAGGCATGGCAGCGCCGAGCCCTCCCAGTGCCCAGCGCGGGGTCCCGCTGAGCAGCGGGCAGCCGCGCGTCATTTCCCCGCCGGCCGGCATTCCGCTCATCGTGCGGCCGGACGTGGCGTCGCCCGACGTCCGCGATGCGCATGCTGAGTTCAGGAGCGGCGGTTGGAAGCGGCCGCTCATCTTCGTCCTCGTCGCAGGCGCCGTCGTCTTCGGCATGACGCTCCTGCCCAGTGAAGAGAAGCCAGTGCCGACGCCGGTCGAGCTGTCCAAGGCGCCGCCGCCGGCCGTGATCGGTCGCAGCCTCCCGCCGGGACGGACGACCGACGAGGACGTGCGGGCCGCCGAGCAAAAGCAGCTCGAAGTCAAGCCCGAGCGCGAATCCGAAGCTGCGGAGCGTCCGAGCGACGTTCCCCCCGAGGGCGATTTCGCAAACGCCTTCAAGGCCGCCGCGAACTGAGGTTTGATGCGTCTCCGATGAGGAGGCGAAGCGCGAGTCGGCAGGGGTATCGCCTGCTATGGACGCTGCTGCTGCTCGCTCCGACGCTGCGCGCGCAGAACGTCGACACCTATTACATGGCTGGCGATGCCGCGCTCCAAGCAGGCGCCATCACAGCCGATGCTCGGGGTGGCGGAGCGATTTGGTACAATCCTGCCGGGCTCGCACGGCTCGCAGGCCTACGCTTCGACGTGAACGTCTCGGCGTATTCGCTCAGCTTCGGAGACCATCCCGACCTCCAGGCGGCACTTCCCGGCACGGAGATCACGCGCCTCAGCGTGCTCGACTTACGGGCCGTTCCGGCGGCCATGAGCGTCACAGGTCGGCTTGGCAAGGTAGCTCTTGGTATCGGCGTGTTCGTGCCGACCGAGGATGCCAGCTACCTGCGCACGCGCGTCGAGCAGCCGGCGCAGGATGGCCGGCCCCACGTGGACTTCGGCATTCACATCGATTCGGTCGAAACGGAGTACATGGGCGGCCCGGCTTTCGGCCTGGAGCTCGGGCCGGGAGTGGACATCGGCGCATCGCTCTTCGTCCACTACCGCACGGACCTAGCCGTGGCCGCTGTCGATGCGGCGATCACTGCGTCCGACTTCGAGACCGCAGCTACCACTCACCAGCTCTACGACTCCATTCAAGTCGGTCTCATGCCCGTGTTCGGCGTGCAGATTCACCCCCACGACCAATGGCAGCTAGGTATCACGCTGCGGATGCCGTCCGTGCGCGTCTATCAGATTCTGCAGACGATCCACGTGCAGACGACGAACTCCAGTACCGGAGGTGACACCCACCAGAGCAGCTTCGAGGAGTTCGACGGCTTCTCCGCGGCGCTCATCAAGCCGCCGCGCTTCCACGTCGGCTTTTCGCATGATTTCACGCAGACCCGCCTCGCCGTCGATTTGAGCTATCAGTTTCCCCTCTACATCGAGGACATCGACCAGGATCTTGCGCCGCTCCTCAACCTGCGCGTCGGCGGCAAGCACCAGCTGACGAAGAAGCTGCAGCTCGGTGGTGGCCTCTTCACCAATCGCAGTCCGATGCGCCAGGTGGCGCGCTTCGGCGACGCCAAGATCGATTACTACGGCATCACGGCGGCGCTGCACGTGGGCACTCCGTACGAAGTCGCCGCCCGAGGCGGCAAGAAGCTGCGTCCTTTCGGCTGGCTGAACTTCGGTTCGACCGTGGCCCTCAGCTACGCGCTCGGCATCGGCGACCTCATGCGGGCCCGGGTGGGTTTGAGCCAGGATACGAGCGTGATCTATGAAGAGATCAGGGCCCGGGTGCTGGCGCATCAGTTCGTTTTGACCTGGGCATCGTCGATCAGCGAGTGACCCCCGATGCCGGACCTTCCCAAGCCCAAGCGCGAGCGGCCCAGCACGGACGTGCCCAGCACTGAACTGCCCCGAACTGAACTGCCCAGTCCCGAAGTTCTCCTGGAGCTTTGTCGGGCCCGGATGCCGTTCGGTAAGTATCGAGGCGTTCGGCTGGTCCAGCTGCCCGAGGCGTACTTGGCTTGGTTCAAGCGTCAGGGAATGCCGAAGGGCAAGCTCGGACAGCAGCTGGAAAGTGCGCTCGTCGTCCGCTCGTCGGGCCTCGAGCCGCTGCTGGCGCCCATCCTGGCTGCGCTCGAGCGCGAAGAGGCCAGCCGGGAACGCTAGCGGCCAGCCACGGAGCGGAAACTTTGTATCGCCCTCGTGCGAAACGCGTCGTCTTTAGGCTGCTCGTGTCGCATGAGCCCAACGGAACTCAAAGTCGCGCTCGATACGGTCTGGGTGATGGTGACCGCAGCGCTGGTCTTCTTCATGAACGCTGGCTTCGGTCTGCTCGAGTCGGGCCTCTGCCGCAGCAAGAATGCGGTCATGATCATGTCGAAGAACTTCATCGTCTTCGCCATTTCGACGCTCGCCTATTGGGGTATCGGCTTCGGGCTGATGTTTGCCGACGGCAGCTGGGTCGGTACGGGTGGGTTCTTTTTGGCGGGCCCCGACAACAGCCCGCAGACGGGGGAAGCCTACCAAGGCATTTTCGACGCCTTGAGCTGGACCGGCGTCCCGCTGGAAGCGAAGTTCTTCTTCCAGCTCGTTTTCTGCGGCACGGCCGCCACGATCGTGTCGGGTGCGGTGAACGAGCGCACCAAATACAGCGCGTTCCTCGTCTTCTCGGCGGTGCTGACGGGCGTCATCTACCCGGTGATCGGGCACGCCATTTGGGGCGGCGGCTTTTTGGCGAAGGCTGGAATGCTCGACTTCGCGGGATCCACCGTCGTGCACAGCGTGGGCGGCTGGGCAGCCTTGGCGGGCGTGCTCGTGATCGGACCCCGGCTCGGTCGCTACGCCGCCGACGGAGGCGTGAACCCGATGCCCGGTCACCACATGGGGTATGTGTTCCTCGGGGGCCTGATTCTCTGGCTGGGCTGGTTCGGCTTCAACCCGGGGTCCACCATGGCGGTGGCCCCGGCGGACATCGCGCGCATCGCGCTCGCCACCAATCTTGCCGCAGCGACGGGCGCTGTCGTGGCCACACTTTACGCCTGGGTGCGCATCGGCAAGCCGGACTTCACCTTCTCCGTCAATGGCACGCTGGCGGGCCTGGTTGCCATCACGGCTCCCTGCTCCTGCGTGAACATGAGCTCGGCGGTGATCATCGGCGGCGTGGCGGGCGTCTTGGTGATCGAAGGCGTTCTGCTCTTCGACCGACTCGAGATCGACGATCCGGTGGGCGCGACGTCCGTGCATCTCGTCAATGGCATCTGGGGCACGATTGCGGTGGGTTTGTTCGGCATGAAGGACGTCGGTGGTCTCACCCGGGCCGGTCTCTTCTGGGGCGGTGGCTTCACGCAGCTTGGGGTTCAGCTCGAGGGCGTGCTGGCCGTGGCAGTTCTGGCCTTTGGCGCTTCGTACGTGTGCTGGTGGCTCATCAAGGCCAGCATGGGCGTGCGGGTCACGCCGGATGACGAGCGAGACGGCTTGGACATCGCCGAGATCGGAATGGAGGCGTACCCCGGCCCCGGCGACGAGTGATCGCACAGAATCTTGCGCGCCACGTCGCGGCTCCCTGGTCAGGGTGCGGCCAGCCCGAGGTCGTCCAGAAGGTCGTCGTACTCGGCGAAGGCTTCGGGCAAAGCCGTCTGGTTCGCCCCGAACATCGACTCGCCCCACTCGCCACCGCGGGTCGGCTCCCAGAAGAACGTGCCCAGTCCACGTCCACCCGCGAGGTTCTTCATGATCATGTTGGCCTGCGTGCGCTCGGGATTGTACTCGGCGATGGCGAACTCGAGCTCGGGGTAGGCCGCGGCCATCGCCTCGAAGGTATCCTGCCACGTGCTCGGCGGCCCTTGAAACTCCGTGTAACAAGAGAGGCCGAGCACGTCGAAGTCGACTCCGCGTGATACGGCGCTGCCGACCCACCATTCGACGCCGTCGAGGTCGTCGGTGTTCTCGATGTGGAGCATGATCTTGATCGTTGGATCGACTTCGCGCACGGCGTCGATCCCCGCTTTGAGCAGGATGGCCAGCCGGTCCCAGGCGTCCTCGCTCGAGTTGATGCCGCCGATGGCACTCACGGACCCGGGACTATTGCCCCAGCAATCCGTCGACGAGCCGGGCAGGTGGGCCACCATGCCGGGGGTGATCTCGTTGCCGATTTGCACCATGTCGGGACGAGCGCCGGCGGCGATGGCGTCTTCGAGCACATCCTTGGTGTACGCAGCCAAGAGCCCCGCGAGTTCTTGCGTGGTGCTGGCCGAGCGCCAGCTGGCGGGGATGATCTGGTTGCCTGGATCGGCCCACACGTCCGAGTAGTGGAAGTCGAGCAGCAGCCCCATGCCGGCGTCTTTGGCTTGCTTGCCGTACGCAATGACATGGTCCTTGTCGCCGTAGCTCTCGGACAAACCGCTGCAGCCGTTGGCCGACGACGCGTAGCCGCCGGCTGCCATCGGGTCGACGAAAGTTCGCAAGCGGATGTAGTTGAAGCCGTGGTTCTTCAAGAGGTCGAAGATGCTCTTGGTCTGCCCGTCCGTGTCGATGTAATCAGGATCGTGCTCTTGCGCCGTCGAGACGTCTGCGCCCAGGATGAAGACGGGCTCGAAGTTCGAGCCGCCTGACGCCCCACCGCTCGTTGCCCCGCCGCTGGCCGCGCCGCCGCTGGCCGCGCCGCCGCTGGCCGCGCCGCCGCTCGCGGCGTCCTGGCCGCCGGTGCCGCCACCGGCTGCGCCACCCGAACCTGCGCCGCCGCTGGCCGCGCCGCCGCTGCTGGCGCCACCGCTCGCTGCCCCGCCGACCGCGCTCCCACCGCTGCCGAAGGTGCCCCCACTGGCCGCCGCGCCGCCGCTCGCCGGTGCGTCGCCCGCTCCGGGCGTGCCGCAGCCCATCGCCGCGGCCATGACGAAGGCGGCCGTGCAAGAGAAGTGATGCGTGGCCACGGACGACCTGCGTCGCCCAGGGAGCCAACGCGGAGTGCTGGTGCTCATCGGTTCCTTGAATCCACGGGACTCGGCGGTTGGTTGGTCGTCGCCCCTCTCCTAGTGCGCGGTCGCGGGCTCATCGATCGGAAAAATCGTGCAAGGAGGGCCGATTTCCGCTCACCAGGTCTCGCCCGCCAGCTCTACTCGAAAGTTCCGGCTTCGGCGGGCCTGATGCTCTGGGCTCAGCCGGGGATCTCAGCCGTTTCCGTTCCAGCGCGCGTCGGTGAACATCGAGCTGACGGTGAAGACGCAGCAGTCGTAGCCGCCCGAGCGGATGCACTGCGACTGCCCCACCGTGCTCGGGCAGCCGACCGCTGCGAGCGCCGCCGACAGGATGCCCTGCTCCATCATGCAGTGGTGCGGGGTCGTGTTCTCCAGCTCCGCATACCCGGGCTCGAACTTCAGCACCGTCCAGCCACCGATGCGGTCGCCTCGGTTCGCGTAGTGGTAGAGCTCGTCGAACATGTGCAGCACCTGGCGCGCCGAGCTCGCCACGCGCTGCAGGTTCTCCTTGTGCGAAAGGTCGAACAGCGAGCGACCCATGCGGATGAGGCCGATGCCGCCCACGCTCGCGTCCAAGGCGTCCATCAGGTCGAGCAGGTCGCCGATAGGGTACCAGCGGTCGGACTTGACGCGCGAGAGCTTGCCGGCGAGCTCGGCGCCGAGCGTTTGTTCGGGGAGCTTCAGGATTTGGGCGACAGAAAGGATGTCGGACCCGATCGTTTCGTGTCGGAGTCCGACGTAGCCTTTGGGACGGTACTTCAGGGGCACAATCCACAATCCTTCGTCAGGGCGCGTTCGATGTCCATGCGCTCCGCGCGCTCGCCGGAAGACCGAGCGCTCGCTCGCATGGCCTCATGGCTGCTCGCCGCGACATGCGGGCGCTCGGCCGAAGGGTCGAAGGGTGGGCATCCGCTCGGCGAGCATCGGCGTCAGGTGCGATACACGCCCGAGCCCCAGTGCAGTCCTGCACCGAGAGCCAGGAAGCACACGGTTTGCCCCGGCTTCAGACGTCCGTCGGCACGCATCTCCGAAAGCAGGATCGGGATCGTGGCTGCGGACGTGTTGCCGAGGCGCTCGATGTTCGACGGCACGCGCTTGGGATCGATCTTCAAGCGCTCGGTGATGGCGTCGTTGATGCGCTGGTTGGCTTGGTGAGCCACGAACCAGTCGACGTCGCCCACGGTCACGCCAGCCGCGCGACAGGCCGCCTGAATGCTCTTCGGCAGCTTGGTGACGGCGTGCTTGTACACTTCCTTGCCGTCCATGCTGATGAGGTGGTCGTCGGCGGCCAGGCCCTCGGGGCTCACGTAGGGACGACTGCCAAAGCCGGATTTGATCAAGAGTTCCGGCGCGTAGCGGCCATCCGTGTAGAGGTCCATCGACGAAAGGCCGATGCTCTCGTCCGTACGCTCGAAAATCACCGCGCCGGCCCCATCACCGAAGATGACCGACCAACCGCGATGGCGATTGGCGCGCTCCCACGCCGCGGGCGTAGGCGTGCCCGCTCGCTCTCCGCGCAGGATGTCCCAGTCTTCCCAAGGCATCAGGCCTGCGTGCGCTTCGGCACCGACGACCAGCACGCGCTTGGCGACACCGGCCGCAAGAAGGCCAGCCGTGACTTGCAGGCTGAACAAGAAGGCGGCGCATTGGGCGCGCAGATCGAGCGCGGGGCAGGTGATGCCGAGTGCAGCCGTGAGGAGCGCTCCTGACCCGGGAAACAGGTGGTCCGGCGTCATGGTGTTGAAGAGCACGTAGTCGATGTCACGCGCCTCCAAGCCTGCCTGAGCGAGAGCCAGCCGCGTCGCCTGCACGCCCAGGTCGGCCGGGCCCTGCCCCGGAGCGGCGAAGTAGCGCGCGCCGATGCCCGTCCGCTGACGGATCCACTCGTCGCTCGTTTCCATCACTCGCGCGAGTGCGTGGTTGTCCACTGGCTCGCCGGGCAGCGCGTGCCCGGTGCCGACGATCTTCATTCCGGTCCCGATGCGAGTCATCAAAATGGTGCACCTTGGCCGACGTGGGCGTAGACGCGCCGCAGGTCCTGCCAGAAAGTGGGGTACGTCTTTTTGACGCACGAAGGAGCTTCGATCGCAACGCCGGGCCGGCAGAGGCCCAAGATGGCAAAGGCCATGGCCATGCGGTGATCGGAGTAGGAGCGCACGACGCAGGGAGTGAGCTGTGCGGGCTCGATCTGGAGCCAGTCGCGTCCAGAGCTCACTTTCTGGCCCAGTCGCGAAAGTTCGCTGACCGTAGCTTCCAGGCGATCCGTTTCTTTGATGCGGATATTCTCGACGTTGCGGATCTTCGTGATGCCATTCATCAGCGGAGCGATGGCCGCCAGCGTCATCACGGTGTCCGAGATGTGGTGCATGTCCACGTCGAGGGCGCGGAGGGTGCCGCGGCCGCGCACGGTGGTGGCTTCCGGGCTGCGCCGCACCTCGGCACCTGCCTGCTCGAGCAGATCGACGAAGGCGTAGTCGCCCTGGAGAGCGCCGAGCCCCAAGTTCGGCACGGTGATCTCGAGGCCGGTCGCTGCCGCGCAGGCAAACGCGTAGCTGGCAGACGAAGCGTCCGGCTCGATGGCGTAGCTGCGTGGCTGATAGCCGCCCGGGACCGGCTCGATCTCGAAGCTCTGCGCGCTGCTGTGTGCGTTCGCTCCGAACGCCCGCATCATGGTCAGCGTGATGTCGACGTAGGGGCGGCTGACCAAGCTGCCCTCCACCACCAGGCGTAGCGGCGCCTGCGCGCAGGGCGCGACCATCAAGAGGGCCGAGAAATACTGGCTCGATTTATCGCCCGGCATCGTCACCGTGCCGCCCGGCAGCGTGCCGCCGTGGATGGTCAGCGGGGGACAGCCAGTCTCGCAGTCGATGCGCACGCCGAGCTGCCGCATGCCGTCCACGAGGTCCGAGATGGGCCGCTTGGCCATGTGCTCGTCGCCCACGAGCGTGACCGGCCCGGGAACGAGCGCCGCGAGGGCCGTGAGGAAGCGGACCGTGGTGCCAGAGTTGCCGATGAAGAGCGGCTCGGCGGGTGGACGCAGGCGGCTCCGGCCGCCGCGGACACGGAGCGTCGTGGCGTCGACGTCCTCGATCAGGATGCCCATGGCCTCGAGCGCGCGGCGCATGTGCAGCGTGTCGTCACTGTGGAGGACGCCGGTGAGGATCGTCTCCCCTTCGGACAGGGCGGCGAGCGGCAGCGCCCGGTTGGTGATGCTCTTCGAGCCGGGCACGTGCCACACGAGCGGGCCGGCCCCGGCGGTTCCCTGGAGCGGCTGGATCTCGGCCGGCGCCGCCGGGAACAAGGCTTCGTGGGTCGTCATAGGGTGCCTTCCTTGCCCATGCGACTGCGGGTGGCTTCGACGGCCAAGCGATCGACCAGATCGTTCATCGGGTCTCCGCCGTGTCCCTTGACCCACTGGAAGCGCACGGTCTTGCGCACCAGCACGAGGTCGATGAACGGCTCCCACAGGTCGCGATTCGCGACCGGCTGTCGCTTGGAGTTGGTCCAGCCGCGGTCTTTCCAGCCTTGGTACCAGCGGTCCTTGAAGCAGTTGACGACGTAGGTGCTGTCGCTCACGACGAGCAGCGGTCCTTCGATCTGCCGCACGGCATCGAACGCCGCCATGATCTCCATGCGCTGGTTGGTGGTGGCGGGCTCGGCGCCGCTGCGAAAGCGGCCCCCCGGGATGGCCCAGGCCCATCCGCCCGGCCCCGGGTTCCCGCTGCACGCACCGTCCGTGTACACGGTCGTCGCTACGTTGGAGTTGGCCATCGCCTGGTTCAGCCAGCCTCGAGCGCGGCACGCAGGGCGCTCGCCAGCTGCGGCGCCTCTTCCTTGGGCAAGGGGCTCGCTTCCCACTCGATGCCGAGGCCCTGGTAGTGGTTGGGCTTGGGAATGATGTGGAAGTGCACGTGCATCACGGCTTGGTGAGCCGGCGCCCCGTTGTTCTGCAGAATGTTGTAATCGACCGTGCCGCTGACCTTCACCACGGCACGGCAGAGCCGCGGCAGGACGCGACCAATGGCCGCGGCCGCTTCGTCCGACAGCTCGGCCACCGTGGCGACCTCTTCCTTGGGAATCACCAAGATGTGGCCCTTCGACAGCGGAAAGATGTCGAGGAAGGCGAGCACGTGCTCGTCCTCGTACACCTTGTGACAGGGCACTTCGCCTCGCAGGATCTTGGAGAAGATGGTTTCAGCCATGGGCGGCTCGATTCGGGTGGCCAAAGCTGGACCGAGCGCGGGCGGAACACAAGGGGGGCCTGGGAGGTGGGCGCGGCAGCCGGTAGATTGGGTGCGAGGGCACATGCTGGCTGCTTTGGGATGGAGAGTCGCGTTCGTAACGTCGCTGGCCGCACTGGTCTCCTGGGGCTGCAAGCGGGATGCGCCCCGCGAACGTTCAGAGGCTCCGCCGGCGCCCGCAGCGACTGCGACCGTCCACCCGAGCCCTGAAGAGCTCGTGAAGTCCAGAGAGCGTGAGGCACGGGCCCGCGCTCTGCTCGACGACTGGGTGCGAGCGCAGAACGCGGGAGACTTTGCGGCCTACGAGGCGCTCTACGCGGAGCGCTTCACCGGCATCAAGCGAGTCGGGCCTCGCATGCAGCGATTCGATCGACCCGGTTGGCTCGACGACAGGAAGGCGCTGTTCCAGCGCCCCTTTTCGGTGGGCATCGACGACGTGCGGGTGACGACGACGCAGGCGTCGGCCATTGTCCTCTTCACGCAGTCCTGGAGCAGTGCCGCCTTTCGTGACGTGGGCACGAAGCAGCTGGTGCTCGCGGCCGAACGAGGCGCGCTTCGCATTGCATCGGAAGAGATGAAGAACTCGGACACGGGCGGCGCGACGCGTGATGCCGGCGCTCCGAAGCCGCAGGAGTTCTCCTTCGTCGCCCTGGCTCCCGACCCTCTCCTGATCTTGTCCACGAGCGTTCCGGGCGGTGCCGTCCAAGGTCCGCCGCGCTACGTCAGCGATCGGCAGTCTCGACGCTCCCTCGTTTCGAGCGCTCTCTCCGCCGATTGGCAGGCGCTCCTGGGCACGAAGTTCACGCTGTACAAGGACGGTGGCGCCGCGTGCGACGCTTCCGTAGTCGGCTTCGAGGCGCTGGCGAGCCTCCAGGTGCACTTCGGTACGGAGAGCTACTGGAGAGGAGAGCAGGGGAACCCGGTGGTCTCGCCGGAGGCCCGTGCGCTCGACCTCTGGGAGCACTCGGAGCAAGCGGGACGTTTCTTGGTGGCGCGCCTCGATGCGCCGGGTGATTGCCAGGGCGCCCGCTGGGCCCGCGCGAGCTCGCTCCCGCCGCCTTCCTTGTGGAGCTCGCGCCCTCCCAGCAATGAAGAGCGTGCAGCCATCTTACGTGCCGTGCGAGCCACGAAGCTCTACCGAGAGCTCCAGGCTGAGTTCGAGGCGGCGTTACATGAATCCACGCCGTGGGACGACTCGGGCAACCCTCCGCTCCTGACGCTGTTCGAGGACGGCCGTGGGCAGACCTTTGCGTCGCTGACGGCGCGCTCGGGAGTCGACGATGCGTGCGATTCCCCGTTCGACGTCGATGTCCTCTTTCTTTTGCAGCGGCGCGGCTCGAGCTTCTCCGTGGTGTCGGCACCGCCGAGCGCGCACGTGGACAGCGCGTGGCCACGCTTCCTCGAGCCACTCCGCGCGGAGGTGGCCTTCGATCTCGAGGGAGACGGGCGTCCCGAGTTCGTCGGCTGGATGGACTTCTTGCGCGAGAGCGCAGGCGCGTACCGTTCCGTGCTCAATCGCTCGCCCGGCTACTTCAGCTGTCCTTGCTGAGGGCTCTGGCCGGCGCGTGCCTGTCAGCTAGCAGGGTGCCTCGAGCCGCACCCTGCTGACGAAAACAACCGTGCTCCGCGCGGAGAGACCCTGCCAGGCGTGATCGGAGCTATAGAATGCGAATGAAGGTGGGCCGCGTCGCGCTGCTATTGGGTTTGGCGGTTGGCTGTGGCACCTCGGACGAACGCGACTGCGAGTGCGGGGAAGCGACGATCGCGAGTTTGCCGGAGCCGATCGACTCGTCGGGCGGCGTCTTGCTCATCGTGGCATGGGCGGACGGGAGCGCCACCTGTGAGGTGACGGGCGTAGCCGCCGAATGCGACTCGAACGGCGCGTTGGACTCTGAAGCCGAGGAACAGGTGCTCGAGTTTGCGGTCGAGGTCATGAACCTCGGCGGCAGTAGTCAGGTGGGCGAGGTCTTGCCCGAGATTGAGCGCGTTCGCGTGCCCGGAAAGCAAAGCCAAATCGTCGTGACACTCGAGGAGGCCGACGTTTCGTATGCGATCTCGGGCGAGCTCACGAAGGATTCCGGCACCTCGTCATGCGGCGTGTGCGACTACTGGGCCGCGACGCTGGTTCGGGAGTGACGGCTACAAGTACTATTGCGTCTGCCCACGAGGCTGACGGCAGGGTGCGCGGCGAAGGCGACTTTTGCGGCACGAACGCCAAAGGGCGGCTTGCGCCGCCCCTCGGGTAGTACCGTGCTCGCTCCCGGCGAGTCGGCGGCGCGCCTCAGAGCACCGCGACGACGGCCTTGCAGAGCGCGGCCATGTTGGCGTCGGTCATGCCGGCCACGTTCAGGCGGCCCGAGCCGACGATGTAGATGCCGAACTCGGCCTTCAGGCGCTCGACCTGATCCTTGTTCAGACCGGAGAAGCTGAACATGCCCTTCTGCGTCTGGATGAAGGAGAAATCCTGCTTGCTGCCGGCCGCGACCAGCCCCGCGACGAAGGCATCGCGCATCGACTGAATACGGGCGCGCATCTCGGTGACTTCGTTTTCCCACTGCTTGCGCAGGTCGGCGTCGGTCAGAATGGTCGACACGATGGCGCCGCCGTGCGCCGGCGGGTTCGAGTAGTTCACGCGGGCGCAGATCTTGAGCTGGCTCAGCGATGCAGCACACGCTTCGGGCGTCGTCGCCTTGATCGTCAGCGCGCCGGTGCGCTCGTTGTAGAGGCCGAAGTTCTTGGAGAAGCTCGAGCAAACGAGCAGCTCGTCGAACGTCTGCTCCAGGATGCGGACGCTCTCGGCGTCTTCCTCCAGGCCAGCGCCGAAACCCTGGTAGGCGAAGTCGACCAGCGGGAGCGCTCCCTTGTCGCCGAGCAGCGCGGCGATCTCGCGCCACTGCGCCGTCGTCGGGTCGACGCCGGTCGGGTTGTGACAGCACGCATGTAGGAGCACGACGTCGCCAGCCTGCACCTGGCCGAGCGACTCCTTCATCGCGGTGAAATCGAGCCCGTGCGTGGCGGGCGAGTAGTAGCCGTACTTTTCGACCTCGAAGCCAGCAGCGCGGAAGATCGCCTGATGGTTCTCCCAGGTCGGGTCGCTCATCCAGATGCGCTTGGCGCCAGCCTTGGTCGCCAAGAAGTCTGCAGCCAGACGCAGGCCGCCCGTGCCGCCGGGCGTGTGGCAGGTGGCAGCGCGACCGCCGGCCGCCACCAAGGGGCTCGTCTTGCCGAACAAGAGCTCGCGCACGGCCTTGCCGTAGGCGGGATCGCCGTCGATCGGCTTATAGCCCTTGGTCTTCTCGGCCGCGAGCAGGCGCTTCTCCGCTTCCTTCACGCTGGGCAGCACCGGGGTCGCCCCGGAAGCATCCTTGAACACGCCGACCGACAAGTTGATCTTGGTCGAGCGGTCGTCTTTGTTGAAGGCTTCGGTGATGCCGAGAATGGGATCGGGGGGCGCAAGCGCTACGCTTTCGAACATGGCGGATGGCGCGGTATCGCAAGCTCCGGCGGCGGGCAAGCGGCACACCGGTGCGGCCGTTTGCGGCTCCCATGCTCGAGCAAACCGGCCAGGAATTTCGACCAAAATGCGGTCTCCGCGGTCGCGGCACCCCGTCAGGGCGCGTACGTGATGGGAGCGACCGGGGTTTCGTTCTGCAGCAGTACGTTGGTCGGCAGGTAGTCGGTCACGTCATCCGTCGAGACGCAGAGCGGCGCGAGCGCCAGGCGGCCGGTGATCACCGAGTTGGTGAGCTCGATCGGTTCCTGGGTCACGAGGGCTGCTGCACAGGGAACGCCCTCCGTCGGCGTGTCGGCCGCGAGCTCCAAGTAGTCGAGGGTGACGTCGTCGGAACGCGCGTAGATGCCGCCGCCGTAGAAGCCACCGGACATATAGATGGGCCTAGTGACCGTGCCCACCATCGACAGCGTGCCGCCCGGCTCGACCTCAATCCCTCGGCCCCCTGAGACGATGGAGACACCCGGCTCGACCTCGAGCGTGCCGCCCGCCTCGATCAAGGCATCTTCGATGTGGAACATCGTGTCCTCGGTGTCGTTGAAATGCTCGAGCAGGCAGGTTTCACCCGCTTCGACGACGCTGTGATGGATCGAAACTTCGTCCGTGGTGACGACCGAAGACAGACCCGCGATGGCTGCGCAGCCACCTCGGACGCTGTCGAACACGTCGAGCAAGATAACGTCGACATTCTCCGATCCCGACGTCAGATCGGCATCGTACAGTTTGAGCTGGGCAGACGTGATGTTGCTGATCAGCATGGACGTGCCTTCGACCGTGAGCGAATAGCCACCTAGAGTCGGCCCGGCTGCGGCGTGGGACCATTCGCTCCCGGGACCTCGAATCGTGAAGCCGGACATGCACTGACCTGTGAGAGGGCAGGTGAAGGTCACGGGGTCCGCCTCGGTTCCCTGCACCAGAACGCGGGCGTACCCGAAGTCGATGTAGCCGGACATGTAAGTGACACCAGCTTCGAACACGATGGCGGCGTCCGCGTTGTCGTCCGAGGGAAGGGCATTCATCGGGCGATACCAGGCACCGAGACTGCGCAGCGTGATGTCGCGGTCGAATTTCGGGCCATGGATATTGATGAGAGGCACGGTGGTGCTGCCCGTGACGGATGAGTGCTCTGGCCAAGTCATTGCACCCGGGCCGTGGATCTCGGCGATCACTTGGTTCGTCGTCACGACGTCGACCTGCTCGCTGTCGTCACCGAAGTCGACGGCGCTGACGCCGGGCGCCTCCGCGTCCACGACCTGCACACCGCGCAGAGTGACGAGGCCCGTCATGTGCAGCGCCGCCTCGGCGTGTGCGCCGAGTGAGCCCGCACCCGAGATGAGCACGTTCTGCAAGATGCTGTCCGCGGTCACATTCTCGTTCGTACGCAGGTGCTTCCAGTACCCGGCGCTCGCCGCTTCACCGCAGAAGCGGATGGGCTCGTCCACGGTGCCTTCTGCGATCAGCGTGGGCGCACTGCCCTCCCAGCCGAACAGGATCTCGACGTCGTGCCCGACGATGATCTTCGTACCGGGCGCGATGGTCAGCGTGGCCTCGTTCTGGATCGAGACGTCGGCGTTCACGTGAATGAGCCCGGACCACATCGCGTCGCTCGTGATGACTCCGGACACGACCGTGGCACCCGTCACATCGCGCGAACCACAATCGAGGGGCTCGGAAATCAGCTCGTCCGAGGGGCCGCTCCCGCCGTCACCGCCGCTCCCGCCGTCACCGCCGCTCCCGCCGTCACCGCCGCTCCCGCCGTCACCGCCGCTTCCGTCGTCACCGCCGCTTCCGTCGCCGCTGCCCGCGGTTCCGCCGTCTCCCGTTCCCCCGTTCCCGTCTGTTCCGCCGCCACTCGCTCCACCGGTGCCATCGCTCGCTCCACCGGTGCCATCGCTCGCTCCACCGGTGCCGTCAGGGGCGCTGCCGCCGCTGCTCTCATCTCCACCGGAGCCATCGCTGCCGCCCGCGCCATCCGCTGCATCGCAGTCACTGTCCTCTTGCACCGTACCCTCGCCGCAGCTCAAGTCGGTGACCCCTCCAGAGCAGGCGACCGCTGTAGTAGAAGCTAGCGCGAGGATAGAGACGATGTGCGCGAACTGATGCCGCGTGCCCAGAAAGTGAAGACTCACGCGGTCAACATATCATGAGGCGGCCCGATGGCCCGCGGGCGTGCTTCGGTGTTTATGCTTTCTCGCGCTGGGGAGATGCGTGGGGCGCGAAAGATGCCGCGCTTCGAGAAATTCCCGTTACGGCACGAACGTGACGGGCGCCACCGGCGCGCCGTCTGCGAGCAGCGTGTTGGTCGCGGTGTAGTCGGTCGTGTCCGTGGTGGAGATGCAAAGCGCCGTGCGTGGCGGGATGCCGCGGATCTCGGAGTTCTCGAGCACGATCGGCTGCTCGGCGACGATGGTCGCGGAGCAGGCTGGGTTCTGCTCGGCGCCCCACGGCTCGTGGGCCTCCATGGTCGCGTACTTGATCGTGACATCGCTGGACTCCAGACGGAGGCCATAGAAGTCGCCCCCAACCCAGATTGGATCCTCGGCTGTGCCGTTGATCGATAGGCTGCCGCCGCCTTCGACCGCGAGCGAACCTTCGATGAAGTCGAGCGAGACCCCAGCCTCGATCGTGAGGGACGCGCCGTCGCTGACGCGGATACCGCCTGTCTCGAAGGTGTCGCTGGGCTGGCCGCGAGTGAGGATGCAGCTGGCGCCCGACTCGAGTACGCCGGTGCCGAAACTCGTGAGCTCGGCATCGATCTCGCGCAAGCTGCCCTGCAAGTACGCGCAGGTGGCGAGGTTCAGCGTCTCGACGTGGATGTCTTCCGAGCCGGCGGCGAGGCCTCCCTCTGCGACGTAGAGGTCCAGGATGCCGCTCACGTTTCGCATCAGCGTTGGCCCGGCGCCCGCGAAAAGCAGGTCATAGCCGGGGGAGATACTGACGACCACGTTCGACCACTCGCTCGGCTCGGCGGAATGACTGCTGAACTGTGGGCTTTCGCACTGGAAGTCCCTGCAGGTGAAGGTCACCGGGTTCTCTTCGGTCCCTTGCACCAGCAGACGCGCGGCGCCGAAGTCGATGGCATGATCCTGATAGATGACGCCGGCCTCGAACACGATGGTGGCTTCGCCGTTGTCGACCACTGGATTGAAGGTCTTCGGTCGGTAGAGCGCGCCGATGTTGCGCAGGGTGATGTCGCGGTTGAAGCTCACGTTGTAGAGCTCGATGATTCCCAAGTACCCCTCGGAGAGCTCGGAGTTCGCCGGCCAGGTCATGGCGCCGGGCCCCATGATGTCCGCCACATGCCCTTGCGCTCCCGATACGTTGAGCGTCTCGCTACTTGTTCCGAAGTCGGTGGCGACGACACCTGCCGTGCCGGAATCGACGACGTGGACGCCGCGTACGGTGACCAGACCTTCCATGTGCAGCGCTGCGACGGCGTCCGCCTCCTCCGAGCCAGCGCCCGAGATCAACACGTTCTCGAGAATGCTCTCGGAAGACACGTTGACGTTCGTGCGCAGATGCTTCCAGTAGCCAGTTCCCACGGCCTCGCCGCAGAAGAGAATGGGCTCATCGACGGTGCCGCGGGCGATGAGCGTGGGCGCGCTGTCTTCCCAGCCGAAGAGGATCTCGACATCGTGGCCCACGATGATCTTGGTGCCCGGCAAAATCGTCAGGATCGCCTCGTTCTGGATGGATACGTCCGCCGAGACGTGGATCAAGCCGGACCAGGTGGTGTCGGTCGTGACGACACCGGACACGACCGTCGCTCCGCTGACGCTGCGCGAGCCGCAGTCGGGTGCCTCGGTCAAGAGCTCGCTTCCGCCCGATCCGCTTCCGCCCGATCCGCTTCCGCCCGATCCGCTTCCGCCCGATCCGCCTCCGCCCGATCCGCCTCCGCCCGAGCTCGTGCCGCCGGTCCCCGCGCCGCCAGTGGCCGCGCCGCCAGTGCTCGGAGCGCCGTCGCCCCCGGAGCCATCACCCCCGGAGCCATCGCCCCCGGAGCCATCGGTCCCCCCGCTCCCATCGTTGCTCCCCCCGGTGCCGTCCTCATTCTGGCCGCCACCGCTGGCACCGACGCATTCGTTCCCTTCCTGCACCGTACCCTCGCCGCAGGTCAGATCCGTGACACCGCCGGAACAGGCCGACGTGGACGCGCTGGCGAGGACAAGACCGATGACGACCTGCGCAGCGCCCAGGCGCGCGCCAAGAAAGGAAAGACTCACCCGGTCAACATATCATGAGACGACCGGGGGCGCGCGAGCGTCCGGCTCCTCGGGCTTGGAGCTGGCGATGACCGCATGCTCGATGCTGACGTCGCTCGACCATTGCCGCAGGCCGCGCCAGTAGCCGACGATGAGCGCCGGATCCTCGGCAGTCCCTTCGACCGAGAGCGCTCCGCCGGGCTTGCCTGAGCCGGTCGGAAAAGTGGGGACTCACTTTTCCACCATCACGATGCCTTGCTCCTGACTCCAGAGGGCGCCTCGGAGGGGCGCCGCTGCCGCCAGTGGCAGGCGCGAGGGAGCCATGCGGAGAACCCGGTCTCGACGAGGGTTTCGCACCTCCTCGCGGTCACGGTTGGCTTCGCCCATCGGACCTTGCGTCAGCCCCGGCGGGCGGCACCCGCTGCCGAGTCGAGCGCAATCTCGAGGAACCGGGGAGCCGGGTCGCAATCACGCGCAGCTAAGAACCGGAAATCATAAAAGATTCCACGAAGTGGCCAAGTAAGCAAAGTCCAGTTAGCTTACTTGTCGTGCTCTCGATCGACCGTGGTGCGCAGGCCAACCGCCTGAAGCTCGACAATCCCTGGTGGGCTGCTCCTTACCGGGACGTCTCCTCGGGCTGGCCGCGCCGCGCCTTCTATCCGGCGCTGCTCGAACTGGTACGGGCGCCGGTACAGCGCGCCATCGTGCTCTTGGGCGCGCGGCGTGTCGGCAAGACGACGCTTCTCCGGCAGCTCATCGCAGACTCGGTCGACCATCGCATGGGTCCTGTGCTGTTCGCCTCCGTAGATGCACCGACATACGCAGGGCTGTCGCTCGAGGACCTACTGCGCCTCTTCGAGCAAGAGCACGCCCATGATGCGCAGGGTGTGCGCCTGGTCATCTTCGACGAGATTCAGTACCTCCGTGATTGGGAGCGCGAGCTGAAGGATCTCGTCGATCGCTATCCGCACACGCGCTTCATCGCCAGCGGGTCGGCCGGTGCCGCGCTGAAGCGCAAGAGCACCGAGTCTGGAGCTGGACGCTTCACGGACTTCGAGCTGCCACCTCTCACTTTCGCCGAATTCCTCGAGTTTCGTGGTCTCACGAGCGAGGTGATGGACCTCTCGGGATCGCTGCCCCGTGCGCGGGACGGATTGCGACTCGCGGAGCTGTTCGTGGACTACATCAACGTGGGCGGATATCCCGAAGTGGTGAAGAACGATGCGATCCGCGCCGACATGGAACGCTTCGTCAGAAACGACATCGTCCAGAAGGTCCTCCTGCAGGATCTACCAACCCTCTACGGAATCACCAACATTCCCGAGCTGAACAAACTCTTTACGACCGTCGCTTACAACTCAGGACAACTCATCAGTCTCGAGGATCTATCCAGGAACTCGGGGATCACCAAGGCCACCATTTCGCGTTACTTGGAGTACCTGGAGGCCGCGTTCTTGATCGTGCGCATGCGGCGAGTCGATGAGGGGGCCCGACGTCTGCAACGCGAGCGGAACTTCAAGGTGTTTCTGTCGAACCCATCCATGCGTGCTGCGCTGTTCGGCCCCGTCTCGATGGACAGCGAGGCGATGGGAGCCTTGGCGGAGACAGCGCTCGTCACTCAATACCTCTACGCGCCGATCTTCGGTGACCTCTGCTTTGCGCGCTGGGCCCAAGGAGAGGTCGATCTAGTTCGGGTCGATCAGTCTCTGCAGCGCGTTCTTTGGGCGCTCGAGGTGAAGTGGTCCGATCGGGCGTTCGAGTCTGCAGAGGCCTGGTCGAGCCTGCTCGAGTTTGCCCAGGCCAACGGACTCCGTGCCGTCCACATGACCTCGCGGACCGTGTCTCGCCCGGCGTCGCGCGGCGGCCTCCAGACGACCGTGCACGCGCTTCCGGAGCTTTGCTACCGAATCGGCACGTTGGCGGCCCGCCAAGGCTTGGTGCGGCATCGTTCGGGTCTGCCCGAATCGTAGGCTGCGCGTTGACACACCCCCGGCCGCCGGTCAGAACCCCTGGCCCGGAGGGCGGCTCCGCCGGACGGAATCGACCATGGATCTCTTTGCCCATCCCTACGCCTCCTTTCTCGCCGAGGTGAACAAGCCCGGGCGCTACATTGGCGCCGAGCACGGCGCGATCAAGAAGGACTGGGACAGCGTCGAGGCGCGCGTCTGCCTGGCGTTTCCGGATGTCTACGACATCGGCATGAGCCACCTCGGCTACCGCATTCTCTACAACCTACTGAATGCCGACAGCCGTATCCTGGCGGAGCGCTGCTACACGCCGTACGTCGACATGCTGGCGAAGCTCGAGGAGCGCGGCCTGCCGATTGCGTCCTTGGAGAGTGTGCGGGCCCTGCGTGAGTTCGACATGGTCGGCTTCTCGCTGCAGTTCGAGCTCACGTACACCAATGTGCTGCTCATGATCGACCGTGGCGGCATCCCGCTGCGCGCGGCCGACCGCGGCGAGGAAGATCCACTCGTCGTCGCTGGTGGACCGGTGGCCACGCACGCCGAAGCCGTGGCGCCGTTCTTCGACGCCATTCTGGTCGGCGACGGCGAAGAAGCGGCGAAAGAGATGGTGCTCTCCTGGATGGCCGGGAAGAAGGCCGGCAAGACGCGGCGCGAGCGGCTCGAAGATCTGGCGCAGCTGACGGGCGTCTACGTGCCTTCGCTCTACGGCACCGAGGTCGATCCCGACACCGGCTTTCACGTGGTCTCGCGCCCCACCGAGCTCGACCATCAAGGTCGCTTGCCGCCGTTTCCCATCGAGCGGCGCCTCGTCCCCGACCTGAACGAGTACCCGTTCCCCGACACGTTCCCCGTCGGTGGGCCGGAGGCCATCTTCGATCGCATGAGCATCGAAGTGGCGCGCGGCTGCACGGAGGGGTGCCGCTTCTGCCAGGCGGGGATGATCTATCGCCCGGTGCGCGAGCGCGATCCGAAGGACGTGGTCGACACGGTGCTGCGCGCGCTCGAGAAGAGCGGCCAGGACGAGGTGAGCCTCACCGCTCTGTCCACGGCGGACGTGTCGTGCATCTCCCCGCTCATCAAGCGACTCGTAGAGAAGACGGCGCCCGAGCGCGTCAGCCTGAGCGTAGCGAGCTTGCGCGCCTACGGCCTGGCAGAGGAACTGCTGGACGACATGCGCAAGGTGCGCGCATCCGGACTGACGTTTGCGCCCGAAGCGGGCACGCAGCGCATGCGCGACGTCATCAACAAGAACGTCACCGAGGAGCAGCTGCTGCAGACGGCGGAGCGCGTGTTCTCGCGCGGCTTCGACAAGATGAAGCTCTACTTCATTCTCGGTTTGCCGACGGAGACGGACGAGGACGTGCTGGGCATCGCGCAGGTGGGCCAGAACGCGCTCAATGTGGGGCGGCGGGTCGGCAAGCGGCCGAACGTGACGGTCAGCGTCTCGGTGCACGTGCCCAAACCGCACACGCCGTTTCAATGGTGCAAGATGGACGACCTCGAGGAGGTCCAGCGCAAGCAGGGCATGCTGCGAGCGGCGCTGCGCGGCAAGAAGGGCATCACCCTGCGTTTGCACGACAGCACCACGAGCGAGCTCGAGGGCGTTCTGGCGCGCGGGGATCGACGCATCGCCGACGTCGTGGAGAGCGCCTATCGGAGCGGTGCCCACTTCGATTCGTGGGACGATCACTACAAGGCGCAAGCTTGGGACGACGCCTTCGCGGAGCATGGCATCGAGCGCGCCCCGTTCCTGGACACCCTGCCGCTCTCGGCTCGGTTGCCTTGGGACCACCTGGACATTGGCCTCGAGGATGGCTTCCTCGCACGCGAGTACAAAAAGGCACTCAGCAGTCGCCTGAGCCCGCCGTGCGGCAAGGCGCGCGGCATGTTCATCCATCACACGAACACGGTGGACGCAGCAGCCGATGAGCGAAAGCTCGTCTGCTACGACTGCGGCATTGCCTGCGACCTCGGGCGCATGCGCTCGGAGCGATTGCGCTTTTTGGGGGAGATGGGCGCCACCGACAGGGCCCAGCGGGCGGTGCTCCCTGTGCTCAACACCCCGCCTCCGACGGCCCCCGTGGCGCCGCCGCTGGACGTCACGATGCCGCCTGCGGCGGCGGCCCCCGCCTCGCCACCGCCCGACGTCACGATGCTGGACGAGCCATTGGACGACGAGCCGCTAGACGACGCATCGATCGATGACCAGCTGGCCCTCGCCGCCGAAGACCCGGCCGGGCTCGCTGGTGCGGCGACCCCCTCTCCCCAGAAATCCCCGGCCGCACCGACCCGGGCGCGTCGTCCCGAGTTCTACCGACCGCCTCGTCCCGGCAGCGCTCCGGTGCGCCTACGTTTGGCCTTCGAGAAGACGGGCCCATCGGCGCTGATCGGCCACCTCGACCTCATTCGCGAGCTGCCGCGCGTCGTGCGGCGTGCCGGCGTGCGCACCGCCTATACAGAAGGCTTCCATCCGAAGCCCGACATGAGCTTCGGCCCCGCGCTCGCGCTCGGCCTCGTGAGCCTCGACGAGTACGTCGACATCAAGCTCATCGATCCGCCTCCCGCCGCGGAGCTGATCGAGTGCCTCAATCGTGCCTCCTCCGGCGGCCTCCGCTTCCACGGCGCCGTTTGGCTGGGCCCGAACGACCCGGGCATCGCCAAGATCATCAATCGTGCCGACTATCTCTTGGGCGTTCCCGAAGCGGAGCTGGGTCCCGATCCGGAGGCACTCCTGCGAAAACGTTTGGCTGCCTACGAGGCGCGTCCGGACGTCGGAGTTTGGCGTGACGTCAAAGGCATCAAGCGCCTCATCGACGTGCGCGCCGGCGTCACGACGCTCACGCTCGCGGGTGATGAGGCCGTGCCCAGCGTGCGTCGAGCCGGAGTCGTCGGCCGCCTGCGCTGGCTCGCCGCCACCGTGCCCATCTCTCCCAGTGGTGCCGTGCGCAGCCGGGAGATCGTCGAGGCGCTGTTCGAGCGGGCGGACGTGCCGCATCTGGGCATCCGCGTGGCCCTCCGCGGCGGCGAGTGGAGCCCGCTCGATCTCGGGCGACATCAGAAGGTCGCCGCGCCAAGCGTCCTCAAGCAGGTGGTCGTCGACGAGGGTGTGGCCTTCGAATCGGCCCCGCTGGAGATCAGCCCAGCGTGAAGCGGGTGCTCGTGCGCCGGCCCGGCAGCTTCGACCGGCTGGAGCTGATCGACGAAAGCGACCCGATCCCGGGCGCCGGTGAGGTCTTGGTGGAGACGGCGGCCATCGGTGTGAACCTCGCCGACTGCGTGGTGCGCATGGGCCTCTATCCGTCCGCGACCGAATACGTCGGCTGGCCCATCACGCCCGGGTTCGAGTTCTCGGGCTTCGTGCGCGGCGTCGGCTCAGGCGTGACGCGCTTCGCGGTCGGCGACCGCGTGTTCGGCGTGATCCGCTTCGGTGCCTACGCCACGCACGTCGTCGTGCCAGAAGACCAGCTCGTGGCCGTGCCGGCCAACATGACGATGGAGCAGGCCGGCGCCGCATTCGTGCCAGCGTTGACGGCCTGGTTCGCGCTATGTCTTCAGGGCGGCGCGCGACCGGGACAGAAGGTCCTCGTGCACTCGGCGGCAGGAGGAGTGGGCAGCACGGCCGTGCAGATGGCGCGCGCCATCGGCTGTGAAGTCGTGGGTGTGGTGGGCTCGCCCGAAAAGGTGGCCTTCGTGCAAGCGCTCGGGGCGAGCGGCGTGATCGATCGCAGCGCCGGCGACTTCGCGAAAGCGGCGCGCCGCTTGGCCCCCGAGGGTTACGACATCGTGCTCGACGCCAATGGCTATCAGACGCTGCGCGACAGCTACGCTCTACTCGGGGCGATGGGGCGTTTGGTCATCTACGGGGCGCACACGATGCTGTCACGGGGCTCGGGGCGCAGGAATTGGCTCAGACTCGCGTACACGTACCTGCGCACCCCGCGTTTCGATCCGCTCGCGCTCACGAATGACAACAAGAGCGTGATGGCCTTCAATCTTTCGTATCTGTTCGAGAGCAAAGAAGCGCTCTTGCCTGCCGTTCCCCAGCTCGTGACGTTGCTTTCGGAAGGGAGCATTCTGTTCCCCGAAGTGCACACTTTCCCGCTGGCGCGGGTCGCCGACGCGCATCGCCGCCTCCAGTCAGGCGCCACCAAGGGTCGTCTCGTGCTCGTCCCACATTCCCATGACGTCTGATCAAGCATCCAAGTCCGAAGTGTCCGACGAACTCGCGCTCGAGGCGCGGGTCGCTCGGCTCGAAGCGCAGGTGTACGCACAGGGCGAACGGATCGCCGAGTTCGACGAGGCGGCTCGCGCACGGAAGCGCTGGGCGCTCTGGATCCGCATCGTCATCCTGGCGCTGGCGCTGACGGCCTTCTTTGCCCTTCGGGCGTGGGGTCCCGGGAGCGCTCCGTGAGCCCAGGGCCGGCGCCGAGCGACGAGGTGCGGAACTACCTGCGTCGACTGCTGATCCTCATCGCCATCGGCGTCGTCTTGATGGCCAGCGCCGCCATCTGGGCGTACCGCACGTACGGCCAGAAGCTCGACAGCGCTGCGCCCCTGCCGACAGGTACGCCTCCCATCGGTACGGGGAGCGCCCCTTGAGCTTGCGGCAGGCGGCAGCTGGGCGCCTGCCGGTGTTCCTTGCGGGCCTCTACTGCGTGGCTATCGCGGTGGTGCCTGTAGGCTTTGCGCCCACCGCTCCGCTGCCGGCGCGGATCGCCACGTGGATGTGCTGCTTGGCGCTGCCCGTCGGACTGCTTTCGCCTTGGCGAACCCTCGCGCTCTTCAGCGGGACCGTGGGGGTGCTCGGGGGCGCGCTCGGTGCCTTCGCAGTGGTGCTCTGGGGTGGCGGTCGAGTCGTGCTGGCGCCGCTCGGCATCCTGGGATTCTTCGCACTGTCCCTCGCTTGGGGAGCCCTCTCGAGCCCCGCTGCCCGCCAGGGAATCGGCCAGGGTGTCGCCACCGAATGGCTGCAACCGAGGCGACACGTCGCCCGTTCGCAGGCGATCTTTGCGGGTGCGCTGCTCCTCCTCCTGCCCCTGCTCCTCTTGGTTCCCCTCGCCATCCGAGCGCCCGCCCCAGGCGCGTTCGCCTACGTCGTCGCCCTGGGCGTCGTGCTGGTCCTCGCCCGCCTCGCTACCAGTCTTCTGACCCGGCTCTGGCTCCCGGACACCCCCCTCGATCCGCTGCTTCGACCCGCGCCGGTCGTCGCCCTCGTGGCGGTGGCAGTCGGGCTCGCCTGGCTCATGGCCCGCGTTTGACGACTCTGGAAGGCCCCGAGCTGCTTGCCCAGGTGGGGCGCTCACCGGCATGATCCGCCATCGATGAGTCGCCTGCGCATGCCGGGGTTCGCCCGCATCCTGCCATGGGCCTGCGGCATCCTTTCGGCGCTGCTCGGCTGCAGCAACCAGGGAGGGGTCAGCAGGTCGCAGTCGCTGCCGCCCGGAGCGGTTGCGATCGTGGGATCCAGCCTGCTCGGGCGCGACGTACTCGAGCGCGCTCGAGCCGGCCGTGCGCCCCGAGAGGCCATGACTCTCTTGCTCGCCGATGCGCGGCTGGCGCTCGAAGCGTCCGCCCTCTACCCGGACCGCGCAGCCGCCATCGAACGCGGCCTTCTGACGCGAGCGCTCGTCGAGTCGATGCGTCGGCAGGCACTGGCGCAGGCGGCACCGCGTCCCGACGAACTCGCAACTTTGGCCCAGTCACTCTGGATGGAGATCGACCGGCCGCGCTGCGTGCGCACCATCAACATCATGGCGCAGGTTCCCCCGCTCGCCGATGGCGCTCGTGAGGAGCGGGTGCTCGGGCGCATTGCCGAGCTCGTGAGTGGCGCCGGTACCATCGACGAGCTGACGCGGCGCCTTCAAGGATTCGACAGCGAGGGGGCGAACGTTGTCACGCTGATGGCGCCGCCGCTCACGGCCGATGGCCGCGTCTGTGCCGAAACTGCCGGCGATCAGGGGCTTCCTGTGCCGCCGCCCGAGTACGCCGCCGCCGCGGCCCGCTTGACCCACGTCGGCGACACGAGCCCGGTCGTGAGCACCTCCGTCGGCTATCACGTGCTGATGGTCCAAGACATCCTGCCGCCACTGGCACTCAGCCCTCTCGAACGCACGAGACGGCTCGAACGAGCCGTGGCCGATCGTCGCATCGACGCCGAGCTGCAGCGCCTGCGCGCAGGTTCGACGGGAAGCGCCGTGTGGCGCAACCCCCAGCAGGCGGCTCTGACTTCGCTCGTCTGGCGAGCCATGTCCGGCCCTTGAAGGGTTCGGCAATTCAGCGCGCCATGGTGACTCGGACAAGACGCTCCAAAAGTCCCGGACCCGAGCGGGACCAGGATCCGAGCTCCTTCTCCAAGATTCTGGACGACTTGTGCCACCGCACGAGCGCACGAGCCGCCGCCCTCGTCGACGCCGAAGGCGAGACCGTGGACTACGGCGGCCACCTGGCGCCGTTCGACGTGCGTGTGCTCGCGGCGGAGCTGCGGCTCCTCCAGCAGCGCCTGGGCGAGACCAAGCTCCTCGGCGGCGCGTTCGAGCTGGTCATCCGCGCGCGTAAGAAGAGCTACCTTTTGCAGGTCTTGCCGGAAGGCTACGCGCTCGTGCTCGAGCTACCGCGCTGCGCCTCCACCGTCTCCGAGCGCGCTCTGGCCCTGGCCGTCCGCAGGCTCTGCGCCGAGGCCGGCTTCGATCCTCCTGTGCGCTTCGTGGCTGGGTGGCGGGAGATCGAGGTAGAGGAGCTTCCCGGCGGCTCGCATCGGCCGACGGGCGCCGTCGTCGATGGCGTGCACGCAAGTCTGATTGTGCTCGGCCGCTTGCCCCGAGCTGCGCTGGTGAGCGAACGCGGCTTTCGCGTTCGGCTCGGCACCGGACAGGAAGGCAACCTCATCCGCGAACCGCTCGGGCGCTGGTATCTCGAAGAGGACGCGTGAGCCTGCGCGACGCCGCGCGACCGGCGGAGGTGGCCCCGACGATCCCTGCTCGTCTGCGCAGGCCTTTGGCGCGCACTTCGTGATGCGCCCAAGTCCTCGAAAATTGATCGAAAAAGACTTGCCGTTCGCGGCCGACCGTTCCATATAACGCGCCCCTCGACGAGGGCGCGCGGCCGGTCCTGAACCGGCCCGCCCTTCACCGGAGTGCCCTGACGAGGGAATTGCAAAGACAGGCCAACACCAGGTGGCGTCCTCGACGTCGCCGGGTCAGCGGATGAAAACACCGCCCGACCAGCCTGCCTTCCTTGGATCACCGAACCCCGCGCAGTCCCGCACTGCCAACCTGCCAACCTGCCAAGGCTAGCCGAAAGGGCTAGACGACAGGGAGGGAGGAGCCTCTCGACCGGCCCCGCCCCTTGGGCGATGCGCCTCGGAGCGAGACGGCAGCCTGAAGAGGCTCGGTGAGAAAAAAACGCACCAAGGAAAAATTCGAAGTTGACACTACCAGGGAGCGCGATTAGTTTCAGCGCCCCCTTCGGGAGGCCCCGCCGGCCTCGAACGGCCCGCCCACTGGGCGGCCGGTTTCAGCCAGGCGGAATCCCCTCGGTCCTTGAAAACTGAATCCTATGAACCACGCGAAAGAATTTCGCGCGGGCCCGTCGACCAGCCCAAAACAAGGCATGGTCGACCAAGAAACGAAAACGGTCGCGCATCCGAGCGAGAGCAACGGTGCGATGACCAAACAGCAAGGATTTAAACTGGAGAGTTTGATCCTGGCTCAGAACGAACGTTAGCGGCGCGCCTAACACATGCAAGTCGAGCGAGAAGGGCTTCGGCCCC
>Ga0315910_10000161_pt1 | contig 79243 bp, 70 predicted proteins | sample EdamamesoilMG_FD_204470 | JGI IMG/M metagenome (GOLD analysis project Ga0315910, IMG submission 204470) | Garden soil microbial communities collected in Santa Monica, California, United States - Edamame soil | ecosystem: Environmental > Terrestrial > Soil > Garden | place: USA: California...
TTTTTGACCATGATTAAGAAGTACTGGGATCTTGGGAAATAGTGAGTGCGCTCCGGTTACTGATTGATTGGATAACATTCAGATAAAACTCACAACACGAAAATCTTTTGCGAGTTAGGACTTAACCTGGCAACGATAACAATCCCATAACGACTGTTTGTAATCAATAAAAAAGTTCAGCAGATAAAACGGTTCACCTTGCAACCTCCTGCATAAATACTACCTTTGCCCGGAATACTCTACAGGTTTAGTGGACTTCACTAACCGTAAGACTTAATTCAATTGACACGTGGATCATATTTATCCCATAAAAACAAAAGTCAGTCAACAGCAGCGTGAGCATTTGTTAGAGCAGCGTGCTACGTTGATCTGGTTCACCGGACTTTCAGGTTCTGGTAAATCAACACTAGCGGTTCAACTAGAAGCGCAGTTACATACGCTGGGATTCAAAACCTATTTGCTTGATGGCGATAACATTCGGTCAGGATTAAACAAAGACCTAACGTTTACTGAAGAAGGCCGGGTTGAAAACATTCGCAGAATAGGAGAGGTATCAAAACTCTTGCTCGATGCTGGTGTTGTTGTGCTCTCGGCTTTCATATCACCGTTCCGGGCCGATCGTGAGCAGGTAAAAGCAATTGTTGGTAGCGATCGCTACATTGAAGTGTTTGTTGATGCGCCCATCGAAGTGTGCGAGCAGCGCGATGTAAAGGGGCTGTATAAAAAAGCACGAGCCGGTGAGGTAAAGAATTTTACCGGTATTGATTCACCGTATGAAGCACCCGATTATGCCGATGTACACATCCCAACACATCAATTCAGCATTGAGCAATCGATGGAAACGTTGATGAAGGTTGTGCTGCCGAGAATAAAGAAGTGAAGAATATAAGATTATTAACTTTGTCGGATGAAAGTTACACGTTGCCGGTCATCGGTAGCAGGTCGCTGAGAAACCGGAAACCAAAAAGTAGATGAGCCATCAGTATTATTTAAGCCACTTAAAAGAACTCGAAGCCGAGGCGATCTTTGTGATTCGTGAAGTTGTGGCACAATTCGAAAAACCAGCCTTGTTATTTTCGGGTGGAAAGGATTCCATTGTGTTGGCATACTTGTCGCGCAAAGCATTTTATCCGGCACGTATTCCGTTTCCGTTGGTACACATCGATACCGGTCATAATTTTCCGGAGACAATGGAGTATCGCGACTGGCTCGTTGAAGAACTGGGCGTGAAATTGATAGTCGGTTCCGTTCAGGAAAGTATTGATAAAGGCCGCGCGAAAGAAGAGACCGGTTACAATGCCAGCCGTAATGCCCTGCAGACCGTAACACTGCTGGATACTATTGAGCAGTATAAGTTTGATGCCGCTATGGGCGGTGCAAGACGCGATGAAGAAAAGGCACGTGCCAAAGAACGATTCTTTTCGCACCGTGATGAGTTCGGCCAATGGGATCCGAAAAATCAACGGCCCGAACTTTGGAATTTATTCAATGGACGCAAGCACATCGGTGAACATTTCCGCGTATTCCCAATTTCCAACTGGACAGAGATGGATGTATGGCAATACATCTACACCGAGAATATTCCAATACCCAAGTTATACTTCTCGCACGAACGTGAGGTGATTACCCGCGATGGTGCTATACTGTCAACATCACCGTGGCTGAAACTAAAACCAGGTGAAGTACCTGAGAAGAAAATAGTTCGTTTCCGAACCTGTGGCGATATGCCGATTACAGGTGCTGTTGAATCGGACGCGGATACGTTAGAAAAAATTATAGAAGAGGTTGCCGCCTCGCGCAAGACCGAGCGTGGCACTCGTGCAGACGACAAGCGATCAGAGACGGCCATGGAAGACAGAAAGAAATCGGGATATTTTTAGTCGGATCAATAAATTTACCCAATGGGTGGAGGAGAATTTAAAGTAAGTAAAACAAACCGGTAACCAGCAACCGGCAACGTGAATTTATGAGCACTACAAATAACCAACTATTACGATTTACGACAGCAGGCAGTGTGGATGATGGCAAGAGTACACTCATCGGGCGGTTGCTGTATGATAGTAAATCTATTTTTGAAGATCAGTTAGAAGCGGTAGAAGCTTCGAGCGCGAAGAAAGGGTTTGATTATGTTGATCTTTCCCTGCTTACGGATGGATTGAAATCAGAACGCGAGCAGGGTATCACCATCGATGTGGCCTACCGCTACTTTGCCACACCCAAGCGCAAGTTTATTATTGCCGATACACCGGGCCATATTCAGTATACACGCAACATGGTAACGGGGGCATCCACGGCCAATCTGGCGTTAATCCTTATCGATGCGCGTAAAGGTCTTGTAGAGCAAACCTTCCGGCATTCATTCATTGCTTCGTTGCTGAAGATACCGCACATTATTGTGTGTGTTAACAAGATGGACCTCGTTGATTATGATGAGGCCGTGTACGAAAAAATAGAAGAGGAGTACAGAGCATTTTCTTCCAAGCTTGAAGTTTCGGATATTCAGTTTGTGCCGATCAGTGCGCTGGCTGGCGATAACGTAGTGAACCGTTCTGAAAGCATGACGTGGTACCAGGGGGCTACGCTATTACACATGCTGGAAACAGCCCACATTGAAAGCGACTACAATCACATCGACAGCCGTTTTCCGGTGCAGTATGTAGTGCGGCCACAATCCAAAGAGTATCATGATTTCAGAGGGTATGCCGGGCGCGTTGCGGGTGGCATTTTCAGAACGGGAGAGGAAGTGTTGATACTGCCTTCCGGATTTACCTCCAAGATTAAAAGTATAACACTCGGTTCAGAAGAAGTTGACGAGGCTTTTGCACCCATGTCGGTTACAATGACACTGGAAGATGAGATCGATATCAGTCGCGGAGATATTATTGCCAAGCCGAACAATCATCCACAGTCCGAACAGGATGTTGACCTGATGATTTGCTGGATGAACCAGCGTGCAGTCAACCTGAATACTAAATTCTTTTTGCGCCATACTACCCGCGAAGTGCGCGGTGTGCTGAAAGAGATTCAATATAAGCTCGACATCAACTCCCTGCATCGTATCGAGAATGCCGAGCAACTGTTGATGAATGAAATTGCCCGGGTGAAAATCAGAACGGCTCAGCCTTTATTCTTTGACAGTTACCGGAAGAACAGAATTACCGGCAGTGTTATTCTGGTGGATGAGGGTACGAATGAAACCGTGGCCGCGGGGATGATTGTTTAGGGTTGCGAGTTTAAGGTTCAATGGGCACCGACCGCTAACTTGGGACAAATATGAAAACGAAAAGTAAATCACTCCGAATCCGATTCAAGGTTGATAACCTCGACAAACTGGATACAAAGATTAAGCAAGTAAAGAAACTATTGAGAGAGATCAATAAGACTGTTATTCGAGTGTCTTCAAAGCCCTCTTAATTTTGGTTTTGAGTTCATCGGATATGTCATACATCTGGACTTCAATAGTATCTATGTGGGTAGCCTTTACTTTTACCCGGCCACCCTCTTGTATTATCTTTGATTTGAATTTCTTTAGCGTATCGTTTGCTAAATCTTCTAGTCCGTCCATTGCGGCCTGTTTTAGCAATGGGTCAAATTCATTGCCTTTGTTCTTGCCCTTAAACGGGCGAACCGTGATCTTTGTCATGCTACTTTAGTTTTTAGTCACTCTAAATTTAGCATAAAAAAGGGGCTTATTTAGCCCCTTTTCTTTTTGCAATCAGGTCTTTGTATTTCAACCTTCCTTCCGTATGAGTAAGCACCGTTGCCAGTCTTTCCTGATCGTTTACTTTACGTGTGTTGTATCGGTAAGCAAACTCATCTGCATAAGCCTGTAAATGTTCGGGACTAACTTGGTGGTAAATTCCAATGATACCACGCTTGAATAAAGACCAGAAGTTTTCTATCCCATTAGTGTGGAATGCCCCGTTTACGTATTGTCCACCGCTGTGATTAACAACAACATGAGCGTAGCTATGTTTAACGCCAGCGTAGCCCCTTGCATCGTCACTTACCATAATAGAGCCTTCATGCACAAACTCCCTAACAGCACTTTGTAATGATTTACCTGATACATTTGGTATCACTTTCGTTCTCACTTTTCCACCTGTTTCAAGCGCACCAAATACCATAGTCTTTTCGTCAGCGTGTCCCTTCTTTTTGCTTGCATGGCGGTTCTTATCTTTTCCACCTACGAAAGTTTCGTCAACTTGAACTTCTTCTTTCAGCATATCAGGTGCTTGACCGGATACCATACCACGAATACGGTGCAGCATAAACCAAGCAGTTTTTTGATGAATGTTTAAGTCCTTAGCAAGCTGATGTGATGAGATACCTTTCTTATGCGCTGTGATAAGGTACATTGCAGCGAACCAAGTTCTCAATTCAATGTTTGAATTTTCGAAGAACGTGCCCACAGTTACGCTATACTTCTTATAGCATTCTTTATTGCCACACTTGAAACGCTTACCGTTCTCAATCTTGTAAGCCTTTTCAGCATATCCACAATGAGGACAAGCAGGCTTACCATTCCAACGTTGTTGGATAAGGTATTCGCGACACTGTTCTTCTGTTTTGAAAGTGTCAAAGAGTTCGATTAGAGACTTGAATTTCATAAGTGCTTTAATTGGTAAGCCAAAGATAATATTAGGATGTTTATGGAACAAGGATATAGTAAAGATTTTTACTAAAACTTATCAACAAAACACTCAAAACCATCTAAAAACGATGTTTTTAAAAGAAAATACGTAAAATACGAAATGGTTATTCTGATTTTGACTATATTTACCGTATTATGAAAGATGAGAGGAAATTTTACGATAAAGACCTTGTGACCTTTCTTAATGAGAAAATAGAGCATCACAAGGAGCAAATGAAGTTTCACCGTCAGCAGATGGAGGAAACTCGCGCACAGTTGACGTTAATCACAAAAGGCACGACTCAGACAGAAGTTGAGCGGGATAATATAATTACTCATCCCGATTCTGAATTTAGTTTGTCGAATTGGAGACCAAAGGTTTTTAATGCCCTTGAGTCTGCAAATGAAGATTATACGTCAGAGGACATTTTAAAAGCAATAGATGCGAGGCTTAGTTCTGATAAAGAGCTTAGAAAAAAAGCTATCGGGGTGATTTCAAATTCTCTTCAAAGCCTTATGAAAGATGGAAAGGTGATTAAATTCGATAATGAAGGAAGGGGTAATAAATACAGAATAAGAAAAGCTACAGATGTGGCAGAGGCTTCATAAAAAATTAGCCCCTGATAGTTGGCGCTATCAGGGGCTTAATTGGAGAACTGAACGTCCAGTAACCGGTTCAGATAAACAACTACAAATTTTGCACATGAGAGTCGTTCGTACTGTCCGTGTAACTATTCGTAGAACGATCACAGTGCGACCTGTTCGCATTACGATCAAACGAATCAGTTAACTCGTTAAGGGCGTCCCCTTGCTAGGCTTGGGGCCCCATTTGCAAAGTCCTTACTTGCGATAAGGCCAAATGGGGGTGGGTCACATCATTATAGTGGCAACCCCCTTTGCATTTGCAAAGATAACGAAAAAAAATAACGAAAAAATTAGAACTTTGATTTATGATAAAGAAGGCAACGAAACGCGCGAAGAAATACGAGCCTAAATTGAAACTAAAAGAAGGGGTTGAATGGGACGATCTAATCAATCTCTCATTGCAAACACCTGAGCCAAAAAAGAAGGCCGTAAAGAAAAAGAAATGAAGAACGCTGATTATGCCAAAGCGTTAGGGGCGGCTATTCGTCACATAAGAAAGGAAAGAAAGTTAACACTTACCGACCTTCATTATGAAACACGGATTAACCGGCAGTCGGTCACGGAAATTGAACAGGGTGTAGTCTTTGTAAGACTTGACACGATTTTAAGAATCTGTCAAGCGTTAGATGTTAAGCCCGCTGTTCTCTTTGCGCTCGCTGACAGCAACTGATAAAATTCAAAAATGGATTTTCGGTTGACGTAACCGGCTGTTCAATCCTTGTCCCAAGTTCGAAGTCATTGCCGTTCAATGTTTAAGGTTTAAGGTTTCATGTTCTATGTTTAACTTGACGAAAAACCCGAAACCCGAAAACTCTGAATCCGGAACTTGAAATCTGAACAAAGTAATGAAATTGAATTCCCTGCTTGATCTTGCCATTGAAGCTGCCGAGGAGGCCAGCAGGGCTATCCTGAATGTATATCACTCCCATGATTTTCAGGCTGAAGTTAAAGGCGATAATTCCCCGCTTACGCTGGCCGACAAGCAGGCACACGAAGTAATTACAACAATGCTACAATCTTCCGATCTTCCTATTTTAAGCGAAGAAGGAAGAAGTATCGCGTATGACGAACGCAAGCAATGGGAGTATTTCTGGATGGTTGATCCGTTGGACGGCACAAAAGAGTTTTTAAAGCGCAACGGAGAATTTACCGTGAACATCGCGCTCATTCATCAGCATAAACCTGTGCTGGGTGTTGTTGCCGTTCCGGTTAGCGGAGATATTTTTTATGGAGGCGATAACCTTGGGGCATTCGTTAAGCGACAGGGTGTTGAAACCAGGCTGACCGTCAGACCGGGGGTCGATTTGAAGCAGTCGGGGTTGCGCGTAGTAGCGAGTCGTTCGCATATGAATGATGAGACGCGGGCGTTTATCGATCGTCTTCAGGAACCAATTCTGGTGTCGTCAGGAAGCAGCTTGAAATTTATGTTATTGGCTGAAGGTAAGGCCGATGTGTACCCCCGGTTTGCCCCGACTATGGAGTGGGATACCGCAGCAGCCCATGCGGTGGTGCACGGTGTTGGAGTGAAAGTACTGCAATCGGGCAAAGACGAGGAGTTGACTTATAATAAAGAAGAACTGCTGAATCCTCATTTTCTAACCATCCGCAATTTCTGAGCGTGTTTGAAAAGTGACTTGGTGCGATGAATGCTGGAGACATCGTTCTTGCTGGATGAGCCACGGATAAAAAAATAAAACCCTGCATAGCAGGGTTTTATTTTACTGGAAATTAAATTCGCTTTGCCTAGAACACCGCTACAATCTTCAGGGCATTTGCCTGCGAAAGTTGATAGAAGATATTTCCAATCTGCTGATAGTACACCATGCCGAGTCCCTGCACCACACTGACATTGGCCGGTAAGGCATCCGTTGCAGGCAATGGTGTTACCAGGTTGATGCTGAGCTTTTGTTCGCTTTGCAGTGGAAGGTAATCGGAATAAACCACATTGTTCAAGGTATCGAGAGCGGGTACGACAGACTCAAACTTATTGGTTGATGTATTGAATGTGTAATCAGACAGCACTCCGATTACCTGCACCAATCTGAAATGCGTAGCACCGGGGGTGGCAACTACTGTTTCGGCCGGATTGAACTCCGGAATCTGAATTGAGGCCGATGTTCGCTCAGGTGTATGCGAAGCATTGATTGGCGTGTTGAACACCCCGGCAAGACTTTGTTTCTGGTTGAGCTCAAGATTTTCCAGGAGTGCCCGTTGACCCGAAATAGCGATGGGACGTTGCCCGCGAACACCGGCACTGCGCGTGTTCACCGCCTTGAACAATCTGAGCATTCTGGCGTTGAACTGCCGGTCGGCTATGAACATAACAGGTGCCAACGCACTACGAAGCGCTTTACCTGCTTTGGCACATCCGGCAAACTCGCGGTTGTTTTCGCGGGTTCGTTGAAAGGCCGGGTCGGTAAGAATCCTTTTTTTGTCCGGACCTTTTGCCATCCTTACAAAGTTTTCACCTTGCGACTGATAGAAAGAGACACCATCCAGGTTTCCCTTTACTTTGATTAAACCGATTTGTTTTGACATATAGATAATTGTTTAAGTGACGTTTTTAAGGTTCCAGGTTTCAGGTTCAATGTTCCATGTTTCGGGTTTAAGGTTGCGGGTTCCGGGTTGGTGCGGTGTCAAAAGTAGGGGGGCAGGATGCAACCAGTTTGCGTGCTAAAAAATATCCAGTTTTTTTTATTTGCTTACCTGCTGTGTGGTTCACCACCCACGGCTTGACTGGACTCGACTGGACTCATCTACGGCTAGTACTGGGCTTATCCCCGGCTGATCTACGGCTTTGGGGTTACAAGTTTCGGGTTGCGGGGTTGCGGTTTCTTGGTTTGGTAAATGAAGACGGATTGATGATTTTCGTATTCGTTACTAACCGTTGTATGTTATGGCTGCGGGAAAGAATCCGTATTTGCGTTATCGCATTCTTCATGCTTGTTTATCGAATGGCCGGAAACGATACTGGACGAAGCAGGAACTTATTGCTCGACTCCGTGATCATGATCTTGATGTAGAGGCGCGCACCCTGGCGTATGATCTGGAGGCTATGCGCTATGACGAACGACTGAACTATCATGCTCCCATCGCGTATTGCAAAAAGAACAAGGGGTTTTATTATACCGATCCGAATTTTTCCATTGATGCCATTCCGTTTACCGCGAAAGAATTACGGTCGCTTGTCTTTGCCTTTTCGATTTTGCAAAAGTATGCAGGCGTAGCGTTGGTGAGCCAGTTCGAGGCTGTTTTTCATAAAGTGGTGAAGGTGGTGAGCGAATGGATGATTCCGAATGCGAAACGCAAATCCATTATTGCGTTTGAGAAAGCCCCTTACTACAAAGGGCTGGTTCATTTTGATGTTGTTCATCAGGCCACCGAAGAGGAGCAACCGCTGCGGATCGTCTATCAAAAGTTTACGGGGGCGAAGGAGTCGGTCCATATTTTTCATCCTTACTTCATGAAGGAGCATAAGGGACGTTTATATGTTATCGGGTATAGTGCTTCGCGCAAGACGATTCTTACGCTGGGGCTGGACCGTATGGAACAGGTAACAGAAGAACGGATTCCGTTTCGGGCGAACACGGAGGTTGATGCGGAGAACTATTTCCATCATACCCTGGGGGTTACCCTAACGAGCGGTGCTGTTGAAACGGTTGAACTTTGGTTCAGCGCGTTGCAGGGTCAGTACATCAAGACCCAACACCTGCATCATTCGCAGCGCACGGTTCGCGATGACAAACACGGGCTGGTTATTTCGTTGGCGTTGATTCCTAATTATGAGCTTACTTCGTTGATACTCAGTTATGGACCAGCGGTGCGGGTTTTGACACCTGCAAGCTTGCGACAACAGGTTAAAACGGAGCTTGAAAAAGGGTTGGCCGGGTATGGGTAGTTTTATCGGTTGCTGGTTGCCTGTTACCGGTTTGCCGGTGCTTTGCCACAGGGTAACTGGTAAGTTAAAAGGGTTATCTTATATTTACGGCCTTAACAGACCCCTTTTAGAGTTAAATGAGAAGGATTCTAGTATTTTTTGCAGGCTGCTCTATTTTACTGAGTTCCTGTGTTAGCAACAAGCAGTATGTTTATTTGCAAAAGGATGACGTAAACAGAGATGGGCTTGTAAAGGATAGTGTTGTTCGTGAATATCATATTGAATTACACGACTATAAAATTCAGCCAGAGGATATTATTTCAGTGCGTTTTGAAAGTTTGACATCTAAGGATTATGATTTTCTCGCCTCAGATCAGTCAAATCAGGCGAATTCTATGAATTTATCAACAACGAATGCCTTGCTGATTGGAGAACTTGTTGATACGAATGGAGAAATTCCATTTCCGTTTATAGGTAAGGTAAAGGTTGAAGGCCTTTCCGTTTTCCAAGTACAGGATAGCCTGCAGAAGATAGCATCTCAATATTTGGATTCGCCTACTGTAAAAGTACGTCTTCTGAATTTTCGATTCACGTTGTTAGGCGAGGTAACCAAGGAAGGAACGTATGTGTTAAACAACAATAGGGTCACCATCTTGGAGGCAATTGGCTGGGCTGGAGGCTTAACAGATTTGGCTGACCGGGCTAATGTAAAGCTGATTCGGCAAAAAGATGGCGTGGCTACCGTGCAATACATTAACTTGTTAGACGAGGACTTTATTAACTCACCTAGTTACTTCATTTATCAGAATGATGTTCTCATTGTTTCCGCCTTGAGACAACGACCATACCGTAAATATGCAGGACAAAACTGGGCGCTAGTGGTTTCTTCAGTAACCTTGCTTTTGTTAATAATTAGTTTGACTAAATAAAATACCATTGAACTCGAGTTCTTTCTTTGACCAAGAAACATCAACTGCTCAAGCAGGATTCACACTTGATTTTAAACGAGTTTTAGCCAGAGCGATACGATTTTGGTATGTGATTATTTTATCGTTGGGGCTTTCACTCTTTGTTGCTTTTTATAAGACCCGCTACAGTCAGAAGGTATTTCCTGTTTCAGCATCAATGATGATTCGTGAAATGCAAGAAACGAATGGTGCGGAATTATTATACAAAAACTCACCACTTATAGATCCCTATCGCAATTATTTAAACGAACCTTTTATAATTCGTTCGTATCCTTTAATTGAGAAAGTGGTGCGGGATCATAATTTCAATGTTTCTTTTTATCGAGAAGGTTATTTTAAAACCACCGAAGCATATAACTATGTGCCTGTCAAGGCAATTTGGTTCAATCCAGAGGATACTAGTCCTGCTCAATTTATTTTTGTTCTAACGGATGAATCGCATTTTTCACTTAGAGGTTTTAGTGATGATAATTCTAGTATTAACACGGTTTTTGAATTAGGGGATTCAATTCAATTCAATTCCTATTCTTTATGTATTAAAAGTATAGTTGACCGACCATTGAAACCATACATAGGAATACCATTTTTACTAGTTATTCAAAGTCCAAGAGCTGTTGCAGGGTCTTATATAGGCAGGCTTAATGTGGATTGGGCTGAGGAGGGAGCCGGGATCATTGATTTGAGTTTGACAGGTACAAATTCGGAAAAGGAGATTGATTTCTTGAATGGGTTGATCTATGCGTATCGTGAACTTGATATGGAGAAGAAGAATGAAACAGCCGAACGTACTATCAAGTTTATAAGATCCCAGTTGCAGGGAATTAAGGATTCGTTGCGGATTGTAGAGTACCAATTGGAGAGATTCGGAAATGGAAGCAGAATAAAGGACATGAGTGCAGAAGCACAGCGTCTTTATGTTAAGTCGGAAGCATTTGAAATTCAAATGGCGGAGTTGAAGATTCGGCAAAACTACTTTCAATACCTGAATGACTATTTGCTTAAAGATGCGGGGAGCCTTGATCAGGTAATCTTGCCATCATCTGTTGGCTTGAACGATCCTGTACTCTCATCGTTGCTTTCTAAGATGATCGATATTCAGCTTGAGATAAAGCTTTATGTAGATCCAGAGCGTGGAAAGAATCCGCTTGTACAGGGTAAACTTGATCGAATTCGGGAGATAAAGCGTGATGTGCTCGAGTCTGTAAAGACGTTGAAATCAACAGATAGAATAAAGATGGACTTCTTGAAAAAGCAGCTTGATGAAGTTGATCGTCAATTAGGGCTGTTACCAACATCAGAACGCCAACTGGTTTCAGTCCAACGCAATTATTCATTATTGGAAAATCTGTATGTATTCTTAATGCAGAAGCTGTCAGAAGCGGAGATTTCAAAGGCATCTAATACGTCTGATATTATTCCAGTGAATCCACCAATGGTAGGCGGCATTATTTCACCAAAGCCTGTTCAAAATTATTCAATTGCGGTAGCTGTAGGGCTTATTATTCCGTTTCTAATTTTTGTTTTTTTTGAATTGATAAATACAAAGATTCAATCCAAGGAGGATATCGAGAAGATGACTGCAATACCTTTTATAGGCGGGGTAGGACATAACGAATCTGGCTCGAATCTTCCGGTTAAAAATAAACCAAAGTCAGCGTTGGCAGAATCTTTTCGTGCGTTGCGATCTAACCTGAGTTTCTTTACTGGAAATCAGGAGAAGAAAATTTTCATGGTGAGTAGTTCGATAAGTGGGGAGGGGAAAACGTTTACAACCATTAATCTGGCAACGGTATTTGCGCTATCTGGCAAGAAGACGCTTATTGTTGGTGCTGATATGAGGAGGCCGCGTATTTTTCAGGATTTCGACAAGGACAACTCGGTTGGATTGAGTACCTATCTTTCGGGGATTTCCGAGTTTTCAAGCGTGGTTCAGTCTACGGAGATTGAGAATCTATATTTAATCAGTGGTGGTCCTGTTCCACCAAATCCGTCCGAGCTTTTGTTAACAACTAAATTTGAAGAATTTGTAAAAACAGCAATCAAGGAATTTGATTTTGTATTAATCGACACCCCTCCACTGGCATTGGTTACGGATGCCTTTGTGATTTCAAAACTGGCGGATCATACGGTCTTTGTAATGCGGCAAAATTATTCTCCAAAAGACTTTGTACGAAGCATTGATGAATACTATAAATCTGGTAAAATTAAGAATATCAGCATTTTATTGAACGATATCTACAAATCAGGTCTTGGCTATGGATATGGTCAAGGGTATTCGTATGAGTATGGGTACGGTTATGGCTCTTATGGTAGCTATGGTGGCTATTACAGTGATGATCGTGAGGAGAAGAAGGGTCTTACTAAGCGCTTTTTCCGAAAATAGCTATGAACGTTGTATTACCTAAAAATATTTTCTTAATCGCGGAGGTTGCCCAAGCACATGAGGGAAGCCTTGGTATAGCGCACAGCTATATAGACGCACTTTCAAAAACAGGGGTCGATGCTATTAAATTTCAAACTCACATAGCGGATGCAGAGAGTAGTTCTTTTGAACCCTTTCGGGTTAAATTTTCCTATGAAGATAATACCCGTTATGACTATTGGAAGCGGATGGAATTTACCTTCGAACAATGGCAAGGTTTAAAAGAGCACTGTGTAAAGGTAGGACTGGAATTTATGTCAAGCCCTTTTTCGGTTGCTGCTGTGGAGTTATTAGAGCGCTTGGATGTAAAGCGCTATAAAATTGGTTCGGGAGAAATAACAAACCATTTACTATTGGAAAGGATCGGTCGTACAGGTAAACCGATTATTCTTTCATCGGGTATGAGTTCTTTTGCTGAATTAAAGATGGCTTTAGAAACTCTTCGCCCGTTCGGAAATCAAATTACTGTTTTACAGTGCACAACAGCTTACCCAACAAAACCAGAACAATGGGGATTAAATGTACTTGCTGATTTGCAAAGTCAGTTTAAAGTACCTGTTGGATTTTCAGATCATTCGGGTGAAATCTATGCGTGTTTGTGTGCGGCTATCTTGGGAGCAACGGTGCTCGAATTCCATGTTGTGTTTGATCAGCAAATGTTTGGCCCTGATGCCAAGGCTTCACTGACAATCGAACAAATTAAAATACTTGTGAAGGGTGTTCGGCAAATTGAAGTTGCTTTATCTAACCCTGTTCAGAAGGATGAAACGGCAGTTTATGAGGATTTGAAACGTATGTTTGGGAAGTCGCTGGCAATAAACAAGTCGCTGAAAGCTGGACATTGTATTGAGCTTGCAGATCTTGAAAGTAAGAAACCGGCTGATCAAGGAGTACACGCATCTGAGTTTAAGAATGTTCTTGGTAAAAGAGTAATTCGGGATTTAGAGGCCTATTCATTTTTGAACTATAACGATTTTGAATGAGTAAACGAAAGATTTGTGTGGTGATTACTGCACGCCCCAGTTACAGTCGTGTGAAAACGTTGCTTGAGGCGGTAAAAAATCATCCTCAATTAGAACTTCAGGTTGTGGTCGCTGCGTCCGCTCTTCTTGATCGGTATGGCTCTGCCATTAACAACATTGAGCGAGATGGTTATTCGATTGATGCTCGGGTATTCAATGTTTTGGAAGGTGAGAATTTAACTGCTGCAGCCAAGACTACGGGTATCGGAATTCTGGAATTATCTACGGTGTTTGATAATTTGTCGCCCGATATTGTTGTTACTATTGCTGACAGGTTTGAAACAATGGCAACAGCTGTTGCTGCATCATTTATGAATATACCACTTGCTCACATTCAAGGAGGTGAAGTGACAGGGAATATCGATGAAAAAGTAAGACATGCCATTACAAAACTAGCAGACTATCATTTTGTGGCATCTGAGAGCGCAAAAACTCGCGTATTAAGACTTGGGGAAAATACTGACTATGTTTTTAATACCGGTTGCCCATCAATTGACCTAGCGGCACAGTCATTGAAAAATAAGGAGTTTACTTTCGATCCGTATAAGAAGTATGGTGGCGTTGGAAGAAAGCCAGATTTGTCTAAAGGGTACCTTGTGGTGATGCAGCATCCGGTTACTACTGAAAACAATCAATCGCGTGTACATATTGAAGAGACATTAAAAGCAATAGCTTCCATTAAAAGACCAGCATTATGGTTCTGGCCTAACGTTGACGCGGGGGCGGATGGTACATCAAGTGGTATCCGTGCCTTTCGTGAGAATAACCAGCTTGATCATGTTCATTTTTTCAAAAATATGGAGCCAGACGATTTTCTTACACTCCTTATTCATGCTGATTGCCTTATTGGTAATTCAAGCGTGGGTATTCGCGAGTGTGCTTATTTGGGCGTTCCCGTTGTTAATATAGGGTCCCGTCAAAACAAACGGGACAGAGGGAATAATGTGGTGGATGTGGATTATAATGAAGATGCAATTAAGGATGGTATTAACTATTGGCAAAGAACCAAACGTCCACAAGGATCCTCAGTGTATGGCGGAGGTGATGCAGGAAAGGAGATTGCTAAGATACTTGCTGAATGTCCTTTAAGGTTTCATAAAACAATAACTTATTAAGCAACTTGAGGATTGCTTGTTGAAAAGAAATCCAAAATGTAAAGAAATGAAAATCTTAGGGGTAATACCTGCACGGGGAGGGTCAAAGGGTGTTCCTGGAAAGAATATTAAAATTCTTGGGGGTAAGCCGTTAATTCAATATACCCTTGAGGCTGCCCAACAAAGTAAGCTGATTACAAAAATTATTGTTTCTACTGATAGTGAAGAAATTTCAATGTGCGCCCGCTCATTAGGAATAGAAGTTCCGTTTCTCAGACCTGCATTACTTGCCCAGGATCATTCTCCCACATTGCCAGTTGTACAGCATGCTCTTAATTTTTTTTTAGAACAAGGGGAGTACTATGATGGCGTTTGCCTTCTTCAGGTAACGAGCCCTTTTCGTATTCCAGGATTTATCGATCATGCTATTGAGCGGTTCATAGACCTGAAGTGTGATGGGATGATTTCTGTATTGCCCGTGCCTACCGAGTATAATCCACATTGGTTGTTTGAACCTACTCAAGACGGTTTTTTGAAAATTGCAACTGGGGAATCAACTATTATTTCCAGGAGACAAGATTTACCTCAGGCATATTTTCGGGATGGTTCTGTCTATATTACGCGAAGGGAGATTGTAATGGAAAACCAATCTCTTTACGGGAAGAATCTTGGTTACGTGGTTAATGACCCCAAGTGGCATGTGAATATTGATACACCTGAGGACTGGCTAGAAGCAGAAACTAAAGTTGTTAAATATAAGATAGAATGTGCGCGATAGCTGGTATTGCTGGTAATACTGCCGACAAGAAAATTCTTGTCGCTCGAATGTTGTCATCGATGACGCATCGTGGTCCTGACCATAGTGAAATTCGACAACTATCTGATGCGGTAGTATTCGGCCACAATCGCTTAAGTATTATTGATCTGCAGGCAGCATCAAATCAACCTTTTGTGTCTGAGGATTCCCGCTTTACCATTGTGTTCAATGGAGAGATATATAATTATACTGAATTGCGGGACTTACTTAAACCACACTTTACATTTCGTACAAGTTCAGATACAGAAGTCTTATTGGCTGCCTACAGAAGATGGGGTGCAGATTGTTTGAATCTGTTGATAGGCATGTTTTCATTTGCCGTCTGGGATGATCAAGATAAAGTGTTATTTGCTGCGCGCGATCGGTTTGGAATTAAGCCATTCTATTTCCATACTACCGGAGCCACACTATTGTTTGCGAGTGAAATAAAGGCACTTTGGCAAGCTGGTGTTGACAGAACAAGGAATTTTAACGTGTGGTCCTCTTTTTTTGTTTATGGTAGTTATGGGATGCCACATGAAACCTTTTGGGCTGATATTCAGCAATTGCCAGGTGGACACTATCTTTTATGGCAAGCGGATAACCTGACCATTAAGCGGTGGTATTTTTTTGATGAAAACATAAAAAAAAATCAATCAGATTTGGCTTCGATGAGCGAAGAGCAACTGGCAGCGCAGTATGTTGATCTGCTGCAAGATAGTATTCGTCTCCGGTTTCGTGCCGATGTGCCTATCGGGTTTAATGTGAGCGGTGGCCTTGACTCCTCCTTGTTGCTCTCTTTGATTAAAAAATCTTTTCCAGAGACTTCTGGTATTCATGCTTTTACTTTCTATACTGGAAATGCCTTGTATGATGAACTACCCTGGGTAAAGGCTTTGATGGATACTGCGTTGTATCCCTTACATACGGTTCGACTTCATGCCGATGATGTTCCGACACTGGCAGAAGAGATGGCACTTTTGCAAGACGAGCCCTATGGTGGATTACCCACACTGGCGTATGCGCAATTGTTTAAAGAGGCTCGAAAACGAGGAACACTTGTTTTACTAGATGGGCAAGGAATGGATGAAGCCTGGGCAGGCTATGACTATTACCAATCCGATTCGGGAGCGGTAGTGCAGGGTGTTCAAGGGTCTCCAATGCGACCGCTTGTATTAACAGAAGAGTTTAGAAAATATGCCGAGAAACCACAGTATGAAGCACCCTTTGAAGAGAAACTTCTGAATCTTCAATATCGAGATTTATTTTATACAAAAATACCCCGCGCACTTCGATTCAATGACCGTGTGTCTATGATGAATAGCGTAGAGTTACGTGAACCCTTTCTTGATTATAGATTAGTTGAAATGTCCTTTGCACTGCCTTCTCATTGGAAGATCAGGGATGGGATTGGAAAATATTTACTCCGAAGAATTACGAGCAAATTATTGCCCGAAACAATTAGACTGGCCCCCAAACGCCCTCTACAAACGCCTCAACGCGAATGGCTTTCGAATGAATTAAAGGATTGGACCAGTGCATTGGTTACTGAGTTTGCCAAACAACCCTGGGTTGACCCCGCTGCGTTGCACCGCGAGTATGAAATTTTTAAAGGAGGCAGTAATGATAGTAGTTTTCATGTTTGGCAATGGATTAATTTTTCATTACTAAAGCCATGACCTCTAAAGTAATAGCTTCGTCAAAGTTTATTTTAATTGGCAGTGTGGTATCCAAGATTTTTACTTTTGGAGGCAGCGTACTGTTAGCACGAATATTATTTCCACAAGACTACGGCTATCTTACATTCACTACAATATTCACAATTTTTCTTCAGCAAATAGGAAATTTTGGAATAGAGGTGTTCTATCTTCAGGAGAAAACAAATAGCGCTGAGGAAGAAGAGGGAATATTGCAGGTTGTATTTAAACTTAGATTGCTGGCAAATGCATTTCTCTTGGTTATCCAAATAGGAGTAGGCTTAATTTTCTATTTTGTTTTGGATAAGGTAATTGTGGGGCAGCTATTGCTTATTTTTTCGTTGACCTATATTTTTGAAATACTCAGTTCTGTCAATGGTGCCATTCTAAAGAAAGAGCTGACCTTTAAACCTCTTGCCATTGCAAATACCACGCGCGATGTAGCTTCTGTTGTCGCAAGGGTGCTGTTTGCCAGTTTGGGATTTGGGCCGTTAAGTTTTGGTTTTGGTGCTGTTATAGGAAGTTTTTGCCAGGCTATTTGCATTCGATATGCCAAAAGAATGAGAGTAGATTGGAAGTTCTGGGACAAGAACTATTTTCTGAGGGTTTACAATTTTTCAAAACACGTTTTACTTGGCTCCATCGGCTCCTATGCATCGCAGCAACTGGATAAAGTGATGATGGTTAGTTTTTTTGAGATCACCAAGATTGGTTTTTACAGTTTTGGCTATAGTAATGCAGGTATTCCATTTACCTACCTATTCTCTCCACAACAGCAACTTATTTTATCCTACTCCGCAAATCTTAAAGATAAGCCTGATGTTTTGCTTGAAAGAATTTATGATATGGGTAGGATTATTCTATTACTTACCGGCCCCTTGTATGTACTAGCATACTTCAATTGCGACCACATTATTGACTTTGTTTTTGGAGCCAAATGGTTAATGGCTGGTTCTTTTGTTAGAGTTTTTATTGTCTATTTTTTCTTCATGAGCTTTTTGACGCCTTTCAATGGATTATTGACGGCCCTTGGAAGACCTGATATTGTTAGCAGAATAACGCTAGTAAAAATGGTGACTTTGATTCCTGTGCTTTTTGCGTTTGCATACTTTGTTAAGGATTTGATTTGGTATTGTCTAGTATTTTCTTTGATTTCTATTCTGTTTGATTTGATGAAGGCAAGTGCAGGTGTGAAGCGAATTGGTGGGTCGGTGTTTTCTTTTCTTTTCAAGAATTTCGATGTCATATTCTTATTAGTTATTTTGACCCTATTGGAAGTAGCGATTATAACAACATCCTATTTTAGTGAGCACTGGATCATGGTGATTAGCGCGTTGCTTGTCGTTTTTTTCTGGGGAGTTTTCTGGGCAAAAGGACAAGATAGAGAGTTGGTTAAAAGATTCATTTTTAAGAAATGATATATAAACTTTTTAGTTTTCTGTATCGCTTTATATTCATTCGGCCCTTACGGGTTAATGCTCTTGTAAAAGCATCAGCAACGACAAAGGGGGTAAGAAATGTTACTTTTCTCGGAGAAAATGCTGTGCCGGAGTATTGTAATTTTGCTGGCAAAATTGCCATTGGTTCAAAGACAACCTTAGGCATTCATAACTTTTTTCATGGCAATATTGTATTGGGTAATTATTGCCAGATAGGTGCGTATGTAGCGATTCACACCACTAATCATCCAATTCATTATTTATCAACCTATATCAACCGAAACTTATTTGAAGGCGAATTGGCTACGTTGAAGCAAACCGGGAAAATAGAAATCGGTCATGATGTGTGGATTGGTCACAACGCTATTTTGGTAGGCAATTTTTGTGTAGGGAATGGCGCTATTATAGCAGCTGGTGCAGTGGTTACGTCTGATGTTCCACCCTATAGTATTGTGGGTGGTGTACCGGCAAAGGTTATTAAGTACCGGTTTTCTAATTCCCTAATTGCAGAAATAGAAGCTTTAGGATGGTGGAATAAGGGGGAAGAGGAGTTAGTTAAATTGAAACCTCACTTTTTTAAAGACCTGTCTCAGCAAGATTCATTATACAATTAATCCAAGGGATGTTTTGAAAATATTTTTCATTCTTACAGATGGTGCGGCAGTTCGTAATTTTGTGCACAGCGATGTGTTGACGAAAAGACAGCATGATGAAATTTTTTTATGGTGCAGTAAGGAGATTATTCCGTATGTAAATAACCTGGGGCATGTAATTGTAGAATTACCAGCCTATGAAACAACCGGATTTATTGAAGTTGTCAGAAGCGCTATTACGCGAGCAGAGGTAAATAGAAACGCGCGGAAGTTTAAGAACAGCGATTTCTATTACTACTTGAGTAAGCGTAAAAGCAAGGGGTGGCGGTTGCGGATAAAAGCGCTTCTCCGTGACATGTTGGGAAGCTTATTTGGATTTGATAGGGGTGTGAGATTTTTAAGAGCCAATCTTTATTCACGGATCAGGCGTACTTCATATTATGCGCATGCGCAAAAGGTATTGCTTGAGCATAGACCCGACTTAGTTTTCTGTACACACCAACGTTCGCCAGAGTCTATGGGGCTTGTTCACGCGGCAAGAAACCTTGGTATTCCCACATCCGCATTTATATACTCATGGGATAATCTCCCTAAGGGAACATTAATGACGGAGGCGGATCATTATTTTGTTTGGAGTGAATACATGAAGCGCGAGGTTCTCCAATATTATCCCTGGGTTAATGACGATGCTGTGCATGTTACCGGTACACCTCAGTTTCTTCCCTATTTTAAAGATTCGAATTATATCAGCCGGGAAGAATTTTCAATTTCTTATAAGCTTGATTCAAATGCATCCTGGATATGTTTTTCTGGAGATGATGAGTTGACATCTCCACACGATCATCTTTACCTTCGTGATCTGGCTCAAGCAGTTGATACTTTAAATCGAAGCGGGGCGAATGTCCAAATTGTTTTTCGTCCTTCACCGGCAGATGTATCTTTGAGGTATGATAAAGTAATCGCTGAATTTTCGACTATTATCAAGAAAGTTCCGCCTCAATGGCGTGAAGCAAAAGTTAATGAGTGGGCAGCGTTAATTCCCTTAGCTAATGATTTTACATTGCTATGTTCCATTGTTTATCACTGTTTGGCGGTATTTAATGTGGGATCGACTATGGCAATCGATTTTTCTATTTTGAAAAAGCCTTCAGCCTATTTTAAATACAATGCGGTAGAGGATTCGCGCTGGGATATTTTTAAAGTCTATCGATTTATTCACTTTTATACGATGAAAGGCTTAGAGCCTGTATACTGGCTGAATTCAGCAGACGAAGTTGGCTTCAAGCTGACTAGTATCCTTGGAGATGAAGCTAACAAAAAGGTAGAGGCTCAACGGTGGCAAGAGGTAATTGTTATATCACCCTTGCAGCAGGCCAAAGAGCGTATTTGGAATACTATTGAAGTGATTGCGAGTAAAAACTGATATGGATAACACGCTGGATAAAATTAAGGCTTCGCTGGCTGACCAAAGCTTAAAAAGTGATGTTCCTGAGTTTATAGAATTGGTTAGTAATATCTATCACCAACACGAAGCATCAGTTTATGATGCCTCGCAAATATCCTTGAGCAATTCAATATGGTCGTGGCAGATGGCCTTGAAAACCATTCAGATCTTGCCCGGTAAATCCATTCGTGTGCTTGACTATGGTGCCGGTACCGGTTTTGCTACCCTGCAAGTATTACAGTCGCCTTTGGCTGCTTATGTTCGAGAGGTTGTTTGCTATGATCTTTCGCCTGCGATGATTGATATCTGTCGCGAAAAGATGAAATCTTTTCCACATGTTTCATTTCTCTTTTTAGCTGATAAATCAGGTAGAGATAAACTTGCCGAACAGAAGCCTTTTGATTTGGTAGTGACCAACGCGCTATTGCATCATGTGTTAGATGTGGAATCATTTGTGCGCCATGTTCGTAATTGGGTGGCACCATCAGGTTATTACATTGCCGGACATGAGCCTAATTATAATTTTTATGTTAACGAAACGCTTGTCAGAGCTACCCTAAGATTTCAACGGTATAAGCGAATCAGGCAGCGGCTCACATTGAAATATTGGCTGCATAAAACGGGCATCAAAAAATCGTTTCATGACTTGGTGACATTGACAAATCAGGAATTGTTGAGACGAGGTCAGATAGCCTCGCCCATTCCACGAAACTACCTCCATAAGCTCGTAGATATTCATGTGCCGTTTGGTTTATCAACCAACCAACCTTGGGGTGAAGTTGGTTTTCAGGATTCAAAACTTGTTCAGTGGTTGGGTGATGACTTTCGCATGACCGGAATCTATACGTATTCTCACATTAAAGACGGGTTGGCCGATAACGATTGGCTTTGGAAAAAAAGTGTGCGCCAGTTACAAAAGCAGTATCCCGAAGATGGCGCTGATGCCCTGATGATTTTTAAACGGAAAGACTGATCATGCATATTGTATTCCTGACAAACGAATTTCCAACAAGCGGTCAACCTCATGGTGGTGTGGGTACCTTTGTAAAGTTTATGGCAGAACGGCTGGTCGAGGCAGGTATTAGCATTTCTGTGGTTGGCTTTTATAAGGGAACAACTATAAGTGGTGAGGTAAGTCAGGAGGAAGGGGTATTGGTTTATCGATTGCCAAGTAGTCGTTGGCGATTCTTTAGGTTTGCCGATCATGCATTTCGAGTGAACCAAAAGCTAAAGGCGATTAACAGGAATCATAAAATTGATGTTGTTGAGGCACCTGAATTGGGTCTTTCTTTCATTCGTAAGTTGAAAGGCGTGAAATATGTAATTCGAATGCACGGAGGACATCATTTTTTTGCTCAAGCCGAGAACAGGAAAATAAGTGCCTGGCGAGGCTTTCAGGAGAGACGGTCGTTTGACCGCGCGGATGCTCTTGTGGGTGTAAGTCGTTATGTTGTTAATCACACAGCCAAGTATTTGAAGTTTGATCCTACAACAACACCAGTAATTTTTAATCCTGTAAACCTTGCCAAATTTCATCGGGCAAATCCTGCAAAAATAATTAAAGGGCGAATTGTTTTCGTTGGTACAGTATGCGAAAAGAAGGGTATCCGGCAATTGGTTATGGCCATGCCCCGCATACTAAAGGTTGTTCCGGAGGCACATTTAATGATTGCCGGGCGAGATTGGTTTTTTCCTTCTGGACTTTCTTACATTCAATACTTGCAAGACTTTATCGACCCTGCTGTAAAAGATTCTATTACATTTCTGGGCACAGTGCCCAATACAGAAGTACCACAATGGATTGAATCGGCAGAAATTTGCGCTTATCCATCGCACATGGAAGCAATGCCCTTAGCCTGGTTGGAAGGTTTGGCCATGGGAAAAGCAGTAGTGGCTAGCCAAACGGGGCCGGGGCCGGAGGTTATTCAGAATGGAGTTACGGGCGTTCTATGTGATCCGTATTCGCATGATGATATTGCCAGCCGTATTCTGACTATTCTTACTGACAGTACATTTAGAGATTCGCTGTCCGAACAAGCGTATAACGATATACACGCACGCTTCGATAGTCAAATGATCGTTAATCAAAATATTGAGTTTTATAGTGACATAGTATGATGAAGGCGTTTAGATCGGATATAAGGCGATACAAAGCTTATGAGAAAAGAAGTGCTTTGATTCATCTCTTAACACAGCGTGGGTTATGGGCAATTTTTCAATACCGAGTTGCTAATAGTATATACACGTCAAAGATTCCTACAATAATTAAGAAGCCCCTGCTGGTAGTTATATCGATATGGAGGATTTTTATTGAAATAATAACAGGAATTTCCATACCTCATAGTTGTTGTATTGGTAAGGGTTTATATATAGGCCATGCAGGTAATATTATTTTTAATGGTCAATCTAAATTAGGGGATTATTGCAACATATCTCAGGGGGTTACTATAGGTGTTAGTGGCCGACTGGATAAACGTGGGGTGCCGATAATTGGTAGTAATGTTTACCTAGCTGCAAATGCAGTAGTAGTGGGAAAAATTGTTGTTGGAGACCGATCTGTGGTAGGAGCAAACAGCGTTGTTGTCAGAGATGTTGATTCTGGAACTACAGTGATGGGTGTGCCGGCACTTAAGATAAGTGATAATAATTCTGATGAATATATACTGCCAGTAGAATGAATTTTCTTGTAGTCACTTTTGCTCCATCTATACTAAAACAAAATATACTTAACTCTTACGGGCCATATGTTAAGGAAATGGATTTATGGTTTGAGGGAGTTGACCATGTTAGGATATGTAGTCCGACAAAATACTCACTTGGAAATTTATTGCTGACTGCCTTTCGAAGAACAGACCTTGAAGTGGTGGAGCTGCCCGAGGTATCATTGGTTGGCTTTCGCAATAGGATACGCACAATTTTTTATACTCCCCTTATTATGGTTAGGCTGTTTAAGTCATTTCTTTGGGCCGACCATATTCATTTTCGATCGCCTGGAAATATCACCTTACTTGGCCTGCTCGTTCAAATAGTTTTTCCATTTAAAAAGAAAACTGCCAAGTATGCTGGTAATTGGGGCGAAAATAAAGGGCAGCCCTGGTCGTATCGATTTCAGAAGTGGATATTGAGCAATACCTTTTTAACCCGAAATATGCGCGTGCTGGTATATGGCGATTGGCCTGGCCAGACTAACAATGTACTTCCGTTTTTTACAGCTTCATATTCCGAAAATGAAATTATACCGGTAAAACAACGCGAGCTATCGGGGGTGATCAGGCTTGTTTTTGTGGGAGCGTTAATGAAAAGTAAGAATCCATTGGTGGCTATTCAAGTTGCTGAATCATTGTGGCGCAAAGGTTTTTCTGTTCAGATGGAGATACTGGGCGATGGAGCGGAGCGTAGTGCACTGGAAAAGTATATCGATGAGAAAGGACTTCAACGAATAGTTTTCGTTCGTGGAAATGTCCAGTCACATGAGGTTAAGGCGGTTTTACAGGAATCGCATTTTTTGGTTTTTTTATCAAACTCGGAAGGATGGCCAAAAGCAGTGGCTGAGGCAATGTTTTGGGGATGTGTGCCGTTGACTAAACCGGTGTCGTGTGTACCGTGGATGTTGCAAAATGGTAAGCGAGGAATATTGGCCAATACGATGGATGCAGACCTACTGGCCAGCGAGCTTCAAGCGTTGTGTATTAGCCCGGCACGTTATAATGCGATGTCGGAAGAAGCGGCCAGGTGGTCGCGTAATTATACACTTGAGAAATTTCAAAAAGCTATTCAATCACAACTATGAGGGTAATGCATCTTATCGATTCATTATCGGCCGGGGGCGCTGAACGAGTAGCTGTAAACATGGTAAATAGCCTTAACGCTGCGGGTATACCGGCCTGGCTTTGTGCCACACGAAAGGAGGGACCCTTAAGGACTTTTGTAACGCATGGAGATCGTTACCTTTTTCTTGATCGGAAAAAACGGGTTGATGTAAAGGCATTGATACGGCTGGTTCGTTTTATTAAAGCCCATCAGATCAGTATTCTACACGCACACAGCTCATCTTTTTTTATTGCCGTGCTAGTAAAAGTTTTTACCCGGTCTGTTAAAGTGGTCTGGCATGATCACTATGGTATGAGCGATAGATTACAGACCAGAAAGTTTTTTTTTATCAAGGTGTCGTCAATATGCTTTGATGCAGTCTTTTCAGTGAACCATTTGTTGACAGCGTGGGCTATTAAAAATCTTTTTGTTCGGCCTGGTCGGATTAATTTTCTTGCCAACTACGCCAACCTTGGAAGTACGTATCGATCATCCTGGAGTACAGACCGACTGGAAGCGCACATTATTCTTTGTTTGGCTAACTTGCGACCGCAGAAGGATCATCCAACATTGCTTAAAGCTTTTAGAATGTTAAAAAATGATTACCCGGATGCGCAATTGTATCTTGTTGGAAAAGATTCAAACGATGCTTATAGTGAAGAACTTAAGCGATTAGTAGTGGATTTAAAATTACCGGACGTTTTTTTAATGGGGGAGCAGTCTGACGTTTCTAATTTTTTGAATATTGCGTCTGTCGGTGTGTTAAGTTCGGTGTCTGAAGGACTTCCTATTGCGTTGCTGGAGTATGGCTTGGCTGCGTTGCCAGTAATCTGTACTAATGTGGGCGAGTGTAGTCGGGTGTTAGACGAGGGCAGGGCTGGTTGGTTGGTGTCTCCGGGTGATCCCACGGTGTTAATGAAGACCATGAAGGAAGCTTTTGAGCAGCACGCCAAAGCGAGTGACTATTCTCTTCGGCTAAGGCAGCGGATTCAATCTCACTACTCTGAAGAAAGTGCCCTGCGCCAGTTAGTAGCACAGTACAACAACATTGCCTAGCTATGTTCAAAAGTCGCCATCAGTATTTGATCTTCTTTTTACTGCATATCTTGCTGGGTGCAGGTGTTGCCCTCTCAAGTAATCTTGCTCTGGTGTGGGGATTACTTCCAGTTACGTATGGATTATTCGATGTTGTTGTAAAGAAAAACCGGAATGAGCGTGCTGCCTGCTGGGCAGCCTATTCTACAGGTACAGAGGTGGTGCTTCGCATGCAGGAAGCCTTTGTTACCTATGAATCGGTTAAATATTATGTTATAATTTTACTTTTGGCGGGCCTGCTTATGGATGGGAGTTTTAAAAAATCTTCCCTTATTTTTGTTGTATTACTGGGACTATTGCTTCCATCTATTTTTATCACCGATATGTACGGGGATGAGTTTCGAAAGGCTATTCTATTTAATCTCAGTGGACCCATTACTCTTATTATTGCGTGCATTTATTTTTTCAGAAGACCTGTTTCGACAGGTGATTTAAATTCAATTTTCGTTTTTTTTATTATGCCGATTCTTTGTACGGCCATTGTATTGCAATTAAAAACACCCGATTTTTCATCCATTAAGTTTAGTGCGGAGTCAAATTTTGAAACCTCAGGAGGGTTTGGGCCCAATCAAGTTTCAACGATTATGGGCTGCGGTATATTCCTGGTTTTATTATCCATTATTTTAAAGTTCACAATAACTGGTTTCAGGATAGTGGATCTGGTGTTGTTGGTTGCATTTACTTTTCGAGGGATTATTACTTTTTCGCGAGGTGGAATTTTATCCGTTGTAATTGCGATGAGTTGTTTTATAGCATTGTCCTTTTTACTTAACCATCAGGTGAAGAAACGCTTTGTAAAGTATTTGTTTATTATTGTGCCCGCCATCATTCTGATATGGAGTTATTCCGTAGGGATCACGGGCGGCCAAATTGAGAATCGATATTTAGGAAAAAGTGCTCGCGGTAAAGCGGGCACCGATTTGACTTCAGGTCGCTCAAGTATCTTTAATGCGGATTACGGAATATTTCTTGAGAATCCTGCCTTTGGAGTTGGTGTTGGAATGGCAAAATTTATCCGTGAGCGAAAGTATGGATATCTGGCGGCTAGTCACAGCGAGTTTAGCAGGTTGATGGCCGAGCATGGTTCATTAGGGATACTATTTATGCTTCTCTTAACCGGAATAATCATTCAGCAAGGTGTTTACCTACCATCCTTTGGTAAAATCTGGCTGGTTACGTTTGTAGTGTATGCTTTCCTAACCATCAATCATGCAGCTATGCGGACAGCATTACCTGGCTTTATTTTTGGTTTGGCCTTTATTTTACTTGTTCCGACAAAAGTCCGTAAACTCACATGATACTATTTGTAGGTAATGTTCTTAGTCAAAAGGGACGAGCTGTCTCTTATACTGAGTTTTTGGTAGATCAATTAAGACATTCCGTTGATGAAGAGTTGGTATTGATTTCAAATTACCGTAACAAGGTTCTTCGATTAGCGCATGCTGTTTTTTTTCTTTTAAGAAATAATTCAAGAATTAGGTTTGTTATTATTGACACCTTCAGTACCTCGGCATTTTACTATGCCTATGTTGTAGCACTGCTATGTCAATGGACTGGAAAGCGGTACATTCCAGTACTTCATGGAGGCAACCTTCCGGAACGGTTTAAAAAATCGCCTGCAATGGTAACAAGAATTTTTGGAAAAGCTTATGAGATCGTGTCTCCATCTTTTTACCTAGCTAATTTTTTTAGCCGGGCAGGATTTTCGATAAAAGTTATTCCTAATGCCCTGCAAATCGGTCAATATCCTTTTAAAAGACGAGAGTTGATAAAGCCAGAGTTATTGTGGGTGAGAGCTTTTGACAATATCTATAATCCGGTGCTGGTGCTAAAGGCACTTAAGTTGGTTTTACCTTACTACCCTGATGCCCGTTTAACTATGGTTGGTCCTGTTAAGGATAACAGCTATCAGATATGCTTAGACTATTCAAAACAGAATGGATTAGAGAAAGTTGTTACCTTTCGAGGCTTGTTAAGTCGCGATCAGTGGATTGAGGAGTCGGCTGCCTTCGATATTTTTATTAACACAACAACAATAGATAATCAACCTGTTAGTTTATTGGAAGCCATGGCGCTTGGATTTATAGTAGTGAGCACGAATGTTGGAGGGATTCCTTTCTTAGTTAATGATGGAAAGAATGGTTTTTTAGTTCCCTCTAATGACGAGCAAGCGCTTGCTGATATTCTTATTCGATTGCTTTCTACGGATGAGAGAACACTAAGCCGAGTTAGTGAAAGTGCAAGAGAATTCGCAATGCAGTTTGATTGGTCGGAAATTGAATCGAAATGGTTAACCTTATTGGGGTAGCGAGGTATGACATGGCAAGAATTTGTTTTTCGTATTAACGGATATCCAATTGACAAGGCAAGAATTGATCTTGAAAAAATTAGAAGTATTCCGGAATCCGAGTTTTTAACATATCAACTGAAGTCAGCTATGGAAATAGCCCGACATCATTATTCAACGAATCAGTTTTATCGCAAGAAAGTTAAAGGTGATTTTCCGGCTAAATGGGATGATCTTCCAATCTTGGAGAAAACAGATTATCAGGTTCCTTTGGATGAAATGCTAGCTGATGGTTATGAGCCAAAGAATGTATTCACATCAAAGACTTCCGGTTCGTCTGGTCATCCGATGTATTTTGCCCGTGATAAATATGCGCATGCACGAAATTGGGCCTACGTTATGGACCGGTACAAAAATATTAATATTCCGGTAGGTTGCAGAACGGCTTGGTTTTATGGAATACCAAAGGAGCGTATCCCCAGGTTAAAAGAACGCTTCAAGGATTGGTTAATGAATCGTTATCGTTTTGTTGTTTTTGACTTATCCGATAAGGCTCTCGAAAACATCACCGCAAAATTTGCACGCGATTCTTTTCGGGGAATTTATGGATACACCCATAGTGTAGTTTATTTTGCCAAATACCTACTGAAGACAAATCGCGTGTTGAAGGAAATTTGTCCGCAATTACGAAGTGTTATCGTTACTAGTGAAGTATGTACTCCGGAGGATCGCGCAACTATGATAAATGCTTTTGGTGTTGAAGTTTATAGTGAATATGGTGCATCGGAATTTGGATACATCGGTTTTGATATTGGACAGGACCGATGGCGTATTGCCCGCGAGAATCTATTAGTTGAAGTGGTGAATATTCATGGACTTTCTGCGGGCGATTATGGAGGGAAAATTTTAATAACAGACTTGAATAACAAGGCGTTTCCGTTTATTCGTTTCTCCATTGGTGACGTTGGAACATTAGAACAAGGGATCGATAGGTCAGTTCCGGATATTTTAACCCGATTGATGGGAAGAACAAATGATATGGCAATTCTTCCATCAGGTAAGGTGGTGCCTGGGTTGGTATTTTATTATGTTTCAAAATCAATTATTGAAAAGGCAAAAGGAATTCGTCAATATGTAATACGCCAACGGACCCGTAACACATTTGAATTTATTATTGAGGCTACCGAAAGACTGGAAAAGGATGTGGAGGCTTCAATAGAAAAGGATATTATTGATTACCTGGAAGCAGGTCTTCAGGTTCGATATACGTATGTTGACTCAATCGAGAAGACCACCAACGGAAAGATTAAACACTTTTATTCAGAGGTATCATGATGAGCGTTTGGGTATTTAACCAGTTTGCCGGATCATTGCATAATTCATCTGGTGCTGGAGAAAGGTATCACTTTATAGCGCAACGTTTAAAACGGGATAAACAGATTGACATTACTATTTTTGCCGCATCGTACAATCACCTGTTTGTTAATCAACCAGAAACAAACGGTGTGTACACAATAGAATACATTGATGGCGTAAGGTATTGCTGGGTGAAAATTCCTAAATATTCTCCAGAAAGCGGGATTGGTAGGCTTCTTTCGTGGATGGTGTTTATGTTCCGCTTATTTTTTATTCCACGTGAGCGAATCGTATCACCTTCTAGAATTATTGTGTCTTCAATGTCGATGTTTCCAATATATCCGGCATTGGTACGGAAGCTCTTTTCGCGTGGACGGATAGAACAAGTGATTTTTGAGATTCGTGATATCTGGCCGCTAACCCTGATTGAAATGGGAGGCTTTTCCAAGTTTAATCCGGTAATTATCCTGCTTTCTATAACTGAGTGGGTTGCTTATAGATTTGCAGACAAGATAATTTCAGTTTTGCCTTTTGCAGATCAGCACATCCGAACAAAGGTGAATCGAGAAGTATTGTTCACCTGGATTCCCAATGGTATTGAAGTTAAAGGTAGTATAGGAAATACTGCTCAAATGCCATTGCTTCAAACTATTGCGGAGAGAAATAGAATAGTAGTGACGTATGCTGGAGCAGTTGGTACAGCTAACGCGTTAAATTATTTTCTAGAGGCTCATACAAAATTGAAAGACCCTTCAAAATTTCTATTTCTTGTGCTGGGGACCGGACCCGAATTGGCTAAATTGAAGCAGAAGTATACCAATGCCGAAGCATTTATCTTTGCTGGTAAGGTTCCGAAAAGCGATGTGCACGCTATTTTGAGTCAATCAAATATGCTTTTCATTGGCTGGCATGACCTTCCTATCTATCGTTTTGGTGTTTCAGCGAACAAGTATTCAGACTATATGCTGGCAAAGAAACCAATCATTTCTTCTGGTAATTTGGCGTATGATCCAGTACGTGAAGCAGGGTGTGGTGTCGTGGTTGAAGCTGAAGATCCTGATAAAATAGCTTCAGCTATTGAGTATCTCAGTAATTTGGCCCCTGCCGAACAGGTAAAATTGAGTGACTTCGGATATCAATACCTTCTTCGAACAAATTCTATGGAAGTTTTGGCTGATAAATTCTTCACATTATTAACAACATGACCCTGACTCAGTTTGTGACTTTGATGTTACTGGAGGTTTTGTCTTTGTTGCTATACTTTAAAATAGCCCAATACTACCAGATTATTGATCGCCCCAATGATCGCAGTTCCCACTCTATTCCAATTATTCGGGGTGGCGGAGTTGTATTTGTTCTTGCTGTATTGCTTTGGTTTCTATTAAATAGCTTTCCTTTTCCTTGGTTTGTTCTCGCAATTTTAATGCTGGCGTTGGTAAGCTTCATTGATGATGTTAAAGGGCTTTCCCCTATAATTCGCTTTGCTATTCAATTCCTTTCATTAATGTTATTAGGTGTTGAGCTTCGTTTATATAATGAAAGCTCTGGACTTATTGCCGCCTTCTTGGTTTTGGGAGTTGGAGCTTTGAATGTGTTCAACTTCATGGACGGAATCAACGGTATAACGGGAGTCTATGCTCTGGTTAATCTAGGTTCATTCTATTATATTAATCAAAACTTGAAGTCATTTACTTCTGAAAACCTCATTTTGAGTTTGGTAATTAGTGTGCTTGTTTTTTTGTTTTATAACTTCCGAAAGAGGGCACGGTGTTTTGCTGGAGACGTGGGAAGTGTTACACTTGGATTTGTTCAGATATTTCTGATCGCACAATTGTTGTTGTCAACCGGTGATTTTAGGTGGATCTTAATATTCCTGGTTTATGGAACTGATTCGGTTATTACAATTCTATACAGGCTTAGAAAACGTGAGAATATTTTTCAGCCGCATCGGCAACATCTTTATCAGTATCTTTCTAACGAATGTCATTTGGATCACCGATTTGTTTCATTGCTTTTTGGTATGATCCAATTGGGGGTGAATAGTGGAGTGATATATTTTTTACCAACAGGAGTAACAACAGCTATAATCATCATTTCAAGTGGTATTTTAATGTTTCTTTTGAGGGAAGTGGTGCTCTATCGGATTGGTAAAGAAGGGCTGTTGATAAAAAGGTAGTACTCAATTGGTTTATGATTGGAACATCTGCAAGGTTTGTTGAGTGGATGCCCAAATTAGGGAAGTGTTTTTTATTATGTATAAGGCCTATCTAAAGCGAATAGTAGATATTGTCCTGGGGTTACTTTTACTACTCCTTGTCTCTTGGTTCATACTTTTAATTGGCGTGATTTATTGGGTAAATAATCAAGGGCCTGTATTCTTCTTTCAATCAAGGATTGGCAAAGACGAAGTACTTTTCGATCTAATCAAGTTTCGAACACTTAAGGAAAATGTTGAATTACCGCTCGGAGAAAGAAGATTTTTTATTGGTAAGATTCTTCGATATACCTCCTTAGATGAATTGCCGCAATTGATTAATATTCTAAAGGGGGAAATGTCTTTGATCGGGCCACGACCACTTCCGGTAAAGTATCTTTCCCGATTTTCTTCAGAGCAACGAAAGCGCCACGCTGTTAAGCCGGGCCTCACTGGTTGGGCACAGGTAAACGGGCGGAACTCAATTTCGTGGGATGAAAAATTCAGATACGATCTTGAATATGTTGAGCGATGTTCGCTTCTTTTTGATTTTTGGATCATGATTAAAACCGCTCTGATCCTGCTATCTTTCCGTAAGGATGTTTCCCTTCACGAAGAAGAGTTTAAAGGAAAATCATGAACCGCGATTTAGTTATTTACGGTGCCGGTGGTTTCGGCCGCGAAGTACGGCTGATGATTGAGCAGATCAATGCCGATCGTGCGCAGTGGAATATCCTGGGCTTTGTTGATGATGGAAAAGCCGGTACTGTAGTCGATGATTTGGAAGTACTGGGTGGTATGGATTACCTGGTGAATCAATCAAAACCGTTGTCGGTTGTGCTGGCATTGGCCGATGGCAACCTTCGGAAACAACTGGTGCACAAATTGAAACCTTCACGGTTGGAATTCCCCACCTTGATTCATCCGGGAGCAAACACGGGAGATGCAAAACGCAATACCTTTGGTGAGGGAACGATCATAACCGATGGCAACATTCTGACAACAAACATCCGGATGGGTAACTTTGTAATCATAAACCTCATGTGCACCATAGGGCATGATGTTATACTGGGTGATTATTGTTCGGTTATGCCGGGTTGTAATATTTCGGGCAATGTTACGATTGGCGAAGGAACGTTTCTGGGAACCGGATCGAAGGTATTGCAGAACCTACAACTTGGTTCGGGATGCAAAGTAGGGGCCGGTGCCGTGGTGGTAAAAAGCGTAGGTGCCGGACATACCCTTGTTGGTGTACCGGCTGTTCAAAAATGATCTGACGAAAGGTGATGATAAAAGAATTTAAACCTGCGTTTCTTTTTATAGCCCGGTTCCTGGGTATTTACCTGGTGGGTAATGTGCTGTATGGTCTTTATGTTGAATCGTACAAGCAATCACCCGATTGGTTAACCCATGCGGTTACGCAGCAGACCAGTTTGTTTTTGAATGCGTGTGGTGAGCAAACCACTGCGGATGTCAATCACTATGGGCCAACCGTTTTTTTGAACGCAGCGGGCGATACCGTGTTGAATGTTTATGAGGGCTGTAATGGCATAAATGTAATGATTGTGTTCGTGGCCTTTGTGGTTGCTTTTGGAGGCCCCGTTAAAGCCATGCCCTGGTTTCTTCTCCTAGGATTGATAATTCTTCACCTGGCTAACATCGGCAGAATATCACTGCTTTACGTAACGGCCCTTCGGTTCGAGGAATATTTCTATTACATTCATAAGTACTTTTTTACAGCTATTCTATACATCATCGTATTTTCGCTGTGGGCACTCTGGATATTCAAATTCAATGACTTTGCATCGCGTGGAAAAAAGCAAGTTGACGATCAGACTGTCTGATCTGGTTTTGCTGTTGCTTGCCCTGGTGATGCTGGGTGGGGTATATCTTTTTCAGCGTGTTAATTTTCTGGCGTTGATTTCAGGGAATGATGCGTTTCATCCCTACGTATATTTCATCTTCAACAAGACCATTCGACTTGTTGGGAACGATATGGCCTGCATGCTGATGATTTATGTTTTCTTTCGGGAGCGAAAATACCTTCAGGTTTCGTTTTACTTTTTTTTGCTGGAGTTGCTGCTAATCCTTCCCTTGTATTTTTGGATCAAGCTGTCGATGGAAGGCGACAGCGAAATATCATCACCCTTACTTTCGCAGGTACATCGCATTATTGTTAATCCAATTCTGATGATATTGCTGATGATTGCGTTCTGGTATCAGCGGAGGCAAGCGAACAAGTCTGATAAATAAAAAAGTATAACAGGATGTATCGGATTCCCTTGTCATACACACCGGTGGATGTAGCGCAGTTAAGCGCGGTATTGCTTCGCTATTCGAACCGGCACCACCAGGATATCGTGCATGATTTTGAGAAAGAACTTGCAGCGCTCACCGGAGCGAAGTATGTAGTGGCACTCAACTCGGGCACAGCCGCTATTCACCTGGCGCTAAAAGCCCTTCACGTAGACCGCGATGATGTTGTTATTGTTCCTACGTTTACCTATGTAGCCTCGGTTAACCCGGTATTGTATCAAGGGGCAAAGCCCTTGTTTGTGGATAGTGAAAACGACACCTGGAATATTGACCCGGTACTTGTTGAGCAGGCCATTCTGGCATCGCCCCGGAAACCCAAGGCCATTGTTGTGGTTCACAATTATGGATTTCCGGCCAAGCTTGCCGAGCTAAAGCAGATTTCCGAGAAGTATAGTATACCCCTTGTAGAAGATGCGGCCGAAGCCGTAGGATCTCGTTACCAGGGGAAGCACGTGGGTACGTTTGGTGCGGTAGGGGTTTTATCCTTTAACAACAACAAGGTGATGACCACCTATGGCGGTGGAGCTGTTTTGACTGACAATGAGAATATTTTCGAGAAGGTGAAATTCTGGGCCAGTCAGGCGCGTGAGGATAAGCTTTATTATGAGCATCGTGAGGTTGGTTATAATTATCGGATGAGTCCGCTGAATGCAGCTGCGGGATTAGCGAATCTACCCGGGTTGACCGAGCGGGTTGAGAAGCGCAGAAGGGATTTTGAACGATACCGAATAGCCTTGGGAATACCGGAACAGGCGTTGCAGCCAGACACTGATAGCAGCTATAGCAACCGCTGGTTTTCTACTGTGCAGTTGCCGGAGGCTGGAAATCCTTCAGTATTACTAGATGAATTAGGGAAATGGGGGATAGAAACCCGGTTTTTTTGGAAACCGATGCATTGCCAGCCGCTTTTTAAGAACAATCAGGTACAGGTAGTAGGGTCAAGGGTATCCGAGAATCTGTTTAACCGAGGAATTTGCCTTCCGTCAGGCAATATTACCAGCGACCAGCTCGAAGAAATAATTACCCTTTCGTTGCCGTATTTTACGGGATAATCGGTTACAACATCAATTTTTATGGCATTTAGAAATTGAGATTGCTATACGATCGGAGAGGATTACATCAGTGATGGGGTTTACCGCGCAATTCGTAAAGAACAATCCGTTTAAACCGATTTATTCCTTATTTTTGTAGATTATTTTTAACGTGAACATGACTAAGTACTTACTGACTTTCACCCTCATTGTCACATCTCTTGCCGCGCAAGCACAAACCTTTACTACACAACAAGACGGCCCCTGGAATGACCCGGCCACCTGGGATCAGGGATCTATTCCCAATGCTGGTAACTCTACGGCAATTGTCGTTAACAATTTCGTAAACATCCCATCCGGTTTTTCAGTAACTATTGATGGGACTACGGTTAGCGCCAGTGGTTTCTTGACGGTGAACGGAGGAGGTACCCTTACCGTTGCAGCAGTTACGGATGCTTTGGTGGTGGATGGAATATTAGTAGCCGATCAGGGTTCGTCCATATCCGGTTCGACAGCAACAAGCATGACTGTAAATGGTCTTTACCAGCATAACTTTGTATCGACACAAGGTATAATTCCGCTGGCGACCTGGTCTTCCACTTCCACCATTGAGATTATTGGTTATACAGGTTTCTTAACGGCCACGGCAGCCGGAAACTGGGGACAGAATTTTAACCGGTTTGTATGGAATTGCCCTAACCAGACTGATATTGTTGATTTGACGGGTCGCTTAGTATCGGTTGCCGCAAATCTGGAGGTACAGAATACAGGCTCATCCATGGGTAGTGGTGTACTCACGTTGAGCAGTAATGAGAACCCAACTATAAACATTGGTGGGAATGTTGAAATATCAGGCGAATCACGTGTATACTTTTCCGGCCCGGCCATAGCACCGGGGGCTGTTGTGAATGTTGCCGGTGACTTTATTTTCACATCCAGCTCTATTGAAACGAGGCTTACTTCGTCAGGGGTTTGCAATGTCAACATAGGAGGTAATTTCTATATGGATGCACCGGGCGGTTCCTTGAACTGTGCTTCGGCTAACAGTGGAAATGGAATCCTGAATATTACCGGAAATTTTGACCTTATAAATGGTACCATTGGCCAAACCGGTGGAACTGGTGCTTTTGGTTTTATTAATTTCGTAAACTCTGCTAGCGAGCACGTTTTTAATAGTACCGGCACACTTACAAATAAATTAGCGTACACGGTTGCTGATGGTAATACGCTTCGTGTCTTAGGCGAGTCACAACTCTCCGGTACTGCAAGCAGTTCGTTAACCTTGGCGGGTACGGCAAATCTCATACTGGAGTCAACGGCCCCCAATGGAGCAATTCAAATCGGTATAGGTGCATTGGTTGATGGCGGTAACATTCGGGTTCAGACGCGCACATATAGTGCCAGTTCTACGGTGACACTTGGCGGATTTAGCGAACAATTCTTTGGTGCTGGACAAACTGCAGTAGCAACAACTGTTATTGAGAATGCTGCCGGAGTTTCCATTGCCTCGGGTATTTTAGTGACCGTCAATGGTAGTATTGTCCTACAGACCGGTGACCTTACCTGTGCGAATGGCTCGCTGACGGCCAATGGTAATGTTATTCTTAACGGAGGCAACCTGAATCTGACAACAAATGGTACAGCAAGAACGCTTACATTCGGTCCAGCGAGCGATGTTAATTTAAACGGGGGACAGATTAATGTTACCAGTGGTACAACCAATGCAACGCTTACTATAAACGGCACCTTATCCGGGTTCAATTTTATTAATTTCAGTGGAATAAATAGTCTATTGACGATCGGTGGTTCCGGGGCGCTAGGCGTGGATTTCCCGCTTTCGGGACCGACTTCTTTGAAGACTCTCACAATTAACCGCCCGGGAGGCACCGTTGTATTTAATGAGCAATTGACATTGGGTAATGCAGGTGTCACGAACGGACTTGTACTGACCAACGGCAACCTAAGAATGAACAATAGTTTAATAATACCTCGTTCACTCAGTTTGGCAGCCGGAACCATTTTGTACTTTGAAGATCAAACGCTCAACCTGCAAATGGCGATATCTGGGACGGGAGGAGCACTTTCTTCAAATTCAAATTCAATCCTGAATGTTACAGGAACTGGCAATCTGGGTACAATATTATTTGATGCCGGTGGAAATACACTTGGAACATTTACACTCAACAGGTCAAGTGCGAATACTGTGACTTTGAACAGTCCACTTACGGTAACCTCAACCTTTACTCTTCAAGGGGGTACATTCACCAACACATCGGGGCTCTCTTTTGCAAGCGGTGCCAATGTAACCCGTACGTTGACAAATACGAATAGTGGCACTTTTACGGGAGCCATTCCTGGTGGTGGCCCCTACAATCTTATCTATACAGGATCCGGAACGGGCATTATGAACACAGGCGTGTTGGCAAGTGGATCATTGAATAATATAACAACAACCTTTCCGGGTACGGTGTCATTAAATGGCGCTGTTAGTGCCGCGGGCAACCTGGCCATTAACAGCGGAACTTTTGATTGCAATACTAATACGCTCGCGATTGGTGGTAATATTACGATTGGAAGTATATTCACCGCCTCTACCGGTACCGTAACCCTTGGCGGAAATCTGACCAATAATGGTACATTCAATCGGAATTCAGGCACGATGATATTTGCCGGCACCACCAGCATTTTAGGTACCAATGCCAATGCAACCCAATTCAACAATGTTACTATTACGGGTACCCTTACTGCGCCCACAACAACCTTTACCGTGTTCGGAAACTTTACCAACAACGGAACCTTTACTGCCGGTAGCGGAACAACAAATTTCTTTGGTCCAACTGTAAATGCAATAGGCGGAACAAGCACCACCACGTTTAACAACATCTTTGTTGATAACAATACAACCTCACCGGCCGCAGAAGTTACCGGAACGATAAACCTGCAGGGTGTTTTGTCGCTGGGTGTAGGGATAGTATTTGATGCTGATGGTTCAGCCGGTACCGGGGTGTTTACCATTCTATCAACAGGCGACAACCCAACTGTTGATGGTTCCATTGCCGATCTGACAACAAACGGAGCTTCAGTTACAGGTAACCTTACCGTGCAGCGCTACATGAGTGGGGAGGGCAGAATTTACCGCTACATTTCATCGCCTGTCAGTGGGGCCTCCGTTGCTTCTTGGCAAGATGACTTTACGATTACAGGGCCATTCTCAAACCCTTCGGTATCGGATCCAATCTGTGGCTTTAATGTAGTATCAGGTAGTCCTTCGCTCTATTACTATGATGAGACACCTGCAGCCGGAGGAGGCTCAGATCCAGGATGGATAACCTATCCGGCCAGTGGTAACTCGGCAGGTAGCCCACTTGTGGTTGGACGAGGATACTCCCCGTATATCCGGGAATGCGCAACTCCTACCATAGTTGATGTGACCGGGCCCGCTAACCAGGGCGCTATCAACGTTAACCTTCGCTTTACCAATCATGGCGAGCCCACAATGGATGGATACAACCTTGTTGGAAATCCATACCCATCGGCTATTAACTGGCAAGCTGCGGGATGGGTAAGATCGGCCACGAACATCAGCCCAGTAATCGCCATCCGCGATAACGGTGCCGGTGGTGGGTTTATCTATCTTGACTATACCGATGGTAGTGCTAATGATTACATTGCCTCGGGCCAGGCTTTCTGGGTTCGGGCCTCGGCTGATAATCAGACGTTAGGATTCCGCGAAAACACCAAGGTTTCTGCCTCGACTACTTTCTATCGTTCCATTGCTGACGATGCAATAGCCATCACACTAACACGCGGTGCGATAACCGATAAAGCCGTACTGAAGCTGAACCCGAATGCATCGGCATCACTTGACATATTTGACGGACCGAAACTGAATAATGCAATGTTTGACTTTGCCACGCTTTCGGAAGAGTCAATCGCTATGGCAATCAACGCGGTTGACAAGATTGCGTGTGGTACCGATGTACCGTTGAGTTTCAAGTTTTACACCAATCCGAACGGAACGTACACCATGAATTTTGCGCCAACCGGATTGTTTGCGAATTATCATATTACGCTGGTGGATACCTATACAGGAACATCGGTTAATGTTTCCCAACAACCGGTATATCAATATACTGTTGACAGCAACGCTGGTTCCCGTGCATCCAATCGCTTTAAAATGATTTTCGAACAACAGAATCCAGTAGTATTGGATCTGGCTGTATCCGATGCGAGCATTTGCGCTGAGGAAGTTGCTCAGATAACCATTAGTGGAACGCAGGCTGGTGTGCTATACATGGCACAACTTGGCAGTACAGTAGTGAGTGATACCATACTGGGTGATGGATTCGATAAAGTATTGACTGTTCCGGCCAGCAAGTTAGGAGCCGATAATACGCTTACGATCAACGCCAACGGTCTGTGCGGTGTTCATACCCTTAGCAAAGTATCTGTAATTCAAAAAGAGGGATTGGTATCAGCCAGCACCTTGAACGGTTCTGCCTGCCAGGAAGGTTCAGTGAAATTGAAAGTTGCATCACCAATTGAGGGTGTTACGTATCGTTGGTATGCAAGTGAGACATCGGCAAGTGTAATTGGCGAAGGTATTGAATTGACTACCCCTGTTCTAACACAATCGCATACCTACGCAGTGAGCGCTGTGAACCGCTTAGGTTGTGAAGGTTCGCGGGCGCTCGCAACAGCCGAAGTAATTGAGTTTGATGATGCCTTTATCATTACAGTAGATGATGGTATTCTTCAATCAAACTTTGAAGCTGGAAATCAGTGGTATAAGAATGGCGAGATGATCATTGGCGCTGTAGAACAGGAGTTGGCGGTTACTGAATCCGGTGTTTATAAGGTTGAGGTTACCGTTCAGGGTTGCATGACATCTGCGGAGAAGGAATTCATAGTATTAGGTGCAGAAGAAAATGCGAATGCTATTGTAAAGATTTATCCTAACCCGGTATCTGATGAACTTACTGTTCAATTCAAGAACCCACAAGATGTTAAAACAACAGTCTTGTTCGATAATATGGGTAAGTCACTGGAGTCGAAAGGCACACATCAAATTCGCGAAGGAAAAGTCACCTTCACCATGAACAGTTATCCGGCTGGTGTTTACGTTGTAAAAGTTCAGGGATCAACTTATCTTTCAACATTTAAAGTATTAAAAAAATAGACTGATGCTAAAAGTCTCTCAGCTTGTGCGAAGTTTTGTCATTCTGTTGGGAATGCTTGTTATTAATTTTGTGTGCCAGGCACAACCAACTGACCCCGAAACCAATCCGGATGTTCCGATTTCCGGGATAGAGATTTTGGTTGGCCTGGGAGGTTTGTGGGGCGCACGGAAGTATGCTGAGATGCGTAGACGGAAGAAAGACTAAAAGCACTTTCATATAAAGATTTTTAGAATTGAATAGCCGGCCGTTATTTTTTGCTGGCATCCGTGTTTAGCCTGTTAGTTTAGATTACCCCTGAGCGACATTTATGAATAGCTTTGTCAGGCTTGTTTACAATCTGAAGATCTTACCACGATGGGTGATCATTGCCATCGACCTTGCTTTTATCGGTCTGGCGGCTCTCATGGGTTATTTACTGCGATTTAATTTCTCGGTATCTGATATTATTAAAAATGACTTTTTCACAGGTGTCATATTACAGGTAGCCTGTGGGTTTGTGGCCATCGTTATCAGCAATAGTTATAAGGGCATTATCCGGTACACCGGACTTCAGGATGGTGTACGCATATTTTATATGCTGATGCTTAACCTGGCGCTCGTAAGCGGGTTTAACCTCATATACTTTTATAACATCGGAGTTAACCTTATTCCATACTCGGTTATCTTTATTTCATTTCTCGCTTCGTTTCTCTTTCTGTTTAATTACCGATTGCTGGTTAAGTATATCTTTTCCTTTTACAAGCGATCCTTATTGAAGCGGTCTACGGTGCTGATTTATGGTGCTGGTCAAACCGGAATTATTACCAAGCATGTTATTGACAGCTCGCCCTCATCGCGAGTGGTAGGTTTTTTAGAGGACGATGGTAACAAGGTTGGTAAAGTGTTAAACGGGTCGCGTATTTATAAGGCCGATGTAGCTGAGTTGGAAACGCTCATTGTCAATTTCAATGTTGATGATCTTATCATTACGGTAAAGAACCTTTCACCCGATATAAAAAACGAGATTGTCGATATATGCCTACGTAATCACGTGAAGGTGCGCGTGGTACCACCGGTTGAGAAGTGGGTGAAAGGCGAGTTAAGTTTGAATCAGATCAAGGACATTAATATTGATGACCTGCTGGAACGCGAAGTTATCAAGCTTGAGGATAAAAATCTGGAACAACAATTACGAGGGAAAAGAATCTGTATTACCGGTGCAGCCGGATCGATCGGTAGTGAAATTGTTCGTCAGGTTATTCAATACAAGCCTTCAGTACTGATATTAATTGATCAGGCAGAATCGCCATTGTTTGAAATAGACCGGCAGGTAAAGCTGATGGAGCACGAGGTTAAGGTGATTCCGTTCATTGCCGACATTACCAACCGGGCCAGGATAAAATCAATTTTTGAGGAGCACAAGCCTAACCTTATTTTTCACGCAGCCGCGTATAAACATGTGCCGATGATGGAAAGTAATTCCTCGGAAGCGATAACGTGCAACATTTTAGGAACAAAAGCACTAGCTGATCTGGCGGTTGATTATTCCGTTGAGAAGTTTGTTATGATCTCCACTGATAAGGCGGTTAATCCCACCAATGTGATGGGGTGCTCCAAGCGGATTGCAGAGATCTACGTACAAGCCTTAAATAATGATTTAGAGAAAAAAGGTATTCGCCATACCGCATTTGTGACCACACGATTCGGGAATGTTCTGGGATCGAATGGCTCTGTTATTCCGTTGTTCAAAAAGCAAATTGAACAAGGCGGACCTGTTACAGTTACTCATCCTGATATTACTCGCTATTTCATGACCATTCCGGAGGCTTGTCAGCTTGTGCTGGAGGCAGGTGCAATGGGCAGAGGTGGAGAGATTTTTATTTTTGATATGGGGCAATCAGTAAAAATCCTGGATCTGGCCAAGCGAATGATTTTGCTTTCTGGTCTTGAGCCCGGACGCGACATTGATATTGTGTTTACCGGATTGCGCGAAGGCGAGAAGTTGTATGAGGAATTATTGAATCAGCGCGAGAATACCGTTAAGACGCATCATGATAAAATTATGATCGCCAAGGTTGAAGAACACCCCTTTCGGGAGATCGATAATTATATAGAATTATTCCATGACCTGGTGAATGACCGGAATGAGTTAAAAATGGTTGCCTTGATGAAGGAACTGGTGCCAGAGTTTAAAAGTAACTATTCGCGGTACGAAGTACTCGACCACGAGGCATAATCCCGATCTCAAATATTTGATGGGTGACTCAATCTATCGATACCTAAGCACTGGCTGATGAGCTTTTTCCTGACTCTATTATCGTCTTCTTCTGTAGTAGCTCTTACGTTTGGAGTTATAAAGCTTACGTTGCCGGTCATCAAACAGGAAGTTATGCGGCAAATAGTACTCAATTTTAAGGTTCAATAAAAAGTAGCTGTCTTTATTGGATGGATCTCCACGTTTAAATCCTGGTTCAACTGGATCTTCGTATCTCATTGAAAGAGCCGCTGCAATAGGATCCGTAAAACTAGCAGGATCAGGATAAACTGTACTTACATCATCTAAGTAGTCCGTAAAAAGTAGCCTTGAGCCTCCTTCTAAAGTTACATTAAGAAATGGCCCAGCTTTGACTCTGACCCCTAAACCATAAGGTAAGACAAATTGAAATCTACTATATGAAACCCCCTCAGTCTCCAACGGTTGTAATGCATGTTTCTCTCCATCTAACTCTGCCTTAGGATTTGTATAAAGAAAACCAATGCCAGCAAAGCCGTAAAAATTGAATGAAGGTCGTTGATAGAATCGTGTACCTTGATGCGGAAATAAATTGATAGCACCAGTAGTTGTGACTTCTAGATTATTTGATTGGAAGGATAGATTTCGTTTTTGTCTACTTCGACTTTCTGAATCCGCATCATCGGCTGCCAACTGAAAGAAGGTAAAATCAGTTCTAATGCTGATGCGGGGATTAATATAATATTGCAACCCAGCCGTTACATTAAGCTTTGGATCAAAGATGTTGTTGCCGTCTTTCAGGTCGCCAAAATAGGCTGCATTACCAACACCACCGGTTACGATCAATGATCGATCCCTCCTGATTGCATAGAAACTTTGGGCTTCTGCAAAAAGAGGAAGTAGCGTAACGATAATTACCAGAATGATGCTTGCTTTCTTCATTGCTGTGGAATTAATCCCAAATATAACGATTTTACCTTTCTGATTAGCCTAGAACCTCTTTAACTCGCTTGGCTGCGTCTTTCAATAAAATGGCCGAAAATACCTTTAAACCCGATTGCTCGATGATTTTGGCACCTTCTTCAGCATTTGTTCCCTGTAAGCGCACAATGATTGGAACCTTAATATCCCCGATTTTCTTGTAGGCCTCTACCACACCATTAGCAACCCGGTCGCAGCGGACAATACCGCCAAAGATGTTGATCAAAATTGCCTTCACATTGGGATCTTTCAGGATAATCCGGAAACCTGCTTCTACGGTCTCCGCATTTGCTCCACCACCCACGTCCAGGAAGTTTGCTGGCTCACCACCCGACAGCTTGATGATGTCCATGGTAGCCATTGCCAAACCGGCTCCGTTCACCATACAGCCCACATTGCCATCCAGTTTTACGTAGTTCAATCCTGCTTTTCCGGCTTCTACTTCCAATGGATCTTCCTCGGTGATATCACGCAGTTCGGCCAGGTCTTTATGGCGGTACAGGGCGTTATCATCCAGGTTAACTTTGGCATCGACAGCGAGTATCTTATTGTCGGATGTTCTGAGAAGTGGATTGATTTCAAACATGGATGCATCCAGGCCCAGGTAAGCTGTGTACAGGGAGTTGATGAACTTTACACCTTCTTTGAAGGCGTTACCTTCCCAGCCTAATGAAAAGGCGATCTTTCTCGCCTGGAAGGGTTGAAGCCCGATGGCGGGATCGATCCATTCTTTAATGATTTTTTCAGGATGGTTCTCGGCTACTTCTTCGATGTTCATACCTCCTTCAGTTGAGGCCATGATCACCGGGCATCCCTTGGAGCGGTCCAGCAGGATACTCATGTAATATTCTTTCGGTTCTATTTCGCCCGGATAGTAAACGTCTTCGGCAATTAGAACTTTGTTCACTTTCTTTCCTTCCGGACCGGTTTGTATCGTTACAAGTGTTCCACCCAGAATGGCTTTCACTTTTTCAGGAACTTCGGCCTGACTTTTAGCCAGTACCACTCCCTTGGATCCGGTTTCTTTAATTGTGCCTTTCCCACGGCCACCAGCATGTATTTGTGATTTCACCACAAACCATTTGGTTCCGGTTTCGGCTGCCAGTTCTTTCGCAGCAGCAATAGCACTATCGGGTGTGTCGGCAACAATGCCTCGCTGAATAGCCACACCATATTTCTTAAGAATCTCCTTACCCTGATACTCGTGAATGTTCATGCATTTTTTGTTTTGGGCGAAACTACTTTATTTCAGGGTTTATTTCAAGAAATCCGAATAATTAGAGAGCATGCTACGCACCACACAGGTAGAGAAATCATACGGTCAGTTAAAAGTCCTGAAAGGGATTGATCTTGAAATAGCAAAGAGCGAGGTAGTAGCCATTGTGGGCGCATCGGGTGCAGGTAAAAGCACGTTGCTTCATATCCTCGGAACGCTGGACAATCCGGATAAGGGTAAGGTATTTATTAACGATCAGGACATCTTCTCGCTATCAGCCAAAAGTCTGGCTGCCTTTCGGAATAAATCCATCGGTTTTGTATTTCAGTTTCATAATCTGCTGCCGGAGTTTTCGGCTTTGGAAAATGTAATGATCCCCGGATTAATCGCTAATTCATCATCTGAGAATGCCATACGAAAAAGGGGAATAGAATTGCTGGAAATGCTGGGGTTGAAGGAAAGAATGGAGCATAAACCTTCCGAGCTTTCTGGTGGTGAGCAACAACGTACAGCAGTCGCACGGGCCTTGATTAATTCTCCGGCTATGATTCTGGCGGATGAGCCCAGTGGTAATCTCGATTCAAAAAATGCTGTGGAACTTCATAATCTTTTCTTTCAGCTTCGAAAAGATATGGGGCAAACGTTTGTTATCGTTACCCACAATGCCGAGTTGTCGAAGATGGCGGATCGAAGGATTGAACTTAAAGACGGGGTAACCCTGAACTAACAGATTACCGCTAAGAGAGTACCGCTGTGGTGTTTTTTCTAAAAGAAAAAAGACGGAAGAGAACCCACAACCCAACCCCAAAATCCAATTGGCTCTCTCCAGTCCTTTAGCTCAGAATAGGCTCCTGATCTATTTCTTATTGTTTGATGATACAAAGGTATAGCCGGGTGCTGACCTGTGCATACGAGAGTAGGTCTCCATGGCATGTGTGTAATGCAATAGCCGATCTTTTATGATTCGAAAATTTGAGCTCGAAATTGGCAGGATGAGCCATGCGAATCTTACACTGATGGATGTTGAATTGATGTTGCTGCTGCGGTCTTTAGACTTGGATGAATAGATTGTTTACATCATTCTAAGCGTATTGAAATCAGACACTTAGGTGTTGCAGAGCTGCTTTTGAAAGCTGCCCTAAATAACTTGTATTTCTTACAATGACGGACATCAGACGATTATGGCTATCTGTTCAAGATAAACTGAAGATCATGCTAGTGCGACAGTACTTCGGGCGATACTTCTTCAATTTCTACCAGGCCCAGTTGGTTAATGCCCGTGAGTTTTACGTGCTTCAATTCATTGATCAGAATAGGGTCGTACTTTGCCGTTACCCGAATGTAGTTTTCGGTGAAGCCGTGCATCATGCCGTTTTCTACATCATTTTCAAAAAGTACTGAGGCTTCGTGGCCCAGGTTTTCTTCGTAGAACTTTCTGCGCTTCTTGTCGGAAAGGGTGTGCAACATTTTAGAGCGATCGGCCCGCTGACTTCCCGGAACCGGATTTGGCATTTCAGCAGCCACCGTGTTTTCTCTTTCGGAGTAGGTGAACACGTGGAGGTAGGAGATATCCAGTTCGTTCAGAAATTGATACGTTTCTAAAAAGTCATCGTGCATTTCGCCCGGAAATCCAACGATTACATCCACCCCGATACTACAGTGTGGCATGATGGATTTTATTTTAGCAACACGCTCCACATACAACTCGCGTAAGTAGCGCCTGCGCATCAACTTCAGAATTTTGTTCGAGCCCGATTGCAGCGGGATGTGAAAATGCGGAACAACTTTGTTTGACTGCGCCACAAACTCAATGATCTCGTCCGTAAGCAGGTTAGGTTCGATGGACGAAATTCTTATGCGGTCGATGCCTTCAACATTATCGAGTGCTTTGATGAGGTCGATGAAGCGCTCCACGCGTTTTCCGTTTTGCAACCCGAAGTCGCCAGTGTTTACGCCTGTGAGAACAATCTCGCGTACTTCGGTTGCGGCAATTTCGCGGGCTGTTTTTACAATGTTTTCAATACTATCACTGCGGCTGCTGCCACGGGCGAGTGGAATCGTACAAAACGTACAGGTATAATCGCAGCCATCCTGAACTTTCAGAAATGTGCGCGTACGATCGTTGATGGAGTAGGAGGTATTGAATTTGTTTGCTGATTCGATATCGGTAGAAAAGACTTCTGGTTGTGGTTTCCGAACAAAACCATCGAGTAGTTCATGGAGTCTGAATTTTTCGGCCGCTCCTAACACGGCATCCACACCCGGTATTTCAGAAATTTCTTTTGGTTTCAATTGCGCATAACAGCCGATGATGGCCACATAAGCATCGGGCGAAATGCTGCGGGCCTCGCGAACAATCTTATGGCATTTCTTGTCGGCATTTTCGGTTACCGAGCAGGTGTTGATGATGAAGATATCGGGTGTCTCGGTAAAGTCTACTTTTTTATAGCCTTTTTCCTCGAACGTGCGCGAAATGGTGGACGTTTCCGAGTAGTTGAGCTTGCACCCCAGCGTATAAAAAGCGACTTTTTTCATGGTGAAGGTGCAAAGATAAGGTGCTTCACGGGTTTGGCAAAGACCCTGGTCAGGCATGATGCCTGGTGATAGTAGTCACTCGGCAGGAGCCGAGCGACTGGATTTGAGGCAGGAGCTTAGTGATTGATGAATAGTCAGATATGCATTAAATAGGCTTCAACACCCTTAATCTTCTTATCCAGATTGGCCGTCACCCCTTCAAATTCTGCTTTTGATTTCAATGCAGCGTTTACACTGATATAGAATTTGATCTTCGGCTCTGTGCCGGAAGGTCTAACCGATACTTTGGTACCATCCTCCAGGTAGAACTGCAGCACATCGGACGAAGGAAAATCCAGTGGCGTTTCGTTTCCGTTTAACAAGTTTTTCTCTTTCAGAATTTTGTAATCGAGCAACCGCACTACTTTACTGCCAATGATTTCTGCTGGTGGATTGTTTCTCAACTTTTCCATCATTGCCTTGATCTCCTGTTCGCCTTGCTGACCTTTTTTCGTAACGTTAAGCAGGCCCTCTTTGTAGTATCCGAATTCTACGTACATGTCGATCAGCCAATCGTACATCGATTTGTTTTCATCGGCTGCGCTGGCGGCCATCGCGGCAAAGAATGCGCACGCTGATACAGCATCTTTATCACGAACAAAATCTCCGGCCATGTAGCCATAGCTTTCTTCACCTGCGGCTACGAAAGTTTTCTTTCCTTCGAACTTGCCCATCAGTTCGGCAATGTACTTGAAGCCCGTGAGTGTGTTGTAGCATTCAACCCCAAGCTTTGCTGCCATGGTGTCGATGAGTTCAGTCGTAACAATGGTTTTGGCAATGTAGGCGTTGTTTTTTTCTTTCAGGTTCTTCATGATGAAGTACATCATCAAACTGAAGGCCTGGTTGCCGTTGAGCAAAATAAATTCGCCATCGGCTTTGCGAACGCCCATGCCTACACGGTCGGTATCCGGGTCGGTGGCCATCACCATGGTGGCACCTACTTCTTTGCCTTTCTTGATCACCATCTCCATCGCTGATTGTTCTTCAGGGTTCGGAGATTTCACCGTAGGGAAATCGCCATCGGGTTCTTCCTGTTCGGCTACTACGTGAACATTGGTGAATCCAATTTGCTTTAAACATTCAGGCACCATGGTAATGCCGGCACCGTGAATGCTGGAGTACGCCAATGGAATATCTTTATGCCGCGCGATGACATCGTGGTTGGGAATAATCTTTTTTACTTCTTCAAAGTAGGCTTGCTCAACCTCATCTTCGATAACGTGAATGTTGGCGAGTATGGGTTTAAATTTCACTTGCTCAAACGATGTGATAGCGTTTACCTCCTGAATAATATTTTTATCGTGTGGAGGCACTACTTGTGCGCCATCAACCCAGTAGGCTTTGTATCCATTGTATTCTTTCGGGTTGTGTGATGCTGTGATCACCACACCTGATTGACATTGTAAATACCGAATAGCAAATGAAAGCAGGGGAGTAGGCCGCAGGTCCTGAAACATGTAGACCTGAATTCCATTGGCAGAGAAAACTCCGGCTACTACTTCAGCAAAGTAATCGCTGTTGTTGCGGCTGTCGTGCGCGATGGCTATTTTAATAGTCTGCCCCGGAAATGTTTTATTCAGGTAATTAGCAAGACCCTGGGTTGCAACGCCCACGGTGTACTTGTTCATGCAGTTGGAGCCCACGCCCATCACACCACGCAGACCACCGGTACCAAACTCGAGTTCGCGGTAAAAGCTGTCGATCAGTTCTTTTGAATCTTCTTTTGTTAAAAGTGATTTTACTTTAAGCTTGGTTTCGCTATCGATTACGGGGCTATCGAGCCAGGTTTGCGCCTTTGCCTGTACCTCCTGCAGCAGTTGTGACATAAATTGTTGGGTCTGAAATTAACAGCAACAAATTTATTATAAGTTTGCTGCGAAATTGACTGCTGATGATTTTAAAAATTTTTAAATCAATTTGGTTTTTGTCGGTGCTGGCGGTGCTGGCGGTATTGCTCTTTGTTTATGCCAGTTTGCCCGAACAGGTTATCGTACAAGATGATGCGAATGGCATGGTGCGGGTATCGCGCGAAGTACTCTTTTATGTTGTGTTGTTGTTGCTCACAGTGATTAATGTGCTGGTGTATGTGATGCGAAAACTTTTCCCGGCTGATCTTACGTTGCGGGCATGGTTTCATGGCCTTATTATTACCCTCAACATATTTTTTATTACGGCCTTGTTCCTGGTGAATGTGTATAACAGCAATGAAAATTTTCGATACGAGCGCATTGGTTTCGTTATCTACGGTAGTGTTATCCTTATTGCAGGGTGGGCGGTAAGTTGGCCGGTTGTAAAATTATTAAGCCGAAATTCTTCTAAACAGACAGTTTGATTAGAGTTTGTCGATTTGCTGAAAATCAGTTGTTTACACTATTTTGGTTTCAGCATTATTGCAATACTGATCTTGACTGATTCCTTGAATTGATTTCAAAAATCGCTTTATTACCAGTGAATTTATTTTTCAAGGTCGGGTTGGTTTTCTGAGAGCCGACCCGATCTTAACTATACACTAGATTTTTTTAACTGGTTGACATATTTTTTTTATAGTCTTGCACCTCATTTCGTAATCCTGTAACGCGTATGGCCAAATCGGAGAAAACTTCGTCTGTTTTTGAGTATAATGAATCGAGCATTAAGTCGCTCGACTGGCGTGAACACATCCGCCTTCGTCCGGGGATGTACATCGGTAAACTTGGTGATGGCTCTTCCAAAGACGATGGTATCTATGTACTTGTAAAAGAAGTTGTTGATAACTGTATTGATGAGCACATGATGGGCTATGGAAAAACCATCGACATCAAGATTACCGACCAGCGTGTAGTTGTTCGTGACTACGGGCGCGGCATACCACTCGGAAAGGTTGTGGATGTGGTTTCCAAAATCAACACAGGTGCGAAGTACGATTCAGGCGCGTTCCAAAAATCAGTAGGGTTGAACGGTGTGGGTACCAAGGCAGTGAATGCCCTTTCAAATTACTTCAAAGTTCAGGCCTTTCGCGATGGTCAAACCAAACTGGCCGAGTTCAAGAAAGGTGTGTTGGTAAACGATCAACGGCAAGGCAAGAGTGATGAGAAGAATGGAACGCTGGTGGAGTTCGAACCCGATAATACGATGTTCAAGCACTACCACTTCATTCCGGAGTACCTGGAAGATTTGATGTGGAATTATGCCTTTCTCAATGCCGGGCTCACGGTTAACTACAACGGGCAAAAATATTATTCGAAAGATGGGTTGCTGGATCTGTTGAAACAGAAATCCAATGCAGAAGAACTTCGCTATCCCCTCATTCACCTGAAAGGTAACGATATTGAAGTTGCCCTAACGCACGGAAACCAATATGGCGAAGAGTACTACTCCTTTGTTAACGGTCAGAACACCACACAGGGCGGAACGCACCTCGCGGCTTTTCGCGAAGGTGTTGTAAAAGGTGTTCGTGATTTTTTCAAAAAAGATTTCGATGCTTCTGATATTCGCGCCAGCATCATTGCAGCGATTGCAGTGCGTGTGCAAGAGCCGGTGTTCGAATCGCAAACCAAAACCAAATTAGGATCCACCAACATGGCACCCGATGGTGCTACGGTGCGAGGTTTTGTAGTGGACTTTGTAGCGAAGGAGTTGGAGATTTACCTGCACAAGAACCCAACCGCAGCCGATGCGTTGATGAAGCGCATTCTTCAATCAGAGCGTGAACGCAAAGACATTGCCGGTATCAAGAAATTGGCGAACGAGCGCGCCAAGAAAGCCAATCTACATAACAAGAAACTGCGTGACTGCCGTTACCACTTTGATGAGAAGAATGAGAAAGGTGCCGACTCTGTGATCTTCATTACCGAGGGTGACTCCGCCAGTGGATCAATCACCAAGTCGCGGGATGTAGAGACGCAGGCAGTGTTCAGCTTGCGGGGAAAGCCGCTCAACAGTTATGGGCTCACCAAAAAAGTAGTGTACGAGAACGAAGAGTTCAACCTGCTGCAACACGCCTTGAATATTGAAGACGGCATTGAGAACCTTCGCTATAATAAAGTGATCATCGCTACAGATGCCGATGTAGATGGTATGCACATTCGCTTATTGTTGATGACATTCTTCCTGCAATTCTTTCCAGATCTGGTAAAGGCAGGTCATGTGTTTATACTTGAAACACCACTTTTTCGCGTGCGTAACAAAAAAGAAACAATCTATTGCTACAGCGATGAAGAACGCCAGGCCGCTATCGAGAAGTTAGGGAACAAACCTGAGATTACCCGCTTCAAAGGGTTAGGTGAAATCTCCCCGGACGAGTTTGGAGGTTTTATTGGCGAGAACATTCGGCTGGCCCCGGTAATACTAGGCGATGGTCATGCGGCTAAATTGCTCGAATTCTACATGGGCAAAAATACACCCGATCGGCAGGAATTTATTATTGATAACCTTCGCATTGAGATGGATAAGGTGGAGCCGAAGGAGGTAGAAGTAACCGAAGAAGTGTAATGACGTTGTTTCGCCAGATTGCCCTGATCTTCACAGATTCTTCTGCGCACATCTGCGAAACCTGGGAGATTTTTAACTGAATAAGACCGATTGAAATAGATGAGTAAGAAACAAAAACCCACAGTTCCAAAAGTCAACAAGCCGGAAGGTGGCAACGGAGAAGACGTTATCCACTCCATCGCCATTGATGGTATGTATCAGAACTGGTTCCTGGATTATGCTTCGTATGTAATTCTGGAACGGGCGGTACCCCGCATTGAAGATGGGTTCAAGCCGGTGCAGCGAAGAATCATGCACTCTTTAAAAGAGATGGATGACGGCCGCTTCAACAAAGTAGCCAACGTGATAGGTAGTACCATGCAGTATCACCCGCACGGTGATGCATCCATTGGCGAGGCGATTGTTAATATTGGTCAGAAAGATTTACTCATCGACACCCAGGGTAACTGGGGCGATGTTCGCACTGGCGACAGCGCAGCAGCACCGCGCTACATAGAAGCACGTCTTTCCAAGTTTGCACTGGATGTTGCTTATAATGCCCAGACTACCGAATGGCAGCTTTCTTACGATGGGCGAAAGAAAGAACCAGTTACTTTGCCGGTTAAGTTTCCGTTGTTGCTGGCACAAGGGGTTGAAGGTATTGCCGTTGGATTATCAACGAAAATACTTCCGCATAATTTCTGCGAACTGATCAAAGCATCGATTGATGTTTTGAAAGGAAAGAACCCTAAAATTTATCCCGACTTTTTTACCGGAGGGATTGCCGATTTCTCCGAATATAATCAAGGTGTGCGCGGAGGTAAGATCAAGGTGCGCGCCAAGATTGATATTGTCGATAAGAAAACACTGGCCATTCGTGATATTCCGTTTTCGACTACTACTACTTCGGTGATGGAATCCATCGTGAAGGCAAGCGAGAAAGGACAGATCAAGGTAAAGCAGGTAATTGACAACACGGCAAAGGATGTAGAGATACAGATTTTACTTCAGCCAGGCCAATCACCGGAGATTGCCATGGATGCGTTGTTCGCATTCACGGATTGTGAAATCAGCATTTCACCAAACTCATGTGTGATTGTTGAGGACAAACCACAGTTCTTGCCGGTTAATGAAATTCTGAAGTACAACACCACGCAGACCGTTGAACTTCTCAAACAGGAGCTTCAGATCAAGCGTGCCGAGTTGATGGAGAAAATCCTCTTCTCATCGCTCGAAAAGATTTTCATTGAAAAGCGGATCTATCGCGACATCGAAGAAGCTGAAAGCTGGGAGGAAGTAATCGAAACCATCGACAAAGGACTTAAGCCGTATAAGAAGAAATTCTATCGGGAGATCACCCGCGATGATATTGTTCGGTTAACGGAGATACGGATCAAGCGTATCTCTAAATATGATTCGTTCAAGGCCGATGAATTGATGCGCGATCTTGAAAAGGAATTAAAGGAAACCGAACATCACCTGAAGCACCTTACCGATTTCGCGATTGCCTACTTCCAGAAGTTACTGGAGAAGTATGGAAAAGGTCGCGAGCGTAAAACGGAAATCAAGAGTTTTCAGTCTGTTACGGCTGTTGAGGTAATTGCCAACAACCAAAAGCTGTACGTGAACCGCACAGACGGTTTCATCGGCTACGGCTTGAAGCGCGATGACAAAACTGAATACATCTGCGATTGTTCGGAGCTTGACGATGTAATTGTTGTTCGTAAAGACGGTAAGGCTCGCGTGTCGCGTATTGCTGATAAAGTCTTTATGGGTAAAGACATCTTGTATGTTGGTGTCTGGAAGAAAGGCGATGATCGCATGGTGTACAATGTGATTTATGCCGATGGGAAATCAGGCAAAGGTTTCGCCAAGCGATTCACCATGCCTGGCATCACACGCGACAAGGAGTATCCGATAGCTACAGATGATAAGAACTCACGAATCTATTATGTAAGCGGAAACCCGAATGGTGAAGCAGAGACTGTTGAAGTTAAACTCTCGCAATCCAGCACAGCCCGCAAGAAAGTATTCGAATACGATTTTTCCGAACTTGAAGTGAAGGGCAAAGCATCCCGCGGAAATACCATCACCAAGTATCCGATGCGTAAGGTCGATTTTCTGAAAGCAGGAGCGTCAACATTAAGTAAGCTGAATTTGTGGTACGATGAAGATGCCGGCCGTCTGAATAAGGATGAGCGCGGAAAATACCTCGGCAAGTTCGATGGCGAAGATCAGATCATCACTTTCACTCGTAATGGCTCGTACAAAATCACCGGCTACGAACTGACCACACGCTTCGAGCCGGAGAAGACGTTGCTGGTTGAAAAATTCAATCCAAAGAAAGTAGTATCGGCCATTTATGTCGATGGCGAAAGTAAAGCCTATATGGTGAAGCGTTTCATGATTGAAACGACCACACAGGATAAGGAGTTTGGGTTCATCACTGAGTCTATTGGTTCAAGATTGATATTGGCTACAACATCCGAAACACCGGAAGTAGAGGTGGAGTTGGTGAAAGGAAAAGACAAAGAGAAATCCAACGAGGTGATGAACCTCGAAGATCTGATCGATGTAAAAGGCTGGAAGGCCCTTGGCAACCGGCTGTCGCAATACAAAGTATCGAAAGTAGCGCTGGTGCAGGAGCAGGAAGATAGCGGCCTCGAAGATGGCGATGACGAAAATGAAATTATAGAGACTACTGATGCAGATCAGTCGTCAAAAAAAAAAGAGCAGGAAGCTCCCGACCCCAACCAGTGGATCGAGGAAGGGGAGCAAGCAAACCTCTTCGGAGAGCCGGAAAAGCCAAAGCAAAACCAGGCTCCAAGTCACCAGCAAAAAAGCGAGCCAACCAAAAAAGTCAAAGTCGAGCAGCAAAACCTCTTCGGGCAAAGCCAGCAAAAAAGTCAAAGCGAAAGTAACGAAGAAGCGGAGCAAGAAGTAAGAAGTAAAGAGCAAGGGGAGGATGGTAAGGACGACAAGTCGTTCGGAGTTGGGGATACGATTGAGTTTGATATTTAATAGGCGCTGGGCAGTTCAGAAAGTATTGAATTGCCCATTGTCTATTGCTTCCTCCTGTTCAGCCCACTGCCATTCTGAATTTGACAAAAATCATCTTGAGAAGTATCGTTTAAAATCTTAGCTTCGACTCAACGATATTAAACGATACGATTATGAAAATTCACATTCAAGCCATCAACTGTACTCCGCGTCAGGATCTGGAAAATCTTATTAACGAGAAACTAGCCAAGCTCGAGCATTTCAGCGATCGTATTTTAGAGAGTCGTGTAGTATTGCGCGTTGAGAAAGCCGACAAGCGCGATAATAAAATCATTGAAGTTAAAGTAATGATTCCGGGTAACGATCTATTTGTAAAAAAGCAGTGCGAATCTTTTGAAGAAGGTATTCAGAAAGTTTATGATGTACTTCAACGCGAAGTAAAAGACTGGAAAGAGAAAGCCATGAGTTAACCCATGCAATAGTAAGTGACAGCAATGTCGCGCGTAGATTACGTAACACTGCTGTCACTTTTTTATAACCATTTGTTAACCTGACTGGTTTTGATCTCTATTCAGTATACTGAACCTTTGGTCGCGCAATGCAGACCGAGACCAACGACACCGATCAAACGCTGTTCAGTCGAATTCAGAAGGATGACAGGCTTGCCCTGAACACGCTTTTCGCCAACTATTATCAGAAGCTTTGCTTTTTTGCCAACACCTACCTGCGCAACAGTGAAGAAGCAGAGGAAGTAGTGGCCGATGTTTTTTTTACCCTGTGGAAGAACCGTCATCAGCTTACCATTGAACGAAATTTCAAATCGTATCTCTACGTTTCGGTTCGTCATGCTTCATTAGCCGTTATAAGAAAGGGCCAACCTTTGTTTGATGATATTGAAGCTATCCTCTTTACAACAAACCTGATGGATGTAAACGATCCTGAACAAGTATTATCACACAAGGAACTTCAGCATCAACTTGATTTGGCTATTGAAAAGCTGCCGCCCCGTTGTAAGCAAATTTTTGTGATGAGCCGCATGGAAGGATTAAGCTATCGGGAAATTAGTGGCATACTGGATGTAGCCGAGAAAACCATTGAGAACCAGTTGGTAAAGGCACTTCGTATTCTGCGTGAGTCGATGGATCATTTCAAACTGGCGAAAACCAGTCTTCATACTTTTTCGGTAACAAACGATTAACACTTTGATAATATTTTGACGTAGTGGGTGACTACCACTATTCCACTCCTCCCGGGTAGAATCATATTTATGGAGGAGACAAAAGCAACCTACCTTATCGTTCGATACCTTTCTGGTGAAGCCACCCCTGGAGAGCGTGAACAACTACTCAACTGGATTTCGCAGGATGCGGCCAATCGAAAGGTTTTTGAAGAGCATCATAGTTTGTGGGAGGAGCAACTTACCAGTCAGCTCTCATTCAACCTGTCGCAAGGTCTTCACCGGCTTAACTACCGCATAGACCAGCACGAAGCTCGTGAGGGAAGACGTTCGTTATCGGTTGGTTGGCAGAAGATTGCAGCCGCAGTTTCGATCATTCTCATTTCATGCGTAGCCGTTTATTTTCTGGGTTTTCATTCCGAACAACGAGGCAGTCTTACCTGGGTTGAGCACAATACGCAACGCGGTGAACGAAGAACGGTGATCTTAAGTGATGGCTCGGTTATTTACGTTAACGCTAATTCAACCCTTAACGCTCCAAAAGTTTTTGCCGGATCTACGCGTGAAGTATTTCTAACGGGAGAAGCTTTTTTTGAAGTGGCAAAGGATTCGTTGCGACCGTTTGTGATTCATACCGGCAACCTGACCACGCAGGTGTTGGGAACGTCCTTTAACATCAACACACGCACCAACCAGGTTGTGGTAAGTGTGGCTACCGGAAAAGTTAACGTAACAAATGGTCAGGATGTACAGGTGCTCATTCCCCACGAGAAAGTTACCTATTCAGAAAACTCTCGGCAACTGACTAAAAGCACGGCCGATCTGGAAACTGACCTGGCCTGGAGATACAACACCATCATTTTTGACGATACATCGCTGGATAACGCAGCGAAAAAACTCGAGGAGCATTTTAATGTATCGATTGTCTTCGAAAACGAAGCCTTGCGAAAATGCCTGATCACCGGAAAGTTCAAGAACGTTCCGCTTGACAAAATACTGAAAGCTGTCGGTTACAGTACCGGATTGAAATTTACCATTAACCATTCTGAAGTACACGTATCCGGAAACGGATGTGAATAAAAGTGCGGATATCAACAATGACTAATCTATATACTACTATGCATAAAAAATTACGAGGGCTTTTTTCTTTTGCAAACGGGCTGGCAAGGTATGCCACCGTAGGCTTGTTGCTGCAATGTTTTACATTGAACACGTTGTACGCCAGATCGGCCGCGCAGGATGTTTACGCTGTAAAACTTCAGTTGGTGGCAAAGGATAAATCACTGAAGGAGATATTTTCCATCATTGAAACTAAAACGGATTTTACATTTACCTACAGCAGTCGGACAATTAATCTCGACAAAAGACTTTCACTGGATGGTCATCATAAAAACCTGGGTGAGATTCTTGAATCGGTTTCAGCACAATCAAATATTGTTATTCAGCAGATGGATAATTTGTTAGTGGTGAAGCCACTGCCTAAAGCTGAAGTGAAGCGTGAAGCACTGGGTGTTATTCGCGGGCGGGTGATTGACGATCAGATGAAATCAGTATTGCCGGGTGCAACCATTATGCAGAAGAGTACCAACACCGGAACAACCTCTGATGTGAATGGTGAATTTTTATTGCGAGTTCCGGAAGGTGATGTTGAGCTTGAAGTAAGTTACATCGGTTTTAAAAAGTACAGCGAAGTAGTAACCGTAACACATGGTGCCGTTACTGAAGTGGAATTCAGAATGATCAGCGATGCTACCGAACTGCAAGACATTGTAATTACCGGAGTGCTGCAAGGACAGCAACGTGCGTTGAATCAACAGAAGTCAGCCGATAATATTAAAAACGTAGTAAGTGCCGATCAGATTGGGCGTTTCCCCGATCCTAATGTGGCGGAAGCCCTGCAGCGAGTTCCGGCTGTAAATGTTGAGCGCGATCAGGGAGAAGGAAGGTATGTACTAGTTCGCGGTCTGGCACCCCAGTTTACCAACATCAGTATCAATGGAGAACAGATTCCATCGCCTGAAGCGGATGTGCGGTACGTGGCGCTTGATGCTGTTCCGGCCGATCAGTTGGCTTCCATAGAAGTAAGCAAAGCCATCACACCAGATATGGATGGCGATGCGATTGGTGGATCGGTTAACCTGATCACACGTACGGCTCAATCCGAAGAGTTGGGTGTAAGTGCTTCCGGGCTAGTGGGCTACAACGACATCAGTGGTAAAGCTAATCTTCAGGGTTCCCTAGAATTGAGCAAGCGGTTCTTCGGAAACAAACTGGGCATCATGCTAAACTCCAGCTACTATGAAACTGAACGTGGCTCTGAAAACTGGGAGCGTGATGGTAGCGATCTTGAACTTCGTGATTATGTTTTAACCCGCACACGTATGGGGTTAAGCTCAACGATCGATTACAAACTAAATGATAAAAACGAAGTTTATTTCCGTACCATCTATAACCGGTTTACCGATCGTGAGCAACGCAGACGTTACGTATTCGTGCCTACGGAATCGCCATTTGATGACAATGAGATTGAGCGATTGACTAAAGACAGATTGGAGAAGCAGATTGTGAGCAGCTTTAATCTTGGCGCGAAGCATACACTTGCCAAATTCAATCTTGACTATGAAGTATCGTATTCAGAAGCTATTCAGGATACTCCGTACGATAATGAAATTACAAGTATAGCTTCGGTGGATCAGCTTTCAACCGACTTTGATTCCAATGTAGAATTTCCAGCGTTTACGGTAGATGATCTGCCCCACACCGATCCTGAAAACATATACCTCGACAACTCGATTTACGAATTCGATGAAGTAGTAATGGGTAACACGTATGCCAAGGATGTAAACAAAACGGCCAAGTTCAACATTGGTATTCCGTACAAAGCTGGTAACAGCGATGGTCTGCTCAAGTTTGGTGGTAAAGTTCGTATGAAGGAGAAGAGCTATGACATTACGGAAAATGTTTTTGGATACACCGGTTCAGATGATCTTACGCTGGATATGTATGACGGGGGTTATGTAAACGACAATTTTCTGGATGGCCGTTACACCCTGCGGGCCAATGCCGATCCGGATTTGTTCATCAAGTATTTCAACGCTAACCGCGATAAGTTTGAATTGTCTGTTGACGATAAGCTGGCTACCGAAACAGTGGAAGCCTACACCGCTAAAGAGGATGTTTATGCCGGCTACCTGATGACCAAGCTGCAAATCAATAAATTGATGCTGTTGGGAGGCGTTCGCTATGAGCATACCAAGGTAACGTATAAGTCATATAATGTGGTGAATGAAGAAGAAATCATTCCGCAGGATGGTGGAACCGATTACAGTTTCTTCCTGCCGCAGCTTCACATGCGCTATCAGTTGGATGACAACACCAACCTTCGTGCAGCCATCACCAGGAGCTACGCGCGTCCGAATTTCAGCGACATTGTTCCGGCTCAGGAGATTAATATTAACGAAGGCGAAGGCACGATCGGAAACACTTCCATCAAGCCGGTGTCGGCAACTAACATGGATGTGTTGGCGGAGAAGTATTTCGGTACAGTCGGAATTTTATCCGGAGGTGTTTTTTATAAGAACCTGAACGATTTTATTTTCACCAGGCGGTTTGAATCAGCCGACTATCCAGGTTCTGAAGGAGTACCGATCGACATTACACAGTCACAGAATGGCGAGAATGCTAATCTGTTTGGTTTTGAAGTGGCCTACCAGCAGAAGCTTAGCTTTCTGCCCAGCTTCCTGAAAGGATTCAGTGTGTATGCTAATTATACTTTGACTAATTCCAACGCAAAAATTCAATCGCGTGAGAATCCTGACGAAACAGAAGAAATTCGTCTTCCTGGCCAGGCAAAACACGTGGGTAATTTTTCATTGGCATACGATCTGAAGCGAATTAACTTCCGTGTGTCAGCGAACTTTAATGGCGAGTACATCAGCGAGATTGGTGAAGATGCGGATGAAGATCTTTTTGTGAGAGACAGGCTTCAGATGGATGCTACCGCTACGATTACCGTAACACCCAAGTTCCGCTTTTTTGCTGAGTTCCTGAACATCACCAACCAACCGTTCGAAGTATATCAGGGAAAAGAAGACCAGTACATTCAGCGTGAATTTTATTCGTGGTGGACACGTATCGGTGTAAAGTTTGATTTTTAACCAACTAAAGAAATGAAAAAGTATAGTTATAAAACCTTGCTTGTGGTATTGGGTGTAATAGGATTCGGGTGTGCCGATAACGACCTTGACCAGGAGCCCCTTGATGATAATTTTCCATTCCAGTTGGTACTCGATGCTGAAGAAGGTGCTGACCTTGCCGATGCAGAAGACTACAGTGTAGAGATGAAGTTTGCCGATTACTTGCCTTCGTTAGAGTTGCCTAACACATCCATTACACTCGATTACTCAATTAGTGATCTGGAAGGTGATATGGTTGGCCATGTAGTAATTGATAAAATTGTTTACGAAGTAGAACTCGATGATTGTGTGTACGAGCGTGAACTGGATTTCACAGCCGAAGGCGATGGTCTTAGTGGTGTAATCACCTTGGCACCCGATGCGGATCTGGGTACTGTACCTGAAGAATTTGAAATTGTTTTTACGTTGCCTGGTACGGAAGACGCGGAGGGGAGCTTTAAAGTTGAGTTCTCTAACCTGCAATCGTCTGCCAATTTGCTGTTAGGATTTCCCCAAGTATTTGAGTATGAAGTATTGGATAACGATGTTGCCGGAGAGTGGGAGATGGAGCTTAGCACCGAAGAAGCGTTTGAGAATTTCAAAGCTGTGTTTGGTTCCTTGAATAACGAGCTGGAAAATATTTCATTCGATGAAATCACCGGAAAGGTGGTAGCCAGTTTCGAGTTTGAAGAAATGAAATTTGAAATCGAACTGAAGGAAACGGAGGAAGTAACTACCTGCGAGGATGGTGAGGAGGAAACCGAGATTGAAAACAAAATCATTGAAATCGAAGCGGAGTACGATGCCGAAGATGGCGAGATTGAATGGGAGGGCAGTCACGAGATCATTAATGGCAATGGCCTGGTGGAAGATGAATTGGATTTTATAATAGAAGGTGCTTATGAACTCAACGAAGTAGATGGAACAGTAGTGTTCAATTTCCTTACCGTAATTGATGAAGATAACTTTGAGGAAGGTGAAGAATTGTTCAAGAGCGATGACGGGGTTTCGTTTACCTTTATAAAGGACTAGTACTACCTGATTGATGACACAAATGAGAAGAGTGAGCAATAGTTTTTATTGTCTGGTGATCGTTGGCAATAGTTTGATTTCATGCGAGCAAACACCACCTGTTGCCGAGCACGCCATTAAGCCAAAAGTTGTTACCGAGCTGGCCAAGCACGACACTGATGACCCTGCTATCTGGATCAATGAAAGCGATCCGAACGCAAGCCTCATCATTGGCACTGATAAAGCTGAAGATGGCGCGTTGATGGTGTATAACCTCGAGGGCAAGATCATCGAAGAGAAATGTGTGCGCGGCATCAAACGCCCAAACAACGTTGATATAAGGAAGATCCGGTTGAACGGTCGTGAAGTATCCATTGCAGTAACCACCGAGCGACTCACCAATAAGATCAGGATATTTTCTTTGCCCGATATGACCCCCGTTGACGATGGCGGCATCGATGTGTTTGAAGGTGAAGCCCTACGCGACCCAATGGGAGTAGCGCTGTACAAGCGTCCTTCGGATAGCGTTGTGTTTGCTATCGTGGGCAGAAAAACAGGCCCATCCGGAAACTATTTATGGCAGTACGCGCTGGCAGACAATGGCAACGGAACGATCAAAGCCACCAAGGTTCGTGAGTTTGGTCAGTACAGTGGCAAAAAGGAGATTGAGGCTATGGCTGTGGATGACGAACTGGGTTACGTATACTATTCGGATGAGCAGTTTGGTGTGCGTAAGTACTATGCCGACCCCGGCAAAGGCAATGACGAGTTAGCCTTGTTTGCTACCGAAGGCTTTGCTGGCGATCATGAAGGGATCAGCATTTATAAACTGGATTCTCTCTCCGGATATCTTTTGATTTCAGATCAACAAGCCAACAAGTTTCATATCTACACACGCGAAGGAACGGCTGCCAATCCACATGATCATCAAGTGTTAAAGGTGATTGATGTTTCGGCTGTGGAAAGTGATGGATCGGAAGTGACGAGTATTTCATTGGGCAGTAATTTTCCAACCGGACTTTTTGTGGTGATGTCAACGGATAAAACGTTTCATTTTTACGATTGGAACGCTATAGCCGGGGAGGAGTTGAGCAAGAAAACACCATAAAGGTTGGAACGGTAAGCAACTTTATTTGCTGTAAACAATTTCGCGACAAACGAAACCTGTTTATGGGTTAGTGAGTTTTATTCACTTTAAAAAGACCCATGAAAGAAGTTGTTGAAGTTGTTACCCGCGATGGAGTTCCCCTTATGGCCACGTGGTTTATTACCGAAAGCCCCCATGAAAAGGTGGTGTTGATTAACAGTGCTACAGGCGTGAAGCAGCACTACTATGCCGACTTTGCCAGTTGGTTAACCACGCAAGGATTTAATGTGTACACGTTCGACTATCGTGGTATTGGTGGATCGCGCGGAGAGAATATCAGCGATAACCTGTTTGATATGAATGACTGGTCAACCGATGTGGATGCGATGATCAGTCACATTACGCGGATTCATCCCTTGTCGCAAGTAGTAATCCTTGGCCATAGTGTTGGTGGTCAGTTGATCGGTATGTCGCGGTTAACCCGTCAGGCCGATGCCCTGGTTATGATAGGATCGCAAACACCTTACTGGAAAAACTATGCCGGTGCCTGGATGAAAACGAAGTTGTGGTTTTTCTGGAATGTTACGGTTCCATTAGGTACCCGGCTGTTCGGTTATTTTCCAGCTTCGAAGCTAGGCTTGTTTGAAGATCTTCCGGCTGAAGTAGCCCGACAATGGGCTCGCTGGGCAAAAAGTGAGAATTATATTTTTGATGAGTTACCGGAAGAACGCGTCAACTTCGTTGCGCTGAATCAACCAACACTGATGTTGAGTTTTGCTGACGATCACCTCGCGCCTCATGCGGCAGTACTTGATCTTAAACGGTTCTATCGTAACCTCAAGATCGATCACTGGCATGTACATCCGGATGATGTGATGCAACGAAGTGTTGGTCATTTCGGGTTTTTCAAGAAACGAATGGAGACTGTGTTGTGGCGCGAAACAGTGAGTTGGATACACAAGGTGCTGCTGCCCGGAAATAAGCGGGCTGCTTAAGCCATTCATCTTGCATCAGGTGCGCCAAACGTCCGCATCCAGCATCAAAAGTTTTAGTTTTGCTTCCCTTCATAACCTTTTCTACTTTCGGGTATGAAAAGGTTATTTATTTTATACATGTTAAGTAGTCTGGCACTGGATACACAAGCTCAAACCATAACGGGTGAAATTCAGGCACAGGGTAAGGTAAGCGATTCGCGCACAGGCAAGGGCATAAAAGCCAGTATACGCTACAGCAGTATTCCTACGGGTAGTATTTTTGGACGATTCAACGATAGTACATTTTCGTTTTCGATTTTTGGAACAGCCAGCTATCAGATCACCGCTTCGGCAGAAGGCTATAACCCGCGCACGGTCATTGTAGATCCGAAAGACGTTGATGCTAATCAACGCGTACTTCGCGACATTGTATTAACCCCCAAAGGACAAACCATCGTGCTGAATCATCTCATCTTTGCTCAAGGTAAGGCTGTGATTGATCCGAAGTCATACCCCGAACTGGATGAACTTGTGCAGATGATGAAGGAGAATACTAGAATTGAAATTCAGTTAGAAGGTCATACCGATAACACAGGAAGCCCAAAAGCAAACCTTGAGCTTTCGCAAGATCGTGTGGATGCTGTAAAAAAGTATCTTGTTGAAAAGGGAATTTCAAAGAGTCGCATCAAGACAAAAGCCTTTGGTGGTTCACAGCCCTTGCGAAACGAAATGACCCCCGAAGCCAAAGCTGCTAATCGAAGGGTTGAGATGCGTATATTAAAAGACTAGAATGGTTTAAGGTTCTATGTTTCATGTTCAAGGTTAACCTTAAATATGAAACCCCAAACTAAAAACTTGAAACCGAAACCCGAAATGACCTCCTTCATTCACGTGTCGTATTCAGAAATGAAGGACACCTTTCTATCAATTCTAAAACAATTCAATTTTTCGGAAGAAAAAGCAGCTGGGTGTGCTGAAATTTTTGCCACGAACAGCCTGGAAGGAGTTTATACACATGGCGTAAATCGCTTTCCGCGGTTTGTTCAGTACATACGAGATGGATATGTAAAGGTTGATACTGTAGCTGAATTGAAAGGCAGTGCAGGCTGTATTGAGCAATGGAACGGTAATCTCGGACCAGGACCGATCAATGCGATGGTCTGCACCGATCGGGCGATGGAGATTGCCGCACGCAATGGCATGGGGTGTGTTGCCTTGGCGAATACCAACCACTGGATGCGTGGTGGATACTACGGTTGGCATGCTGCGCGAAAAGGGTTTGTGTTTATCGGCTGGACGAATACACTGGCCAACATGCCGGCCTGGGGTGGTGTTGATAATAAACTTGGAAACAATCCACTCGTAATGGCTGTGCCCTATCAGCACGATGCTATTGTATTGGACATGGCTATGTCGCAGTACTCGTATGGTTCCCTTGAGTTATACTCATTAAGAAATGAGAAGCTTCCTGTGCCTGGTGGATTCGATGTGCAGGGAAATCTCTCGCAAGATCCGTCTGCTATTTTAAATTCACGAAACGTATTGCCGGTTGGGTATTGGAAAGGAGCAGGCTTGTCGTTGCTGCTGGATATACTGGCCACCATACTTTCTGGCGGATTGTCGACATCAAAAGTATCCGAATTTACGGCAGAGCATGCGTTGTCGCAGGTGTTTGTGGCGATCGATATCAGCAAGTTCGATCATTATTCATCCATCGGCAGAAGTATCCAGATGATTATCGATGACTATCATGCTTCCGTTCCTATTGACGAAGCGAAGCCTGTTCGTTTTCCGGGAGAAAATATTCAGAAGATTCGCGACAAAAATCTTAGCGCTGGAATTCCGGTTTCTGAAAAAGTGTGGAAAGAGATACAATCGCTACGCTGATCGAATCGGTTAAATACTTAGCATCTTTAGACATACCGGTGACGGTGTCTTAACCGGTTTCCCTGTTGGTGTAAGCCTACCGGTTTTGGGGGTGATCCGGAATAGCGTGATGGTATCCGAATCTTGATTGGCCACAAAAAGAAACTCGCCTTTCGGATCGATCATAAAATTTCGTGGTGTCTTTCCGGTGCCTTGCGTGCCAACGAACTTAAGCTTACCGCTGGGCAGAATAGAATATATGGTAATGCCATTGAAGCCTCGATTGGAAACATAGAGAAAAGTACCTTTCGGATCGGTATGAATATCGGCGCTCGTGTTACGCGCACTAAATGTTACCGGTAATGAAGGAATGGTATCGGCTACAAGTGTGAGTGTGCCTGTGCTTTTGTTTATTGAAAAGACACTGACGGTGGAAGTAAGTTCTTCCGCCAGGTATAAAAACTTGCCATTGGGATGAAAGGTAAAGTGACGTGGCCCGGCACCCGGTGCTACTTGTGTTTCGGCAGTTGTGGCGGGTATCAACTTGCCATCACCTGACTTGAACTGATAGGTGTAAAGTTTGTCGGTTCCCAGATCGGCAACATAAAGAAACTTATTATCAGGTGAGACCTTGGCTGAGTGAATGTGCGAACTTTGCTGACGCGCTGTATCAACACTGCTGCCGGTGTATTTTTTAGAATCGGATGGATTGCCAATCAAACCATCATCAAAAAGTGGAAGTACTACAATATTACCTTCATTATAGTTTGAAACGAGAGCGTAGTTTCCTTCTTTGTCGAAACTGATGTGACAGGGATCAGCTCCGTAAGATGGCCGGTGATTAAGTCCACTGAGTCTGCCTGTTTTCGGATCGATCCCATAGGCGCTTACCGAACCACCGAGATCGGCAGCATCAGCTTTGCCACGATTTACGGAATACAAGAATTTCTTGGACGGATGGATTTCCAGGTAGGAAGGGCTCTCCAGACTGGGTATGGTTTGAAGTGGTGTGAGGGTTCGCTTCGCCCGGTTGAAGGTGAATGCATATATGCCTTGACTGCCGCGAACGGAAAAAGTGCCGACATATAATATTTCTTTTTTAACCTGCGCCTGACTAGCAATGCTCAGGGAAACGGCTGCGATAAACAGAAGCACTCTTCTCATACAGGTGTTAAAGCTACGAACTTTTTAACAATGTCTTTGACGGGCATTGTTGTTGTGTTGATGAAGAAGCTTGATGGTTTGTTTGCCCCGTTAATGGGTATTAAGTTTCTGTTAATTCAATCGTACTCTGCGTTGTGATAACGGTTTCTGCGATACCTTTCGAACAATGTACTCAAGGTATTGAGAGGCATTTAGCGCCATGGATGAAGTAAGATTGCAAAAGCATAGGATTAACAAGGCACTTGAACCTATCAAGATAATGCTGTTGAATAAGCGGGCCACCATGACACATCACGCGTGGCATGAGTTTGTTGCACAAACCCGGCAGAGTATTCTGCATTCACCCGAGCAATACCTGGAGAGCGAATCGTTAACCACCGACTTGTTGAGCACACTGGTGGAAACAAGTTTTAATGAATTCTTGCACGACCTCGAAATCAGATTGCCGCGATACGCTGTTCTGTGATGTTATGCAAACGCGGGAGTTGGTTTGGGTACACTAATTTTTTTGGAATGTGCCAACGAGGCGTACAGAGCCGCACTGGGTCTGGGCATGCGTTTTTTTGTTCCCGGATCGCATTCGTATAATCCGAAACGCATTGATGGGCCGAGGTGCCACTCGAAGTTATCCCACGTACTCCAGAAGTAGTAACCCCGAATGTCAATGCCATCGTTAATAGCCTGATGAACGATCAACGCATAGTCCTGGATGGCTTGCAGCCGCAGGAAATCGCTTTCATCGCATACACCATTTTCGGTAATGATGATGGGCTTTCGATACTTCTTCCAATAACGGTCGAGGCATGTGCGCAGGCCTTCAGGATGATATTCCCAGATATCATCGTGGCGTCTGCCTAACTCTCGCATCTTTTCCGGAGTTTCAATGAATGTGATGGGCATCGGGTCGTGTGGGATGCGGGTGTAGTAGCTCATCCCAAAGAAATCTACTTTTTCAAAGTGGCTGGGTACGTATTCCATAAACCACCAATCGGATAATCGTGCGGGAAACCAGCCCAATAAATTTTCAGCAGAAAAAATGGTAGCGTTATGCGATATGCCCACAGGCTGGTGTGGATATTTTGATTTGATGTAATCGTAAACAAGGTCGTGTGCCTTGCCCATGTTCTTTACGGCTTTAGCGGCTGTAACGGGATTGATTTTGAAAGGCGGGAAGAAGCTGGTGATCCAGCCGTAGCTTGCATATACATTGGGTTCGTTAAACGTATTCCAACTGGAAACATAGTGACCAAATTCATCCACTACTTTTTTAGCGAAATCAAACCACAGGGTAATGTTCTCTTCTTTTTCCCATCCGCTCAGTTTAGTAAACCATAAGGGATTAGTGAAGTGGTGCAGTACCATCATGATGCCCACACCTTTTGTTCTCAGATTCTGAAGAAAGTGATGGTATTCGGAAGCTGATACTGGATCGAAAGTGCCAAAAGGTTCGCGCTGCAGTTTACTCCATTGCAACCCCATGCGATAGTTAGGGGCAAGTGATGCAATGATTGTTGCATCTTCGTTGAATTGAAGTTCGTGATCGGTTGTACGATCGAATACAAAACCATCACGTGCTTTGACGCCCTGCCAGTCGTGTTCAACGGCAGTTTCAATTTGAGCGGCAGCGGTGCTGGTACCAAACTGAAAGTAATCAGGAAACGTGATTTTCATTTTACTTGCGCGTAAGCGCGCTTTGGGAGGTCTCCCATTCTTTCCAATACTTTTTGAGAAGCTTCAGGTCTTCTTCAATGCACGGATACGTCAGGTCTGCCCGTGGCACAGCAGGAAGGTATCCGGCAGAAAGTTGTGAGGAGGCAAGCCCACCGGTCCACTCAAAGTGCCCTGGATCATACGGCTTTCTCCATCGCCCGCCCCAGCGAAGCCCAAGCTTTTCTCCTGCGGTCCCTATTTTTCTCCAGAGTGCCACATTATCCCATACGGCTACAGAATCAACAATGGGTACGACATCCACGGCAAGACCATATTGATGTTTAGATCGGCCTGCCCCAGAACTGGTGTATTTTTTTCCCATGGTTTTATACTCATGTTGTTTGGCATGTGTGCGATACGTTTCAACAACCGCCAGTTCAATACCTTTTGTCTGACAGGTGCGGATGAGTTCTTTTATTTTATCGCGAAAGTAAGGATGAAGGGCATCGAGTTCGGTGATCATCGGCATGTCACCACGATTTTTGCCGAAGGTATAGTTTTCTACGTATGTCCATTCCTTCCAGCCGTTGATGGTGTCGGGTGGAATAATCGTCTCAATGATTTCAGCAACTAGCAGCGAAGAGTCAATCGTGATTGTTTCGTCTGCTTCTTCCACAAAGAATAATTCAGCATGCTCCCGGCAGTCGAACGGGGCAAACAGCTCATTTAACTGTGCAACGGCAGATGTTGCGAGAAACAAAAAAACGATTGAGATGCCTGCTTTCATTAAAATCTCTTAGTTCAGCTTAAAAAATAAAGTGCAAGTATATGACTTTTAATGCATTGTAGAAAGTTAAGGTTTTGTTATGACCTTACATCAGCCCACTTTCGGGGCGTTTTTAGCGGCCGCTTCGTGCTTATAGTGATACCACTTGCGTGTAAAATTCTTTTTCATGAAGTCGTCAATCTTGCGCATTACAAAGAGATAGTAAAGTCCTTTTAGTTTGGTGGCGATCGGGGTGCTCATGGAGCGCAAGCTTAGCGCAAACCCACCTTCGATGTAATTCATATAGTGCCAGATTCCAGAAGGCATGAATAATGTCTCGCCATCCGCGAGAATAGTTTCGTATCCTTCCACATTTTTAAGAGCCGGATGTTTTTCATAATCCGGATTTTCAGGATCGATATAACTCTGTACCATGAACGGCAACTTGTAGAGTGCTGCCGAGTGTTGATTGTCGAAAAGAATAACTCGCTTTTTTCCTTTGAACTGAGTAATGAACACGTGCGATAAATCCATATCGAAATGGAGAAATACTTTTGAGCCTGCTCCACCAAAGAACATCATGGGATATTTTTTGAGAAATCCTCCGCAGAGACTATCGAAGTAGCTGAAGTCATTCAGCAGGTCGGGTATGTGATCGAAGATGTTGAACAGAAAGATTCGGAGTTCTGTTGGCGTTGATGCAATCGTGTCGAGGTAATCGCCAAACTTCATCATGCCATCGGGCTTGTTTACCGCGGTGTCGGGAGTTGGAATACTGTTGTCGTATACCGGAACAACTTTATCGCCTGCCAGTGATTTGAAATATTCGTATGTCCATTTTGTTTTGGCTGGCCAATCCTGCGTGAGATTCTGAATGACTAATGGTTTCAGGGGTTTCAGATAATTTTCCCCGAAGTCGTGGGCAGAGATCGATGGAACTCGCTCTACAGGTTTCAGTATCATAGATTACGATAATTTTTGAAGTACAAATTGGTAATATACCAGCCGGCCGGATGCCAGATCGCGATGAATCTGTGATCCTTTTACTCCGGCAAATTCTTCAAATGATTTTTGCAGCCAGGCAGGGAAACGGCCTTTCATGCGCGCACGCTTCAGGTCGTCTTCCAGTTCAATGGCCTTCACAACGTTTTGGGTAATGTCGCGCTTCTCAATCATTGTCAGGCCCGAATCGTGAAGCTGCTGTTCCAGTAATTTTATTCGTTCGGGGTCGCGCATGTCGGTGCAGAGGAAATGTCCGCCTTGGCGGAGTACACGCTTTACGCCCTTCAGAAAATCCTCCATCGATCCGTATGCATGGCAGGATTCTACGTTTATTACCACATCGAAGGATTGATCAGCAAATGGAATTTTCTCTGCGTTGCCCGCCCGGAAACTGAGTTGAGGTACTTGATGAATTCGATTACAAAACGTTACCGCCTCATCCGCTATATCCATTCCGGTATACTGACTTGGTTTTAGGTAGCGGGTAATGTACGAAGCACCCCCCCCGCGACCGGACCCTACTTCCAGTACATCTTTCTGGTTTACGTTTACGCGATTAGCCAGGTCGTCATAAAGTTGAATGGAGTATCGGTTAGGCTCGTCTTCTTCAGCGAGTGACATCACCGGCTTTTCATCAAGTGGTGCATAGCCATAGTTCATAAACCGCCAGTCCGGAAAGGAATAGTTTTTGGCTAATTGATTGTAGATGGGTTTCCAGACCATCCGCCTGAACCAGGCATACTCGGTAAGCTCCAGGAACAAATACGCTATCATAGCACAAGTGATTATCCGAAGATAAAAAACCAGATTAAGATAAGTAAAAAATGGAAGAAAAATGTCAAAGGAAGGGGTACGCAGCAACACCTGATTTAATAGTAGTAGTAAAATTGTCAGGAAATGATGGAATAGAATTAACTACGTTGCGTTATAACTGCGAATTTTACAGCGTTGTTTCAGACTAGAAATGTTGAGCCCTAACCGCCCATCCTTACTGATTACAGGAGCTACCGGCTTTATTGGCGGAAGCCTCGTTAATTATTTTGATTGCAATCCCTGGTACCGGGTAGTTACTACCGGCCGGTCGGTTTCCAAAGGTCAAGTATTCCACAAGAAGGGAATCTCCTATCTCCCGGTGGATCTATCCCTTGATAGTCTGATCAACGATGGTTTGCACACCGATGTGATTATTCATGCTGCGGGGCTTGCCGCTCCCTGGGGAAGTTGGAAAAGCTTTTATACCCAAAATGTTTTGGCCACCAGAAACTTGCTATCGTTTGCGTTGAAAAATAATGTCAGGCGGTTTGTCTACTTGTCAAGTTCCAGTGTCTATACATCCATGCAGCATCAGTTTAATCTTACGGAAGATCAGCTTCCTTCACGATTTCTCAATCACTATGCAGCGTCAAAATACCTTGCTGAGTTGGCGGTATTAGAGGCCGGAAGAAAAGGATTGCCCGTAACAATACTACGCCCACGGGCGGTGATCGGTGCAGGTGATACTACCGTGCTGCCCAGAATTATTCAGGCGCACCTCGATAAACGTTTACGAAGAATCGGTTCCGATAGTATTCAAACCGATATCACCACCATTACAAATTTGACTGAAGCTATTCGGTTGGCTTTATTGTTACCGGCATCTAGTTCAATGAATATTCTGAATATCACCGATGGAAAGCCGGTTCACCTTTGGGCGATGGTCGATACGTTGTTTCAAGAGTTGAATTTTAATCCTGTGAAGAATTCCTTATCGTGGCCGGCAGCAAGGGCTATTTCCAGGGCTTCTGAAATTTTCGGCAGGTTGGTTCAACGCGAGCCTGCCTTACCGCGTTACGTGGCCTGCTTGCTGGGGCGGTCACTAACGATGAATATTGATAAGGCCAGATTCGTGTTGGGATACAATCCCATTCAAACCACTCATGATGGTGTAATGGATTTCATTACAAAGTACAAAACTCAAAACCAGGCGGTGTATGGCAGCAGACACAATTGATATTGAACGGTTGATCAGGATCAGCAAGGAGAACCCCTTGTTACCGGAGAAATTCATTCCGTGGGAAGAAGATATTGCCGAAGGGCATCATTATCTAAGCAAGAACCTGATCTCGCTGGAAGGTATCCCGATTTATGACACGCTCACACCACATCAAAAGCTGGAATTGTCGCGTCATGAAGTCGTGCAGTCCATGTATGCATATGCCTGGTCAGAAGGTTTGTTCTGCCTGTTTATGAACCGTTATATTTTAACGTTACCTCCCGATCATATTGAGTATCGTTTCTTACTGCGTGAGCTCATTGAAGAATTTCGTCATCAGGAAATGTTTTCTATGGCCATCACGCGGTTGAACGGGCAGCCGGTACGGCCTAATCGAATCCAAAATTTCATTGGCCTGTTTACAGCCAAATATTTTCCTGCTGATACGGTCTTTATGGTTTCGCTAACGCTGGAACTTATTGCCGACATGTATGGCGAACACATCCGCAACGATGAAAAGGCGTATCGTGTTTTGCAGAAAGTATCGCAGCTTCACAATATAGAGGAAGCCCGTCACATTCTATTCACGAAAGATTTGCTGAAACGATACATTAAAAAAGCTGGCTTCCTTAAACGAAGCTGGTATAGTGTGGCTATCGTTCTCAATATTTTGTTCTTTCAAAAGATGTATGTAAAACGAGAGATTTTTGAGCGCATCGGAATGAACAATTCGAAGCAGGTTTATAAAATGGCGTATGCAAACTACCAGCAGAAATTTGCCCGCGAGTGTCTCGGTACGATCACTGACTTTGTGAAAAGCTTTGACGGATTCAATTGGATAACCAAACCGGTCTGGAAACTTCTGATTAAATACCAAGCCTGATGCGCGCCTCCATAAAACACATTAGTAGTTATTTGCCGGAACGTGTGGTGAGTAATGAGGAAATTGAAGGAAGAATTAATAAATCGGAAGTATGGCTGCCACCCGGATGCCTGGAGCGATTATTTGGTATTCAGCAACGATACTATGCTGATGACGATCAGCAGACTTCCGATCTGGCCGCATTTGCGGCAAGTTCCATTGTTACAAAAGTAGGAGAGGCTTCTGTTGATTGTTTAATTTTTGCTTCCGCCTGCAGCGATGTGATTGAACCAGCAACGGCTAACATCGTTCAACAAAAACTTGGACTTACCTGCCCGGTGATGGATATCAAGAATGCCTGTAACAGTTTTGTGAATGGTATTCAGGTGGCATCTTCGTTTGTTCAGTCTGGTGTCTATAAAAATGTTTTGATCGTGAATGGTGAAATACTTCATCACGCCATTCGCTTCGATCTTGCACCCGATGAGGATATTAGCAGGCGGTTGGCTTCGTACACTTTTGGTGATGCGGGAGCGGCAGTATTGGTGAGTGAATCGAATGACGAATCAGGCATGTACTATCAGAAGTTTAAATCCAATGGAGAGCATTGGAGGTTGTGCACCATACTGGGGGGTGGTTCATTGTATCCGCATGATCCTGATAAGTATTATTTCGAAGGCTTTACATCCGAATTGAAGAATCAGTTGATTGAAGAATCAAAGGGCATGGTGGAGGATGCGTTATGTGCTACCGGCTGGAAGGCCACTGATATTGCCCATGTGTTCACCCATCAGGTGTCGATGAATACATTTGATGTGGTAGCGCAACATGCAGGCGTATGCAAAACAAAATTCAGAAGTATCTTTCAGGAGACGGGCAATACAGCTGCCGCATCAATTCCACTGGCCATGCATCGTGCCGTGCAGAACGGAAACCTGCGCAAAGGCGATAAGGTGCTTATCATTGGTTTGGCTGCCGGGGTGAGTATTTCCATTCAACTTATGATCTGGTAGAATGTATCACTACCATGCATTACTCGATCCATTGATCAGACGTCCGGATACAACGGTGTTTATCCGGGCAGACGGAAGTGAAGTAAAGGGCGGTGAGGTGCTTTTAAAAAGTAAGATACTGGCGAGTAATCTTTATCAGCAGGGCTTCCGCGAAAATGATGTTGTGGTGCTTACTCTTCCGGCTGGTGAGTTTTTTTTATACATCATGTATGCGATGGTAATCCTGCGGGCACGGGTTGCGCTCATCGATCCGGAAATGGGGAGGATCAATTTTGCCGCTAAACTCACGCAACTCCAGCCGAAGTGGGCCTTCGTTGATTCGCGCATCTTGATGCTGAACGAACATCCCATACTGCGTGCCATCATTTTTAGATTCAACAAGAGCATTCCCTATTTTCAAACGCCAACCGGTTGCCATGTGATTAGTGTTGGAAATTTCATGCCGACAATACGGAGACATCAAACGCTGAAATCATTGTTGCATCATGCTGAAAGTGATATAACGCTAACACGAAATGACCAGCCACACGATTTTTTGATCGTCTATACTTCCGGAACAATTCAGGAGCCGAAAGGTGTAGTTCATTCCTTCGATAGTTTAACCCGATCAATCGGCCATCTGGTAGAAATTATTGGTCGCGAGAAAGATGATTTGATTGGTACCGACTTGCCACAGTACATGATGCTGGGAATATCTGCAGGAATTCCGGTAATCCTGGCCCCATCCCGAATGTCAACGATAAAGCGACTTCGGTGGATTGAAGAAAAGAAAATTTCGATACTTTTCAGTCCGCCATCTGAGATGCTTTCGATTGTAGTAAAATGTGAATCGGATCAAAAACAAATTCCTGGGGCTGTACGAAGAATTTTGCTGGGATCAGCCCCTGTGCATAAGAGTTTTTTAAAACGTCTTCAGGCAGTTGCTTCTGAGAAGGTTCACATCAGTTCATTGTATGGAATGACAGAACTGCTGATTGGTGCATTGATTGATAGTAGTACGAAAATCAATTACCCAACAGATGACGATGTGTTGGGAATTCCATGGAAGGATGTTCAATGCAAAATCGGGGAGGATGGTGAAATATTACTTTCATCTCCACAACTTTATTCACGGTATTTTCATAAGAAAACTCGAGCGGAATTTCATCCCACTGGCGATACAGGTTATATCGATGAAAACGGCTACCTGATTTTAACCGGAAGAAAGAAAGACATGATCATCCGTAAGAACTTTAATGTTTATCCTGGAATTTATGAGGCCATCATTCGTAACATTGATGGTGTGGATGATTGTGCCATAGTAGGCCTTTGGAATGAAAATAAAGAGGACGAGGAAATTTATCTGGTGGTCGAGAGTAAAGGTTTAACGGTTGATAAAATCAAGCAGTCTATTTTGAATGGTGCCAATGCCATCGATCGCCAGGCAATGCCGGATTATATCATCATTCAAAATCTACCCCGAAGCGGACGCCAGAATAAAGTTGATAAAAAAGCGCTACGAAGAGTATTACAGTTGGGTTAGTTTATGGTGGTCTATTAGCTGAAAACTTTTGCGATATTGTTCCCGGAATTAGAAGTCATGAAACTCGAAACAGATCGCCTTATTCTCCGGGAATTCACTGCGCACGATGATAAATTTTTGTTAGCCCTGATGAACACGCCCGGTTGGCTTCAGTTTATTGGCGACCGGGGTATTCGTTCGGAGGATGACGCCCGGAATTACATTGTTGCCCGAATCACATCCAGTTACACGAATTTTGGATTTGGCTTTTATGTGATGGAACTGAAAGAAGGAGAAACTCCAATTGGCATGAGTGGTTTGATAAAGCGTGACACGCTGGAAGATGTTGATGTAGGATTTGCCCTGCTGCCCGAATACGAAGGTAAAGGGTATGCTTATGAAGCCACTGCGGCTGTAGTGAAGTATGCATGGGCTGTGATTAAACTAAGGCGACTGGTTGCCATTGTTGTGGAGTCGAACAAACCTTCAATTCGATTGCTGGAGAAATTGGGAATGACATTCGAAAAGAAAATTAGGCCAACTACTGAAGAACTTATGTTGTTTGCAATGGATAACGGTTCTACTTTGTAGTATAGGTGTTTCCGCGCAGATCACGCGGATGTCCGCAGATCTTATCCGCGTTAATCTGTGTGATCTGCTGGAGGGTATTTTGAATCTAAACTATGGGAGAATTTAAAAAGTTAGAAGAAGTCCGGTGGGGAATTATAGGCGCAGGCGATGTATGCGAAGTAAAGAGTGCCCCCGCGATGAACCTGATTGAAGGTTCGAGACTTGTGGCTGTGATGCGCAGAGACGGAGCCAAAGCAAAGGACTATGCCGAGCGCCACGGTGTTCCAGCGTGGTATAACGATGCTGATAAACTCATCAACGATCCGAATGTAGATGCTATTTACATTGCCACACCACCGTCATCGCATGCGTTGTACACCATCAAGGCTGCTGCAGCGAACAAACCGGTGTATGTGGAAAAACCAATGGCCCGCACCCATGCGGAGTGCGTGGCGATGAACAAGGCTTGCCAGGATGCAGGAGTACCTCTATTCACGGCCTATTACCGGAGGCAACTGCCCAACATGCTTCACGTTCAATCGTTGCTGAAGGCGAATGTAATTGGTGATGTCCGCTATGTGAGCATTACCCTGAACAAGACGATTCATCCGGATATCCTTAGCGGTATTATCAGTGCCGACAATTGGCGCATCAATCCGGAAGTTTCCGGAGGCGGATACTTCTTTGATCTGGCGTCACACCAGCTTGACTTACTAGACTTCTTGTTTGGGCAAATCCGTGAAGCAAATGGTTATGCCATGAATCAGGCGAAGGTCTATGAAGCAGAAGACATTGTTGCAGGTTCCTTTCGTTTTGAAAACGGTGTTTTGGGAACAGGTCAATGGTGTTTTACAACAGCCAAAGTAGCCTGCAAAGAAGTGACCACTATTGTTGGCAGTAAAGGCCAGATTTCATACGCATGCTTCGGTGATCATTCTGTTACTGTAGAAGTTGATGGTAAAGAAAAAGAAGTATTGAAGTTTGATATTCCGAAGCATATTCAGCAACCGTTAATTCAAACCATAGTAGATGAGCTGAGAGGGAAAGGTACGTGCCCGAGCGATGGTGTTTCAGCAGCTCGTACCAGTTGGGTAATGGATCAGCTATGTAATAGTAAGTAAGAACTTCGTACTTCTTTATGATTGTTGTCTTGGTGATTCAAAATAATTCACCTTGATTTCTTCAACTACGAGCGCGGAACGTCACGAAGCAACGAAAAAAAGACCGCTCTGTTTCCAGGGCGGTCTTCCTTCAGTTTAGGTTAGGTTAATGAAAACTTTTATGCGTGCACTTTGGTGTGCGGGGCTCCAGCGAGAATTTCTTCATTGGCACATTCTGCAAACTTCTCAAAGTTTTTTACAAAGGCTTCGGCCAGGAAATTCGCTTTCTGGTCGTAGGCATCTTTATCGCTCCAGGTATTTCGCGGATTGAGAATTTCCGAAGGAACACCCGGACATTCTTTTGGCATGGCTACGCCAAACAATTCATGCTTTTCAAACGCCACGCTATTCAGTTCTCCATTAAGCGCAGCGGTGATCATAGCACGTGTATGCTTTAGGTTCATACGCTTACCAACGCCATAGGCTCCACCCGACCAGCCCGTGTTTACCATCCACACATTCACACTGGCTTCCTGCATTTTTTTGCTCAGCATTTCGGCATACTTCGTTGGGTGCAGCGGCATAAAGGGTGCGCCAAAGCAGGTTGAGAACGTCATGGTAGGTTCTGATACGCCTTCTTCAGTACCTGCTACTTTCGCAGTGTAGCCAGAAATAAAGTGAAAGGCAGCCTGTCCGGGAGTAAGTTTGGCAATGGGAGGGAGTACTCCGTAGGCATCACAGGTGAGAAAGAAAATGTTCTTGGGATTTTTACCCAGCGAGGGTTTGGCAATATTGTGAATGTGATCGATCGGATAACTCACGCGGGTATTCTCCGTGCGCGAACAATCACTGAAGTCTACATCGTTGCTGTCTTTTTTGAAGCAAACATTTTCCAGAAGTGCGCCAGCCTTGATTGCATGAAAAATATCAGGTTCCTTTTCTTCGGATAGATCAATCGTCTTGGCGTAGCAGCCTCCTTCGAAATTGAAGATCGTATTATCGGGCGTCCACCCGTGTTCGTCATCGCCAATCAGCTTACGATTTGGATCGGCTGATAGAGTTGTCTTTCCAGTTCCTGACAAACCGAAGAAGATCGCGGTATCTCCACTTTCTCCGATGTTAGCAGAGCAGTGCATGGCCAATACATTTTTCTGATGTGGAAGGATAAAATTCAACGCTGAGAAAACACCTTTCTTGATTTCACCGGTATAGCCGCTGCCACCCACTAGAATAATTTTGCGTTTGAAGTCGATGATCGAGAAATTATGTTGACGTGTTCCATCAACTTTTGGATCGGCCTTAAAGCCAGGAGCATTCACGATGGTCCACTCAGGAATGAATGTTTTCAATTCATCTTCCGTGGGACGAAGAAACATATTGTACACAAATAAATTCGACCACGCATACTCGTTGATCACGCGAACGTTCATGCGATAGCGCGGATCGGCACAGGCATACACATCGCGAACAAAAATGTTTTTACCATTCAGGTAGGCCAGCATCTTTTTGTGAAGATGATTGAACTTGGTGGAGTCGAAAGGAATGTTGAAGTTGTTCCACCACACGGCATTCTCGGTTACTTCATCCTTTACCGTAAACTTGTCTTTGGGCGATCGGCCGGTGAACTCACCGGTGTCAATTGTAATGGCACCACTTCGTGTCATCCTGGCCTGACCGTGATCCAGCGCGATCATGGCGAGCTGTTCAGGCGGTAGATTCCAGTACGCTTTTCCCTCGGGAATACCGAGGTCTGTGGCGCCACGTTGAAGGGGTCTGATTCCGAATTCCAGCATGTCAATTTGGGTTAATGAGTGATGCAAAGTTAGGCCTTTCACACACGTTTCAATCGATTGCGGAGCAATTTTGTATTTATTGAATGATTGTTTGGTTAATTGAATTTTAACCCATTGATCTTTTTTGATAGTGAGGTTAGACCAAACTTTTTTTGGCACTTCACCTGGCTCCGCAACGCATTTTTTATCGAAATGTGTTCTTCACGACCATACCTCTTTTGATAGATCAGTACACAATTAGTTTCTGAACGTGTGAGTGAGTGGTGGTTTGAATCCGCACCAGGTAGATGCCCGCTTTGATGTTGTCAGGTAGTGTAACATGAAGTAATTGAAGCGCTGTGGTTGTTGGATTTACAGGAATTGTAATCAATGATTTTCCGGTCATGTCAGCGAGGGAGATATGAAACGGTTTCTCATCATCCTCCGCATTAATTTCGATATCGAATTCGCGTGATGTTGGATTCGGATAAACACGAAAGGCAATGGCTGAGGAATTTAACTCGACTGTGATTACTGAAAAATATTTTGTGGTGCCATCGAAATCAGTCTGCGACAACCGATAGTAGGAGCGCTCCAGGTAAGGATAGTGATCTATAACTTGATATTCTTGTTTGGTGTTGATGGTACCTGCCCCATTTACCTGGCCTACCGATTCAAATGTTCTGCCATTGCGAGAACGTTCAAGCGTGAAGAAGCTATTATTGGTTTCCGTTGCAGTCGACCAGGTAAGAAGTACTTTATTATGTTGAGGACTCGCGCTAAAGAAAAGTAATTCGACTGGTAATGGCGTTACTGTTGTATTTACAGAGCCGATATAAAATGTATTGGTAAGATTTGCCAGTGAAACACCTGTACGGTTTGCCAGGTATACTCCGCTGGTCAAAGCATTGGTGCCATGATTGCCCACCACACTGCCGACTAACATAAGTCGAAGATCGTTAACATTTCCGATCGTTCCTAAGCCGTCTGTTCCGCTGGTGCCACCAGCATAGATTGCAAATTGTGGCGTGCCGGTAAGCGATACATTGGATACAACCCAGTTGGCTTCATGCCGCAGTCTTATCGGTCCGCCTGTGTCGGTAATAGGGGTTGGGCTAATCAGTGTAGTGGTGGTTGAATTATTGTGTTGAACGCGTATCGTTCCTCCTGCTGCTGGTGCCGTGGTTGGGTAGACATAAAATGGACGGATGGCGGTAGAACTTCCCATGGGAAATAACGCGGCCATATTA
>Ga0315910_10000162_pt1 | contig 78549 bp, 70 predicted proteins | sample EdamamesoilMG_FD_204470 | JGI IMG/M metagenome (GOLD analysis project Ga0315910, IMG submission 204470) | Garden soil microbial communities collected in Santa Monica, California, United States - Edamame soil | ecosystem: Environmental > Terrestrial > Soil > Garden | place: USA: California...
TCGGGTTTTCCACCATTTCCAAGGCCTCTGATGCCGAAGAAAAACCGGTAGAATTTAATGCCAGCGAGGTGATTCTTCACCACGTGATGGATGACCACATCTGGCATCTTTGGGATGGTCACTATGGTACTATTTACCTTCCGGTGATTGTCTATTCTTCCGAGAAAGGTTTGGATATTTTCTCATCCCATAACTTTTATGATGAACACCACAATGTAGTAGAATACAATGGCTACAAATTAGAACACGGCCACATCACCCTGGCAAGTTCCGGTAAGGGTGTTTTGGATGTTTCCATTACCAAGAACGTAGCCATGTTGCTGATCAATGCCATGTTATTGATGCTGGTATTCTTGGCCGTTGCAAAAGGGTATAAGAAAAATCAGGGCAAGGCTCCAAGCGGTATTCAATCCTTTTTCGAGCCAATCATTGTGTTTGTGCGCGATGAGATTGTTAAGCCAAACATGGGCCACAACTACGAAAAGTTTTTACCTTACCTGCTCACCTTATTTTTCTTTATTCTCTTTGGGAATTTACTAGGCTTACTACCGGGGGCGGCCAACCTTACCGGAAATATTGCCGTGACCTTAACATTAGCCGTACTAACCTTTATTCTGACGAACGTAAATGGCAACAAAGGATATTGGGGTCACATCTTCTGGACTCCGGGTGTTCCCTTGCCGCTGCGCATTGTTATTCTTCCAGTAGAAATTATAGGAATCTTTACTAAGCCGATTTCCCTTACTGTTCGTTTGTTTGTCGCCATTACAGCGGGTCACATAGTGTTGCTGAGTTTGATCAGTCTGGCGTTTATTTTTCAAAGTGTAACGGTTGGTTTTATATCCAGCCTCATCGTGCTTTTCATTAACCTCATTGAATTATTGGTAGCTGGAATTCAGGCTTATGTATTTACGCTGTTTACGTCTCTGTACATTGGGATGGCAACAGCCGATCATGAGCATCATTAATAGATTTAAAGATATCCTTATCGCGATGCGAGTTGTGATGAGGTTTTGTTTCACACTTAAATACTTAACATTATGTTAGTAGCTCTTTTATTAGACATGAGTTTAGCAGTATTGGGCGCTGGTATCGGTGCTGGTCTTGCAGCAATTGGCGCAGGCATTGGTATCGGTAAAATCGGTGGTTCTGCAATGGAAGGTATGGCCCGTCAACCAGAGGCTTCTGGTAAGATTCAGGGTGCCATGCTTATCATCGCGGCTCTTATCGAGGTTGCAGCTCTTTTCGCCCTTGTTATTTGCTTGCTCATTTGGACTTTAGCTTAAAGTCTTTTGAAACTTGCCTTAGGCACTTGGCCGGGCAAGTTTCTTTTTTGTTGAAACCACAGCAGATTAATTTATAGATCATGGAACTTCTTACCCCCGGCACGGGACTCATCATTTGGCAATTCATAGTTTTTGTAGGACTATTTTTCCTACTTAAAACACTTGCCTGGAAACCTATCCTCAGCTCACTGAAAGAGCGCGAAACGTCTATTCAGGAAGCATTGTCGACTGCCGAGAATGCTCGTCAGGAAATGTCGAAGCTGAAATCAGACAACGAGAAACTGTTGAAAGAGGCTCGTGAAGAACGCGATAAAATGTTGCGTGAAGCACGTGAAGTAGCAAACCGCATGAAAGACGAGGCACAACAGGAAGCCAAGAAATCGGCCGATAAAATTATTGAAGATGCCCGCGCTGCCATCAACATCGAGAAGCAGGCTGCATTGAAAGAAGTTAAAATTCAGGTAGCGATGTTTTCCTTATCCGTGGCTGAAAAGCTGATGAAGAAAAACCTGGCTGACGATAAGGCGCAGAAGGAATTGGTAGAAAGCTACATCAAAGACTTAAAGATCAACTAAGCCATGGCAGATACCCGTGCGGCATCGCGCTACGTAAAATCTCTCTTGGGCCTGGCCGTAGAGAAAAATGCATTGGAGCAAGTGCATCAGGACATGCTGTTATTTTCGAAAGTGTGCGAAGAGAACAGACCCTTCGTGCTGATGCTCAACAATCCCGTGATTAAACATCACAAGAAAAGAGAAATTCTCAACAAGATTTTCGGAGGCAAAGTAAATGCGCTTACCATGGCCATTTTGGATATCATTACCCGAAAAAACCGTGAGCCCTTGTTGCCGGTAATAGCCGACCTTTTTCACGATGCTTACAACCAGGTTAAAGGTATTGGCAAAGCGGTAGTAGTAACCGCTACACCCATCGATGCAAAACTTAGAGCTGAATTTGAAAAGATGGTGAACAACATTCAGAAAGAAGACAAGGTGGAATTGATTGAGAAGGTAGACCCTTCTATGATTGGTGGCTTTGTGCTGAATGTGGGCGATCGCCAGGTTGATGCATCCATCAAGAGTAAACTGAATACACTTAAAGTGAAGTTCAGTGAAAATCCATACATAAAGGAATACTAAGCCTGAATGGGCTTGCAAATAGAACAGATTAACAAAATATAACGATTAACGATATCATGGCAGAGATCAGACCCGAAGAAGTATCAGCGATTTTGCGCGAACAACTTTCACAGTCACGCACGGAAGCTCAACTTGAAGAAGTCGGAACCGTACTCAGTGTGGGTGACGGTGTGGCACGTATTTACGGCCTTACACAGGCACAAGCCGGTGAATTGTTGGAGTTCGCCAACGGACTTCGCGCGCTCGTGTTGAACCTGGAAGAAGACAACGTAGGTGCCGTGTTGCTTGGTGAATCAAAAGACATTCGTGAAGGCGATACCGTAAAACGTACAGGTAAGATTGCTTCCGTAAAAGTAGGCGATGGCATGCTCGGTCGTGTTGTTGACACATTGGGAGAACCAATCGATGGTAGAGGCCCACTTGCTGGCGATCTGTATGAAATGCCACTCGAGCGTAAAGCTCCTGGTGTAATTTTCCGCCAGCCGGTAAACGAGCCGTTGCAGACAGGTGTTAAGGCGATCGACTCTATGATTCCGATTGGTCGTGGTCAGCGTGAGCTGATCATCGGTGACCGTCAGACCGGTAAGACTGCAGTGGCGATTGATACGATCGTTAACCAGAAAGAATTTTATGAAGCAGGTAAGCCTGTGTTCTGTATTTATGTAGCCATTGGTCAGAAGGCTTCAACTGTTGCCAGTGTTGCTGCATCGCTTGAGAAAGCCGGTGCTCTTCCTTACACAGTTATCGTTTCGGCATCAGCATCTGATCCTGCTCCTATGCAGTTCTTTGCTCCGTTTACAGGTGCGGCTATCGGTGAATTCTTCCGCGACACCGGTCGTCCTGCATTGGTAGTGTATGATGACTTGTCAAAGCAAGCTGTTTCATACCGTGAAGTTTCCTTGTTGTTGAGAAGACCTCCGGGACGTGAAGCTTACCCTGGTGATGTGTTCTACCTTCACTCTCGTTTGCTTGAGAGAGCTGCGAAAATCATCAACAACGATGAGATCGCGAAGAACATGAACGACCTTCCGGCATCGATCAAGCATTTGGTAAAAGGTGGTGGTTCACTAACAGCACTTCCAATTATCGAAACACAAGCTGGTGACGTGTCAGCCTACATTCCTACGAACGTAATCTCGATTACTGACGGACAGATATTCCTGGAAACGAACTTGTTCAACTCTGGTATTCGTCCTGCCATTAACGTAGGTATTTCGGTATCGCGTGTGGGTGGTTCTGCTCAGATCAAGTCGATGAAGAAAGTTGCCGGTACCCTTAAGTTGGATCAGGCACAGTTCCGCGAATTGGAAGCTTTTGCAAAATTCGGTTCAGACCTGGATGCGGCTACTAAACTTACGATCGAGCGTGGTAGAAAAAACACAGAGATCCTGAAGCAAGATCAGTTTGCTCCTGTTCCGGTAGAAGAGCAAGTAGCGATCATCACCGCTTCAACACGTGGTTTCATGGACTCTGTTCCGGTAGTGAAAGTGAAGCAGTTTGAAAAAGAATTCCTGGAACTGATGCGTCTTTCTAACCGCGGTGTGTTGGATAACCTGCGTGCCGGAAAATTTGAAGACGCGGATGTGGCCACTATTAAAAAGGTAGCTACGGACTTAGCATCAAAATTTAACTAACCAATTTGTTGAACGATCGGTGTAGACAATTTGTACATCGATCATTGACACATTTGCACATTGAACCATGCCTAGTTTAAAGGAAGTAAAAAATAGAATTACCTCGGTTATCAGCACGCAGCAGATCACCAAAGCCATGAAAATGGTGGCGGCTGCGAAGTTGCGCAGATCACAAGAGAGAATTACGCAGATGCGTCCCTTCGCACTGAAGCTTAACCAGATACTTAAAAACGTATCGGCTGCGCAGGATGGTTCTGATGGTGATACCTGGTATAGCCAGATTCGTGAAGAGAAAAAAGTATTGATCATTGCTGTTAGCTCCGATCGCGGACTTTGCGGATCGTTTAACAGTAACGTATTTAAAGGTGTTGCCAGTTTGATCGAAGAAAAGTATAGCGATCAGGCGCAACGTGGAAACGTAACCATACTTCCTATCGGTAAGAAAGCTGCCGACTTTTTTGGAAAGCGTAAGTTTAATGTGATCAATGACTACGCGCTTTTGATTAGTACGCTTACGTTTGATAAGGTATCGGAAGCGGGTGAGTTTGTGATGAAGAGTTTCCGCGAAGGAAAATTCGATAAGGTGGAATTGGTGTACAACGAATTCAAAAACGTGGCTACGCAAATTTTACGCACCGAACAGATGCTGCCTATTCTTCCTTCAACGGATGCCGCTGATGCTTCTGCACAGATCGATTACATTTATCAGCCAAACCAGGAAGAAATTGTTACAGGGTTGATTCCAAAATCACTGAAGGTACAATTGTTCAAAGCATTGCTTGATTCTAACGCAGCTGAGAACGGTGCGCGTATGACGGCCATGGATAAGGCAACCGACAATGCCGGAGAACTTTTAAAGGAACTGAAGCTGACCTACAACCGTACGCGTCAGGCGGCCATTACGAAAGAAATCCTCGAGATAGTTGGCGGTGCGGAAGCATTGAAGTCAGCATAAGATTATAAATGTTGAATAGCAAAGGCCTCGTTAAACGGGGCCTTTCTTTTTTCTGACTATGAGCAAGAAAAACCAAGTGTATAAAATTATTAAGTACACGGATGCCCACCGGAATCAATTACTGAAGGTTTGGGAAGAATCGGTTTCAGCTACGCATTCTTTTTTAACTCCAGGCGATTTTCAATCAATAAAAGAACTGGTAAAGACCATTAACTTCAACGACTTCGAAGTGTATTGTCTCATTCAGAATAATGATGATTGTGTGGTAGGTTTTCTGGGTGTGGCCTCGCAAAAGCTTGAGATGCTATTTTTATCTCCGAGTGTTATCGGGAATGGATTAGGAAAGCGAATGTTGGACTTTGCTATTGATGAGTTACGCATAAATAAGGTGGATGTGAATGAGCAAAACGCAAAGGCGGTTGAGTTCTATCAAAAGTATGGATTTAAGACCTACGCACGAACGGATAAAGACGATCAGGGAATGACGTACCCGTTACTACGGATGAAGCTTGAAGGAAAGTAGGAGCCCAGCACTCAGAAAGAAATATCCCATTGAACACGAACGCGACTACCCGCGCTGTATTCGAGTCCCTCATCATCAAAAGCAAGAAAGCTGTACTCGGCAGTTAACTTGTTTTTGTGTCCGGCTTTAAAAAACCAGTTGGCGGCCAGCGAGTATTCGCGTTGAGTATTATCGGGAATGTCGATGTCCGGACGATAGATGGCAAAGCGCCCGGCCAACTCAAGTTCCTTAGGAAAGAAGGACAACCATTCATTGAAAAAATATCCGGCCTGCCAGTAACTTCCCACCATGGTGGATTGTGTTTGATTGATTCTGTCATCAATATTTTTCCAGTGTGCTTCTTGTTGCCAGCTAAATCCATTGTGTTTGTAAGCGGTTTCAACTAAGCATTGATTAATGCGATACTGCCCCGGTAGCCCGGAGTCAAAGTCTTCTAACGAGCTTCCACCGGATTGGGAGAATCGCGTGTAGCTGCTTGTATTGGTAACACCGGCCACAGCGATAAGCAATGCCGGCTTTGGGGTTCGAATTAAATCACTCCCACTCATGTCAACACTTCTTCCCAACGGATTCCACTGCAGGCGGGCAACGTACATCAGCTTGTCATCATCGTTGGCGCGCGATCCTCTTCCTGTTCCGGTTAACACCGACACCCAATAATTAAAGTCAGCGGCCCCTGTTGATTTCAAATGGCCATACACAGCAACACCCTGTTGGCGATCAAGCGTAAACGGCCGGTTGATCAGCGAACGTTCTACCATTTCCTGTTCGCCCGAGGAAATTACACGCTCGCGGTTATAATCCGTTTTCCACTGGCCGGCTTTGAATGATAGCCATGTATATTTTTCGATCATTACTTTGAAATCGAGCAGGTTGCTTTGACTGAGTTCATATTCAAAATAATACGTTAGCCAGGGACGATAGGCATGGCCACCGATCTTTAACCGGGCGCGATTTATTTTAAAGGTTGTACTCTTTTCTTCTGCGAAGTCATCAAAGGTTACTGGATCCTGATCGAAAGGTGAACTGAATCGAAATTGTAACCGGCCAGCAATCTGCAGTTCGTAATTTTTATCGGAAGTGGTAAAGACAAAACCTTTTGAAGTATGCTTAATAGTAGAATGCTGGGTAACGGAGTCGCTTACAACTTCCTGTCCACGCGTTGTTATCGCAGTAACAAAAATAAGAACCAGGGTAACGAAAACGTGGGTCGGTGTTTTTTTAAGCATTTGGTCTTGCAAATGTTATCGTACAAGGTAGAAGAATAACGCCAAAGAATGAATGCTACAGAAATCTATTTAGGCTGGACGGAGTCAACCTGTAGTATCTTTCCTTAACTTGAAAGCCATGAGACTTACTGTCTTTTAGCAATGACACAAAAGCTAATCGCCACTTATCGCATCATTAATTTGCTCAGTATAGACGTTGCTTTGGGTGCGATTTGTTCAGCGTTATTCTTTGCCAGGCTTTTGGGAGTAAACATTCTTCCTTATGGACTTATTTCGTTAGGTCTCACAGTCTGGATTATTTACACGGTTGATCATTTGATGGATGCCCGAAGGATCAATGCACAAGCTGCTACCGCTAGACATCAATTTCATCAGCAGCATTTCAATACTCTTTTCGTTGTAGTGTTGATTACTATGGCAGCTAACGCGGTGATCATTTTCTTTATCCGAAAACCGGTTTTGATTTCTGGAGTAATCGTGGCTTTACTGGTAGGCGTTTACTTAGTAGTGCACCGATATTTGAATTTTTTGAAGGAGGTTTTTATTGCACTCTTCTATACGATTGGTGTATTGCTTCCGTCAATAGCGGTCACATCAGTAGACTATAGTGAGTGGCCGTGGATCGTGATCGTTCAGTTCTTTATTACTGCCTTGATTAATTTGATTCTTTTCTCCTGGTTTGATTATGAAAAAGATCTTCTCGATGGACACCGTTCTTTTGTAACCGTTTTGGGAGTAGCGGCCAGTAAAGTATTTATAGGAATTCTTTTTGTTTCAATACTGATTTTGACCGTGATAGCCGATACTTCTGGAATGAGCAGTATAGTGATTCTGGTGATGAATTCAGTTTTATTGACGGTCTCTGTATTTCATCAGTACTTCGCGATCAATGATCGTTTCAGGCTGGCAGGTGATGTAGTATTTTTTGTTCCACTGCTATACCTGCTTAAATGAGATCGGTCAGTAATTTTGATCGGGTTGCCTTTGTGTACGACAAGCTCGCCTGGTTCGTATTTGGAGAAGAGATTACAAAAGCACAACGGACCTATCTTCAGGAAATTTCGCAGCAAGCAAAAGTTTTGATTTTAGGTGGAGGCACAGGCTGGATAGCGAAAGAATTGTTGGAAGTTAATTCTACCTGTAGTATTGTCTACGTGGAGGCTTCGGCTGCCATGCTCAACAGAACACGCGACCGAATGTCTGACAAGGATATGACCCGCATACAGCTTGTACACTCCGACAAAATCCCAGCCGATGAAGCCTTTGATGCCGTGATCACCAACTTCTTTCTGGATTTGTTCCCAACAAGCAAACTCGAAGGTATTATTAAACAGATAGGTAGTGTGCTGAAGCCAGCAGGTAACTGGATCATCACTGACTTTGTTGATGAAGGAAAATGGTGGCAGAGAATGCTGCTTCGTGCGATGTATCTTTTTTTTAAGCTGACCACGAACATTGAATCGTCTTCTCTACCACCCTGGCCATCGATGATTGAAAAGGATTCAGCCAGTATTTCGGCAACAAGTTTTTATCACGGATTTATTCGAAGTGTAATTGTTCGTTACCGTAATTAGTTTCCGCTGGCGTAGTTGTTTAGATAATGAAAATGCTGCGTTAGTTTACCATGCTCGGTGATCGTTGCCCGCTTGATGATGTCATCTTCATCTTCGTGAATAAGCAGGGGCAATACTTTGTTGATCAAATCCTGGCCAAATTCTTCCGAAGCACTACGGGGCAATTCGCAGGGCAAATTGTCAACCGCCATAACCGTTACAAATTTTTCACCAGACAATGGAGGCTGAAGTGTGTCGGTTGACGGATCATAATCATAAATCGGATCGGCAATGGTGCTCGCTTTCTTTGTACTGGGAATGGAGCCACCAATATCGCAGGTGATGTCGGCAATGATTTTGATTTTGAAATCGGGCGCGACCATTTCTTGCTGCGTAAAGAGAACGGGCGCGGCTGGGTTCCAATAGGCACCTGCTATGAGCACATCCGCTACCTTGGTAAAATCAGCAAAGCGTGAAGCGTAACGTTCAGGATGTTGATGAAACTCTTCACGATTGAAATTGCCTCCTACTTTCCTGGTATGATAGTCGGCACTGCTCAACTGAACATAAACAGGTTCATTGAATTGCCTGGTAAGAAAATCGTGCGCATTCACTTTGCGAATGCCTGCAGTGTCAAGCGTTTCCATCGATCCTTTTCCAACACGACCGGCACCGGTAAGAATAATTTTAACGGACGGAAGCTTAACTTTTCTAAGTTCAAGTTTTAGGTCGTTCACATCAAAACACTCGTGCGCTCTGCGAAGTGAGAATGTGCCGAATCGTTTTCCGTAAGTCCACAGTCCATTATAGGCTCCAACAATTCCGGCATACCTCCCAAAGGCCACCAGACGGTTTCCTAATTTATCTTTGATCACTTCATAATCAATCATCCTGATTTTCTTTTTCAGAATGGCCTGGAGTAGTTTCCGATTATAGGGTTGCTTCTTGATGGTGTGCGAAAAGAAGAGATAGGTTTTTCCTTCTAGTAATCGGTCAATCGGAACTTCCTTGATGCCCATCAGAATGTCGCATTCGGAGAGATCAGACTTGACTTCCGTTCCTAACTCACGGTATTCACTATCCTGAAAGCAGCGAATGGAACTTTCTTCACAAATGACCTTAGCCTGCGAATAACGTTGTTCAATTTCCTCGACCTGCAGTGGAGTAAAGGGAGTTCGTTTATCTGGAGGAACTTTACCTTCACGAATAATACCAATCTTGATCTGCTTCATGCCAATAGCTTTGAGTCCACTAAAGTAGTCAGAATCGTGGTGTGTTTGATTGGTTGATAATGAGTAAGGCTGACCCTCTGGATCAGCCTTACTTTGTTTATGGCGTTGGAGCTTTTTCCGTTTTCAGTGAATTTATCCACGCTGCAATTTTCAGCGCTTCAGCTTTCGGCACCTGAGGCATCGGAGCCATCGGTGTTTCGTGCTCGGGCCAGTTCTTTGGTTCTGGATTATAAATCAATTGAACAATTCGCTCGTTGGTATAATTGCGTTTGGCGATGTCAACAAATGCAGGGCCAACCTGGCGCTTGCTTACCTGATGACAGGCCGTGCACGTATTTTTAACCAGCAGGGGTTCGATCTCGGCATAGGTTGGTGCTTTTGTTACCGGCTTCATGGTTGAGCTTTTTGCAGGCACTGCTGTCTTTGTGGTAACACTTCGTTTGGTGCTTAATTCATTTACAGGAAGTTTTGCTCCGTCAGGAATGTTGTTGAGGGTGTAGTATGCTGTGGCATGCAGTACCGGCAATCCATCGGTAGAACGTATACCCGGAACCAGAATTTCGTGCAGGTAGTATTGACGAAGGTTGTCTATAACTACACGTACACGCATTCCATCGGCTGAAACCTTAACACCTTTGATATTTAGCTTTTCTTCATTTACCGTTGGACTTCCATACACCGGATGATATTTGTAAATGAAACTTCGTCCACCATATGACGATAGATCTTCGGCTTTAGTTTTATCAACTGGTTTGGTAAATTCAAGTTCAAAACCATCGGGCATGGCGCGAACGGTTTTCATTTCCATCGGTACTTTGTTCGTCCACTTTAATACCTGCAATCCTGAATTGGTAGTGCCTGCGGAACCCCAGCCACGATTGGTTTCTCCGACATACATATACCCTTCGTGTCCCCAGTTCATGCGCAGTACACCCGATTGAAATCCGGCTTTGAAATCAAAGGCAACACCCTGGAGTTCACCTTTTACTTCTTCTAATACTACGCGCATGATTTTACTTTGCCCCTGATCGCCTACGAAAATTTGTTCGGCAAAAGGTCCAAACTTTCCGGCTGTTTCATCCCGAATGATTTCTGAATTTGAAATTCCCAGTACACCGTGCGGTAGCCACACAGCAGGCAAACGCAGCTCCGGAAATTTCTCTTTGGCGGTGAACAAAAAGGTCGGATTTTTCTCGTCAATAATATTTTCTGGTTTTACATACTGTCCGTTCTTTCTGACTTTGCGTTCATCGATCTGTGCGAGAAATTGTTCAGTAGTAAGTTTTACGGGAGAGTTTGGAATGGTTGTCCACTGTAACCCTGCAGGATGCCCGGTGAAGCTTCCTTTGGTTACGTGCCAGATACCGCCCGATCCCATCCAATCGCCCTGATTGTCGTCATAAAATAATTCGCCATCAATCATACCCAGTCCGCAAGGTGAGCGCATGCCGGTGGCCCAGGGCTCCATCGTTCCGTCAGGATGAATTTTCATGGTCCATCCACGCATCGGTCTGCGACTTTCACCGCGCCACCATTCTTCGTTACCAAATGCCACGTTGCCCGTTACAAAGAAGCCACCATCGGGGGCGACCTTCGGGCCAAAGGAATATTCGTGATAATGGCCGGAGAGTTGCCAGGCGTAAATGGTTTCGTACACATCGGCTTTACCATCGCCATTGGTGTCTTTAAGTTTGGTGAGTTCACCGCGTTGAACTGCATAAAGTGCATCGTCTTTGTAGGCAAGCCCGAGCGGCTCATGAAGGCCGGTTGCAAACAAGGTGTATTGTGGGGTATCACCTGTTGGATTTTCGATTACCCATACATCGCCTCTGCGTGTACATAGGGCAATGCGGCCATCCGGCAGGGTGGCTACTCCACCTACTTCCAGTAATACACCTTCGGGTGCCGGAACGGTAATAATTTTGTAGTAATCGTCTTCGGTAGGAATGCGCTGGCTCCATGCTGTAAGCGTACAGCAGATCAGGATGATTACTATGAAAATTTTCTCTATTGCTGATCTCATAATCATTTTCATTTTTTTCGAATTACCAAATAATGGTGTACTTGATTGTATTGCCCGTCACCGCAGTTACCAGTTCTTTCTTGCCATTTACTTCGCGAATGAATGCTGTGCTGGATGATTTTACATAGTATTGCTTGTCATCGATGGCGTAAGAGCCATCGGGCATGGCGAGAATGGCAGCACCTTCAGCAAGTTTATAGTACAAGCCGGTATGGACCGATTCACTTTTCAACGTGATCTCGTGTGTAATACTTCTGGCATTGTCATCCGGATAAACTTTGTCTTCTACAGCAATGCCCTTGTACTGATATTTAAATAGCGGGCGACCTGTGGTTTCTTCGATGGTGTAACCTTTCGGGATGAACTCATCATCCTTGCTTACCACTGGAAAGGCTTCGTTCTGGTTGGCAAGAAATGCCAGGGGTTGATTGATGAACAAGTATTGTACAGCACCCCGCGGACGAAATGAACCATCGCCACGATCGTGCCACATGGGTGTGGCATCTACAAAAGCACCACGCCATACACAAATCAGATTGCCCGATTCAAGATCATACCCATAGTGAGTTCCGCTTGGATCGCCCACGCCAATGGTGTGGGTAAGTCTACGTTTTTTGTCACCCTTGAAATCAATAAAGGCGCGGAGTAGCCGGGGTGTGCTTCCTGCATCAAGAAGGATAGGGGACGTAGGGTCATCATCCGGAGGATAAGAATTAAATGCCTGTAGTTGCTTTTGGTAGGTGGATGTAGTGCTTACTCCGAAACGAAGTCGTGGAGGCATCCAAGATGCTGTTTTAAAGTTGATGATTTCAAAGGGATACGTGCCAGTGGCCAGGTTAAGGGTTGCCCGATGATTACTCCAGTCGTCACCCCGTTGTACATCTACAAGGGTTTGGCCGTTTACGTTGAGCACAGCACCACCGGTTACGGTAAGCAAAAAATTGTAGTCATCTTTCGCAGGCACTGAAATACTTCCGGAGTAGATCACTCCGTAGTTGTTTTCATCTTCAATTACCTCAGCACTGAGTTCAGGAGTCGTGCCTGACTTGAAAGGTTTTTGCGCTGTCATAGCGGCTACATCCTGAAAGGTTCCGCGATAAAGTTTGTAAGTAACCTCTCCGGTTAGCGCAACCTTGTTTTCGGTCATCTGTTTGTACCGAATGTTTCGAAATGCTACCGGTCCATGGTCGCCTTGAATAACCAGGGGGCCAAGAGTCTGTTCGTTATTCTCGATGGGGCCGCCTGTGGGAAGAGGTACTTCAACATTGTCGTGAATTTTTACTCCGTTAAGTTCAACTGAAACAAACTTAGCATTGCTGATTTTTTTTCCGGTGGCATCAAAGCGTGGTGCACGAAACGATATCTTCATCGTTTGCCAGAGCCCGGGTGCTTTTGCTGCGTTACTGAGCGGAGCTTTGCCCATGTAAATTTTGCCGGGTTGATTTTCCCAGTTGCGATAGATGCCTCCGATGTCGGAAAACTTGGGATTTTTTTCGCCCCAGCTGTCGAATAGCTGAACTTCGTAGCGGCCTTGTAAGTAAATTCCGGAGTTCGATCCTTTTGGCAGCATTACCTCTAGTTCCAGTTCGATGTCGCCATGTTCAAGAATACTAACGAGCTGATCTTTCTTTACATCATCGTTTATGTTTAGCAAAATTCCACTACCCGATGTAAAGGTTACGGCTTTTGGTGGTTCGGGTGCCGGCTGTGTTTTTGATTTCTTGTTTTTTTTTGTTTCAGCATGAAGTGGGGCCTGGGTATGGTGTGTGTCCACGTTAGGATTCATCGTTACATCGCCCACAATTTGCCAGTTGCCGGCTTGTGGTTTAAATGAAGACAGGTCATTCAACTCCAGGGATTTCATGTTTTTGTCCTGACCGTAAACAATCAGCCCGAAACAAATGGAGAGTCCTGTTAACAAAATTCTCTTTCGCATCTCAGTTGGTTTAATTAAAAATGGAGCGTGCAATATCCGGTGATCGTCACTGAATCACAACTAATTATTTTTAAAATATACCCCGCAACGGGTGTACGGCTATGGCCGATTCTGCGCGGTGTACAGGTGTATAAATTGTTATCTTTATTAACATTTCTTCCGCATTATGAATATGGAATCCAGGAGTAAATTTGAACATCGGTTCTATGAACTGTTTCAGTACATTCTGATAACATCAACAGTGCTTTTGGCTACGTTTGATTTTGTTGTGCAGCCAGATAATAGTTTGATTGTGATTAACGATGTTATTTCAATAGTTATTGTTTTTTTGTCGTTTACACTCTATAAGCGCTCGTTCTTTCAGGCTTCTGTTGTGTTACTTACGTTGGGGTTCTTAGTCATTGTAGTAGCCCGCTCATGGGTAATGAGTGGGTACTTTGGGGCAGTGAATCTCAGCATTCTTATCCTGATCGGGTTTGTGTATTCACTTTTGCTTACGAAGCGATTGCAGGGGGTGATGCACGGTATTACGGCTGTAGGTATGCTGAGCATTCTGACATTACGAGTGATCGAGCATCCTGACACCGTGACTCAGTCCATTCGTGAGGCGATACCTTACATTTTTATGTACTTACTCATTTCTATTCCTACTGCGCGATTGAAGAATTTATATGTGGCTAACCAAACCGAACTGGAGGCTGCTAACCGGGAGCTTGTAAAGTTGAATGCCGAGGTTGATGCTCAAAATGAAGAGCTTCGTCAAAATCACGAGTCGCTCAGTCACATTAATAATCACCTCGAAGGAATTGTTGAGGCGAAAACCCACCTAGTAAAACTTAAGAACGAAAAGCTTCTTCAACTGGCCTTCACCAACTCGCACAAGGTTCGGGCTCCGCTGGTTCGCATACTTGGGCTTATTGATCTGTCAACCGTAGAGGCTAACCCCAACTTGGAATTTCTTTTTGCAAAGATTAAAGAACAAGCGTTGGAAATGGATTCCATTACCCGGGAAGCTGGTGTGCAATTGAACGAAGCCGCATTGGATGCTTAGCGAAGGAAAAAGGAGACCAAAGAAACGGCTCCCGATCGCGCAAAACTTTCGACCCAAATAAATACCTTTACTTCTTTAGGTCGTACTATGAAGATTCTGGAAGAAATAAAATTGCTATCACAACAGTACAGTCAGGAGGTTGTAGGTTTTCGAAGACATATTCACGCACATCCTGAACTTTCCTATCAGGAGTTCAACACGGTTCAGTATGTTGAGCAGCAACTGAGATCGTTTGGCATAACAGCCATTCAATCATTGGCTACTACCGGTCTGGTAGCCGACATTCAAGGTAAAAATCCAGGAAAGAAAACTATTGCGTTACGTGCCGACATGGATGCACTGCCGATTCTGGAGGCGAACAACGTTCCGTACAAATCAACCAATGCAGGGGTGATGCATGCGTGCGGCCATGATGTGCATACATCATCGTTGTTGGGCACTGCCAAAATTTTAAATGAAGTAAAGGATAAGTTTGAAGGTACTATTCGGTTTCTCTTTCAGCCTGGCGAAGAGAAAAATCCGGGAGGTGCATCATACATGATTCGCGATGGCGCATTGAAAAATCCCACACCATCGGGCATCATTGGTCAGCATGTTTTTCCTTTTCTTCCGGTGGGTAAAATCGGTTTTCGCGAAGGCATGTATATGGCCAGTGCTGATGAAATCTATTTGAAAGTAATCGGTAGAGGTGGCCATGGTGCAACCCCTGAATTGGCGATTGACCCGATTGTGATTGCTTCGCACATCATCATTGCCATGCAACAAGTGATTAGTCGAAATGCCAGTCCAAAACAACCCACGGTGTTGACGTTCGGAAATATCATTGGCAAAGGAGCCACGAACATCATACCTGATGAAGTAAACATTGCCGGTACCTTCCGTGCCATGAATGAAGTATGGCGTGAACAGGCGTTGCAGAAAATTGAAAAGCTTGCTGTAGGCTTAGCGGAAAGTATGGGAGGAAAATGTGAAGTTGAAATTTCTCGCGGATATCCCTACCTCGAAAATAATCCAGAGCTGACGAGGCGAATCAAGCAAGCAGCCGTGGAGTATGTTGGCAAGGACAATGTCGTGGATATTGACATTACCCTGGGTGCGGAAGACTTTGCGTACTATTCGCAGGTGGTGCCTGCTTCGTTTTATCGATTGGGTACGCGCAATGAAGCCAAAGGGTTAACCTCTTATGTGCACACCCCAACGTTCGACATTGATGAAGATGCTCTGGCAATAGGTCCTGGCCTGATGGCCTGGATGGCCGTGAAAGAATTAGAAGTTTAATAATATCAGGAATTTTTAAGTCAGGATGGATATCGCTAAACTTCGCGGATACACTCTGATGATTATTGCGCTTGGAACCAGTAACGCCTATCGATCCGAAACCTAAACTCTGGAATAGCTTCCGGGTAGTGCTCTATATTGTTGGAGCATTAATACTTTTTCTTTTTGCGCTTGACCTGATGGTGTCTTCGCTGCAACATCTTGGCAAAGGGGTGGCAGAAACCATTTTGCTGGCAACCTCCAATCCATTTACAGGTCTTTTCATTGGGTTATTGATTACGGCCATGTTGCAGAGTAGTTCTACCACAACATCGTTAGTGGTAGCTTTGGTGGCTTCCGGATCGATAGCGTTGGAAGGTGCCATTCCCATCATCATGGGTGCAAACATCGGCACCACCATTACCAGTACAATTGTTTCGCTTGGCTTTATCAACAGACGCAAGGAATTCAGACGTGCCGTGGCGGCCGGTACCTATCACGATTTTTTTAACATCCTCACGGCTATCGTATTATTTCCACTGGAATACTACTATGGATTTCTATCGTTCTTGTCGTCATGGGTGGCTCAGTTCTTTACTACGGCTTCTGTATTACCTGTTGAAAATGATATCCGTCATTTCTGGACAGTGTTTAGTCCGGTGATAGAATTTTTACAGCGTGTTGTTCCACCGTTTGTGTTGGCTGTGCTGGCACTTGCGCTGTTGTTTGGATCAATCCTGATCTTCAGAAAGCTGATTTCAGATTTACTCAAGGCAAAAAGCCCCGAGAACTTTAGTCGGTTTTTCTTCAAAAGTCAATTGAAATCTTTTGGCTGGGGGTTATTAACTACTGCGGCCATCCGATCGAGCACCATTACTACTTCAGTGGTTGTTCCGATTGTAGCCAAAAAAATTGCAACCTTAAAAGAAGCGGCTCCCTTCATTATGGGCGCGAACATTGGCACAACAATCACGGCATTTATTGCGGCTACATTGAACACCAATTCATCGGGAGCGATTAGTATTGCGATTGCGCACTTCCTTTTCAACCTGATTGGTGTGCTGTTGTTCTTTCCAATTCCGGTGTTACGAAAAGTACCGATTGAGCTTGCGGGGGGGCTGGGGCGATTAACCCTGAAGTACCGCTTAGTAGGATTAGTTTATTTACTGCTCACGTTCTTTTTTATTCCATTCTCACTGATCTATTTCAACCAGAATTCAATTCAGACTATTACTCTTACCTACGAAAATGCGGATGCATCTTATCATCGGATAATGGCGCGTACGAATACCCGAACAAGCAGTGGAGAGTGGTTGACGTATGCAGGAGAGGAGCCCAAGACAAATGAAGGACCGTTGACCATACACCCGGTGTATTTAAAAAACAAGACACTGTTTGTTGGCGATCAGATGTATATGTTCAGTAAACCAGGCTTTTGCTGGGATGGTGAAAACGAATCTGGCCGGTACCATGCTTGTGTTGACAGTATCGCCAACCAAATGACGATAGCATCAATCCCTTTTGATTCCGTTTATGTGTGCAGCTTAAAATACCTCGATAACGATTCTGCCCGGCATCGATACTATCTAAGTGCAACCTTTAAGGTTATACTTCAGCACGAGATTCAAACAACCGGAAAAGAAACCGTATTGGCGGAAAAGCTGGTTAAGTTTGACCGGGAGTAGCCCCACGAAATCCAATCTTCTCTTTATATTGCATAAACGGATTTTAGTAACGTGCTGAAAGAATCAATACTCAAACTTTTAAAGCTCGATGGGCTTATCGACAACATAACCGGGTATGTTGAGGCGCGCATTGAGTTGATGCGACTGGAAATCAAAGAGGATATTTCCAAGGCCCTGGCAAAGCTTACCTTGTTTATCGTGCTGGCCTTTGTGTTTACCCTCTTTGTGTTGCTGATAAGTATGGCTGTCGCATTCCGCATAGGCGAGCATCTTGGCAACTTTGGAGGTTTTGCTGCAGTGGCCGGATTCTATTTTCTGCTGATTGTGATTTTACTGATCTTCCGGGAAACCATTGGAAACGCATTGGAAAGAAAGCTAGGTGAATTGATGCGCCAACGAGAAAAGAATAAATAATATGGAACTGCTGGAATCAAATGATTTAAAAAGCGAGCTGTTGAAAAAATCAGCCATGCATCGCGAAGGGTTGCAGGATGAAGTGAAGATGATTTCCGAACGTACAGAGAAAGTGCTGACCAATGCCTTGATTATCGGAGGCACATTGGCCGCAAGCTATTTTTTGATGCGGGCTTTTTCAGGTTCTTCAAAATCGAAACGAAAATCGAAAAAAGTAAAAATTGTTCATGCTGCGGCAGCACCATCGACTGAAACGGATGACGAAGGGGCAGAATCGTCCGCACCCGGCTTTGTATCGCAGATTGGTACAGCACTCGCCAGCCAGGCCGGTGTATTTCTGTTAACCATAGCTAAGGAAAAATTAATGGAGTACCTTGAAGCGCAGGCAGAGAAGAAAGCAAAAGAGAAAATAGGATGAATATTTTAGATTCCCTGCGCGAGAAACAACGTCAAGGCAAGAAGGCAATTGCTGTACTGATTGATCCGGATAAGGTAGATGATCCTGGCAAATTGACGCAACTCATTAACCTGGCAAGTGAAAACTGCATTGATTATTTTTTTGTTGGTGGAAGTCTCATTACTACCGCTAATCTTTCGGAGGTAGTAAGAACAATCAAAGCCAATGTTACCATCCCGGTTATTTTATTTCCGGGTAACACCATGCAGATTGAACCCAATGCGGATGCGCTGCTGTTTTTGTCACTGATCTCAGGGCGCAATCCAGAGTTACTGATCGGACAACATGTGATCGCGGCACCCATTATCCGAAATACAAAACTGGAAGTTATACCTACCGGGTACGTGCTGATTAATTCAGGCAAGATCACATCTGTAGCCTACATTAGTAACACTACCCCTATTCCAGACGATAAGTATTCACTGGCCGCATGCACAGCCATGGCGGGCGAGATGCTTGGACTTAAGGCGATGTACCTGGATGCCGGAAGTGGTGCTGAGAAAGAAATCAGTGTAAAGATGATAGCCACTGTTCGCAAAGCCATCAATATTCCGTTGATAATAGGAGGTGGTATCAATACCAGTCGCAAGGCGCTAAACGCACTTGAAGCGGGTGCCGATATGATCATCATCGGTAACGCGGTTGAGAAGGATCCTGAATTACTGATTGAAATAGCCGATAAAGTTTACGAATGGAATCAAAGCGAGGCGGGTAAGTAGATTCATTCGTTTTTAGCGTACCTTGTCGGCTAACCTGCCTGCACCGGATGAGTTTTCTTAACACACTTCTCTACTACTGTTTTATTATTCCCATTTCTTTACTGCCCTTCTTCTGGTTATACCGGGTTTCGGATTTTCTCTACTATTTGTTCTACTACGGATTGGGCTACCGAAAGAAGGTGGTGCTGAAAAACATCCAGCAATCTTTTCCTGAGAAAACGCACGCGGAGCATGTTGCTATTGGTAAGAAATTCTACCGGCACTTTTGCGATTTAATTCTGGAGAGTTTGAAGGTATTTACCATTTCAGAAAGGGAAGTTCGTCAACGCATGATTTTTAAGAATCCGGAACTTCTTAACGCCTACTTTCATCAAAATCAAAGTATCATCATAGCCGGCGGTCATTATAACAATTGGGAGCTCTTTGCTGTTGCCGTTGATGCCCCAATGCTTCATCAGGCCATCGCAATATATAAACCCTTAAGCAGTGCTTTCTTTGATGCTAAAATGAGAAAGACCAGGAGCAAGTATGGCCTTCGCATGATTTCAACCAAAATTGTTAAGGAGATTTTTGAGGAACAGAAAAATAGTCTTACAGCCATGATTTTCGGGATTGATCAATCACCATCGAAAGCGGCCAAGAGTTACTGGATGAAATTTTTACAACAGGACACAGCAGTACTTTTTGGTACCGAAAAGTATGCGAAGGAATACAACTACCCTGTCGTATTCGGACATATCACTAAAGAGAAACGAGGGCACTATAGCTTTGAATTCTTCCCTGTATGCGATGAACCTCAACAAACTCTGCACGGTGAGATCACCGAGAAGATTACCACCATGCTGGAACAGGATATCAAAAGTCAACCTGAATTCTGGCTATGGAGTCACAAGCGATGGAAGCTTAAAAAGCCAGCGCTCGTTAGCGAAGCAGCTCTCGCGATATAACCATCTTCTGAATTTCCGTAGTGCCTTCATAGATTTGCGTGATCTTGGCATCGCGCATGAGGCGTTCAACATGAAACTCTTTTACATAGCCATAGCCTCCATGAATTTGTACGGCTTCGGTTGTTACTTCCTGGGCAATTTGAGAAGCATAGAGCTTGGCCATGGCTGCTGCTTTCACAAAATCTTTTTTCTGATCCTTTAACCAGGCAGCCTGGTGCACCAACAATCGGGCGGCATCAATTTTAGTGGCCATCTCTGCCAGCTTGAACTGAATGGCTTGATGTTCGGCCAGGGTTTTACCAAACGCTTTTCTTTCTTTAGAATACCTCAAGGCAAGTTCGTACGCACCAGAAGCAATCCCCAGTGCTTGTGATGCAATGCCAATACGGCCACCGTTGAGCGTGGTCATCGCGAAGGTAAAACCAAAACCATCATCGCCAATGCGATTGGCTTTCGACACTTTTACATCGGTGAACATCAGCGAGTGTGTATCCGATCCGCGGATGCCCATCTTGTCTTCTTTTTTTCCAACAACAAAACCCGGCATTCCCTTTTCAACAATCAATGCGTTAATGCCTTTGTGTCGTTTGGCAATGTCTGTTTGGGCGATCACAATATAAACGCTTGCACTATTGCCGTTGGTAATCCAGTTTTTCGTTCCGTTCAGCAGGTAGTGGTCGCCTTTGTCTTCTGCGGTAGTACGTTGACTTGTTGCATCCGATCCGGCTTCTGGTTCGGATAAGCAAAAGGCACCAATCACTTCACCTGTGGCCAGACGCTTCAGGTATTTTTCTTTTTGCTCTGCTGTGCCGAATTTCTCAAGGCCCCAACAAACCAATGAATTATTTACTGACATACACACCGAGGCCGAAGCATCTACTTTGGAAATTTCTTCCATCGCCAATACATAGGAAATAGTATCCATGCCGCCACCATTGTATTGCGGATCGACCATCATTCCTAAGAAGCCGAGTTCCCCCATTTTTCGAATTTGATCTTTTGGGAATTTCTGTTCAGTATCACGTTCGATTACGCCCGGTAGTAATTCGCTGTTGGCGAAATCGCGGGCGGCCTGTTGAACGGAAAGTTGTTCTTCGGTGAGTTGGAAATTCATTTTCGGTTTAGGTTTGAGTCAGTAACGGAAAATTATAAAACTTCAATGTCAGTCAATAAAAAAGCCCGGAGTTTAATTGCTCCGGGCTTCTGAATTTTTTGCGGTACGTTCGTTAGTCACGTCTTCCCATAAAGATCATAACATAGTAAAGCAACATGGTGATAGCACCGATGGCTGCTACTACATAAGTTAATCCTGCCCACTTCAGGGCGTCTTTAGCCATGTCGTGTTCTTGCGGTGTTACGATGCCGCGGTTTTCAATCCACGCTAAGGCACGTTTGCTGGCATCCATTTCAACAGGCAGCGTAATCAATGCAAAGAGTGCAAACACTCCGTAGCACGCAATGATAATCAGCAGCGCTGTATCAATAGAGAACAATCCCTTTACTGCGAAGGCTCCAAACATCATGGCCAGAAATACAAAATTGATAACCTTGGCACTTACGTTCTGAATGGGCACCATTGCAGAACGTAGTTCAAGCATACTATATGCTTTTGCGTGCTGCACCGCGTGTCCGCATTCGTGAGCTGCCACGGCAGTAGCCGCAGCATTGCGACCGCTGTAAACAGCCGGACTTAAATTAACGGTTTTATTAGCCGGATTATAATGGTCTGTTAATTCCCCTTCTACTGAAATCACCTGAACATCATGAATGCCACTATCCGCCAGCATAAGGCGGGCAACATCTGCACCGGTTAAATCACGAGTGAGATGAATTTCTGAATACTTGCGAAACTTGCTTTTCAAGCGTGAACTTACGATCCAGCCCACCAGCATGAAAAATCCTGTGATAATTAATGCGCCAAAACCCATAGTCTTTTCGATTTGAATTGTTTGAATCCAAAGATGCAAGCTTTGCACCAAAAACAAAAGTCTGCCAAAACGGCATCGTAAAAGCAAATAAGCCACCCGCTATTAGCAGGTGGCTTAAAGAAACCAAAACTAACTACCTGTTATTCTACCGTAACTGTGTACGTTCTGCGGATCGTTTTTATTGTGATGATATTATCGCAGGTGCCATCGCCATAGTCAACAATTCGTTTGCGTTTTGTATATCCCTTTAATTTGGTCATTTCAACTACTCCGGAAATCCGGGCAAAATTTCCAACCGCTGCACACGACCAGTCTGAGATGATGGGTGTGGTGATTTCGTGTGTGAACGACCGGCCGAAGTTGGTTTCGCCTGTTACCGTACCGGTTATCCGGAAGATGTTGTTGGCCGGGTCGCCATCGCCTGCGCCCGCAAGCCACTCACGCGTTCTATCACCGTTGATGATGATGTAATGGCCATTTGGAAAAGTGATCTTCAAATCAATAAGTCTTTTTACCGATTGAAGGTTGCCGCCATCGTTGATCGACACATCGCGGAGTTCGATAGTGCCTTCAACACCTTTATGGTTAACGAAGTAATTTTCAAAGGTGATAATGCGGTTCGCCAGGCTGTCGCCAATTTCGTTGCTGTAGGTAATGATAATCTTACCGCTTCGCTGGCGACCATGCGGTCCAACGCATCCATCACCAAAATCGATGATGATTTTTTTATTCTCTTTGTCGTGTGTTACTACGGCACATGCATTACCGGCTTCCCGACCGGTTGCAGTGGAGGCAAGATTCACTTCTGTTTCGTAGGCTACTTCAAGGGCATCATCGGCTGCTTCGTCACCAATGGAAACGGATTCCAGTGCTGATTCTTCTTCGGCATCAGAGCCTTGTTGAAGTTCTTCGGTGCGATCACAAGATGTTAGCATGACAGCGACCAGCAGCATCAGCGCATAAACGGATTTCACAAAAATTGATTTCATGATTGTAAAGGTTAAGTTCTTACGATAAAGTTTAGTGAAATCAACTGGCCAGGTTGAGTTCGTTCATTCCCGAAAGTGCTTTTCAGGATTGTTGTTGAAAACGAGCTTTAGAGCGTAAGCCTTACTGAAGGTTTAATGCGAAGGTGATTTTTTTTTCACCAAGTAGGAAGTGATGAGTAATGAGATAGCCCCAATAACAATCATTAAGATGGTTTGCCAGCCGTGAAAGATAAAGGTAAAAGCAACAGCATCGGCTTTTGGTACCTGATACAGAAAGACCAATCCTTGTGGTACCAAAACATGGTATGAGCCGGTTCCACCAGGAAGTGGTGCGGCCATAGCGATGGCACCAATAGCGAAAAGGCTAAGTACAGCACCAAGCCCTAATTCGCTGGTTGATGGGAACGCCATGATAACCGTATAGCTCATCAGAAAATAGAAAAACCAAATGCCAGCGGAATACAGAATAAAGAGCCATTTGTTTTTCAACTTAAAGACGGAGAGTAATCCATCTTTAAAGCCGCTCCAGGTTTTTAAGATAAACGTGCGAATCCTTTGATTTTTTTTGATAAGCCAGATCAGAACGGCAATTCCGCAAAGCACCAGGCCAAGTAAGTACAGCAGTAACTTTAATTTAGACGAGTTTCCGGATGTTGAAATCGGAAGGGTGTTGATAAATTCAAAAAGTTTTTTTGACTCCAGTGCAAACGAAAAAGTTAACAGCACAAGCAGGCAAAGCAAGTCGATGATCCGCTCCACTACTACTGTTCCGAAAGACATATCGGCAGGTACTTTTTCGAGCTTGTACAAATTGTAACAACGCGAGACTTCACCTCCACGCGGAATGACGAGGTTAACCAGGTAACCAACCATCAGTGAATAAAAGCTGTGTTTGAATTTTACCTGGTAGCCTGAAGGAGCCAGCAACATTTTCCAGCGTTCCGCCCGGATGATGTGACTGACTACAGCAACCAGCGCCATGGCCAGTAACCATCCCTTGTTAGCTGATTGCCAGGTGTGTTTAATATAGTCCCACTTGTTCTGGCCCTCAGTAACCGGAATGGCATTAAGCGAATACCAGGTAAGCGCTACAGTAACGGCAAGGATAATAGTGTATTGAAGAAAACTCCGAAGTTTTGTAGACACGCCCGATTCAGTGATTTAGAAGTTGATCTTACCTTCTTCGATTGTTAAGGTAGTTTATTATCGGGAGTCGGAAAAACAATTGCAGGTTTGAATTCTTTTGCCTTTTCAAACTTCATGGAGGCATACGAAATCACGATAACAATATCGCCTACTTGTGCTTTGCGCGCGGCAGGTCCGTTAAGACACACGGTGCCAGAACCACGTTCGCCTTTGATTACATATGTTTCCAGTCGTTCGCCATTGTTCACGTTTACTACGGTTACTTTCTCGCCTTCAATCAGGTTGGCGGCATCCATCAGGTCTTCGTCTAATGTAATGCTTCCAACATAGTGAAGTTCGGCTTGTGTAACTTTTGCCCGATGAATTTTCGACTTTAATATTTCTATTCTCACACGAAAAGAATTAAATCCTAATGAATAAACATGTTATCGATCAACCTGATTTCACCGACATAGCCGGCAATACAAAGAATGGGTTGATCTGATGCCGTAACGTTTTCGAGAAGATTTAAGTTTTTGCTGTCAGCCACTTCAATGTATTCCAGTTTTACTTCCGGTTTTTTTTCAACGATTTCCTTCACTTTGTTTTTGACTGTTTCAATAGCTGTTCCCTTGATAAGTTCCTGCCTGGCCGTAAGCAGCGCCTGATGAAATACAGTAGCATGTGCTCGTTGTTCAGCACTCAGCCGAAGATTGCGTGAAGACATGGCCAGGCCATCGCTTTCGCGCGATGTGGGTTCACTATGTAGTACCAGGTTGAATTTAAGTTCATCGACCATTTGCCGAATGATGGCAAATTGCTGCCAGTCTTTCTGTCCGAAATAGGCGTGATCGGGCTCCACAATGTTAAAAAACTTAGACACCACCAGTGCTACACCGCTAAAGTGTCCGGGACGAAACTTGCCTTCCATCACTTTATCCAACTGCCCGAAATCAAACTTAATACTGGCAGGCTGCGGGTATATTTCAGATACTTCAGGAGAAAAAATAACATCGCATTCAACTTTTTCGAGAGCAGCGATGTCTTTATCCAGGGTGCGGGGATAGTTATTCAAATCGCCCGCGTTATTAAATTGGGTAGGGTTTACAAAAATCGAGCAAACGGTAACGTCATTCTGTAATTTAGAAGCTTTTATAAGCGAAAGATGACCATTGTGAAGGGCCCCCATCGTAGGCACAAGACCGATTGAGTTACCTTGTTGCTTTTTACTTTGTAAAAAGGCTTTTAATGGGGCTATATGCTTGAAAATCTCCATTTTAGGCCATTTGGCGAAGGGTCGCAAAGATATAGGGAAAACGGAAAATAAGTTGATCGAGGGGGTATTTATTTGTACTTTTGTGGCTCAATTTTCCGTTCTACTTTAAAATCAATCAATATGTCAAAACTCCGGATTCTTTATGTAGCAAGTGAGATAAATCCCTTTCTGCAAACAACTGAAGTAGCTGACTTTGTTCGCAAACTTCCTCAGGCCATGCAGGAGAAGGGTATGGAGATCAGAATTCTGGTACCACGCTTTGGCATTATCAACGAGCGTAAAAACAGACTACATGAAGTAGTAAGACTTTCTGGGATCAACATTGCCGTAGGTGACGAAGAGAAACCGTTGATCATTAAGGTGGCGTCTATTCCGAATGCAAAACTTCAGGTTTACTTTATCGACAACGAAGATTATTTCCATCGTAAGTCAGTGTTTCACGACAAGGACGATAAGTTCTATGAAGATAATGACGAGCGTGCAATATTCTTCTGCAAAGGTGTTATTGAAACCGTGCGCAAATTAGGATGGGCGCCTGATGTTGTTCATTGCAACGACTGGATCACCAGCTTCATTCCTTTGTATTTGAAAACCACGTACAAGAATGATCCACTGTTCAAGAACACCAAAACCGTTTTCACCATCTACAATAATCCATTCACCCATAAATTCAAAGGTGATATTATGGATAAAGTGAAAATGATGGACATTGAAGACAACATGCTTGGCAATTTGAAGACTGCCGACTTTGAAGGCTTCATCAAATTGGGCGTAGAGTTTTCGGATGCTGTTATTGCAGCAGGCGAAACGAAGAAACTCGAGGGCCTCTTCAAGAAGATCAAAGAAAAGAAAGTAGAAACCATTAAAGAAGAAGATTACACCGAATCGTATTATAATCTGTATAATGAACTTGTGGGTTAAGCGCATAGGGCAACTGACGTTGGTGTTGGTTGCCTTATTTTTTTTTTCGTGTCAGGACGAAAGCAGTCTGTTAGGTTTTAGAAATCCTTCCTCCAAATTTGATCTCGGCTACATTGATATTCCCATCGAGAGTAGCGTGTTGTTGCTGGATTCCACCAGAACATCAAACTTTAATGTGGGGAACGATCTAAATCGTTTTTTAGTTGGAAATTATACTGATCCGGTTTTTGGAAAGGTAACAGCCTCCACGTTTACACAATTCTATTCGTTGGGCAAGTTGGCGTCAACGGGTGACTCACTTACACTGGTATATGATTCTGTATCCCTCTTGTTACGATTTGATTTCTATGCCTATGGATCAGACGGAGAAACCGAACAAACCTTTGATGTCTACCAGTTGCAGCAGTACCTCTCTTCGACCAATGGATTGGATGTGTCATCCAATGTTGGGGGTCAGCATGTGCCGAACAACGTAACCCTGAACTATCAAAAGTTATACTACAATAGTTCGTCCACAGCGTACTACCCAACACGGATTGGTACGGGCGTACATTCGGTGGAGTTGGAAGATTTTAATTTCAATTTTAACGATGCCACACCCAAGAATGAGGTGATTGAGATACCGCTGGAGTATTCATTTGGTGAAGGTGTTTTTGAAATTGCCCTAACGGGTGATTCTACTTTTACGCGCTCAGATCTCTTTACGAAAATATACTATGGCTTGGCAATCGTGCCAGGCGCATCTTCCGATAAAATTGTAGGATTTTATCCGACTGACGATTCATCACGATTCAGGCTGCACTACCACACTATTAGAAAAAAAGATCTCTCCGTTAAAGATACCCTTCGACTGGACTTTGCGTTGAACCGTGTAAGCTACAATCAATTAGATGTTAATCGAAGCGGTTCTGATTTGGCAGGGTTAACCACACCATTTGAAGAGTATGCGCCAACCGATACCCGCTACATTCAATCTGGTGGGGGTGTGGTAACAAAGCTTGATATTTCGAAGTTTATGGAATTCGCCCAAAGTGATACTATAAAGAGGCTCGCCATAAATTCGGCAGAACTGATTATTAAAGATGTTGATGAAGTAGCTCAATTTCTTCCGCCACAAAATCTGCTCGTGCGTGTTTTGAAAGACGATAATCGCCCGAAGGAGCTTACATTTCCCGGCAAGAGTTCGGCATATCAGGCTGATCTTGACTTACTGAATTTATATGAAGGGAGAGTGAATTTCGATCGGCAAAATACCTCAGTGTATCATGGAACAGCCTTCGATAGCACCTTCACAGTTTCAAATGATTTGGGAGGGTTTTTCATGCTGAATTATTCAAGCGATGACAAGAAGTATTCCGGTACAGCGAATTTGTTTTTCCAGCAGCTCTTCAAGTTGCGTGAAGAAAGTGAAAGCGATCAGTTTACCAAGTTAATGTTGGTGCCCCATGAGGCTGCCACTAGCACGAATCCACTTGGACGTCATGTCAATGGAAAGACATTGAACCGCGTTACGTTCGACAAGAACAATATTTTTCTTCGCGTTTATTACACTATTCCTAAGGAAGCTAATCAGTAAACTACTATGTGTGGTATTGTAGCATACGTGGGGCAGCGCCAGGCTCACGAAATAATCATCAAAGGACTTAAGCGCCTGGAGTATCGTGGTTACGATAGTGCCGGAATCGCCCTGCTAAATGGTGGTTTAAATGTTTACAAGAAAAAGGGTAAGGTTGCTGAATTAGAAAATCATCTGAAGGGTGAGAACCTTAACAGTCACATTGGCATTGGACATACCCGTTGGGCAACGCATGGTGAACCAAACGATGCCAATGCACACCCGCATTACTCGGCTACCAAAAAGCTGGCCATCATTCATAATGGTATCATCGAAAATTATGCATCGCTAAAGCAAGAACTGATTCGAAAGGGCCATACCTTTTATAGCGATACCGACACGGAAGTTTTCATTCACTTTATTGAAGACATTAAGGAGAATGAAAATTGTTCATTAGACGAAGCCGTGCGGTTGGCTTTAACAAAAGTGATTGGCGCGTATGCGATTGTGATTATGTCGCTGGAAGATCCGGACTTGTTAGTAGCGGCACGCAAGGGCAGTCCGCTGGTAGTAGGTGTTGGAAAGGATGAATTCTTTTTAGCTTCCGATGCTACACCAATTGTTGAGTACACCAATGAAGTAGTGTACCTGAACGATCAGGAAATTGCTGTGATTCAAAACGGTAAATTGCGCATTACCAATACAGCAAATCTTCCGCTTACACCATACATTCAAACAATCGACCTGGAACTGGAGGCAATCGAAAAGGGTGGCTTCGAGCATTTCATGTTAAAAGAGATTTTTGAACAGCCTCGTTCCATACATGATTGTCTTCGTGGTCGATTGGATTCTCAATCGGGCCGTTTGATTCTCGGTGGGCTGCGTGAGTATGTAAACAAACTTGTTAATGCCGATCGCATTCTCATCGTAGCCTGCGGTACTTCATGGCATGCCGGTTTAGTGGCTGAATATTTCTTTGAAGAATTCTGTCGTATACCGGTGGAGGTTGAATACGCTTCTGAATTCAGATACAGAAATCCGGTAATTCGCGAAGGCGATGTGGTGATTGCTATTTCGCAATCTGGTGAAACAGCGGATACGCTTGCGGCCATCGAACTTGCTAAATCAAAAGGTGCGATCATTTTTGGTGTTTGCAATGTTGTGGGTTCGTCCATTGCACGGGCAACGCATGCGGGTGCTTATACCCACGCAGGACCAGAAATAGGGGTGGCCAGTACAAAGGCATTTACCGCACAGCTTACCGTGTTAAACATGATTGCTTTGATTGTTGCGCAGAAGAAAGGAACAATAACCGAGCAAAAGCTTCACGAGCTGTTGGTAGAAATGGAAAACATTCCTTCCAAAGTTGAAAAAGCATTGAAGTTGAATGATCAGATCAAGAAGATTGCCGAGACATTCAAAGATGTTCCAAACTTTATCTATTTAGGCCGTGGTTATAATTTTCCGGTAGCACTGGAAGGAGCGTTGAAGCTGAAGGAAATTTCATACATCCATGCGGAAGGTTATCCGGCCGCTGAAATGAAACACGGACCCATCGCACTGATCGATGAAGAGATGCCCGTTGTGTTCATTGCCACACGCGACAGCTCGTACGAGAAGGTGGTATCCAATATACAGGAAGTAAAAGCCCGTAAGGGTCGTGTGATTTCTGTTGTTACAGAAGGCGATGATCAAATTCCAAAAATGTCGGAGTTTGTCATTGAAGTACCGGCTACTCACGAGGCTCTGATGCCTATGGTTTCGGTTGTGCCGTTGCAATTGCTTTCGTATCACATTGCTGTGATGCGTGATTGTAATGTGGATCAGCCCAGAAACCTGGCGAAGTCGGTTACTGTGGAGTAATTTTTTGAAATGTCTTCCTTTCCTCTTCATCTTTTTCAACTCCAGAAAACTCGTGGAATTAAAGATGAGCATGATTAATGTCCTTAAATTCCTGCCTTTACTATTACTTCTTGATGTATTGGAAGGAAGTCTTTTTGCGCAGCAGAAAAACGACCTTACTCCGAAAATTGTAATTGATACTTTCATTTCAAAAATTGGAGGTGACAAATGGCTAACCCTGAAGTCCAGAAAGGAATATGCTTTTGTGGAATCTGAAGAGGATAAAAATTCAATCTTGCCTTCTAAAAGTTATGAGCGCATAAGAATTTTTTTGTGTCCGGGAATGTTCATCGATGCGCATAGGTATTCAGAATACCAGCAAACCATTTTTGTATTCAAACCAGAATGCAACTGGTATTATTCAAGCAGGAGTCAGGTGATTAAGTTTTTTGGTCCTGAACCAATTGAGTTTAAGAATGCGTTTCCACGAACAGAACTGACGGAGGTTCTTAACCTGGAAGCAATGAAGAAAGTCTACATTGAGGATACACTTTGCAGAGTTGATTTTAAAGACATCAGGCAGCAAGATGGAAAACAGTCGCTATTTTTTGGGATAAATTCGGGTTTGCTTTATAAAAGAAGCTATACAAGTAAAAACGATGTTCATTGGGAGTACCACTTTGGTATTTACAAGGAATCTCAGGGATTTTATGAACCTCATCGAATAACGTTAACCAGTAATGGAGAAGATTACCTTACTATATCGGTGAACTCAATCGTGTATAATAATGAAGTTGATCCCAATGTTTTTGCGCCACCCGTACCGTGTAAAAACGTTGATGATTTTAGTCATCTGGAGTTTCCTTTTGAATTAGTTCTCGATTAGCAATGCGCAACTACTTTCTCAAATACTCCTTCTTTAACAAAGGACAGATTTTATAGCGTTCGTCTTTTGTGTCTTCGTACACGGCTTCCAGCAATTCGTAAACGTGTTTAATGCCAATGCGTTCGCACCATTCGAAAGGACCGAATGGGTAGTTTGTTCCCAACTTCATGGCCATGTCGATATCTTCGCGTGAGGCTGTACCTTCCTGCGTTGTGTAATATGCTTCATTGATGATCATGCAAATTACTCTTGGGGTCACCAACCCCACCCGGTCATCCACGAGTTGATACTTTGTTTGAAGCGACTCGCAGATCTTCTTCAGGTCTTCTTCGTCTTCCTTTCGCCACACGCTTACTTCCAGGAGTTCGCGATTTAAGAAGGTGGGCATTCCGTTGAATCCAAAAATTTTGCTTTTCAATTTGTTGTCGACCATAAAGGCAAGATCGCCTAAACTGATTTTGCAGGCGTTCAGCAGGACTGTAGCTGACCGTGTAGCGTACATCTCAATCTCATCGGGTTCTTCATCGATAATGAAATCGATTACCAGGTCATAGTTCGGTAAAAAATTATCGGCATCGCGGTGTTCGTTTAGGAATGTGTACGTGTGGCTTTGTCCAAACTTCAGTTTCGCTTCCTGAAAATTAACATCATCGCCAATGATTAAAATATTCATTTCAACAGGTTAAATCTTTCTGCCGATTGCTAATTTTGATTTGAGTAATCCACGAATTTAATTTTTAAATCCCAGAATCATGTCAAAAACTGTCGTTTATTCCGCTCAGGCTCCTGAACCCATAGGGCCTTACAGTCAGGCTATTCAAACTGGTAATATGCTTTTTATCAGTGGTCAGATTGCTATTCAACGATCAACCGGTAGTATTCTTACTGGTTCCATTGAGGAAGAAACGAAGCAGGTGATGGTTAATCTGAGCGAAGTGTTGAAAGCTGCGGGCATGGATTTTTCTAATGTAGTGAAGACCTCCATTTTCCTGAAAGACATGAACAACTTCCCGAAAGTTAACGCAATCTATGGCGAGTATTTTCATTCGAATCCCCCGGCACGCGAAACGGTTGAAGTAAGCCGGCTTCCAAAAGATGTGAATGTGGAGATTTCCTGTATTGCTGTGAAGTGAGGTACGAGGGCAGAGGTACGAGAGATAACTATACCTTGTACTTCGTACCTCCATCTTCGTACTTTATTTGCTTTCCTTCGCCCACATATCCCGCAAGGTAACCGAGCGGTTAAATACAAGTTTTGAGTCAGTAGAATCTGGATCGAGAGTGAAGTATCCTTTGCGCAAGAATTGGTAACGATCTTCGATCTTTGCTGAACGAATGGCAGGCTCAGCATACGCCTGAACTATCTGCAATGAATCAGGATTAAGGTATTCCTTAAAATCACCTTCGGCTTCTCCTAGATTTTCTACCTTGAATAAGCGATCATACAGACGTGTTTCAAGCGCGACAGCATGTTGCGCACTTACCCAGTGGATAACACCTTTTACATTGATGCCCGACACATCTTCCCCGCTTTTACTTTCTGGAATGTAGCTGCAATGAAGTTCCGTTACTTTTCCATTACTATCTTTTACCACTTCATCGCACTTGATAATGTACGCGCTTTTTAAGCGAACCATTTGACCGGGCGCGAGACGGAAATATTTTTTTGCTGGTACTTCCATGAAGTCCTCTTGTTCGATGTACAACTCACGACTGAATGGCATTTCGCGTGTTCCTCCGTTCGGGTCTTCCGGGTTGTTCTCGCTCAACAGCGTTTCTGATTTTTCTTCCGCGTAGTTGGTAATCACTACTTTGATGGGATCGAACACTACCATTCTTCGCAGCGATACTTTATTCAGATGTTCGCGCACGCAGAATTCGAGCAAGCCAACATCAATCAGATTCTCACGTTTGGCCACCCCAATCTTGTCGCAGAAATCGCGAATGCTCTCGGGTGTGTAGCCACGTCTGCGTACACCGCTAATGGTTGGCATGCGTGGATCGTCCCAGCCGCTCACATGACTTTCATTTACCAATTGAAGCAGCTTGCGTTTGCTCATCACGGTATAGGTAAGGTTCAACCTAGCAAACTCGTATTGATGCGATGGGTAGATTTCAAGTTTCTCAATAAACCAATCGTACAACGCCCGGTGCGGAATGAACTCCAGCGTGCAAATACTATGGGTAATGTTTTCAATGGCATCGCTTTGACCGTGCGCAAAATCATACATCGGGTAAACACACCACTTGTTGGCAGTGCGATGATGATGCGCATGTTTGATACGGTACATCAGCGGATCGCGCATGTGCATGTTTGGATGTGCCATGTCCACTTTTGCGCGCAGCACTTTTTCGCCATCCTTATACTTGCCGGCACGCATGTCGGCAAAGAGTTCTAAATTCTCTTCGATACTTCTGCTTCGAAAGGGACTATCCGTGCCGGGTATTGTTGGCGTGCCTTTTTGTTTGGCGATTTCTTCGCTGGTACTATCATCAACATAAGCCAATCCTTTTTTAATTAACACGACTGCAAATTCATACAATTGCGCAAAATAATCGGAAGCGTAAAGTTCTTGCGACCAGTTAAAGCCCAGCCACTTAATATCATGCTTGATGCTTTCAACATACTCCGTCTCCTCGGTTACCGGGTTGGTGTCGTCAAAGCGCAGATTGGTGCTACCGCCATACTTCAGCGCAAGGCCAAAGTTGAGGCAGATACTTTTGGCGTGCCCCATGTGGAGGTAGCCGTTGGGCTCGGGTGGAAACCGTGTGATGATGCTTTTATACTTCCCGTTTTTCAGGTCGTTCTCTACAATCTCTTCGAGAAAGTTTAAGCTTTTTTCTTCCGTCATGGAATGTTCAGTTTTTGCAGGTTGTAAAGGTAAAAAGCCTTTTGGATTTGAAGGAATTTTTTAGTCCGGTCACCTAATTTTTAAGACCTTTTTGGGGTATCCGGAAGATGTAATTCTAAATCATCGTTTACCTTTGCCACTGGGTTCTTTCTTTAGGATAAAGCCCCACCAGACGATGAGAGAAGTTCGCGTACGTTTTGCACCCAGTCCAACAGGCGCCCTGCATATTGGTGGCGTGCGGACAGCCCTTTACAATTACTTGCTGGCCCGACAAAACAAGGGTACCATGATCCTTCGCATAGAAGATACCGATCAAAACCGGTATGTACCAGGAGCAGAAGAGTACATTATAAAGTCGCTGGCCTGGGTTGGTATTACGGTGGATGAAGGGGTTGGTGTAGGTGGACCACATGCTCCTTATCGACAGTCTGAGCGCAAGGCTATTTACAAGCAGTATGCACAACAATTGATCAGCGAAGGCAACGCCTACTATGCCTTTGATACGGAGGAAGAATTAGAAGCGATGCGCCAGCGGTTGAAGGCTGCGGGCGTAGACAATCAGCAGTATAACAGCATCACACGTTTGCAGATGCGAAATTCACTTACGTTGAGTGAAGCTGAAGTAAAATCATTGATTGATTCGGGCACACCGTATGTTATCCGATTGAAGGTTCCCAAGAAGGAAGAGATCCGGCTGAATGATTTGATTCGAGGTTGGGTCATGGTGCATTCATCGCAGATTGATGATAAGGTGTTGATGAAAAGTGATGGCATGCCAACGTATCACCTGGCCAATGTTGTGGATGATTACCTGATGAAAATTTCGCACGTTATCCGGGGAGAAGAATGGTTGCCGTCTGCACCGCTTCATGTACTGCTCTACAAATACCTGGGCTGGGAAAATGACATGCCACAGTTCGCCCACTTACCGTTGTTATTGAAGCCTGATGGTAATGGTAAGCTAAGTAAGCGCGATGCCGACCAGGCAGGGTTTCCAATTTTCCCGCTTACCTGGAAAGATCCGACAACGCAAGAGGCAGCCGTTGGTTATAAAGAAGCGGGCTATCTGCCGGATGCGCTGCTTAACTTCCTTGCTTTTCTGGGATGGAACCCCGGAACAACACAAGAAATTTTTTCGATCGAAGAACTTACACAAGCATTCTCGCTCGACCGCATAAACAAAGCCGGAGCAAAATTCGATATTCAAAAAGCACAGTGGTTCAATCAACAATACCTTCGCGCGAAAAGTGATGACACGTTGGCCAGCTACCTGCTGGATTCGCTGAAAGAAGAAAATATAGACTGTTCGATTGAGAAAGCAACAAAGATTGCTGCTGTGATGAAGGAGCGTGTTACCTTCCCCAACGATTTCTGGACACAAGGGAAATTTTTTTTCAACGCTCCCACTTCATTTGATGAAGGCATCGTAAACAAGAAATGGAACGAGGATGCCGTGCGATTTATCTCAGCCTATAAGCATGCTGTGTCTGCCAGTTCATCGTTCGATGCGGTGAAGGCAAAATCAGCATTGGAAGAAGTTGCCGCAAGTACGGGAATTGGTGCCGGAAAAATTCTGCAGGCGTTGAGACTTTCCGTAACAGGAGCCGGAGCCGGACCCGACCTGATGATGATCATGGAAATCATTGGCAAGGATGAGGTAGTAAAGCGTATTGATTTCGCCCTGCAAACCCTGAAAGTAAAAGTGAACCCATAATACCGTCTGCGGGCGGAAGATACTATGACAAAAAAAATTAAGAAGCCCGTTAATACACCAAAGCCAAAGGTTCATAAAGATCTTCAAGGCTTTGACGTTACCATCGATCAGTTTGGGGAAATAAAATCGAATATGAACATTGAAAAACTCAATGAGTTCCTCGACAAAAATGTGGATGATAAAAAACTGGCCGAGCGTGACGACTACGAGGATTTGAAAAAAGGAAAGAAAAAGTCGAAGTGACTTCTTCTTTTGTTACCATTGAGTTAATACTACATTTTTTACGATCTCTTAACCATGAGAAAACCACATTTTCTAATTCTACTGTTATGTCTTCCATTTCTTGGCTTTAGCCAACACCATTGGCCGGAACAACTCATTCTTACTCCCGAGAAGACAAACTTTCAGAAAACGTCAACGTATCAGGAGGTGATGGATTTTCTTGTTGCTATCGAAAAACTAAGTCCTGACGTAAAAACGATTTCAATGGGCAAAAGCCCGGAAGGAAAGGATATTCCGGTGGCGATTCTTTCAAGCCCGGCAGTGCAAACGGCAGAGCAGGCCAAAGCCTCTGGAAAAATGGTGGTGTATGTTCAGGGCAATATTCACGCTGGCGAAGTAGAGGGCAAGGAAGTATTGATGATGCTGATGCGCGATATTTTGCTGGGCAGCAAAAAGTCGTGGCTTGAAAATCAGATCATTTTGTTTGCGCCCATTTACAATACAGATAGCAACGATAAAATGGAAAAAGGCAGAAGACCTTCGCAGGAAGACAGTCCGATGGAAGTAGGGGTTCGCGAAAACAGTCAGGGACTGGATCTGAATCGTGATGGTATCAAGCATGAGGCCCACGAAACACGGGGTCTGTTTCAAACGATTATCAACGTGTGGGACCCACAGGTTTTTGTTGATCTGCATACAACCAACGGAACATGGCACGCCTACTCACTCACCTGGGCGCCAAGCTACCACTATGCGGGCGAATCATCTACGTATGAGTACACCAACAACGTGATGCTTCCGGCCATATCAAAAACAGCAAAGGAAAAGTATGATTTGTCGTTCGGTCCTTACGGTGATTACGATATACGTAAGGGCTGGCCGGTAAAAGATTTTTATACCTATAATCATCATCCACGTTATCTGGTCAATCAATTCAGTCTGCGCAATCGCATGGCTATCTTGAGTGAGGCTTTTGCACACGAGCGATTCTATCAGCGTATTTTTTCTACATATGCTTTTGTTACCGAGATATTAGACTACACTCATCAACATACCAATGAGATTATTCAGATCAACAGAAAAGCCGATGCCGATGCCATCCTGAAAGTAAAACAACAAGCCGGTACATTGAAAAAGGGGGTTCGATTCAAAATGGTTTCTAACGAGAAGCTAAATAGTTTTCCTACTTATGAATATGTCGGAGCGAAAAAGGACGATGGCACATCGAAATGGTTCCGAACCGGAAACATTGTTACACTAAGCGACATTAACTACTACGGCCAGTTTGAAGCAACCGTGGAGAGTACAGTGCCCAGCGGTTACATTATTCCGGCTGAGTATAGTGCCATTGCCGAACAATTAAAAAGACTCGGAGTGAACGTAGACCGTCTTACAAAATCACAAACAGTAAAGGGCGAAGTCTTTGAAGTCGAAAAATTCGAAAAGTCATCACGAAAATTTGAAGGGCATTTGATGGCCAGCGTGCAGGGTAAGTTTGTATCGAAAACACAAAAATTTAAGAAGGGCGATTATATCGTTGATCTGGTACAACCTCTGGCCAACTTGATTTTCTATGCTCTAGAGCCTCAGTCAGACGATGGTTTTGTTACCTGGAATTTTTTTGATAGTTATTTTGAGAAACAAAATCTTAACAACAACCCGGTAGTGTATCCCGTATTTAAGTACATTAAATAAAGAAATACCATGACCTCATCACATGAAATCGACTACCAGATTAAAGGCGAAAGTATCCAGATTGTTGAAATCGAATTGGACCCATCGGAAACCGTTATTGCAGAAGCTGGAGCCATGCTGTTTATGGAAGATGGTATAACCTTCGAAGCCAAGATGGGCGATGGTGCTACACCCAATCAGGGATTGTTTGACAAACTACTTTCAGCAGGTTCGCGCATACTTACAGGCGAATCACTTTTTATGACACACTTTACCAACCATGGTAATCGAAAAGCAAAAGTAGGATTCTCGGCTCCATATCCGGGAACGGTTATTCCGGTTAATCTGGCGCAAAGTCCCAACAGCGAACTGATCGTTCAGAAAGACGGATTTTTGTGTGCAGCCTTTGGAACAAAGGTGTCGATTACGTTCAATAAAAAACTAGGATCGGGTTTGGTTGGTGGCGAAGGATTCATCCTTCAGAAACTACAGGGTAACGGAAAGGCGTTTGTTCATGCAGGTGGAACAGTGATTGAGCGAACCCTAAACAACGAAACGCTTCGTGTAGATACGGGTTGTGTGGTGGCCTTTGAATCTCAAATTGATTTTGATGTCCAGGCATCAGGCGGATTGCGCTCGATGGTGTTTGGTGGTGAAGGTATTTTTCTGGCAACCCTCCGCGGCACCGGTAAAGTGTGGTTGCAGTCTATGCCCATCCGGAAACTTGTGCAGGCCCTGGCGCCTTATGGACGTAACAGTAGTAAAGAAGGAAGTTCTATTCTGGGAAGCTTGCTGGAAGGATAACGATTAGTTTAGCATAATCTTTTCGGGGATGATGATCGCTGCCGGAAAATACTTTTTAATCGAAACAAAATCTTTTTGAGCATCCAGGCGTGTGTAGTACTTGCCAACTTTAACACGAAAGATGGGCTCGGTAAATTGAATTTCAGACTCCAGATCAGGTAAGGAAGTAGTCAATGTTTTTTTAGCATTGAGTGCTTCCTCACGTTTCCCAGAATATACCTGAATGGTGAATCCATCAATGAATTTACGGGTAAGGTTTATCCGGTCTATACTATCCAGTACCGTGTCAAGCTGTTTGTTCACCGCAGCATTCGGCTCCAGGTAAGCGGTTGGCTTTCGCTCGTCAGGCTCGTTGGTTGTGGTTGCTGTTTGTGTTTCTTCAACCTTGGGCCGCCAGATGGAAAGGTCTTCTGAATACTTTCCTCCTTGTTGGGGAGTGGAGGTTGTTGATTTAGAGCCCGCACAACTTATCAGGAGGGAGCCTAGCGCTACAACAGATATTAGGTTGATGAGTATTCGCATATCAGTCAATTATTACGCACTTGTTATTCAGAACGTCCTCTTCAACTTTTTTGTATTTAACATCACGCAATACCCGACCGTCAGTATACTGTACGCTTACCTTGTCGTTTCGATTGGCGACTTTATCAGATTTTACCGGCATTACTTTTTCCTGTTGCGGTCTGCTGGGTTGCTGGGGTTGGCCGCCTCCGCCATTAAGCAAAGATTTTGATTCTTCTTTTTGTTCGCTCAACCGAACACGGCTGCGTTGACGCGCTTCTTGTACCTGATCGGGTTGCTGAACCGGAATGTCGGCCTTCAACAAGAACGACACCGTGTCTTCATTTACCTTGGCAACAAACCGTTTGAAGAGTTCGAAGCCTTCGAACTTGTAGATCAATAGCGGATCTTTTTGCTCGTACACCGCATTCTGCACGGATTGTTTCAGGTCATCCATTTCACGCAGGTGTTCTTTCCATTGCTGATCAATGATGGCCAGGGCGATCATTTTTTCCATGGCTTTGATCAGCTCTCCGTTGTTCGTACCAACACACTTGGCCAGGTTGGCGGATACGCCAATTTGTTTTTGGCCATCGGTAAACGGAACAAGAATATTTTCTACTGTGGCCCCACGCGTTTTATGAATTTCGTTAATTACCGGCAGGGCTTTGTCGGCTACCATTTTATTTTTCTTGTGGTAGTGTTCGAGTGCTTTGTTGTACAAGTCGTTTGCCAGTTTGTTCTGATCAGACTTGTTAAACATTTCGGTTGCTGGTTCATAATCGATACCCAGTGTACTTAAGGCACTTAACCGCAGGCTTTCATAATCTCCGGCATTTTTGGCGTTGATCACCATGTCTTCGGCTGTATCGTAGATCATGGTGAGGATGTCGAGTTCGAGACGTTCTCCAAACAGCGCGTTTCTTCTTCGTTTGTAAATAACCTCGCGCTGTGAGTTCATTACGTTGTCGTACTCCAACAAACGCTTCCGTGTGCCGAAGTTGTTCTCTTCAACTTTTTTCTGTGCACGTTCAATGGAACTTGTTACCATGGAGTGCTGGATTACTTCGCCTTCCTTCAGACCAAGTTTATCCATGATGCGCGCAATCCGCTCGGGCATGAAGAGGCGCATCAGGTTATCTTCCAATGAAACATAGAACTGCGAAGTACCCGGATCGCCCTGACGACCTGAACGACCGCGAAGCTGACGATCTACGCGCCTTGATTCGTGACGCTCTGTACCAATGATGGCAAGCCCACCGGCAGCTCGCGACTCTGGTGTGAGCTTGATATCTGTACCACGACCGGCCATGTTGGTGGCAATGGTTACCGTTCCAGGTTTACCAGCTTCTGCAACAATCTCGGCTTCGCGCTGATGTTGCTTGGCGTTCAATACCTGGTGCTTGATCTTTCTGATCTGAAGCATACGGCTGACGAGTTCGGAAATTTCAACCGATGTGGTACCTACCAGCACGGGTCTGCCGGCTTCGGTAAGTTTTACAATCTCATCAATTACAGCATTGAATTTCTCGCGCATGGTCTTGTACACGAGATCATCATAGTCTTTTCGTACAGCCTGTCTGTTGGTTGGAATAACCACCACATCAAGCTTATAGATGTCCCACAATTCGCCTGCTTCGGTTTCGGCTGTACCCGTCATACCGGCAAGCTTGTGATACATGCGAAAATAATTTTGCAGCGTTACGGTTGCGTATGTTTGGGTGGCATCCTCAACCTTAACATTTTCTTTCGCTTCAATGGCCTGGTGCAAACCATCGGAGTAACGTCTTCCATCCAGCACACGGCCGGTTTGTTCGTCAACGATTTTGATTTTGCCATCAACAATGATGTACTCGGTATCTTTTTCGAACAGGGTGTAGGCTTTCAACAACTGATTGACACTGTGAATACGCTGCGTCTTTACCTGATAATCGCGGATGACTTCTTCTTTCCGTTGAAAGCGTGTGGCATCATCCAGGGTAGTATCTTTTTCAAGCTTGCTCAGTTCGGTGGCGATTTCCGGCAGGATAAAGAATTTAGGATCTTCCCCTTCTCCGGTAATCAGGTCTATACCTTTTTCCGTAAGCTCAACACTATTGTCTTTCTCATCGATAACAAAGTACAGGGGCTTGTCAGCTTCGGGCATGTTTCGCTTGTTATCCTGCAGGTAATAGTTCTCCGTTTTCTGCAAGATTGCCTTGTTACCGGTTTCACTTAGAAACTTAATAAGTGGTTTATACTTCGGCATGGCCCGGTGTGCACGGAAGACCGAAAGGCCACCTTCTTTCTCGTTTCCTTCTGCAATGAGTTTGCGTCCATTGGTGAGGTATTCGTTCACTAGTTTTTTCTGAGCCTCCACCAATTTAAAAATGCGTGGCTTCAGATCGTAGAATTCGTGTTCATCACCACGTGGTATCGGACCGGAAATAATCAAGGGTGTACGGGCTTCGTCAATCAACACCGAGTCTACCTCATCAACCATGGCGTAATGGTGTGTGCGCTGCACCAGTTCTTCCGGATCGCGTGCCATGTTATCGCGCAGGTAATCGAAACCAAATTCGTTGTTGGTGCCGTAGGTGATGTCGGCACGATATGCATTTCTTCGGGCGATGGAGTTCGGTTCGTGCTTATCAATACAATCAATCGAGATTCCATGAAACTGAAAGATCGGTCCCATCCACTCGCTATCGCGGGTTGCCAGGTAATTGTTAACGGTTACAATGTGTACTCCGCGCTTGGCCAGGGCATTGAGGAAAGCTGGTAAGGTAGCCACAAGTGTCTTGCCTTCACCAGTTGCCATTTCAGCGATCTTACCTTCGTGTAACACGATACCTCCGATGATCTGAACATCGTAATGCACCATGTTCCACTTAATGACTGATCCACCGGCCATCCATTGGTTTGCCCAGCGTGCTTTGTCGCCTTCCACGGTAATGTTACCATGCTTTGCGGCAAACACGCGGTCGAAATCCTGGGCTGTTACTTCCAGGTATTCATTTTCTGTAAAGCGTCTTGCTGTTTCGCGCACAATGGCGAATGCCGTAGGGAGTATTTTCAGTAATACTTTTTCAAGGTCTTTATTCCGATCGCTTTCCAGGGCATCGATTTGCGAGAAGATGGCTTCTTTTTCGTTGATGTCAAGCTCGGGATTGTCGTTGATGCGTTGATGAAGAGCCGCGAGTTGATCATCAATAACTTTCAATTCCTGATTGATGATATCCTGAGCCTTGCGGGTTTCAGCGCGCAGGGCATCATGACTAAGATTTTTTAAGCGTTCGCCTTCCTGACGGGTTTGTTCCACCAGGGGCATGACGCGTTTGATGTCTTTCTCTGATTTGGTACCGAAGATCTTGGCAATGAATTTTAGCATACGTTCCGTTGTCGTTATCCCTACCTATTGGCAGGCAGGCGTTAGTCGTTAACCATTCCCCAAAGGGGCCTAAAGTTAGTTTGTTTTTTGAAATTTCAGGGAGCGCAATTACAGTTCCAAAGTGCCCTGAAACACCATTTTGGCAGGACCAATGAGGTAAATCTCCTGAAATGAGCCTGCCTGTGCGACTGATTGGCCGGTTTTGAATTCAACGGAGAGTTCGCCACCCAGGGCTTTGATCTTGGTGGGTGATGTAAGCCCCTTTAAGGAAGCTGCAAGCGCGGCTGCAGTAATGCCAGTTCCGCAGGAAAGTGTTTCATTTTCAACGCCACGCTCGTAGGTGCGAACAAAGATGGTGTTGTTCGCCAGGAGTTCTACAAAATTTACGTTAGTGCCGCCTGGCCGGAAATCGTTGCTATAGCGAATTGCTCTACCCTCTTCGAATACCGGATAGTCCTTTAGATTGGATACGAACCGTATGTAGTGTGGCGAACCGGTATTGATGAAGTAATCGTTACCGAATTTTTGAATTTCCGTTACATCATTCAACTTAAAGCGAATAATTCCGGATGGAAGAAGCTCGGCCATGTGCTCACCATCGTAGGCATTGAAGGTTGCCTTTCCATTTACCAATCCCAGTTGTGAGGCGAAGTGAACGGCAGCGCGGCTACCATTGCCACACAGACTTTGAGAACCATCGCTATTGAAGTATTCGAGATTGAAATTTAGTGATGGATGCTTTTCAATTAACATTAAGCCATCGGCACCTACTCCAAACCTGCGGTCGCAGATCGTTGAAATCTGCTCTTTTGTAAATGACAATTTACCATCGCGGTTGTCCATCACCACGAAGTCGTTGCCGGTTGCTTGATATTTGAAAAATGCGAGTTTCAATTTTGTTAAAAGGTTAGTTTCGTGTTTAAAGTTTCGGGTTGCGCTGAGAAGTCGAAACTGTAAACTTGAAACAGAATCATTTCACTTCTTCATAATCGATGTAATCTCCTCCGTTTATCCGGCTTTTCTTTTGGGAGGATGGGTTAGCTCGCTGCTGTTTTTGTTTGATGTCTTTCAATTCCTGTGATGCGGCACCGGCACGGAAAAAGAATGACATAACCTTATAGAGTACGTATGCAATGAGTCCCAGAATGATGAGAAATCGAAACATGATTTTGTCTTTAAACGGTAAACAGGAAAGCAAAGGTAGAGGTTCGGAGAGAATTATCAATGATCCTTGAGACGATGTGAGGGAGGGATTTATTTTAATTTCTGGTTGTCCATTATTTAATTTTCATGCCTCTCAGGATAGTTTTGGATTTCTCGCACATAGAATACCCCCACCTTACTCTCAACTTTACGAAAAATGGATTTACTTTTTCCTAGAGGTTTAGAGCATTCGAAGTAATTCTTTTCTGTAATTGATATTTTGAAGTTTTGACAAAACCCATCGACACAGATTTTAATTTCTGGTGTTCGAATTTTATACTCCAGAACCTTAGACGCTGGAATGTCATAATAAACACTGTCATTAATAATGAGTTGGATGGGAATCTCCGATTCTTTTTTTCTCCTTCGATAAAAGACAACGTCATACGGATTAACGTCAATCTCACCCATGTGACTCGCATTGTATTGCCGGATGTAGGATTGATGAAGCTCAAAGTCATTGTTCTTCTTTTTCTCATCCGAAAATCTCTGCAATAGTTCGTTGTCGTTGGTGAGAATGACTTGCATAAGTTCATCTGTCAGCTCAAATATTTTTCCATTATTTGGATTGAGGATATAGATACACTCATAGTACTTTGATTCAATTGATAAGGGCTGGGCATCATTTGGCGAAGTCATGTTGTTGATTCTGGTTCCTTTCCCCTTCCAATAGCAATACCTTCCCAGGCCAATCAATTCTTCGAAGCCTAACATCGATCCATAATTGGAGGTGTTAATGAGTATTTTCTCACCTGTTGACACGCCCCAAATTTCCTTCAGGAGTTTCCGATTCAACGTGGAGTCTTCAAATGACAAACTAAATTCTCCGCCCAACAACCATTCCTGATGTAAAGGGGGTCTTCTGATAATCTTAAATTCACGATGGATTGATGGGGCATCATTCAGGAATTCATCGACATTTCTATAAATTCCTTTTTTAAACTTTTCGACTTTGAATATTGGTGGTAATTCCTGGGCATGGCCGAATGCGCCTGAGAGAACGATGATGAGGGTTATCCAAATTCGGGATTTTACCATACAATCAACGGTTAAGAATTCTATATCAAAAGAACAGAACCTGGCTAAAACCAGGTTCTGTCTACTATCTAATTTTCTCTCCTAGTATCTGGCGGAATTACCGGCTCAAATACAAATTCCGCTCCGAATAAATCTTCATGAAGTAATCATCCATCAGGTCGTCAATAAAGTAAATGGCTTCTCCGGTTGATTTCATTTCTGGTCCAAGTTCCTTGTTTACATCCGGGAATTTGTGGAACGAGAATACGGGTTCTTTAATGGCGTATCCTTTTTTGGTAGGGTTAAATGTAAAGTCGGTTACTTTCTTTTCGCCCAGCATTACTTTGGTGGCGTAGTTAACATACGGCTCGTCATACGCTTTGCAGATGAACGGCACCGTGCGCGATGCTCGCGGGTTTGCTTCAATGATGTACACCTTGTCGTTCTTGATGGCAAACTGAATGTTGATCAAGCCCACCGTTTGCAGCGCAATGGCAATCTTGTGCGTGTAGTGTTCTATTTGCTTCACCACGAAATCGCCCAGGTTGTAAGGTGGAAGCACAGCGTACGAATCGCCTGAGTGAATACCGGCCGGTTCAATATGCTGCATGATGCCGATGATGTATACATTCTCACCATCGCAGATGGCGTCTGCTTCGGCTTCAATGGCGCCATCCAGAAAGTGATCGAGCAATACTTTGTTCTCAGGCAAATGTTTCCAGATGTCGAGGATGTGATGTTCGAGTTCTTGTTCGTTGATCACAATCTTCATGCTTTGACCACCCAATACATACGAAGGGCGAACGAGCAACGGGAAGCCAATCGTTTTGCAGACCTCCAGCGCCTGATCGGCATTTTCAGCCACACCAAATTCTGGATAAGGAATACCAAGCTCTTTCAATAGCGTAGAGAATCGGCCGCGGTCTTCGGCAAGATCAAGCGCATCGAAGGACGTGCCGATAATTTTGATTCCGTACTTATGCAGTTTCTCAGCAAGCTTCAGTGCGGTTTGTCCGCCCAATTGCACGATTACACCTTCCGGTTTTTCGTGTTGAATAATATCGTAGAGATGTTCCCAGAAAACCGGCTCAAAGTAAAGCTTATCGGCAATATCAAAATCGGTTGAAACGGTTTCGGGATTACAGTTGATCATGATGGTTTCGTAGCCGGCTTCTTTGGCAGCCAGCACACCATGAACGCAGGAGTAATCGAATTCAATACCCTGGCCAATGCGGTTAGGGCCTGAGCCTAGCACGATAATTTTTTTCTTGTCCGATACGATCGATTCGTTTTCGCTATCGAAGGTAGAGTAGTAGTATGGTGTCTTGGCTTCAAATTCAGCGGCACAGGTATCCACCAGTTTATATACGCGGTTGATGCCCATGTCCTTGCGTTTTTTGTGCACATCGCTTTCGTAGCAATCGAGAAGGTGAGCGATCTGGCGATCAGCATATCCTTTCTCTTTCGCTGTGCGCATTAAAGCTTCTGGAAGTGTATTGATAGTGTGCTTCTCGATTTCTTTTTCGAGTTCAATCAGTTCTTCAATTTGCTTCAGGAACCAACGATCAATTTTCGTGAGTTTCTGAACCGTCTTCATTGGAATACCCAGCTTCAGTGCATCGTAAATATGGAACATGCGGTTCCAGGTAGGATGCTCCAGGCTATACAGTAGTTCGTCTTGTTTGGTGAGTGATTTTCCATCGGCACCGATTCCGTTTCTTCTGATCTCCAGCGACTGGCAGGCTTTCTGTAATGCCTCCTGGAAATTTCTTCCGATACCCATCGCTTCACCCACTGATTTCATTTGCAGCCCAAGCTTGCGGTCGGCTCCATGAAACTTATCGAAGTTCCAGCGAGGTACTTTTACGATAACATAGTCAATGGCAGGTTCGAAGTACGCGGTGGTTGTTCCGGTAATGGCATTCTTTAATTCATCTAGGTTGTAGCCAATGGCGAGCTTTGCAGCAATTTTTGCAATGGGGTAGCCCGTTGCTTTTGATGCCAGTGCCGAGGAGCGCGAAACACGCGGGTTGATTTCTATCCCGATGATCTCATCATCATTGTCGGGATTTAGTGAGAACTGCACGTTGCAACCTCCGGCAAACTTGCCAATACCGTTCATCATTTTTATGGCGAGGTCGCGCATTTTTTGATACACAGTGTCGGGCAGCGTCATGGCAGGGGCAACGGTGATGGAGTCTCCGGTGTGAATTCCCATCGGGTCGAAGTTTTCGATCGAACAGATGATGATCACATTTCCATTTCCATCGCGCAACAATTCCAATTCATATTCTTTCCAGCCCATAATGCTTTGCTCCACCAACACCTCGTGAATGGGTGAGGCGTGCAAACCGCGGTTCAGAGCTTCATCAAATTCTTCCGGATCGTTTACAAAAGCGCCACCGGTTCCGCCTAATGTATAAGAAGGACGAATAACCAATGGAAATCCAATCTCCTGTGCAATTTCTTTTCCTTGTAAAAAGGAAGTAGCTGTTCCTCCTTTACAAACACCAACACCGAGTTCTAGCATTTTCAGGCGGAATTTCTCGCGGTCTTCGGTGGTCTCGATGGCTTTAATATCCACCCCAATAATACGAACGCCATAATGCTGCCAGATTCCGGCTTTGTCACACTCGATACAAAGGTTAAGCGCTGTTTGCCCGCCCATAGTGGGGAGCACGGCATCAATATGGTGTTTCTCCAGAATTTCGCGGATCGACTTCTTTGTAAGTGGCTTCAGGTAAACGTGGTCAGCCGTTACTTTGTCGGTCATGATGGTGGCTGGATTTGAGTTAATCAGCACAACCTCAATTCCTTCTTCGCGAAGTGAGCGGGAAGCCTGTGAGCCGGCATAATCAAATTCACAAGCTTGACCAATAATAATGGGGCCGCTACCGATGATGAGGATGGAGCGAATACTTCTGTCTCTTGGCATTTTTTAGTGGTGTGGGATATACAAAATTGGGCAAAAATAAAACACAGAAGTTAATCGCGAAGGGAATTGGAGATTAATATTTCGAGGAACGAGTTACGAAGTACGAGTTACGATTTGGTACTTCCTTCATACCTCGTACCTCTGCCCTCGAACCTCTTTTTACCCTCTGTCCTCGTACCTTGATCAACCGTTTGAAAAACTTGTTTTCCGGATTCTACAGGATTTGATGACCTTTTGAAATCCTTATATTAAGCGCATGAATGTAATCGGGAAAGGAACGGAGCAGAACACGTACGATGCCATTGTTGTCGGATCGGGCATTAGTGGAGGCTGGGCAGCAAAAGAACTTTGTGAAAAAGGACTGAAGGTATTGATGCTGGAGCGGGGAGGCCCGGTGCAGCACCCGGATTATCCCACCGCAACCAAAAATCCTTGGGAGATTGCGCATGCATCATCGCTAACGCAGGAAGATCGGGCGCGAAGCCCCATTCAAACACGGCATTACTCGTATCGTGGAGATAACAAACATTTCTATGTTAATGATTTGGAAAATCCGTACACCGAAACCAAACGATTCGACTGGATTCGTGGCGATGTAGTAGGCGGGCGGTCGTTACTTTGGGGACGTGCCTCGTATCGTTGGGCCGACCTGGATTTTGAGGCTAATGCAAAAGATGGTCATGGAGTGGATTGGCCTATTCGATACAACGATCTTGCGCCCTGGTATGATTATGTAGAATCATTTATTGGGGTTAGCGGCAACTTGGATGGCGTACCACACATTCCCGATGGAAAATTTCTTCCCCCTTTTGAGATGAATTGTGTGGAAAAGAATTTCACGGAAATCATTGAGAAGAAATTTTCAGATCGAAGAGTCATCATCGGGCGGGTGGCAAACTTAACTGAGCCCGTAAAAGGTCGCGGTCAGTGTCAGAGCCGCAATCTTTGTCACCGCGGTTGTCCGTATGGCGCGTACTTCAGCACCAACGCAAGCACGCTGCCTGCTGCGTTTGCAACCGGAAATCTTACCCTTCGTCCATACTCCATTGTTAATCGGGTGCTGTACGATGAACAAAAACAAAAAGCTACCGGTGTTGAGATTGTAGACAGCCAGACCAATGAAGTAATTGAGTTTTACGCCAAAATTATTTTTCTGAATGCAGCCACATTGGGTACTGCCTTTATTTTGTTGAATTCAATTTCGAATCGTTTCCCGAATGGACTTGGAAATGACAGCGATCAGGTTGGAAGAAATTTGATGGATCATCACAAACAAACCGGAGCGAGCGCACGCGTAGAGGGATTTGATGATCAATACTATCAGGGCAGACGACCCATTGGTATTTATGTTCCGCGTTATCGAAACATCAACGAAAAAAGAAAAGACTACCTCCGTGGCTTTGGATATCAGGGAGGTGCAGGACGGTCAGGATGGGGAAGTAAAGTATCATCGGGTGATATTGGTGAAGCATTGAAGGTAAGTGCGCAACATCCGGGTGGCTGGAGCTTTTATCTGGGTGGTTATGGTGAATGCCTTCCATACGAAAATAATCGTGTTACATTAAATACTACCCAGAAGGATAAGTGGGGCCGCAATACGTTAACGGTGGATTGCGAGTTCAAAGAAAATGAACGAGCCATGCAAAAGGATATGACAAACTCTGCTGTTGAAATGCTGGAGGTTGCGGGCTTCAAAAATGTGAGGCCGCTTACCGAAGGTTCTTTTCCCGGAGGTGCCAATCATGATATGGGTACGGCACGTATGGGTCGCGATCCAAAAACATCGGTGCTCAATGCGTTCAACCAGATGCACAATGTTAAGAATGTGTTCATCACCGATGGATCGTGCATGACTTCGAGCGCGTGTCAGAATCCATCACTTACCTATATGGCCCTGACAGCGCGCGCATGTCATTACGCTGTAAAAGAATTAAACCGTCAAAACTTATAACCATTTTCACCGATGAAGAAAGTACTACTACTATTGTTTGTGGCCACAGCCTTTACCGGGCTGGCGCAAAAGAGGGACAAGAGCTGGCGGCCGCTCTTTAATGGAAAAGATTTAAAGGGTTGGAAACAAATCAATGGAAAAGCTCCATACACGGTTGAGAACGGAATGATTGTGGGAACTACCATTGCCGGTTCTCCGAATTCGTTCTTAGCAACGGAAGAGACGTATGGCGATTTTATTCTGGAACTGGAATTTAAAATGGATGACGGCACAAACTCCGGTATTCAGTTTCGCAGCGAAAGCAAGCCCGACTACCTGGATGGAAGAGTGTTCGGATATCAGCTCGACATTGATCCGTCTCCGCGCAAATGGTGTGGTGGTATTTACGATGAGTCGCGAAGGCAATGGCTTTATCCGCTGGAGTATAATCTTCCCGCGAAAGCTGCTTACAAGAATGAGCAATGGAATACGGTACGCATCGAGGCGATTGGTAGTTCCATGCGTACCTGGATCAACGGAATACCGTGTGCCAATCTTTCGGACGACATGACTCCGAAAGGGTTCATCGCGTTGCAAGTTCATTCCATTGGTAAAGATGATAAGCCAGGTAAGCACGTGTGGTTTAAAAACATCAACATCAAAACAGAAAACCTTCAGCCATCACCCATCGACAATATTTTTGTGATGAACCTTCTTCCCAATGTTGTTACCGACCAGGAAAAAAATAACGGTTTCACTTTATTATGGGATGGAAAATCAACCAGCGGATGGCGCGGTGCTTACAAAGAGAAATTTCCAGAGAAGGGCTGGGAGATTAAAGATGGCGCGCTCAGCGTTTTGAAATCAGTGGGAGCAGAATCAGAAAATGGGGGTGACATCGTCACTTCAAATGAGTACGGTGCTTTCGATCTGCAGTTCGAATTCAAACTGAGTGAAGGCGCTAACAGTGGTGTTAAGTATTTTGTAACAGAATCAGAAGCCAATAAGGGTTCAGCCATTGGTCTGGAATTTCAGGTTCTGGATGACGAAAAACATCCTGATGCCAAACAGGGGGTAGTGGGCAACAGAACATTGTCATCGTTGTATGATTTGATTCCTGCCGATAAAAATCCTCGAGGCATTAAAAAAATTGGTGAGTGGAATCAAGGCCGTATTATTGTTTATCCCGACAATCGTGTTGAGCATTGGCTTAACGGATACAAAGTAATTGAATACAAGCGCGGCAGTAATATATACAAAGCTTTAGTGGCGAGAAGCAAATATGCACAGTGGCCCAACTTCGGCATGGCCGAGAAAGGACACATTCTGTTACAAGATCATGGCGATAATGTTTCGTTCAGAAGTATAAAAATTAAACAGTTAAAGTAGTTTCGAGTTACGAGTTTCGGGTTGGCTCACAACTCGAAACGTTAAACCCGAAACAGATTCATTCACTTAACCTTAAAGAATTTATGAGCCACTCAAGAAGAGAATTCATCAAAAAGTCATCCATGATAACCCTGGGTGCGATGGCGTTTAGTGCGAAGAGCTACGCTAATATAGTAGGTGCGAACGATCGCGTTCGGGTAGGTGTGGTAGGATTTTCGGATCGCTTCAGAAGTTCACTGCTGCCAAGCTTTATGAATCACCACCAGGAACTCAACTTCGATATTGTTGCCGTTTCGGATTTATGGAAAAAACGCAGAGAAGAAGGTCAGGCGTACCTGAAAGAAAAATTGGGTCATGATATTAAGGCGTGTCTCAACAACGATGAGTTGTATAAAACAAAAGACATTGATGCGGTGATTATCAGTACGGCTGACTTTCAACATGCCTTGCACACTATTGAAGCTGTGAAAGCAGGATGTGATACCTATACCGAGAAACCTTTTGCTGAAACGATGGAAGACAATCGCGCGGCATTGAAGGCGGTAAAAGCATCGAAGCAGATTGTTCAGATCGGATCGCAGCGCAGAAGCGGAGCGAACTATCATGCCGCTGCTGATTTTATTCAAAGCGGAAAGTTTGGACAAATTGTAATGGTGGAATTGAACTGGAATGTAAATCAGCCCGGCCGGTGGAGAAGACCTGAACTCGTGGCCCAGCTTCGCGAAGCCGATACCGATTGGAAGCGCTTCCTGATGAACCGACCGTTTGAAAGTTTTGATGCGCGGAAATACTTAGAGTACCGTTTGTTCTGGCCTTACTCTTCGGGCATGCCTGGCCAGTGGATGAGTCACCAGATTGATACCGTGCATTGGTTCAGTGGCATCAAGCATCCTACCAGTGTAGTAGCAAACGGTGGAGTCTACTTCTGGAAGGATGGAAGAAAAAATTGGGATACTACCACGGCAGTTTTTGAATATGCCGATGACAAGTCAGCGTTTCAGGTGCAGTTTACCTCGCGCATGGCCAACGGTGATGAAAACCCGGCCGAGATTTATTATTCGAATGGGGGTGAACTGAATTTAAACACCAATAAAGTTTCTCCCCGCGGAGGTATGCAGGAGCGTCATGCAAAAGCGATGGGCATGCAGGCGAATCTTTTGCCGGAGGTGGATATCAGTCAATCGGCCGAGAAGGTAGTAGCCTCTGCCAACACCGGTGGCGATTCACTCACCTCGGCACACATGCGCAACTGGATGGAATGCGTGCGCAGCAGAAAGGAACCCAATGCTCCGGTTGAAGCGGGGTATATGCATTCCATAGCTACTATCATGACCAACGCAGCGGTGCGCACGGGCATGAAGGCGACCTTCGATGAAAAAACGCAGGAAGTGATGGCAGGAGGAAAAGTGTTTAAGTATTGATTTGAAAATTGATGCTGAGGTGATTTGATGATGAGATGTAAATTTTATCATCAGATCATACTCAGCTTTCAAGTGATACTACCTACGTTAAAGAAATCTAATCCCCACCTTACCGCCCCACCACATTTTCAGGTTGATATCATTCTCAAAGGTTTCCTCATGCACGATGTCTGGGGTATAGTTGGTGAAGAGTTCCGGGTAACTGTCGTACGTAGTATCGGTTACATAGCCATTGATGGTTGTGCCGAGGAAGAGTGAAAATTTTCGGGCCGCCTGAAATTCAAACCCTATGTAAAATTTGTTGAGCAGGTTGATGTAATCCCACGAAACACCATTCATAATTTGGTTTGCCGTGAGATCAATATTCAGAAAAAGTTTTCTGCTAAGTCGGGGTGAGGTGCCCAAGCCATAACCAAAAGTCCAGTAAGGTTCGTGCCCGTCTTTAAAACTATCAGGCTTGGCGCCAACGGTAAAGATGTTGTAGAATTGGTGAACCCCCGTGCGAAAGGAGAGGTTGGTGTAAAAGATCTCATCGGCCGATACTTCAATTTTGTGGTATCCGCGGTTTACAAAACTTAAAAATCCTATAGGCACACCTTTCATGCTGTCGGCTACGTTGAGAAAACCGATCTGACTTCCTTTAACCCGGGTGGCATAATTAACGAATCCAACCTGAGCGCCTCTGATTTTTTTTGGAGCCACGTTGAGTAAGCCTGAAACCTGAACCCCGTCTATTTCGCCCGCTGAAAAATTCAGTGTTCCCGCCACTTGTGCTTTCGTAACAGGGCCCATGGTAAAATTAAAAAGTCCGGCTATATGCGGACCTTGTTGTTCTCCTACGGTGATGTTACTCATGCCGGCTACTTTTACCCCTCGCGAGTCGCGGTAGAAAAAATTGACAAGACCTGCTCCGGCAAAATCGTAGGAATTGTTCCAATTGAAATTCAACATGCCGGCCACCTGTGCTCCATGTGTTGGCCCCCGGTTGGCATTGAGCAGTCCGGCAATTTGTACTCCGTTGGTTTCTCCGCCAACTCCATTTGCCCAGCCCGAAAGTTGTACACCCGTTACATCGCCTCCAATGGTATTGAATAACCCGGCAATTTCAAACCGGCTAACACCCAACGCATAACCGCCTATAAGGTTGAAGGAATAACGGTTCACAACATTGCCACTCAGTTTATGATTGGTGCCCACAAACGGCAAAACAGAAAACTGAAAATCGGAGTACAGTGTATCATCGATGTTCTCCATGTTGATGACAGAGGCCGTTACTCGCTTTGTGCCCAACCAGAACTTTCGTAGATTTTTTTCAATACTATCGGCTACTGCTTCAATTTTATCCTCATTGATTTTCATGGGGATGTGCAAAAGTCCCTGCTTCCCTTTTGAAACCGCAACAATGGTGTCGGCATAGTTTAGGCGCTGCACGGTTAAGTGCAATTCTTCGGCTGATGGTTTAGGCACTTCAAGTTGAAAGTAACCGTACTTGTCAGTAACCGCAGACGACATAGAAACAGGATCGTAAACACTAACATTCTTTACGCGTCTTCCGGTAGATTCGTCTACTACATAACCGGTTACTGTTTGGGTATCATTGGACGATCCGGTTTCAGCAATGGTTAGGATAATGTGTTTCTTCCGTTCGCGGTATTGAAGGGTGCCGCCAAAAAGCTGATCAAGAATTTCGCGTACCGTTTTGTTGGTGAACTCCTGCGTGATTTTTTGATTTCTATCAACCAACCCTGATTTGTAGGAAAACGTGAAACCGCCTTGCTCGCCTATTTTTTTTAAAACCTGTGTGAGCGATTCGTTCTCGAAACGGATGGTGAGGGTGCGCTCCAGAAAGGGAGTAGGGTTTTGAGCGTGCGCGGAAAGTGCGAACACGATAACCAGGAGTGATCCTACAATTTTTTTCATACTACTCGCAGCCTGCTCCTTCCAGCACAAACTTATTTTCCTGGTGTGTTACCGTAAGGCCCAGGGTGTCGGCAATCACGGCTGTAATTTCTTCGATGGTTTCATCATTGAACGAAACCGTAAGCCGGCAATTCTTCAGATGATCGGGAACAATAATTTTTGTAGCGTACACTTCGTTGAGTGTTTGCGCGATTGTTTCCAGGGTGTTATCGCTGAAACTGAAGAACTTCGTTTTGTAGGCCAATACATTTTCTTCGGGTTGTTCGATGGAAAAGGTTTTGGTGGTTTTGTTATAGGTTCCCTTGCCGTTTGCTTTCAGGTGAATGCCGGGATTGCTGTCGGTAAAGAATACCACTTCGCCTTCGATCACCACTACTTCAACGGTGTTTGATTCAGGATATGATTTTACATTGAACGATGTACCAATGTCGCGAATATAAAGCCCTTCGGTCTCCACGATAAATTTCTTGTCGTCCTGATGTTTGATGTTGAAGTAGGCTTCGCCCTTCAATTTTACTACGTGTGTTTTCTGACTTTTACTGTATGCGTAGCTAAGGTTGGTTTCTTTGTTAAGCACAACACCGCTGCCATCGGGTAAGGTGTCGGTTACTACTTCGGTTTGAGCAACGACTTCTACCAGTTTTGTATTCATCATCAGTTTGAACGCCATGAGCCCGGCACCCAATACAAATACGAGGCTTGCAGCAATTTTAAGCAATGAAAATCCGGTACGCTGAAGCGGTATTACTTTTCCCTCAGACTTTTGAATTTTTGACTTTACTTTATTCCAGGCGGCATCGGTGTCAAACTCTTGCCACTGTTTTACTGTAGATGCTTTTTGAAAAATAATTTCAAATTGATGCAGGTACTTTTGGTTGGCTTCGCTTTGGTGCGCCCATTTTTCAACGTGCGCAGCTTCTGCGGCCGAGGCTTCACCGGCAAGGTACTTTCCGATCAGTTCGTCAATATCGTGTTGTGAGTTCTCCAATTCGTTCTCCTAATTAAATTCAATCATCATCACCAACAGCACGGGCAGGTAATCTTTTAACTGCTCGCGCATAATCTTCAGCGCTTTTCCCATTTGATTCTCTACCGTCTTTACCGAAATATTCAGTTGGTCGGCAATCTCGGCATACTTGAGTTCTTCAAACCGGCTTAGTTTAAAAACCAACCGGCATTGTTCTGGTAGTTTGTTCAAGGCCAGGTTTATTTTACTTTCCAGTTCTGAGGCCATTACCGTTTGCGAAACCGACTCAATACTGTGGTCGCTAAGGGTCAGCTCATGCGCAACGTGTTGCTGTTTGATTTTTTCGTGTTTGATTAAATTAAGACAAGCATTGCGCACCATGGCGTAGAGGTAGGGTTTCACACCCGTTTTGATTTCGAGTGTGTCGCGCTTTTCCCAAACCGACATAAAGGTGGCCTGCACAATCTCTTCAGCCTCGTCACGATCCTGAACGAACGTGTAGGCGTAGTTACACAAAGGCTGATAGTAGGTTCTGAACAGCATTTCAAAAGCAGTTATGCCGCCTGTTTTCAGGGCCGAGGTGGTCAGCTGTTCCGTTAACTCCAAATGCTTGAGGGTCTTGTAGCTTCGAAATTTACGGTTTTAAGGCGTTGAGGTTATGACAATCGTGAAAAGATTTACCCCTACGCGTAAAAGATATTTTTTTCGGGCTACGAGAGTACTTCGCCCGCCCAGAATGCTGCGGATGATTCAATCGTAGTAAGCCCATCATCCAAAACCTTTACGGAGCGGTCGGCTTCAGCAGCATTTTGCAGCCTGATGGGCTGCGATGACAATGACCTTCGGATATGCAGGCTGGTGTTGGCGGGCAGCCATTTGCTGTACTTTCCATCCGGGTAGTACGTCCACTTTATTTCCTGATCAATCAGGGCGATTTGAAGTTGCGTAAAACTTTCAGCCTGTTGAAAGTGATGATCGGCCAGATCGGCAATCACATTTACAGCACGTTGATTTTCGTTCACCAGGTAAGCAAGCGTACTGCGCATTGAATTTTTTTCGTTCGATGGATAGGTTACTACCTGAACGGGTTCCTGATCACTAATGCATTGACGTACATCGACTTCATCATCGGCCTGGCAGGTTACGACATCAATTTTAATTCCCCACATCAATACTTCGTTTAGCGCGCTGTTGCAGACAACCACGAGTGGGGCCCACTCCAGTAATGGCTCCAGCAGGGTGTGGTGTTGCGCATCCAGAATAAACAGTGCGGGCTCTTGACCTTCTTTTACAAAATGATGCGATGACATGGTGTATTTGTTATCCGAAATACTTTGGAAAGTAAAGGTAGTAACGGGGAGTCGCATCGGACTACAATTTTTAATTACCTTTTTAGATTCTACAACCGCGTGAAGGTATGCTCTTGCGGTTAACATTTATCGGATAACGGATAACGATTCCGGGATATAATTTAACTTGCAGGAAAATAAAAATATGCTCAACGCACAGGAGTGTTATACGGTTTTTCAATGCAGTATTAAGGACTATCACGTTCGTGATCATGTTGATACTCTGGTGATCAATCCCTACGCTGTCGGATCATTTGAAGCCTTGTTATACGCGAAGAATTGGATCGACACCGTGCAATGGCATCTGGAAGACATCATCCGGTTGCCCGAGATCAACCCGGTGGAGGCACTTCAGATTAAAAGACGCATCGACAAATCCAATCAGGATCGGACCGACATGGTGGAGAAGATTGATGATTATTTCCTCGAGCAATTTAAATCGGTAGTGCCCAAAGCAGGCGCGCGCATCAACTCCGAAACACCGGCTTGGTTGATCGACCGGATGAGCATTCTCATGCTGAAGATCTATCACATGAAGGAACAAACCGAGCGCACCGATGCCAGTGCCGAGCACCTTGCGAAGTGTACTTTGAAGCTTGCTACCTTAATGGAACAGAAGACTGACATGCAGCAAGCTTTTGACGAACTGATGGAAGACATTGGCAGCGGCACCCGCAGGTTCAAGGTTTACCGGCAAATGAAAATGTATAACGATGCATCGTTAAACCCGATGTTATACGCACCGAAAAAATAGACGTTTGAAAAAAATTCTCATCCTTCGGTTTTCAGCCATGGGCGATGTGGCCTTGCTGGTGCCTGTTGTTAAATCGCTTACAGCAGCCTATTCGGATGTTGAAGTTACTATAGTAACGCGGCCCAAGTTCGGCCCGATGTTTTTTGATATGGAGCGTGTAACGGTTTTTCCGGCTGATGTCGATCACACGTATACGGGTATTCTGGGCATGCGCGATCTCTTCGGGAAGCTATTTCGCAAAGGTCCGTTTGATGTAGTAGTGGATATGCACGATCATATTCGAACCATGATGCTGCGTACGTTGTTTAAACTTTTCGGATCGAAGGTTGTGGTCTTTGATAAAGGACGAGCCGAGAAAAAAGCCTTTACACGAAAAGAGAATAAAGTACCGACACCACTGCCACATACGGTGGAGCGTTATCGACTGGCATTAGAGAAGGCTGGCTTTCCTTTCCAGATTGCAGATCCTCCATACCTGGCACTTAGCGAATCGATTCAAAATGCATCCGGATGGTTTGCCTATAAAAAATCAAACGACAAGATGCGCTGGATTGGCGTGGCGCCCTTCGCGATGCACAAGACTAAAATCTGGCCGGTTGAGAATTATCCGAAACTGATAGAGTCATTGTCGAAAGAACTTCCTGTAAAATTTTTTCTGTTTGGCGGTGGCGAAAAAGAAATCAAATACTTTGAATCACTAAAGCAACAATTCCCAACGCAGGTTGAAGTAATTGCAGGCCAGTTGAAACTGCGCCAGGAAATTGCATTGATGAAGCACCTCGACCTGATGCTGTGTGTCGATTCATCCAACATGCACATGGCTGCGCTGGCCAATGTGCCGATGATATCCGTTTGGGGAGGTACGCATCCAGATGTGGGCTTCGGGCCGTTTGGAAAGTACCAGGATAACATCATTCAAATTAGCCGTGAGGAACTTTCCTGCCGCCCGTGTTCGGTCTATGGAAAAGAAATCTGCTTTCGTGGCGATTTCGCCTGCCTCAATCAGATTTCGGTGGCCACTGTTCAGGATAAAATTCTCAAAGCACTCGCCTGAAATTTCACACCAGATTGCAGGTTGTCAGTTTCGCCATTAAAGAATGAACCCCAAAGTGTAGTCGTTTAACTATTTGTTACCCTACTCGGCAACAAATGATGCCCCTGCTCTGCTACCAGTCGTAGTAATTTAGCAATCGATTTCGATGTTAAACCTTTATTCTACGGCATGCGTCTACGATTACTACTTTGTTTGTTGATCCTTCCCATTTTTGTTTCGGCCCAGGTGCAGATTACAGTCGATCTGTCAACATCAACCCATAGCGTTTCTCCATTCCTCTATGGAAGAAATAATTCATTGTCGGGAAATCCCGGTAGTGGATTCACCCCAGAATGGACGAAATTGAAGGATGCTCGCGTGCGTTTTTTTCGTGAAGGGGGTGGTAATAACTCAACTAAGTATAACTGGCGCAGAAAATTGTCCAGCCACCCGGATTGGTATAACAATGTGTATGCAAACGACTGGGATTTTGCAGTCAAGTCGCTTCAACAAAATATTCCTGACGCACAAGGCATGTGGTCTTTTCAGCTGATCGGAAAAGCTGCCAAGACCACCAGTGCAAATTTTGGTGACTGGACCTGGAACGGCTCGCAATGGTGGATGGGTGTGAATCAAAACCTGGCCGGAGGCGGATCACCAAACCCGGCATTATGGAGCCAGGTAACAAGCCCGGGTACTGCAGCAACCACAACTCCAAATCCAGGAAATTCAGCACTTTATCTCGAAAACTGGACTGCCGATTCTACTACTTTAATTCTCGATCACTGGTTTAACAAGCTGGCACTCGATAAAGATCAACTCCAATACTGGAGCATGGATAATGAACCTGAAATCTGGAGTGGCACGCACGATGATGTAATGCCCACGCAGCTTTCGGCCGAAACCTTTATGCAGCGATACTTTGAAGTTGCCAAAAAAGCACGCCAACGTTATCCAGAAATAAAGTTAGTTGGCCCCGTACCCGCTAATGAATGGCAGTGGTACAATTGGTCGGGTGGTTCAGGCGGTATGGCCTGGCTGAAGTTCTTCATTAAACGCGTGGCCGAAGAGCAAACGACAAGTGGTGTACGGCTACTGGATGTGTTAGATATTCACTTCTATCCATCCACCACCAACGCAGCCGAGATTGTACAATACCACCGTGTGTTCTTCGACAAGAACTATGTGTACCCCGAAGCCAACGGTGTGAAAAATGTAAACGGATCGTGGGACAACAGCCAAACCAAGGAATACATTATTGAACGCTGCAAAGACTGGCTGGAGGAATTCATGGGGGCCGATCATGGCGTAACGTTCAGCTTGTCTGAGACCGGCATATCCGATCAATTTAGTCCAAGTACCCGCGCTGTCTGGTATGGCAGTACGCTGGGTGAATTTATGAAGCACCCCGAAATGGAAATCTTTACACCGTGGACCTGGAAGGAAGGCATGTGGGAAGTGCTGCATTTGTACAGCCGTTATAACAAAGAAAACTTTGTGCAGGCAACTTCTGCCGATGAAGAATTTGTTTCTGCCTACCCAACCATTAACCAAGCGGGTGATTCTATTACGGTAGTATTGATTAACCGATCAACCAGTCTTACCAAAACGGTAAAAGTTAATTTCAATAATTTTGATCTTGATGCAGGCCCTTTCCAAACTTTGAGGCTAAGTAATCTGGCTGCATCCGAAACGTTTGTTTCGCATGCCACCAATGCCTTACAGAAATCAATGGTAACCACTAGCGGTAATGCCGTTAACCTTTCGCTTCCGCCCATGTCGATTACTACAATTTTATTGAAGGGCGAAATAGGAGAAGTAACCAGCACTGATGATGAACTGGCCGATCGTTTTTTCAATGTTTATCCGAATCCCGCTGCCACAGGTTCCAAAGTAATTCTCCAACTCAATCAGCGTGGCCAGACCGAAGTTGTTTTAACCGATTTACAAGGCCGCTTGTTACGCACGGTTTATAAGGGTGAAGTTCCCACATCTATGCTTAAGAAAGACATAGAATTATCAGGGCTTTCAAAAGGAGTGTACATTTTCCGCGCAACGGTTAACGGGCAGACGGTAAACCGGAAAATTTCAGTGTATTAAATTTCGAACCGAAGGTTTTAATTAGAATCGGTTGGTGTATGTAATTTGGTTGCACGTTCTTTGTGTCACTAAAATTTATGCATCAACCGATTAACACAATTGTCTTCGATTTGGGCGGAGTGCTCATTGATTGGAACCCACGGTACTTATATCGAAAACTTTTTAAGACCGAAGAAGAAGTTACCTGGTTTCTCGAAAACATCTGCACGCCTGAATGGAACGATGAGCAGGACGCAGGCCGTTCATTTGAAGAGGCCACCGAACTGCTGATAGCCAAACATCCGAAGTGGGAAGTACCCATTCGTGCCTGGTACGGACGCTGGCAGGAAACCATTTCCGGATCGCTTCCTGAAACAGTAGAAATCCTTCAGCATGTTAAGAACAAAACTAACTATCGCCTTTACGCGCTAACGAATTGGTCGGAGCAAACTTTTCCGTGGGCGCTCAACAACTTCGAATTTCTCCATTGGTTTGAAGGCATCGTAGTATCCGGTGCTGAGAAAACGAGAAAACCCTTTGCTGAATTTTACCAGATACTTTTTGATCGGTATCAGATCAATCCGTCCACTGCACTTTTTATTGACGACAACATCAAGAATATTGTTGGCGCGAAAGCCGTGGGATTACACACTATTCACTTTCAGTCACCCGGACAGTTGAGGGAAGAGCTCCAAGCCTTAAAGCTGATCTGATTTGCGGTTGAAATTTAGTAGTAACTTTAACACTACTAAACCCGATGAGCATGAAAACTATTTTCTCAATTCTGTTTGTTGCATGGCTGGCGGTGTTCAATGAATCTGGAAAAGCTCCGCTTAATCTGGTGGGCGCCTGGCAGCGCGATGTCGATGGTAATCGCATTACCATGATTTGCTCCGATAAATTTTTTGCTGCCGGAGTATACAGTCTCAACGAGGAAAAGTTTGTAGGTGCCTGTGGGGGACGTTGGCGCGTGGAAGGAAATACCTTTATCGAGGTCCATGAATTCAATACCATGGAGTCCGACAACATTGGAAAAGAATTGAGAACGGAAGTGGAAATAAAAAAAGGAGAATTAATTTTTACGATGAATGGGAAAAAAGAAGCGTGGACACGTATTGATGATGGCACTCCGGGTAAGTTGGCCGGTGCGTGGTTAATTACTTCGCGCAAAGTTGGTGAGGGTATGCAGGCCATTACGCCCGGTGCGCGCAAGACTATGAAGATACTTTCCGGAAAGCAGTTTCAATGGATCGCTTACAATTCTGAAACGAAAGAATTTTTTGGAACCGGAGGAGGTACTTACACAACCGAAAATGGAAAGTATACCGAAAACATTCAATTCTTTTCGCGCGATAATAGTCGGGTGGGCGCCAGCCTTCAATTTGACTTTTCGATGGAAGATGGAAGATGGCGACACAAGGGTTTTAGCAGCAAAGGCGATCCGATTGATGAAGTGTGGACGAAGCGTGAAACATTGGGGCTTTAGTATTCATGGCACTTCCTTCGGTAACAGCATTCATCAAGTCGACAGCCACTGAATTGGGTTTTAGCTTCTGCGGAATTTCCAAAGCAGAATTCTTAGAAGACGAAGCCGCCCGACTGGAAGACTGGTTGAAACGCGGTTATCAAGGCAAGATGAGTTACCTCGAAAATCATTTCGACAAACGACTTGACCCAACCTTGTTGGTGCCGGGAGCAAAATCCGTAATCAGCCTGATTTACAATTACTATCCTCAGCAAGATCTGGCAAAAGCAGGTGAGTATAAAGTGGCCAAGTATGCGTATGGCGAAGATTACCATACAGTAGTAAAAGGTAAACTGAAAATTTTTATAGAGCGCATTCAACACGAAGTCGGAGAGGTTCAGGGCAGGGCATTTGTTGATTCGGCACCGGTAATGGAAAGGGCCTGGGCGAAACGCAGTGGCCTGGGGTGGGTCGGCAAAAACAGTTTACTTCTGAATCGTCAGATGGGCAGTTTCTTTTTTTTAGCCGAACTGATAATCGATCTGGAATTGGAGTATGATGGCGCGATAAAAGATTTCTGCGGAAGTTGCACAGCTTGCATGGATGCGTGTCCGACAGAGGCAATTCCCGAACCGTATGTAGTGGATGGCAGCAAATGTATTTCATACTTTACGATCGAACTGAAGGAGGAGATACCAGCGAACGTGAAAGGAAAGTTTGAGAACTGGATTTTTGGCTGCGACATCTGCCAGGATGTTTGCCCGTGGAATAGTTTTTCAAAGCCTCATCAGGAACCCCGCTTCGAACCGACTGATGAATTTAAATCCTTAACCACACACGACTGGCAGGAAATTACGGACGATGTTTTTAAAAAGGTGTTTGGAAAATCTGCCCTTCAACGCACAAAAGCTGCTGGCCTGAAACGTAATATCGAATTTGTAAAATCGTAATGTGAAAAAGGAAATTGTTACTATGAAAAATGTGCTGGTAAGGATCAGTCTTTATTCTGTATTAGTAGTGGTGAATCTCGTATTGCTGCTGTATGTTCTTTTCTTTCGTGAGGATTCAATCATGGCCTCTATTCATAAAAACCTGGCATCCGTTTTTGCTTATGGTTGTCTGATGCTTTCCGGGGGCATTGGTTTGTATTCAAGTTATACAGAAATGAAGAAGTCTAAATAAGCGCAGATAAATTCATTTTGTATCTGCAAAAATCCGCGTGACCTGAGTGCCGTCAGGCAAGTGCTGCGGGAATATTTTTCACCTTACTACCACTAAATCATTTTCGTTAGAAACCGATAAAAATGAAGAGGCTGTCTTTTGAGACAGCCTCTTTAAATTTCTAAAATCAGATTTCAACTTTACGCAATCACAAAGCACCGGTTTAAAATAGCTTCGTGTTCTTTTCCAAAGCTGGTGTAGCACCACCGCTTCAGTTCGTTCAGTTCATCAGCGATTAACATCTTCATCGCTTTCCGCAGCTCTTTTTCAAAGAGAAGAGCATCAAAACTCACTTTTGTGAGAACGGTCTTTACGTAATTCAACATGGCAAAATTTAACAGTTTAAAAAATAACTTTACCCTAACAAGTGTTAAGTTATAAAATTGTACAAAGAACAGAAAGAACATTTTAAAACTTTCGTTCATCTACCGAAAAGCAGGGTAATTTGCGAGATTTCGAGTCCCTTTAAGACTTGAAAAAACCGATTACCCCATTTTTTTCAGGTACCGTGGATTCAATACTTAGTTTTGTAACGATTAGTTTACGTCAGGATTTTATATGCGTCATTATAGTTTGATTAAATTTTTCGGTTGCCTGCTGCTTTTGATTTTAGCGCTGCAGGTAAGTGCTCAGAATGCTCAGGTTGTGCTGGGGCCGGAGGAGATTGGTGAGAACCAGGGGTGGACCATGACCATCACGGTGCAGGGCGATCGTCTGAAAAGCTATGACAACTTTCCGGAGTTTGATGGATTTCGTAAACGCGGTACATCCACACAATCTACAACCAGCATTGTAAACGGACAGGTGTCATCGTCACAAAGCGTAATTATGACGTACGCACCAATCAAACAAGGAACATTTACCATTCCATCGTTCTCGATTAAAGTGAACGATAAAGTAGTGAAGGTAGCCGGGAAGAAAGTGAAAGTAGGGCCACCGGTACAGCAACAGCGCGATCCTTTCCGCAGCTTTTTTGATCGCAGTCCGTCTGATGATTTTTTTGGTGGAAGCGAAACGGAATTTGTAGACATCAAGGACGATGCTTTTCTGGCGCTGACAACCAGCAAAGACGAAGTGTATGTTGGTGAAGGCTTTAATACTACACTTTCTTTCTTTGTGTCTGACGATAACAAGGCACCGCTGCAGTTTCATGAATTAGGCAAGCAACTCACGGAGATTCTGAAGAAGTTGAAACCCACCAATTGCTGGGAGGAAAATTTTAACATCGAGAACATCGAAGGAGAATCCGTTACCATTGGCGGCAAGCAGTACACACAGTACAAAGTGTATCAGGCTACCTACTTTCCGTTTAATACCGAACCCATCAATTTTTCGGGCGTTGGGCTGGAGATGATCAAGTATAAAGTAGCCAAGAACCCATCGTACTTTGGTCAAAACCGAAAAGAGGATTTCAAAACATTCTATTCGAAATCGAAAAAAGTTATGGTGAAAGAACTGCCTCCGCATCCGCTAAAAGATGCTGTGGCTGTTGGCGATTATACTTTGGATGAGCGCATCCGAAGCACCGATCTGGAAACCGGACAAAGTGCGGCTTATGAATTTAATATTTATGGTACAGGAAATATTTCGTCTATCGAAAAACCAGTCGTTAAAAATGACGGCAGTTTTGAATTCTATGAGCCCAATGTTCGGCAAGACATCAACCGGTCGGGCAACCGAGTAACCGGAACCAAATCATTTAGCTACTACATGATTCCCAAAGAGCCCGGGCAATATCAGCTAGGCGAATATTTTCAATGGGTGTTCTTTAATCCGAACCAAAAGAAGTACGATACCTTGAAGTCGAAGCTAACCGTATATGTTACCGGAGAGAGCAAGAAGAACGAAGCAATTCAGTCAACCGACCTGGGGAGCTTCTACGACAAGATTTCATTGGTTGATAATACACTTCAGACCATTGAAGACAGACGTTGGCAGAAATGGGCGCTGAATGGCTCGGTGATACTGTTGCTGGCTGCGTCTGCTTTTTTGATTTTCAAAAAATAAGTACCTTGAAAGTAGATTAGTTGTTATGAATCTTTTGGTTTTCTCCATCGGGGTGTTACTTCATGTGATTGCTATTTATCACGCATTCTCAAATTTTAGAAACCGTACGCGGAATGCTTCATTACGTTTGCTATTTGTGTTTTTCCCTCCGGTGATAGGTCCTATCATGTACTTTTTTACCATGCAAAGCATGCCTCAGCAAAGACGTACCTTCATGGATGGGAAGCGAAGATTTTTCTGAAAAGTATGGAGCAATTGATTTAGTGTGGTGGTAGTTCACGCGCTTACTATTATCTTCGACCCCGCATGAGCAGCGTATACGGAACACTTTTCAGAATCTCAACCTTTGGCGAATCGCATGGCCCGGCCATCGGTGTCGTCATTGACGGATGCCCGGCCGGATTGATTATCGATGAGGCGTTTATCCAATCAGAACTCGATCGCAGAAAACCCGGCCAATCAAAAATTACTACACAACGCAAGGAAGACGATACGTTCAAAATTCTGAGCGGTGTATTCGAAGGAAAATCCACGGGAACACCCATCGCCATTGTTATTGAGAATCAGGATCAGCGCAGCAAAGATTACAGCCACATAGCGGAAACGTTTCGCCCTTCACATGCCGATTATACCTACGAAGCGAAGTATGGCAATCGCGACTATCGGGGTGGTGGTAGAAGCTCCGCGCGCGAAACTGCAGCCCGAGTGGCAGCAGGTGCCATTGCTAAAGTGTTACTGCAGCAGGCAGGTGTAGAAATCAATGCGTATGTTTCGCAGGTGGGCGATATCAAGGCTCCGCATTATACACAACTCGATCTGCGCCAGACAGAGAGTAACATCGTACGTTGCCCCGATGCTGCGATAGCGGATAAAATGATTGCGCTCATCGATCAGGTACGGTTAGACCGCGATACCATTGGTGGTATTGTTACCTGCGTGATCAAAAATACTCCGGTGGGATTAGGCGAACCAGTATTTGATAAGTTGCATGCGGAGTTGGGCAAGGCCATGCTGAGCATTAACGCAGTAAAAGGTTTTGAATACGGCAGCGGCTTTGAAGGAACAACCCAGCGTGGTTCACAACACAACGATGAGTTTTACAACGAAGGCGGCAAGATTCGAACGCGCACCAATTTTTCGGGTGGTATACAAGGTGGTATTTCAAACGGAGAAGATATTTACTTCAATGTGGCGTTTAAGCCAGTAGCCACCATCATGCAAGATCAAACCACGGTGGATAAACATGGTAATGAATCCACAGTTAGCGGAAAAGGAAGACACGACCCTTGCGTAGTACCACGCGCGGTGCCCATTGTTGAAGCAATGGCTGCAATAGTAGTAGCGGATTTCTTCATGCGTGCAAAAACCTCTAAGCTTTAGGCAATTTTAGAAAGCCTCCGAGATGTCGAGGTAAAATCCATTCTGTTTGTTTTTGCCGAAGCCCTGATCGAGGCGCACATTCAGGTTGTCTTTTTTGTTCATCATCAATCGCAAACCGATTCCGGCATTGGGCTTCACCGGATTTTCCGTGAGCGTATACCATTTTGTGGTGGTAAGCGCTGCGCCAATCCAGGCGGTAAACCCGATTCGCCACCAGACATGCGTGCGATATTCAGCCTGAAAAGCATAGAGGTTTTTGTAGCGAAAGTAACCGGTGTAGTAACCGCGCATGGTGTTGCTGCCACCAATATCGGCCATGTCTTTAAAGGGAACTTCACCGGTATTAATGTTGGCCACAACCTGCAGGGCGAGTGCGTCAGTTTTACTGATCCACTGGATTGGAAAATACTTTCGTACATCCACCCTCAGGTTTTGAAACCCATAACTGTTTCCACTCCACGATGGATAGATTGCATATACGGTTTCCAGGTAAAAACCTTTTCGCGGATACACAAAGCTGTCGCGTTTTTCGATGGTAAGGGCGGGAGCAAATCCCATTACCCAATAGTTATTGTACCCTACTGGTTTATCATCGATAAAATGACCGGTGCCACCATCCAGGTGTTTGATGGAATTGATGCGCGTGGCAAATCCCAGGAAAAAACTTTTCTTAAGTTTCCAGTAAAACCTGAAGTCGCCCGCTACCTGGTTGTATTCGATTGTATCTTTTTTGGAATCGGGATCTTCTGTTTCAATACCGAAGTAGTACTCAGGAAAGAAAGTATAGTTGAACTTTCCGTTGAAAATGAATTTGTTTTGAGGCGCATACCACCGCAGCGAAGTTCCCCAATCGTATTGTTTGTTTATCGTGTACAAAAAATACGTTTGAGCATAAGAGCTTAGTGTGATGGAGTCGGGTACTTTTACCGATTCAAAATTAGCAGCGAGCAACGCGCCAAAGCCCAGGCGGGTTTCCGGAGAGTAGTAAATAACGGGAAGCGGAGTGAATCGAAATCGTTTTACAGAATCTTGCTCTGACTGGCCATACAGTGTTGAAATCAAACAGAATACAAAGACACTACTGAGCGTGACGGTGTGCCGTATCTGACAACGTGAAATCATTCTTACAATATCGGAGAAATTACGGGAACTGTATTAACAAAATAGAAACATCACACGATGAGATTCTCGGTTTCTTAATTCAGCCGACATCATGAGGTGATAGATAAAGATCACTTTTGGGGTGAACCTGAAACCCAAGAGCCATGCTGAAGTATCTGAAGAAAACGCTGTATAATCCGGTCCGCAGTAGCGTGAAGCGATTGAAAGAACGGCTATATTTTAATGGATTTATTCAGAACGAAACGTATCAGTATTATCGCCAACCGGGTAATTCGCAACCTGGTGAACCCAGCCGACTCTTGTTTGTAGGCAGTGGCAAATCTGCGCTGGAGTATAAACAGTATGATTTATCGGGGTTTCAGATTCTTACCGTAAACAATTCCATCAAAGCTTTTGAACAGGCGGTTGATTACTATCTCTGCTCCACCAATTTTCCCAGGGAGAATAAACCTGCTCCGGATCGTTACAACACGCTGGTAGGTAAAGTACAGTATCGCTATGATGTACTTAGTCATGCGCAATATCATAAACTTGGATTCAGACCGCAGATTGGCAAAACAATTTTTCTGGACGGATTGTACTGGGCTATGGCCAACCGCTTTGATGAAATCTACCTGTTGGGTTTCGACCATGACTACAACAAAAAACGTGTGGCCAAGTGGCAAGGTAATTACACAACCGATCAAGCCAACCTGTCTGCTTTGTTCAATGGCGAAGGTGAAGAGCCCGATGCCTTCTACGGGCAGAACACACCCGATCCGTTGCGTCACGGTGAAGGCAATCTCATCACCATGTTTGAAAAAGCGAAGGAGCATGCGCGTCTGTACGGATGTAAAATCTACAATCTGTCATCCAGGCGAGGTATTGATGTGTTCGAGCGACCAGCTGAAATTTCGCACTTGTTGAAAAACGTTTCGGCTAAAGAGATGACCACTGGCGTTTTGGTGTAGTACAATTTCAGTCCATACAAAACCACTTCAGTCTGACAAAATACTGTGCCTGAAACTCCGGCTATTTCCAGTATATTGCCGGTTTTAAACTCCACAGTATGGCGGACATTAAACCACAACAGAAAAGCAGACTTACACTCTACATCATCATTGCATTGTTGCTGGGTATTGGGCTGGGTTTTGGGTTGAATAAAAGTTATGTAAACAACGAGAACGAAGCTCTTCAGGCCACCGAAGTAAAACTGGATATTGTAAAAAAAGCGTTAACACAATCTGCTGATAGTAGTGTTCATCGTACCCTAACGGAAGAGAAAAAAGTATTAACGCGTGAACGCAGCGCCTTGCTGGCCACGCGCGATAAAAAGCTGGAACCATTCTCGTTGCTGGCCGATATTTTTCTGCGCCTTATTAAAATGATTGTAGCACCCCTCGTGTTGTGTACACTCATTGTTGGTGTTGCCAAACTGGGTGATATTAATTCGGTGGGGCGCATCGGAGGAAAAACCCTGCTGTGGTTTATCAGTGCATCGTTGTTGAGTTTACTATTGGGCTTGATTCTGGTGAATATATTCAAGCCAGGTATCGCCATGAACCTGCCACTTCCGGATAGTGCCGAAAAAGTGGTGAATAGTGTAGGATTCTCGTTACGAGATTTCCTGTATCATACTTTCCCTACTTCTGTAGTTGAGTCGATGGCCAAGAATGAAATTCTTCAGATTGTTGTCTTCTCACTCTTCTTTGGAATTGCCACAGCGGCCATTGGCGAGCGCGGAAAAATTGTAATCGAATTGTTTGATGCCGTTGCGCATGTCATTTTAAAGTTGACAGGCTACGTGATGAATTTTGCACCAGTAGCAGTTTTTGGTGCGATGGCAGCTGTGGTGGCAAAGCAGGGATTAACGATTTTAAAAACCTATTCGATCTTTATCGGAGAATTTTACATCGGCCTTACATTGTTGTGGATACTTCTGGCGCTGGCAGGGTTTGTTATTATTGGCAATCGCATTCCCGAACTTATTAGACGCATGAAAGAACCCATTCTGTTGGCCTTCAGCACGGCCAGCAGCGAGGCAGCTTTTCCCAAGACTATGGAAGAGTTAGAGAAGTTTGGTTGCAAGGATAAGATCGTAAGTTTTGTACTGCCGCTGGGGTACTCCTTCAACCTGGACGGCAGCATGATGTACATGACGTTCGCCTCATTATTCATAGCACAGTCGTATGGTATTCAGCTCGATTTAACCACACAAATCAGCATGTTGTTGGTGTTGATGGTAACCAGCAAAGGTATTGCCGGAGTGCCACGTGCATCGCTGGTAGTAATTGCCGGAACGCTCGCTACCTTTAATATTCCGGAAGCCGGACTTGCCTTGTTGCTGGGAATCGATCCGTTATTGGATATGGGCCGAAGCGCCACCAATGTGGTGGGCAACAGCATTGCTACGGCTGTGGTGAGCAAATGGGAAAATGCGCTGGAAAAACCAACGGAAAAAGTATAAGGGGTTGTAGCCGCACCAGTAATTTTTAGATTCATCGTCAGGAGAACTTTATTTGTCTAATTTTGTTGCTGAATAAAACGAAGAAATATGTTGCAGGCTGCACCCAAAAATGTTCATATCTACCTGGAATCAAATCCAAACCCGAATTCTTTAAAATTTGTGGTAAACGAAATGCTGGTTCCGGAAACCATGAGCTTTGATTTTCCCGATGCTGAAAGTACCGGCATCTCTCCGTTAGCGAAGGAATTGTTTTCGTTTCCATTTGTTGATCGGGTTTTCTTTGCAAGCAACTTCATTACGGTTACCAAGAAAGGTGATGTGGAATGGTTGGAAGTTCAGAACACCATCAAAGATTTCATCAAGAAGTACCTGGAGGATGGAAAGTTTATCATTGAAGTAAGCGCTAACGCTGATCTTCCGGTGGAAGAAGAGACCGAGGCGATAAAGAAAATAAAGACTATTCTGGAAGAATACATCCGCCCGGCTGTTGAACAGGATGGTGGTGCCATTACCTATCACTCTTTTCAGGATGGTGTTGTGAAAGTAAAGCTGCAAGGATCATGCAGCGGCTGCCCGTCATCGATGATCACACTGAAGGCAGGTATCGAAAATCTTTTCACCCGCATGATGCCCGGTGAAGTGAAAGCTGTGGAAGCGCTCGCTTAAAGAGCCGCATTGGTGTGTTAGATTTTTGAGTGGCGAAGTTTTCGTATTTCTTAAATCTAAAATTCCCCTACGGAGTATTAATCTCATTAAACGTTTCCCCCGCATTGTCAGTCCAACTCATCGGATAGTTCTTATCCAGAAATTCCAACGCATCGGTAGTCAGAAACAAAGGACGAAACGTGTCAATCATCACTGCCAATTCATGTGTTTCTTTGGCACCAATACTTTTTTCTACTGTTCCGGGATGCGGCCCGTGGGGCAGTCCTCCGGGATGCAAGGTGAATGAGCCACGCTCAATTCCTCTTCGACTCATAAAATTTCCTTCCGCATAATACAGTACCTCATCGGAGTCGATGTTACTGTGATTGTACGGTGCAGGTATGGCCAGCGGATGATAGTCGAATAAGCGAGGCACGAACGAGCAGATCACAAAATTATGCGCCTGAAAAGTTTGATGCACGGGCGGTGGCTGATGTATGCGTCCGGTGATGGGCTCGAAATCATGAATGGAGAAAGCGTAGGGCCAGAGAAAACCATCCCACCCTACCAGATCCAGCGGACTGTAGTCATACACATACTGATGAAGATACCCCTGCTTTTTAATCTTCAGCAAAAAATCACCTTTAGTAGTATCGGTTATTAATTCAGATGGAGGCCTTATATCGCGCTCGCAGTAGGGCGAATGTTCCAGCAGTTGCCCAAGTTGATTTCGGTAGCGCTTCACCGTTTCAATCGGTGAAGTGGATTCAATGATCAGCAACCTTAGCGGACCTTCTTCAAATTCAAGTTTGTAAATGACGGTGCGCGGAATAACAACATAGTCACCCTGACGGATTTCAAGTTTCCCGTACGGTGAAATCAAAACTCCTTTCCCATCGTGAACAAAAAGCACTTCATCGCCTTCGGCATTCTTGTAGAAGTAATCCATCGAGCGTTTGCGCGGAGAGCAAATAGAGATAGCACAGTCGGCATTCATCCACAATGTTTTTCGCGCTTCCAGAAAGTCATTGCCGGTGGTTGTTACCTTGCTGGTGTTGAGATGAGTTTGTTGTAGCGCGTAGTTTTCAATTTTAGCAGGACCGAATTTTACCGGTTCTTTCAATGCCTTGATTCGCGTGGGCGGATGGATATGATAAAGCGTAGAATAAATTCCTGAAAATCCTTCTGAGCTGACAAGTTCTTCCTTATACAGACTTCCATCGGGCTGACGAAATTGAGTATGTCGCTTGGGTGGAATGTGGCCGAGACGGTGGTAGTACATGGTGTGATGGTTAATGGATAAAATTAAGCAATTCAGGTGTCGGATAAATCAATCCAAAGCCTGTTTTGCAAAACGCATTCTCTCAAAATAATAAACTTGGCTTGGTTATTTCTCAGACCCCTGACTTCTTTTTATTTGGGATACGCATGCTATTTCAGCATTATTTTATGCACCGTACTTCGTCCATTTGTTGCTTTTATTTCTACGAGGTATACACCTTGTGGTAAGGAAGAAAGATTAACCTGCAGTAGATGTTGTGAAGAATTTTTGTCTTGATGATGAACACGTCCAAGGTAGTCGTAGATAACTATTTCATTAATCCCTGAGGCATTGTCGATGAACAGCGATGAAGTAACCGGATTGGGATAAAGCTTGTATTGCGTTTCCAGTGATGGATCTGTGTGCGTTACAAAGTACGTAACGCGCCCATTGGCTTTATCCGTTTTAAACAATGGAGTTTCACAGTTTGCAGAGTAAAGCATGTAATCAACCAATCCCAGAGCGGTCTGATCCCAGCCGTCCAGAATTTTATTTTCAACCGTAGTTGAATCAGCACTACACCAGCAATTGTCAAAAAGTGCTGCACCTACTGAACTGGTATTTTTTACATTAAAGGTTGTGTTGTTGCAGATTTTATTATTTGTGATGGGCGCGTTTTCAACATTGTAATAACTGAGTTCAATACCGATTGAGTTGTTTGAGATAGAGCTGTTGGAAATGGTGAAGCCTTCGGCTGTATTTTTTACTCCGATGTTGTTTTCTTCGATAACGCAGTTAGTAATGTTGCCTCTGCCCCCGAGCAGGGCTACTTCGGTATGATTTTTAAAGATTGAGTTCGAAACATTAACCCGTTCAGTATTTGCCAGGCCATAGGTATTGTTTTCAAACACAGCGTTGGTAATGTTTTTATCGGCCTGCGTTATGGTGTTTACGTTGCTGGAGAAATAGCAACTGTCTATCGGAGTTATGTGGCCGGTGTATCCGCCCATGGCGGTAAGATTTTGTACAAAGCTTGAGTGACTGACGGAATCGCGCGCCCCCCAGCAACACTCTTCGTTAATGGCAACTTGTGCATAGCTAAAGTAGCAGTAGGAGAATGTGCCGTTGCCACCCAGGTTGTTTTTAATATCGATGCCGTACCAGCTTCCGGGTGTTGGGCTGGTGGAAGTAAAAGTTATCGAGTCGGAGACTGAGCCCATTGCGATGAGTGTACCACGAAGATCGAGTTTAATATTCTCTTCGAAGCGGACTTCCACACCGGGCTCAATGCGTAAGGTGTCGTTTGGATGAACGATAAAGTTTTTGGTGATCAGGTAGGGGCTGTTGCTTGGTGTCCATACGATCGTCCTTGACTTAGTTTTATCAACTGTTGAAATAACGGTGTCGCAGGTTGTGTTGTAGATGTCGTAGCTGATAAATCCAAGGCCTGTGCTGTCGATGCCATCCCACAGCTTATCTTCTATTACGGTTGAGTCAGCATTGCACCAGCAGTTTTTGTAGAGATCAGCATTGATGATTGCCTTGTTGACTACATTAAAGGTTGTGTTGTTGCAGATTTTATTATTTGTGATGGGCGCGTTTTCAACATTGTAATAACTGAGTTCAATACCGATTGAGTTGTTTGAGATAGAGCTGTTGGAAATGGTGAAGCCTTCGGCTGTATTTTTTACTCCGATGTTGTTTTCTTCGATAACGCAGTTAGTAATGTTGCCTCTGCCCCCGAGCAGGGCTACTTCGGTATGATTTTTAAAGATTGAGTTCGAAACATTAACCCGTTCAGTATTTGCCAGGCCATAGGTATTGTTTTCAAACACAGCGTTGGTAATGTTTTTATCGGCCTGCGTTATGGTGTTTACGTTGCTGGAGAAATAGCAACTGTCTATCGGAGTTATGTGGCCGGTGTATCCGCCCATGGCGGTAAGATTTTGTACAAAGCTTGAGTGACTGACGGAATCGCGCGCCCCCCAGCAACACTCTTCGTTAATGGCAACTTGTGCATAGCTAAAGTAGCAGTAGGAGAATGTGCCGTTGCCACCCAGGTTGTTTTTAATATCAATGCCGTACCAGCTTCCGGGTGTTGGGCTGGTGGAAGTAAAAGTTATTGAGTCGGAGGCCGCACCAATGGCGGTAAGCTTGCCCCTTACTTCTAATTTCACATTACTGCTAAATATGATTTCAACTCCTCCTTCAATAGTAAGGCTTCCATTAGGCGAGATAACAAGGTCACTTGCAACAATGTATGGACTGTTGACTTTTCGTAGCACCGTATCGGCATCAATCATTCCGTTTACAGGAGTTTGTGCCTTTGAGAGGATGGCAGCCAAAAGTAATAGCATAACAAGACAGCCTGTTGCGGTTAGTCTGGTAGAAATTAAAGGATGGCGTTTAACCGGGTGAGGGTGGCACATAACGCTTATGATTAAGGTGATTAAGACCTGGTAATCAAGTAATCAAAAATAGCGCAATCGGATGAGATTACAATCAGGGGATACCGGTCAGTTCTTTCGGTTGGCCAGGTAAACCCCGCCAATAATTGCGGCCATTCCGATGAAATGCCCAAGCCCGAGTTGTTCATTATCCAGCACACCCCACATTACGGCCACAATCGGCATAACATACGTAACCGAACTGGCAAAGAGTGGGGTGCTGATTTTTACGAGGCGATTGAAAAGTACGGTGGCTACCGCGGTACTCATACAGCCAAGCAACATGATAAAACCAAAGGCCCTCCAAGCACCTTCGTGTGTCGAAAATCTTTGCGTGAATTCGGTGAAACCAAAAAGGTAGATAACAGCAAATGGTCCGATAAACAACAAGGAAACACTGGTGATGGTCATCGACCGAAGATCGGGAATGTTAAATTTTATGAAGTTGAGATTGGAGCCATACAGGAAACAGGCCAACACAATGAACAAGGCATAAAGGTTGATGCCAGCGATCGAACCACCTGCCCTCGATAAGCTCAGCACGAATGCTCCGGCAAACCCAAGCAGAATTCCAACGATAGCAATTCCCTGGAAACGCTGCTTGAAAACAAAGGCTCCGATGATCATCGTGAAGATGGGTGTAAGGGTATTGATAATGCCGGCAACTGAACTGTCCATCCGTGTTTGGGCAAGAGCAAAGAGAAAGGCCGGAATAAAAATTCCCATCATGCCAGAGGCGAAAAGTTTCCAGTAGTGTTCGCGCTTTAAAGTGTTGAGGTGTGTAAGGGCTGCAGGAAGTAAAAACAGGGCGGCTGCCGAAACACGAAGCGCACCTACTTCATCAGGTGCAAAAACTTTTAATCCTTGTTTGATCAGAATAAAGGATGTGCCCCAGATCAAGGTAAGGATCGTGAAGATGGCAATGGAAGTGCCGCGTTGGTTGTCGGACATTCAAGTTTCGGGTTGAGGGGTTAGGGGTTAAGGTTTCGGGTTAGGTTGCTAGCAAATCCGAGGCTTTAAACCCGAGACTCGAAACGTGAACCTAGTAACTAAATACAGACGAATAAGTTTCAGTCACTTCATCCAGAATGGCAATTACTTCTGCTTCGGTGCCTACTTCCACCAATCGTGCGCGGAAGGGTTTAAAGTCGGGGATGCCTTTAAAGTAATTGGCGTAGTGTCTGCGCATCTCGAAGATGCCGAGCTTATCGCCTTTCCATTGAATGGAAAATCGTAAATGTTTTTTGGTTGCGCGAACACGCTCGGCCATATCCGGAGGTGAAGGCCGCTCTCCGGTTTTAAGGTAGTGTTTGATCTCATTAAAGATCCAGGGATAGCCAATGGCCGCCCGGCCGATCATCACGCCATCAACGCCATAACGGTTTTTGTATTCGAGGACTTTTTCAGGGGAGTCGATATCGCCATTACCAAAAATCGGAATGTGAATGCGGGGGTTCGCTTTGACCTTGCCGATCAGCGTCCAGTCGGCATCGCCTTTATACATTTGCACACGCGTTCTTCCGTGAACGGTAAGGGCTTTGATGCCGATGTCTTGTAACCGCTCGGCTACTTCTTCAATGTTTTTGGTCTTGTCATCCCAACCCAACCGTGTCTTCACTGTAACCGGAAGATTCGTGCACTTCACAATCTCCTCGGTCATCTTAACCATTTTGGGAATGTCCTGGAGTAGCGCAGCACCGGCTCCACGGCAAGCCACTGCCTTTACCGGGCAACCATAGTTGATGTCGATAAGATCGGGATTTACTGCGGTGGCAATCTCAGCCGATTGCACCATATTGCCGATGTCGCCTCCAAAAAGCTGGATGCCAATGGGGCGCTCGTATTCAAAAATGTCGAGCTTCTGTTTGCTTTTGGCGGCATCGCGAATGAGGCCTTCGGAAGAGATAAATTCGGTGTACATCAGGTCGGCACCACCCTCTTTGCACACGGCACGGAAGGGCGGATCGCTCACATCTTCCATGGGCGCGAGCAACAAAGGAAAGTCACCAAGCTCTATTTGACCGATTTTTACCATATTAGCCCGCAAATTTACACAGATATTATGGAGGAGGAAACATCCGGAAGAAGACTGAGTTCATCATTAATGATCATCATTACACTGGTGGCTGTTTTTCTGGGTCTTCAACTGGTGGGGCCGATCATTGGGTTTTTGATTTCTATCCCATTTTATGAAGGAACGATCTTCCAGATGACGGAGGCATTGGCTAACCCCACCGAGCATCCGGAAATGAAATTACCCCTCTTTTTCATGCAGGGGTTAGGCACCTTTCTCGGGTTGATTATCATTCCCATGCTACTACTGCGTAGACAAGGGCAATCCATTGTTACAATGGTTCGGCAGCCGATCTACCTTCAGGTTGTGGTATTGGTTATGGCTATTGTAGTATCGTTTATCGTGGCCGACTCCATCTTTATTGAATGGAATCAAAATCTGAATTTGCCCGAGTCGATGGCGGGTGTAGAACAATGGATGAAATCAACCGAAGAAGGATTGGCCAAGTTGACCGAGTACATGACTTCGTTTGAATCTACCGGTCAATTTATTACTGCATTACTTGTCATTGCCGTGTTGCCGGCCATTGGTGAGGAGATCGTCTTCCGGGGAATCATACAGCAGGAGTTGTTCCGCAGTTCAAAAAACATACACCTGTCAATCTGGCTCTCAGCGTTTATCTTCAGTGCGTTTCACTTGCAGTTTTATGGACTAGTACCGCGCATGTTGCTGGGTGCTTTGTTTGGCTACCTCTACTACTGGTCTGGTAATTTAACCATGGCAATGCTGGCGCACTTTGTTAACAACGGGTTTGCTGTAATTGGCATGTACTTGTATCAGCAAGGTAAGATTGATATTGACATGGAAACAACCGAGGCTGCGCCCTGGCCTGCTGTACTTTCCGGCTTTGTAGTAACGGCTTTGTTGTTATTCCTGTACAAAAGATTTTTTGATAATCGCCCAGCGGGCCATTCATCGACTAACGACCCAAACCACCTCTCGGCCAGAATAGATTAGTGACTAGTAATTTGCACCTTTGCACCTCGAACCATTGATAATTATCCGCTTGTGACTTCCTCACTTTCCAAATACAATAATCTTACGCAACGCATCATCACCGGCCTGTTGGGCTCAGCCGGAATCATTACGGCCATTTGCTTAGGGGAATGGTACTACTTTGCTGTGATGCTCATCATCGTTTTTTTTACGCTTGATGAATTTTACAAACTCGTTGGGCTTGATGGATTGCTGCCGCAGCGAACATTCGGAACCATCTGCGGTGTTTTGGTTTTTGTACTTTCTTTTTTGATTGAACAGGGCACAACTTCATACCGGTACTACTTTCTTATTTTTCCATTGATCTCGTGCGTATACATGATCAAACTATATAAGAAGTTTGAGCGGAAACCCTTTACCAACATTGCGTATACTTTTCTTGGAATCGTTTATGTAGCCGTGCCTTTTTCACTTTTGAATGTTGCCGTGTTTGTAAAGGAATCGTACAACTATGAGATTATCTTTGGTTGCCTTTTCATTCTTTGGGCGAGCGATACAGGCGCCTACTTTGCCGGAACCTTTTTTGGAAAACGAAAACTCTTTGAACGAATCTCACCGAAAAAATCATGGGAAGGTTTTTTTGGAGGAGCTGCACTGGCCTTGATTTTTGCTTTCGGGCTTTCACAATTCTTTCATTCACTCAGTTTGCTACAGTGGATGATTGTTGGTGTAATCATTATTGTGGGTGGAACCTTTGGCGATTTGGTGGAGTCACTGCTGAAACGCAGCATCGAAATAAAAGACTCCGGCAACAGCCTGCCCGGGCACGGAGGTTTTCTGGACCGCTTCGATGGCCTGCTGATCTCAGCACCCTTCATCGTAGCCTTCCTCGAAATATTCTAACCCCAAAATCGAAACATTTAAACCTGGAACGTTGAACCTTGAACCCGAAACGTTGAACCACCCAGTTCTTATTGAAGCACAGTACCTTCCCTCCATAGCATACTTTGCAACCGTCCTGAAGTCAACAGCAGTAGTGATTGAACGGCACGAACATTATGTGAAGCAAACGTACCGAAACCGTTGCCATATCAAAACATCACAAGGAGTTGAGTCGTTGATTGTACCACTCACCGCCAAGCATGGAAAGGTCACCATCACCGATGTACGTATTGACTACAGCCAGAAGTGGCTTACCAATCACTGGCGAGCTATTGAATCGGCTTACCGGAAGGCCGCCTTTTATGAATACTATGCCGATGATCTGGAGAAGATTTTGTTTAAAAGACATGAATTTCTTTTCGACTTAAACCGCGAATTGCTGTCAATGTGTCTCACGTGGTTAAAATGGAGTCTGCCTGTCAGCGAAAGTTTGTCGTATGAGAAGAGCCCAGCGGGGTCAACGATCGACAGGCGTTCGTTATTAAACCCGAAGGAAACCAATCTTTTACAAAACTTTTACAAGCCTGTACCCTACACGCAAGTATTTGGCAACGCCTTTGCAGCGAACATGAGTCTGATCGACCTGATATTTTGTGAAGGACCTGGAGCAGGTGGTATCGTTCGAGCCTCGGCCGGAGGAAAATGAACAAATACCTTGCTTGCCGCGTTACTACCCCATATTAATTCTTAGTCGATCGGTAGCACAGAACCCCCAAAAAACTTTACATTTACACTAATCACCATTTACATTTTTTATGGAAGCTAAATTTTCCAATCGGGTTAAGGAGGTAATCTCCCTCAGTCGGGAAGAAGCATTGCGTTTAGGGCACGACTACATTGGAACGGAGCATCTCATTCTGGGTATGATCCGCGAAGGCGAAGGCGTAGCCGTTGGCGTGCTGAAGAA